>Ga0209347_1000453_pt1 | contig 104071 bp, 103 predicted proteins | sample AutmiccommuBRH23_FD_187382 | JGI IMG/M metagenome (GOLD analysis project Ga0209347, IMG submission 187382) | Deep subsurface microbial communities from Mt. Terri, Switzerland - Autotrophic microbial communities BRH/23 (SPAdes) (version 2) | ecosystem: Environmental > Aquatic > Deep subsurface...
GGTGGACCTTGGCGATGCCTGCCACCGCCGCCCCGGCGCGCCGCGCCAGTGCCAGCAGGTCGAGGCAGCGCCGCGCCAGCAGCCACTCCACGCGGTCGGCCAGCCCCGGGTCCACCTGCACCGCCCGGCCGGCACCGCGTCCGAACAGCCGCTTGTCGACCGCCCGCTGCAGCACCGCCCGGTCGGCGGTCACCCAGATCCCGCGCCCCGGCAGCCGCTCGTCCACATCCGGGACGATCGCGCCGTCGGGGCCGACCACGAAGCGGATCAGGCCGCCGCGCGGACCGCTCTCGCGGGTGACGAGGCAGCGCCGCTCGGGGTCGGCGGCTTCCGCCGTCGCATCACGCCGTCGGCTCAGCTCCGGCCTCCTCGCCGCTCTCCTCGCCGCCCTCCTCGCCCTCGAACCAGTGGGCACGGGCGGCCATGATCACGGCGTTGGCCTGATCCTCGTCGAGCGACTCGGCCGGCAGGATCTCCAGCAGCTCGTCGCTCGCCAGGTCGGCGACATCGTCCAGCGTCTTCACGCCCTTCTCGCCGAGCGCCACCAGCATCGCCGGGGTCAGCCCTTCGAGGGCGGCCACCTCGTCGGTGACGCCGAGCTCGGTGCGCAGCGCCTCCAGGCGGACCCGCTCGGCCTCGACATGGTTCAGTGCCCGGGTCTGCAGCTCGTGCGCGACGTCGGCATCGAAGCCCTCGATCTCGGCGAGGTCCTCGAGGTCGGCATAGGCGATCTCCTCCACCGAGGTGAAGCCCTCGGCGACCAGCAGGCCGGCGATCACGTCGTCGATGTCGAGCGCACCGATGAAGATCTCCGAACGCACCCGGAACTCTTCCTTGCGGCGGTCCGACTCCTCCTGCTCGGTGAGGATGTCGATGTCCCAGCCGGTCAGCATCGAGGCCAGGCGCACGTTCTGGCCGCGCCGGCCGATCGCCAGCGACAGCTGCTCGTCCGGCACCACCACCTCGATGCGCCCGGCATCCTCGTCGAGCACGACCTTCGACACCTCGGCCGGGGCCAGCGCGTTGACCACGAAGGTCGCCGGGTCCTCGGACCATGGGATGATGTCGATCTTCTCGCCCTGCAGCTCGCCGACCACGGCCTGCACGCGCGAGCCGCGCATGCCGACGCAGGCGCCGACCGGGTCGATCGAGCTGTCGTAGGAGATCACCGCGATCTTGGCGCGCGAGCCCGGATCGCGGGCCACTGCCTTGATCTCGATGATGCCGTCATAGACCTCCGGCACCTCCTGGCGGAACAGCTGCCGCATGAAGTCCGGATGCGTGCGCGACATGAAGATCTGCGGGCCGCGCGGCTCCGAGCGGACGTCCTCGATATAGGCGCGGATGCGGTCGCCCTGGCGGAAGGTCTCGCGCGGCAGCAGCCGGTCGCGCCGCAGGATCGCCTCGGCGCGCTGGATCTCGACGGTGACGTTGCCGTATTCGACGCGCTTGACGACGCCGTTGATGATCTCGCCGGCGCGGCCCTTGTATTCCTCGAACTGGCGCTGGCGCTCGAATTCGCGGACCTTCTGGACGATCACCTGCTTGGCGGTCTGGGCGGCGATGCGGCCGAAGTCGATCGGCGGCAGCGGCTCCTCGATGACGCTGCCGATCTCCAGCGCCGGGTCGCGGCGCTTGGCCTCGGCCAGGGTGATCTGCCCGAACTCGTCCTCCACCGTCTCGACCACGGTGGTGCAGCGCTTCAGCCCGATCTCGCCGGTGCGCCGGTCGATGGTCGCGCGGATGTCGTGGTCGGGACCGTATTTGGAACGCCCGGCCTTCTGGATCGCCTGCTCCATGGCGATCAGCACCTCTTCGCGGTCGATGCCCTTGTCGCGGGCGACCACGTCGGCGACCTGGATGAGCTCCAGCTTCGGTTGCGTCGCGATGTCCATCGTCTTCGTCGTCCTCCTAGGGCGCAGCCGTCACTTGCCGCCGTCGCCCGGGCCTTTCCCGCCCGGGCCGTCGTCATCCGGGCCGTCGTCATCCGAGCCGTCGTCATCCAACTCGTCGTCGCCGCGGGCCGGGGCGCTCGCCGCCACCAGCTCGTCGGTCAGGATCAGCTTGGCGCGGGCGATCCCCTCGAAGGGCAGGGCATCGTTCGCACCCGACTCGGTCTCCACCAGCACCCGGTCCGCGTCGTCGACGCCGAGCAGCCGGCCGCTGAAACGCTTGCGGCCGTCGATCGGCTCCGCCAGGTCGATGCGGGCCTCGAAACCGGCGTAGCGCCGGAAGTCCTTCAGGCGGGTCAGCGGCCGGTCGATGCCGGGCGAGCTGACCTCCAGAGTGTACTCGCCGGAGATCGGGTCCTCGACATCCAGGATCGCCGAGATCGAACGGCTGATCCGGGCACAGTCGTCGACGTTCATCCCCGAGCCGTCCGGCCGTTCGGCCATGATCTGGAGCGTCGGGCGGCGGCCGCCGGTGAGCATCACCCGCACGACCTCGTAGCCCATAGCCTCGATGGACGGGGCGATGATCGCCTCGATCCGCCGGGTGGACATCCCGCTGGTGTGCGCGTCCGTCAAGCCGCCCTCGCTCCCCATCGGGGGCGGTTACCGCCAACAAAAAAGTGGGCCATTGGCCCACCCCCGATCGTAGCTCCGATTAAGGAGACTGGGATATAGCGGAGGCGGCGGCGAATCGCAAGGGTGGCGAGTCGCCGAGCCGCGCTACACCTTCACGAACTTCAGATACGCCGGCTCCCGCCCTTCCTTGCGCGCCTTCGCCTCGTAGCGGGTCTCCGGCCAATCGTCGGGCCGGATGCGCCAGTCGGCCATGCGGCGGCCGGTCCAGCGCAAGCCCGGATGCGTGGTCACGCGAGCCAGGATCCAGCGCAGATAGGCGGGATCGTCGGTGGCGATGCGCAGCTCGCCGCCCGGCACCAGCAGCTCGTGGAAGCGGGCGATCGAGGCGTGCTGCACGATCCGGCGGAAGTGGTGCCGGCGCTTCGGCCAGGGGTCGGGGTGCAGCACGAAGATCCGCTCCAGCGAGCCGGCCGGCAGGGCGGCGACCAGCGGGCGGATGTCGTCGGCGACGATGCGCACGTTGTCGAGGCCCTGGTCCTGCAGGTGCCGCAGCAGCGAGGCGACGCCGTTCAGGAACGGCTCGCCGCCGATGATGCCGACATCAGGGTTGTGCGCCGCCTGCCAGGCCAGGTGCTCGCCGCCGCCGAAGCCGATCTCCAGCCAGACCGCCCTGGGTTGCGCGGGCGCCGGCCGTGCCGGATCGGCCGGGCGGGCGAACCAGCCGCGCGGGTCGCCGGCGAAGTCCGCCGGCACCGCGAGATCCGGCAGCCGCCCGTCGAGCAGCGCCTGCATGCCGACGCGCAGCGGCCGGCCCTTGCGGCGGCCGAAGAACAGCTGCTCGCCCGGGATGCGGCCGGGAATCGGGGGCTGCGGCATGCCGGCCGGCGCGGCGGCGTGAGTCTGGGTGGCGGCGCTCAGGCGAGGGCGGACTTCAGGTCGTCGACCAGATCCAGCTTCTCCCAGGTGAAGCCGCCGGTGGCGTCCGGCGTGCGGCCGAAATGGCCGTAGGCCGAGGTCCGCGCGTAGATCGGGTTGTTCAGCGCCAGGCGGGTGCGGATGCCGCGCGGCGACAGGTCGACGATCTCGCCGATCACCGCCGACAGCTTCGCCTCGTCGACCCGGCCGGTGCCGTGGGTCTGCACGAAGATCGACAGCGGGTGCGAGATGCCGATCGCGTAGGACACCTGGATGGTGCACTTGTCGGCGAGGCCGGCGGCCACGACGTTCTTGGCCACCCAGCGCGCCGCGTAGGCGGCCGAGCGGTCGACCTTGGTCGGGTCCTTGCCGGAGAACGCGCCGCCGCCATGCGGGGCGGCCCCGCCGTAGGTGTCGACGATGATCTTGCGGCCGGTCAGGCCGCAGTCGCCGTCGGGGCCGCCGATCACGAAGCGGCCGGTCGGGTTGATGTAGTAGACGGTGTCGTCGTCGGTCCAGCCCTCGGGCAGGGTCTGGCGGATGAACGGCAGCACGATGCCGTGCACCTGCTCCTGGCTGAGATCGGCGTCGTGCTGGGTCGACACCACCACCGACGTCGCCTTGACCGGCTTGCCGTTCTCGTAGCGCAGGGTGACCTGGCTCTTGGAGTCGGGGCCCAGACCCTTGACGCTGCCGTCGTGGCGCGCCTGCGCCATGCGGCGCAGGATCTCGTGGCTGTAATGGATGGCGGCCGGCATCAGCGCGTCGGTCTCGGTGCAGGCGTAGCCGAACATGATGCCCTGGTCGCCGGCGCCTTCGTCCTTGTTGCCGGCGGCGTCGACGCCCATGGCGATGTCGGTCGACTGCTCATGCAGCAGAATGTCGATGCCGCAGGTCTTCCAGTGGAAGCCGTCCTGCTCATAGCCGATGTCGCGGACCGCCTGGCGGACCTTCTCCTCCATCAGCGCGTGGGTGACGCTGCCGGGGCCGCGCACCTCGCCGGCGAGGACGATCTTGTTGGTCGTCGCCAGGGTCTCGCATGCCACCCGGCTGGTCGGATCGGCCCCCAGGAACAGGTCGACGATGGTGTCCGAGATGCGGTCGCAGACCTTGTCGGGATGCCCTTCCGACACCGACTCGCTGGTGAACAGGTAGCTCGACTGGCTCAACAGATCCTCCGCGCGGCAGACCAGGGGCCCGGCGATCCCGAAGGGCCGGGAAACGACGAGAGCCGGGGTTCGGCACCGGCCCTGGTGCAGGATGCGGGGTTTTGGCGCGAATGCCGACCGGGGTCAAGAGCGAACCCCGGCCGGCCGCGAGGCCGGCAGGAGGCCGTCAGGGAGGCTAGCGCTCGTCGCCGTCGATGGCGTCGGCGATCGAGCGCGTCAGCTCGAACAGCCGGCGCCGCGCCAGGGGGTCCTGGATGCGGTAGAACGCCCGCACCAGCTCGATGGTCTCGCGGCGCTGCATCGGGTCGTCGTCGGGCGTCGGCAGCGACGGCGGAGCGCCCTCGGCCATCGCGTCCGGCAGGTCGTCGAAGAAGAACCCGACCGGCACCTGCAGGGCGCGGGCCAGGTCGAACAGCCGGCTGGCCCCCACCCGGTTGGCGCCGCGTTCGTATTTCTGCACCTGCTGGAAGGTCAGTCCCAGCGCCTCGCCCAAACGCTCCTGGCTCATGCCGAGCAGCGTGCGCCGCAGCCGGACACGCGCCCCGACATGGATGTCGACAGGATTGGGATTGCCAGCGGTGGGCGGACGACCGACCCGCCTGCGACTCGGCCGTTCACTCGCCATGCCGCCCTCATGATTCGTTAACCAAATTATGGCCGCATTATTCCATACTCTTGTATGCAGTCAACGGCGCTCAGCGCTTAAATTTTTTAGAAATCAAACAATTCGCCGGTGTTATTCAGTGCTTCGTCCACGCTGGATTCGGGCGGCGAGGAGCAGCAGCGCCACCGACAGCAGAAACATCACGTCGCCGAACCGGGAATACGGAGTCGGCGCCAGCGCACTCGGCAATGGCGTGTCCAGGCTGCCGGCGGTGCCCAATCCGAGTTCGCCGAGCGTGCGGCCGTAGGGGTCCGCGACGAACGAGATCCCGGTGTTGGCGGCGCGCACGATCGGCAGGCCCTCCTCGACCGCGCGCAGGCGGGTGATCGCCTGGTGCTGGTAGGGTCCGCTGGAGCGGCCGTACCAGGCGTCGTTGGTCAGGTTCAGCAACCAGCCCGGGCGGTCGCCGGGGCCGACCGCCGCACCGGGGAAGATCGCCTCGTAGCAGACCAGCGGCGACACCGGCGGCGCCCCCTCGAGCGGCAGCGTCATCAGGCCGGGGCCGGGGGTGAAGTCGCGGGAGCCCTGGACGATCGGCTCGACCGGCAGGATCCCGCGCAGCGGCACATACTCGCCGAACGGCACCAGGTGCGCCTTGTCGTAGGCCCAGCGGGTGCTGCCGTCGGCTGCCAGGGAGATCACGCTGTTGTAGACCAGGCCGGCGGATTCGCGCACCGCCCCGAACACCAGGCTGCCGCCGGCCGGCACCGCCCCGAGCAGGCCGGTCAGCGGCGTGGCATCGCCGATCAGGTAGGCGATCGCGGTCTCCGGCCACACCACCACCGTCGGCGCGGCACCGGCGGCGACCCCGTCGGCGCGCACGCTCGGAGCCGCACCGGCGGCGCTCAGGGACAGGTAGCGCAGCACGTGGCGCGGCTTCAGGGCCGGGTTCCACTTGTCGCGCTGGTCGACATTGCCCTGCACCACCCGCACCACCACGCCGTCGACGACGGGTGCCGGCCCGGCCGGCAGCCGCGCCGCGCCCCACAGCCCGAGCCCGCCGAGCAGTGCCGCGCAGATCGCGGTCGACGCCATCCGCCCGCGCCGGCCGGCGGCCGGATCGAGCCACAGCGCCGGCACCGCCGCCGCCAGCAGCGTCACCAGCGACAGGCCGTAGGCGCCGAACAGGGCCGCCGGCTGCAGCATCGCCGGCAGCGGGTCCCAGACATAGGCTGGAAGGTTCCAGGGAAAGCCGGTCAGGATATGGCCGCGCAGCCACTCCGCGGCGGCGAGGCAGGCGGCCAGGGCGAGCCAGCCCGCCACCCCGTCGGGCGCCAGCCGGCGGGCACTCCAGGCGGCGGCGGCGGTGAACAGCCCGAGCAGCGCCGGCAGGCCGGCGACCGCAAACGGGATCAGCCAGGCGTGGCGGGCGCCGTCGACCAGCAGCGCATTGGCGATCCAGTACAGCCCGGCGACATGAAAGCCGAAGCCCCAGAGCCAGGCGGCGAGTGCTGCGCCGCGGCCGGTCGCGGCGGTCCGCACCGCCCAGGCCAGTACGGCGACCGAGAAGATGGCGGGGATGATGCCGACCGGCGGGAAGGCCGCCGCCGCAGCGGCGCCCGCCAGCGCCAGCAGCAGGGCGCGCAGCGCCCGGTTCAGAATTCCCGGCACCACGTCACCCGGCCCCACGTCACCCGGCGTCAAGTCACTCGGCTTCACGTCATTCGGCGGCACGTTCGACCGCCGCCGGGCGCCTGCGCACCCGCAGCGTGCGCAGGCGGCGCGGATCGGCCGCCACCACCTCGAAATCGAGCCCGGCCGGGTGCCTGATCACCTCGCCGCGGGACGCCACCCGGCCGGCCAGGCTGAACACCAGGCCGCCGAGGGTGTCGATCTCCTCGCGCTCCTCCTCGGTCAGCACCGGGCCGACCAGCGCCTCGAACTCCTCGACCGTGGCACGGGCGTCGGCGAGGATGGTGCCGTCCGGCTTCTCCTCCAGCTTCGGCGCCTCCTGGACGTCGTGCTCGTCGCTGATCTCGCCGACGATCTCCTCGACCAGGTCCTCGATGGTGATCAGGCCGTCGATGCCGCCATACTCGTCGACCACCAGCGCCAGGTGGCGGCGGGTCATCCGCATCTCCTGCAGCAGGTCGAGCGCGCGCGAGGAGGGGGCGACGAACAGCACCTCGCGGGCGAGCTGCGACACCGGCGCGTCCTCGCCGCGGTTGAGATGCGCCATCACGTCCTTGATGTGCACCATGCCGGTCACGTCGTCGAGCGTGCCGCGGTAGATCGGCATGCGCGAATGCGCCGCCCCGCCCATCAGCTTGGCGACCTCCGACAGGGTGACCGACTGCTCGACGGCCACGATGTCGACGCGCGGCACCATGACGTCGTAGGCGGTGATGTCGCGCAGGCCCAGCACGTTGCGGATGATCGCGCCCTCATGCGGGTCGATCGGCGAGGAATCCTCGCCATTCTCGTCGATCAGATCCTCCAGCGAGGCGCGCACGCCCGAGTTGCCGTTGCGCCCGAGGCCGACTGCGCGCAGCAGGTTGCGCCAGGCCTCGCCCACCGGGCCGCGCTCCTGGGCGGCGACGGCATGGCCGTTCTCGCTCATGCCGCCCTCCCGTCGCGCGCATCGGTGGGCCCGGTCTCCGCGGATTCCGCATACGGGTCGGAAATCCCGAGGCCGGCGAGCACGGCACGCTCGACCGCCTCCATGTCCTCGGCATCGGCCTCGGTCTCATGGTCGTAGCCGCAGAGGTGGAGGACGCCGTGCACCACGAGGTGGCAGAGATGGTCGGCGGCGGCCTTGTCCTGCTCGGCGGCCTCGCGCTCGACCGTCTGCAGCGCCAGGATCACGTCGCCCAGCGGCCGCGGGCCGGCCTGCACCGGCGGCGTGAAGGCCGGCGGGAACGACAGGACGTTGGTGGCGTAGTCCTTGCCGCGGTGATCGCGGTTGAGCGCGCGGACCGCCGGATCGTCGGACAGCACCACCGACAGCTCGACGGCCTCGGGCTCGAACAGGTCCAGGGCGGCCGTCGCCGCCCGCCGCACCAACGCTTCCGGGTCCGCCGTGAGCGCGCGCCAGCCGGGATGGTCCACCCGGACCATCAGCTCGGCTGCCGCGGCCGCGGCGGTAGATCGAGGTCGGTCTTCGTCGGTCGTGTCGTCGTCGCTCATCGCTTGCTGGGGGTCATCGCTTGCCGGTGATGGGCAGGAGGGATCCCTCCCGCCGGTTGTAGGCGTGGACGATGCGGGTCACCAATGGATGCCGCACCACATCCGCCGCGGTGAACTCGATAAAGGCGACGCCCTCGACGGAATCAAGGGCCTCGACCGCATCGCGCAGCCCGGACTTGTTGCCCAGCGGCAGATCGACCTGCGACAGGTCGCCGGTGACCGCCATGCGCGAGTTCTCGCCGAGCCGGGTGAGGAACATCTTCATCTGGGTCGGCGTGGTGTTCTGCGCCTCGTCCAGGATCACGAAGGCGTTGGCCAGGGTGCGGCCGCGCATGAAGGCGAGCGGCGCCACCTCGATCTCGCCGGCGGCCAGCCGGCGCTCGACCTGCTCGCCCGGCATCATGTCGTACAGCGCGTCGTAGAGCGGCCGCAGATACGGGTCGACCTTGTCCTTCATGTCGCCCGGCAGGAAGCCCAGCCGCTCCCCCGCCTCCACGGCGGGGCGCGACAGGATGATGCGGTCGACCCGCTTGGCCTTCAGCATGGCGGCGGCGACCGCGACCGCCAGGTAGGTCTTGCCGGTGCCGGCGGGTCCGAGCCCGAACACCAGCTCGTTGTCGAGCAGCGCCTTCACATAGACCTGCTGGTTGGCCGAGCGCGCGTTGATCGGCCGCTTCCAGGTCTCCAGCAGCGCCTCGCCGGCGGCGTAGCCGCCGACGTCGCCGGAGCCGGTGTCGGCCGCCACCCAGGCCATCGCCGCGTCGATGTCGCCGGCCTCCAGCGCCCACGGCTCGCGACCCTTGTTGCGGGTCTTCTCGAGCCGCCGGTACAGCGCCTCCAGGGTCTTCTGTGCCGCCGGGGCCGAGGCGCCGTCGCCGGAGATCCGCAGCGTGTTGCCGAACGGCGCCAGCGACACCTTCAGCTTCTGCTCGATGCGGGTCAGGTTGCGGTCATGCTCGCCGAACAGCAGCGGCAGCAGCGAATGGTCGTGGAATTCGAGCTGGATCGAGGCGGTGTCCGCGCTCAAGCAATCGCCCTCTCGGTCTCGGGTTGCTCCGGATCGGCGGCGACGACCACCGTGCCGGAGAGGGAGTTCGCGTGGCCCTGCAGGATACGGACCGGAACGATCCGCCCGAGCAGGCGATCGGGTGCCATGGCATGCACCGACTGCATCCAGGGGCCGCGGCCGACCAACTGCCCGGCCCGCGAGCCGCGCCGCTCGAACAGCACCGGCTGCACCGTGCCGGCGGTCGCGGCGTTGAACGCGATCTGCTGCGCGCCGATCAGCTGCTGCAGCAACGCCAGCCGCTCGTCCTTCACCGCCGCGGGGACGGCGTCCTCCATGTCGGCGGCCGGCGTGCCCGGGCGGGCGCTGTACTTGAAGGTGTAGGCCTGGGCGTAGCCGACCTCGCGGACCAGCCGCAGGGTGTCGGCGAAGTCGAGGTCGGTCTCGCCGGGGAAGCCGACGATGAAGTCGGAGCTGAGCGCCAGGTCGGGGCGCGCGGCGCGCAGCCGGTCGACGATCCGCCGGTAGTCGTCGGCGCGGTGCTTGCGGTTCATCGCCGCCAGCACGCGGTCAGAGCCGGACTGCACCGGCAGGTGCAGATAGGGCATCAGCGCCGGCACGTCGCGATGCGCGGCGATCAACTCGTCGTCGACATCGCGCGGATGCGAGGTGGTGTAGCGCAGCCGCTCCAGTCCATCGATGCCGGCGAGTGCCCGGATCAGCCGCCCGAGCCCCCACACGCCGCCTTCGGGTGCCTCGCCATGGTAGGCGTTGACGTTCTGGCCGAGCAGGGTGATCTCGACGGCGCCCGTCGCCACCATCCGCCGCGCCTCGGCGAGCACCGCGGCGGCCGGGCGCGAGAACTCGGCGCCGCGGGTGTAGGGCACCACGCAGAAGGTGCAGAACTTGTCGCAGCCCTCCTGCACCGACAGGAAGGCGGCGGGGCCCTGGCCGGCGCTCTGCTCCGGCAGGTGGTCGAACTTGGCTTCGGCGGGGAAGTCGGTGTCGACCACCCGCGCGCCGCCGACCAGGTCGCGCTCGAGCGCCCGCAGCAGCAGCTCCGGCAGCCGGTGATAGGTCTGCGGGCCGAACACCAGGTCGACCACCGGCGCGCGGCGCGCGATCTCCTCGCCCTCGGCCTGGGCGACGCAGCCGGCAACCCCGATCAGCACCCGCCGCCCCTGGCGGGCCGCCTCGTCCTTGATCGCGCGCAGCCGGCCAAGCTCGGAGTAGACCTTCTCGGTCGCCTTCTCGCGGATGTGGCAGGTGTTGAGGATGATCAGGTCGGCCCCGTCCGGGGTGTCGCCCTGCTCATAGCCGTGCGGCGCCAGGACATCCGCCATCCGGGCGGAGTCGTAGACGTTCATCTGGCAGCCATAGGTCTTGACGAAGAGCTTTTTGGCCAAGGTCGCCGCCTAACGCCCCTCGCAGGGACCAGCGGCCGAACCAACGCATGCGAGCGACTTCAAAGTCGGTCTCGATCCCTCGTGGCAAGATCGCCGTCGATCAAACCGGGCGCGCGGAGCACACCCTTCACTGGCATCGAACCTACGACTCGCGGCCGCGCTGTCAAGCGACAGTCGCATGACCGCCCGTCAACGGCCGGAATTGGCGCGTGCCACGCCGGCCGCCACCCGCCCCCGACAGGTCGCGGCGAGCGCCTTCCGGCTTCCGGCCTCGGCCAGCGACGTCGGCTCGTGGAACTCGACCACCACCGTGACACGGCCGAGAGCCACCACCTCCCAAAGATGCGGCAGCAGCTCCATGTCGCCGTACCAGGCGAGGAACGGGCGCAGGCCGCGGCCGAGCGGCATGCCGTTCAGCCGGGTGTAGGCGATCGACACCGGCTGCACATTCAGTGCGCCGCCGCCGACCAGGCACTCCGCCGCCGCCAGCAGGCCGCTCTTGAACGGCAGCACCCGGATGCCGTCGCTGCTGGTCCCCTCGGCGAACAGGATCAGGTTGTCGCCGCCCTTCAGGCGGTCGGCGATGGCGTCGCCGTGCCGGGCGACGGCGCTGCGGCGGCGCTCCACGAACACCGTGCGCTGCAGCTTCGCCAGCAGGCCGAAGCCCGGCCAGTCGGCGACCTCCGACTTGGCGACGAAGCAGCCGGTGATGACCGAGCCGAGGATGGTGATGTCGAGATAGGAGACGTGATTGCAGACGAAGAGGACCGGCCGCTCGGGCAGGTGGGTGCCGTGCACCGTCACCCGGAAGCCGAGGATCCGGGTGCAGAGCCGGTGGTAGAAGCGCGGCAGCCGCTCGGCGAGGCGCGAGCCCAGCGCCCATGGGCCCAGCGCCACCGCCGCCGCCTGCACCGGCAACAGGGCCAGGGTCAGCGCCAGATAGGCGCTCAGCCGCAGCACGCCGCGCACGCGCGAACGGACCAGCCCGCCGCCGAGGTCGAGCAGCCGGCGCTCCTCGCCCTCGTCGACCACCACCGGGCGAGGCCGCTTGCGGATGCCCGAACCGCCCCCGAGAACGGCCAGCCGCCCCCCGAATACGCTCAATTGCCCCGCGCCTCGCGCTCGTAGTGGCGATAATATTTGTCGGTCACCGCGTCGGTCTGCACGATCACGCAGACGTCGACGGTGTTGAACTGCGGATCGATCACCGCGCCGTCGCCGACGAAGCCGCCGAGCCGCAGATAGCCCTTGATCAGCGGCGGCAGCGCGCCGAGCGCCGCCTTGGCGTCGACACGGTCGGCCGGCATCCGGTTCATGTCCACATACAGCTCCGGCAGCGCCCGCACCCGCAGCCGCTCCGGCGCCAGGTGGTGGTGGTAGAGGTATGAGAGCTGGCCGGCATGTGCCTCGACATCGGTGCCCGGCAGCGAGGCGCAGCCGAACATCAGGGTGATGTCGTAGCGGAACACGAAGGCGGCGATGCCCTTCCACAGCAGCTGCATGGTCGGACGGGTGCGGTAGCCGGCGTCGACGCAGGAGCGGCCGAGCTCCAGGACCTCACCTGGAAAGGCGACGATCTTCGCGATGTCGTACTCGCCGGCGGTGTAGAAGCCACCATGCCGGTCGGCGCGACTGCGGCGGATCAGCCGGTACGTCCCGACCACCGCCTGCGGCCCCTCGCCGCGCGAATGGTCGAGCACCAGCAGGTGGTCGGCGATGGCGTCGTAGTGATCGACGTCGCGGCGCAACGCCGCCATCTCGCCCACCGGCCGCGCCGACCGTTCCTCGTAGAACACGCGATAGCGCAACGCCTGGGCCGCCTCGACCTCGGCCTCGTCGGCCGCCAGCCGGACCTCCATGCTGCCGGAGACGGCCAGTCCGAGACCGCCGTCGGAGGGGAACCCGCTCGCAGAAGTCAGAGTTCTGGCGCTCTCGTCGCTCATCAGCCGCGTGGGATCGACAAAGTCGGGGCCTCCGGCTCGGAGCCACGCCCCGACACGGCCGGACCCTACAGGCCGCCACCGTTCCGGACAACCCGCTCGCAGAAATGTAACATGCCGGGCGCCCTCACGCTCTCAGAGCGTGCGCCGGCGCACCTCGGCGTCGACCGCGGCCGCCCGGCCGATGCGGTAGTAGCCCGGCCGCCGCGCCACCACGATGTAGCCGGCCGCGGCATAGAGAGCCTGTGCCACCGGGTCGTCCGCCGCGACCTCCAGGACCACCGATCCGGCGCCCAGCCCGGCGGCAAGCCCCTCGAAGGCCGCCAGCAGCCGCCGGCCGAGGCCGCGCCGCCGCGCCACCTCGAGCACCGCCAGCGAATGCACCTCGGCCTCGCCGGCGACCGCCTGGCCGAGCAGGTAGCCCAGCGCCGCGCCGTCGGATTCCCGTTCCGCCAGCAGAACGATCGCGCCGCCGATGCCGGCGAGCCGGCGCACGGCGTCGAGCGACCAGCGGTCGGGGAACGACGTCATCTGGATGCCGGCGATCGCGGCGTGGTCGTCGGCGGTCGCCGGCCGGATCCGCACGCCATCGTCCGCCTCGGTCACGACGCCGCGCCCCGGGGCATCGAGACGTCGGGGGCCCGCAGGTAGAGCGGTGCGAGCTTTCCGCCGCCTCCCGCCGCGAGGCAGCGCAGCGCCAGCGCGGCAACCGCCCGGGCGTCGGGCCCGAGATCGCCGGCGGCCGCCACCCGCAGCCCGGGATCGAGCGGCAGCGCCCGCACCGCCGCGGTCGCATCGCCGGCCAGCCGGACGGTGCCGGCCCCGGCCGGACGCTCGGCCCACAGCGCCTCGGCCGGGGCCGCCCGCGGCGGTCCCAGCGCGGTGCCGTCCGGCCCGAACCACTGTCCGTAGAGGTCGCGCCGCTTGGCGTCGAGCACCACGAGCAGCGGTCCGTCGCCGGCATCCGCCGCCGCGGCGACCGCGTCGAGCGAGGTCACCGGAACGGTCGCCAACCCGCCGGCGAGGGCAATGCCGCGCGCCGCCGCCAACCCGATTCGCACGCCGGTGAAGCTGCCGGGCCCGATCGTCGCGGCGACCGCGTCGAGATCGGCGAACGCGATACCGGCCTCTGCCATGACGCGCTCCAGCATCGGCAGCAGCGCCTCGGCGTGGCCACGGTCCATGGCGGTCCGCGCCCAGGCCAGCAGGGAGCCGCCGTCGCGGACGGCGGCGGAGCAGGCGCCGGCACTGCAGTCGAGGGCGAGCAAGCGGGTCACGGCGCCGATTCCCGCGACCCGCCGGTCAGCGCATGGCTTCGTTTCAAGCCCGGATTCGAGTAGTCTCCGGCCATGAGCAGAGCGTCCTTTCGAGTCGGTGCCGCCTTCGCCGGCACCCTGTTGTGCGCCGCCGCCGGCACCGCCGTCGCGCCGGCGGAAGCCGCCGACTGGGCGGTGGTGTTCATGTACCACCGATTCGGCGAATCGGAGTGGCCGGCGACCAACATCCGGATGGATCAGTTCCAGGCCCACCTCGAGGAGATCCGGACCGGCGGCTACACGGTGCTGCCGCTGCCGCAGATCCTGGAGCGGATGCGCAATGCCGCCGAACTGCCGGAACGGACGATCGCCATCACCGTCGACGATGCCTACGCCTCGGTCTTCACGCGGGCCTGGCCGCTGCTCAAGGCTGCGGGACTGCCGTTCACGCTGTTCGTGTCGACCGATTCGGTCGACCGCGGCAGCCCGGGATACATGAGCTGGAACCAGATCCGCGAGCTGAAGGCCGCTGGCGTCACCATCGGCAGCCAGACGGCATCGCACCCGCACCTGCCCGACATCGAACTGGAGCAGGTGAAGATCGAACTCGACCGCGCCGCCCAGCGTATCGCCGACGAAACAGGCGAGCGCCCGACGCTGCTCGCCTACCCCTATGGCGAGTACGGCACGGCGATCCAGCGTATCGTGGCGGGCCGCGGCTACCATGCCGCCTTCGGCCAGCACTCGGGCGTCGCCCACACCGGCGACGACCGCTTCGGCCTGCCGCGCTTCGCGATGAACGAGACCTATGGCGGTGCCGATCGCTTCCGGCTGACCGCCGGCTCGATGCCGTTGCCGGTGCGCGACCGGGTGCCGGCGGATCCGATCCTGCAGCAGAACCCACCAGCCTTCGGGTTCACCGTGGACCCGTCGATTCCCGATGTCGAGCGGATCGACTGCTACGCCTCCGGCCAGGGCCGCACCAAGGTCGAAGCCCTGGGGTCGCGGGTCGAGGTCCGGCTGGCCGAGCCGTTTCCGCCGGGCCGCGCCCGGATCAACTGCACCATGCCCGGCCCGGACGGCCGCTGGCGCTGGTACGGCGTGCAGTTCTACATCCCGCGCTGACGCCCGCCGGCCGGCCTACGTCCCCCGGGGTCAGCCGTCGATCAGCCCGGCGGCGACCGGGTCGGCGTCGGCATAGCGGTGCGGCTCGCCGAGCTCCGCTGCATCCAGCCGGTCGAGCCGGTTGTGGCGGATCAACCCGACGATGTCGCGCACATAGGCCTCGCGACGCTCGCTGTAGCGGGTCAGGTGCCGGGCCAGCGCGGGGCCGTCCGGAAGCTCGCCGGCCGCGGCCCGGGCTGCCGCCCGCGCCGCGCGGAACCCTTCATAGGCCGGATGGGTGTTCAGGTTGAACAGGTAGGCATGCGCCGAGTCGGTCAGGTTGCGGAACGACCGGACCCGGTGCGACCGGCCGGTCGGCCGCTCGACCGGCACGATGCCGGCCGCGGGATCCCAGGTCCACTGCCCGAACAGCGCGTTGCCCTTCTGGGCGAACCGCGAGGTGCCCCAGCCGCTCTCCGAGATCGCCTGCGCGATCGCCAGCGACACCGGCACCGCGTCGACCCGGCGAAGCAGGCGGCGGACGGCATCGGCGTCGGGTGCCGCCACCGCCGCCGCGGCCACCACCTCGACCTCGTAGCCTTTCCCCTCGTCGCTCGCGGGGGTCTCGGCGGTCTCGGCGGGGATGTAGCGCGCGGCGATGCGGCGGAAATCGGCCAGCGCCCGATCCGCCGGCGGACCTGCCTCGATGTCGCGCAGCAGTCCCTCCAGGATCGCCCGGTCCGCCAGTACGGCCTCGTTCGCCCGCAGCACCACCGGCAGGATGGCGCGGATGAACAGTGCCTTGCGGCGGTCGATCGACTCCATGTCGTCGAGATCGGCCGGCAGGGCGGCGAGTTCGATCAGGGGGACGTCGAGTTCGCCGGCCCGGACCGCGTCCAGCTCGTATCCGAGGCGGTCGAACAGCCGCGACAGCCGGTCGGCGGAGGTGACCTGCACCGGCTCCGGCCGCAGCGGGGCGGCGAAGGCGGCGCCGGGGGCGGTCCGTTCCAGCCGGTCGGTCGGCCCGAACGCGGAGAAGGCCGCGGGCGTGGTCAGGGCCAGAATAGCGGCGAGCAGGGCGGCGGTCCGCACGCAGGCCGGCAGGATCGCGCGGGGCGCAGCGGAGGGGAGCGCAGGGCTCTCGGGGTTCTGTGTCATCGCGGTATCGAACCACCGCGAGGGTAGGCGAGTTCCCGGTGCCTTCAAGTTGCCCAAATGCGGCGCGACTGAGGAACGCCGCCACACACCAGCATCAGCTGCGCGCCGGCAGGTTCAGAGCGGCCGCCATAGAGTGATCGAAGCGAGTTCGGGACGAAGATCCGGCGACTGCCTGCAGCATCCCTGGAGCAGGCAGTCGCGGGACTTCCGGATCAGTACATCGCCGCGGCGCGGACCTCGCGGATCTCGGGAATGTAGTGCCGCAGCATATTCTCGATGCCCATCTTCAGGGTGGCCGTCGAACTTGGACATCCCGAGCAGGCGCCCTGCATCTGCAGCGTCACCACGCCATCCTCGTAGCCCTGGAAGGTGATGTCGCCGCCATCCATGGCGACGGCCGGACGCACGCGGGTATCCAGCAGCTCCTTGATCTGCGACACGATCTCGGAATCCTCGCCGGTGTCCTCGACCACTTCGGTGACGGTGGTGTCGAGGATGGTCGGGCGCCCGGCGACGAAATGCTCCATGATGACGCCGAGCACGCCCGGCTTCATGAGGTACCATTCCTTGCCGTCGCGCTTGCTGACGCTGATGAAGTCGTAACCGAGGAACACGCCGGTGACGCCGTCGACCTGGAACAGCGCCTGCGCCAGCGGCGACCTCGCCGCCTCGTCCTCCACCTTGAACTCGGCGGTCCCGCTCGCCATAACCTGCCGGCCCGGCAGGAACTTGAGCGTCGCCGGGTTCGGCGTTTCCTCTGTCTGAATGAACATGCGGACCCTCCAGCCTCGTCCGACCCGTCGGCATACACACAACGCCGCCGCCTGCCGGATACGCCCGCATACTTGGGAGGTGGGACGGTGACGTCAAGCGATCCCCGCGGCGACCGTACCGCCGGCCTGCTGCCGCCGGGCACCGATCCCGGCATAGCCCGGCATTTGCGGATCCTCCATGACGGCGGCGAACTGGTCGCCGATGCCCCCGGCCGGCCCGATCCCGCGACGACGCCGATCAACTGGCTGCTCACCGCGGCCGCCAAACACACCGAGACCCGGACCCTGATCCGCGACCTGGCGGCCCTGCTGACCGACCGCGGCATGCCGCTGCTGCGGGTCACCAGCTTCGTGCGCACCCTGCACCCGCAGGCCAGCGGCTCCTCGGTGGTGTGGACGCGCGACCGGCCAGACCCGCGCTCGGTGCGCATCCTGCGCGGCATGGAGGACACCCCGGCGTTCCAGGCCAGCCCGCTGCCGCTGATCTTCCAGGGTGCGGCCGCGATACGCCGCCGCCTCGACGTGCCCGAGCAGACCCTGGATTTCCCGGTGCTTGCCGACCTGCGCGAGGTCGGCGCCACCGACTACGTCGCGATGCCGCTGGCGTTCTCCGACGGCATGATCAATTTCATGACCTGGGCGACCGACCGCGCCGGCGGCTTCAGCACCAGCGAGCTCACCGTGCTGTGGGAGCTGCTGCCGGCACTGGCGCTGCGCATCGAGGTGATCGAGCGCCGCCAGCTCACCGCGCAGCTGCTGGAGGTGTATCTCGGACGGCAGACCGGACAGCGGGTTCTGGCCGGGGCGATCGCCCGCGGCGAGACCGCCTCGATCCGTGCAGCGGTCTGGTACTCCGACATCAAGGACTTCACGGTGCTGTCCGACCTGCTGCCGCGCCAGGAGCTGATCGACCTGCTGAACGGCTACTTCGAGGCCTCGGTGCAGGCGGTCGAGGAGCGCGGCGGCGAGATCCTGAAGTTCCTCGGCGACGGCATGCTGGCGATCTTCCCTGTCGCCGCGACGGCCGTAGAGGACGAATCCGCAGCCGACCGCGCCGCCTGCACGGCGGCGGTCGCCGCGGCACGCGACACCGTCAAGCTGGTGCGCGCGCTGAACCAGCGCCGGCTCAAGCAGGACAAGGCGATGATCGACTTCGGCATCGCCCTGCATCTCGGCGAGGTCGGCTACGGCAACATCGGCGGCCTGGAGCGCCTGGACTTCACGGTCATCGGTCCGACCGTCAACCTCGCCAGCCGGATCGAGGGACTGACCCGCAGCCTCGGCGTGCGGGTGCTGGCGTCGGCCGACTTCGCGGCCTGCGCCGGCGAGAGCCTGACGCCGATGGGCCGGCACGCGGTGAAGGGGCTGTCGCACCCGGTCGAGGTGTTCGCACCCACCGACCTGCTGTGAGCCCTCCGACCCTGCGCTTTCCCGCCCCCCGCTCCGACGCCGTCCCCGCGGCGGACGACGACCGCGCCGTGGCGCGGGCCGGCATCACCATCGGCGTGCTGTCGGTCGCCGCCAAGCTGACCGCCTTCGTGCGGGAAGCGGTGATCGCCGCGGTGTACGGGCGCGGTCCCGAGGTCGACGCATTCTTCCTGGCGCTGGCGGTGCCGGTGTTCCTGCTGGCCCTGGTCGCGGGGTCGTTCCAGATCGCCCTGGTGCCGGCCTACCTGGCGCGCCGCCGGGCGGCCGGGCCGGCAGCCGCCGACGCGCTGTTCGCAGCCGGCTTCGGGCGCATGCTGCTGGTGGTCGCGGCCGCCGCCCTGGCGATGGCGGCGGCGGCGCCGCTGTATCTGCCCCGGCTGGCGCCGTCGCTGACCGGCGACACGCTGGTGCTGACCGCCGACCTGCTGTGGATCATGACGCTGTTCGTGGTCACCGGTGCCGCGGCGGTCGCCTGGGGCGGGGTGCTGAATGCCCGCCGGCGGTTCGCGCTGCCGGCGATCGCCCCCGCCTTCACGCCACTGCTGATGGCGGTGCTGCTGCTGCTCGCTCGCGACCGGCTCGGGGTGGCGGCGCTTGCCTGGGGTGCCGTGCTCGGCACCGTCGTCGAGGCCGCCCTGGTCGGCGTCCTGCTGCACCGGCTCGGCGGCCGCCTGCTGCCGGCGGCCGGCGCCCCCGATCTCGCCCCGCTGCTCCGGCGCTGGGGGCCGATCCTGCTGGCCAACCTGCTGCTGTACGGCGCCGGCATGCTCGACCAGATGATGGCCGCCCTGCTCGGTCCGGGGGCGGCCTCGGCGATCGGCTACGGCGCCAAGCTGGTGCTGGCCGGCCTGCACGTCGCCACGCTGGCGATCGGGGTGGCGGTGCTGCCGGCCTATTCCGACCAGGCCGCCGCCGGCGGTGTCGCGGCGCTGCGGCGCCGGCTGCGGCGCCACGTCGCCCTGGTCGCGGCCCTGTCGGTCCCGGCGGTCGCCGCGGCCGCGCTGGTGGCCGAGCCGGTGGTCCGGCTGCTGTACCAGCGCGGCGCCTTCGGCCCGCAGGACACCGCGCTGGTCGCCGACGTCCTGGCCGCCTACGCCATGCAGCTGCCGGCCTATGCCGCGACCGTCGTGCTGGTGCGGGCCGCCGCGGTGCTCGAACTCGGGCGGACCCTCGCTGCCGCCGCTGCCGCCAATCTGGTGCTGACGGTGGCGTTCAATGTCGTGTTCATGTCGCTGTGGGGCGTCGTCGGGATCGCCCTGGCGACCACGCCGGCATTCCTCGCCACCGCGGCGATCCTGTATGCCGGCGTGATCCGCGCGCCGGGGGCGGCGCGCTAACCGATCGGCAGGCGACGGATCAGCAGGCGGTGCTCGCCCGGCCCTCGCCGGCCCGGTCGGCGGGCATCGCCCGGCGTCCGGTCACCCGGATGTTGTCGGGCGCCAGCACGACCAGGTAGCGGTCGACCCCGGCACCGTCCGAGCTGAACCCGAACACCCCGCGGTACACCTGGATGAACTCGCGGTCGGAGACCGGCAGCGGGCTGAAGGAGTAGATCGGCCCGCGGCCCTCCCGGATCGCGGCGAACTCCGCCAACCGGCTCGCCACCACCGCCTCCGGCAGGTCGTCGCCGAACCATTTTCCCTGGAGGCTGAAGCCGAAGGTCTGCCGGCAGCCGTCGCCGCACACCGCATAGCGCAGCCGACGCGGCTCTGCCGGATCCTCCTGCCGCAGCAGCAGCACCCAGGGCAGGACCTGTGGGTAGTCGAACGGGTCGAAGCGCCGCCAGGAGGCCACGCCGCCATCGCCGGCGAGGGACGGCCAGACGTCGCGGATCTGCGCGACCGGATGCAGAGCAGGCACTTCGGAAGGCTCTATCGACCGGTAGCTCATGATCCCGCAACAGGCTCGACGGAGGCGCCGCACCGCAGCGCACCCCAGGTGTTTTGCATAAATGACACTCGACGTCGAGGTAAAACCACCCAAATGGCTTTATGTTCGGAAGGTCACTTTGGTAAAATCTCCCATAATCGGAACACAGCTCCGTTACGATTGCGTTTCGAGCCTGCGGGCATACAGCCCGGCCAGGGCGGCCCGCACCGCCGGCAGCCCGAACCGCGCCTCGACACGCGCCCGGGCCGCGGCGCCCAGCACCCTCCGTCGCACCGGGTCGGCGGCGAGGCTCGCCAGGGCCCCGGCCAGCGCCGACGGGTCGCGCGGCGGCACCAGCAGTCCGGTGACGCCGTGCTGCACCGCCTCGCGACAGCCGGGAACGTCGGCCGCGACCGCCGGCCGGCCGCAGGCTGCCGCCTCCAGCACGCTCATGCCCAGCCCCTCGCGGTGCGACGGCAACACCGCGACATGCGACGACCGCCACACCCCGGCGACGTCGTCGGTGGCACCGGTCCAGTCGACGATGCCCTCGGCGGTCCAGGCGCGCAATCGTTCCGCCGGGATCGAGGTCGGGCTCTCCGGATCCGGCGCCCCGACCAGCCGCACCCGCAACACCGAGCCGCGCTCACGCAGCAGCCGGGCGGCGGCCGCCAGCTCGACCAGGCCCTTCTCCTCCAGCATCCGGCCGACGAAGCACGCGACGGGCGGCCCGTCCGGCTCCGGCGAAGGCGCGAACCGCTGCAGATCGACGCCGGTGCCGGGCAGCAGCTCGACCTCGTCGAGCGGCCGGCCGGCCAGGCGGGCGACCGCCGCCCGGTCGTCGGCGTTCAGCACCATCGGCGTCACCGCCGGCGACCCCAGCACCCGGCGCAGCAGCAGCGCCACCGCCGGGCGCAGCAGCCGGGCCTTCGGCGAGCTGCCGGTGAACACGTGGCCGAGCCCGGGCAGCCACGCCATGCGCACGGGCACGCCGGCACGCTCGGCGGCGAGCGTGCCGTACAGCACCGGTTTCAGGGCGACGCTCTGCACCAGGTCGGGCACGAGCACCCGGCACAATGCCGTCAGCTCGGCGACCGCCCGCAGGTCGGCGAGCGGGTCGAGCCCGGTGCGGTCGAGGCGGGCCAGCGGATGCACCGCGATGCCGGCGGCCCGCACCGCCGCCGCGGCCTCGGGACCACGCCGGCCGCAGCGCGCCGCCAGGTGCACCTCGGCACCGGCCGCCACCTGGGCGGCAGCCAGCGGCAGGTAGTGCAGCCGGAAGAACCAGTCCTCGGCGACGACCCACAGCAGGCGTCGCCCGGCCAGCATCGCCGCCGCCGCCCGGGGGCGCCGCTCGGGGTCGCTGCCGCTCAGGGCCGCAGGAAGCCGACGATGTCGTAGACCTCCTTGACGACCGGCTGCGCCAGGTCCCGGGCCCGGTCGCCGCCGCGCCGCAGGATCGCGTCGATGGTGGCGGGATCGCCCGACAGCCGACGCATCTCGGAACCGATCGGGCCCATGACCGCCACCGACACCTCGGCCAGCGCCTTCTTGAAGTCGCCGAAGCCGCGGCCGCCGAACTCCGCCAGCACCTGTTCCGGAGTCTGACCGGCGAGGGCCGCGTAGATGCCCACCAGGTTGCGCGCCTCCGGCCGGCCCTCCAGGCCCTCGACCTCGCTCGGCAGCGGCTCGGGGTCGGTCTTCGCCTTGCGGATCTTCTGGGCGATGGCGTCGGCGTCGTCGGTCATGTTGATGCGCGACATGTCGGACGGGTCCGACTTGCTCATCTTCTTGGTGCCGTCGCGCAGGCTCATCACCCGGGTGGCGGTGCCGAAGATCTGCGGCTCGGGCAGCGGAAAGAAGTCGACGCCGAACATCGAGTTGAAGGCCTGGGCGACGTCGCGGGTCAGCTCCAGGTGCTGCTTCTGGTCGTCGCCGACCGGCACATGGGTCCCCTTGTAGGCCAGGATGTCGGCCGCCATCAGCGTCGGGTAGGCGAACAGCCCGACCGTCGCGTTGTCGCGGTCCTTGCCGGCCTTCTCCTTGAACTGGGTCATGCGGCCCAGCCAGCCGACCCGGGCCACGCAGTTGAACACCCAGGCCAGCATGGCGTGCTCGGGCACGTAGGACTGGTTGAACAGGATGCAGTCGTCCGGGTCGACGCCGCCGGCGATCATGCCGGCCGCCACCTCCCGGGTCGCCCGGCGCAGCATCGCGGGATCCTGCGGCACCGTGATGGCGTGCTGGTCGACCACGCAGAAGATGCACTCGTAGCTCTTCTCGCGCTGCAGCAGCGCCCAGTTCCGGATCGCCCCCAGATAATTGCCGAGGGTGAGGTCACCGGAGGGCTGGATACCGGAGAAGATGCGTCTCATCGTCGTCTGCTCGCGATGCGCGTGGTTGACACGGACCCGAAGGACGGGCTCGGGTTTATCCCCGGCCGCGCGCCGGGAATCAAGGGAGTCCAGACGGTGCTGCGTGTTCTCGACCAGGTGAACGACCCCGGCAAGGGCCGCGATTCCGAGGATCGCCTCGGTTGCCGGCCGGCCGAGGGCATCGCCTGGATCCTCGACGGCTGCACCGACGTCTGCGCCGCGCGGCTGTTCCCGGAGGCGCCGAGCGATGCCTGGTGGTTCGCGCAGACCGCCCACACGCTGTTCGAAGTCCTCCCGGTGGAGACCGCCCCGATCATGGTCGACGCCCTGGTCGAGCACCTGCGCGGGCGGGTCGAGGAACGGATCGGCTCGGTGATCGAGAGCATACCGCCCGGCGACATGCCGAGTGCCGCGCTGACCTGGATGCACTTCGATCCGGCCACGCAACGGATCACCTTCGCCGGCTATCCCGACTGCACGGCGGTGGTTCTGCCGCCGGCCGGGCCTGCCTTCGCGGTCGAAAAGCCGCCGCCGCGGCTTGACGAACAGGCCCAGGCGCGCGCCCTGATCGCCGCCGGCGCCGACATCCCGACGGTGCTGCGCGGGCAGCGCGCCACCATGAACCAGCCCGGCGGCTACCCTGTGCTGAGCCTGCACCGTGACGCGGCGGCGCGGCTCGACGTGCGGAGCGTCGCGGCACCCTCCGGAACCCAGGTGCTGCTGTGCACCGACGGGCTGTACCGGCTGGTCGACATGTACGGCCTGCTCGACGACGCCGGCCTGATCGCGGCCGCCCTCGACGACGGTCTTGCCGCCCTGGTCGCCCGCCTGCGCGGCTTCGAGGCCGATGCTGCCGAGAACGTCCGGTTCGGACGCTTCAAGACGTCGGACGACGCGGCGGCGATGCTGCTCGAGGTGACCTGAGGTCAGGCACCGCGCCGGCGGAAGGCCGCCTTCAGCTCGGCCGGGCGGGCGGCGCCGAGCACGACCGCCGCGACCGCATAGGTCAACAGTCCGGCCGCGATCACCGCCGCCAGGGCACCGGCCCCCGTCGCCGTGCCGGCGGTGAGCCAGGGCGCCAGCAGGCGCGCCGCTGCCCACACCGCCACCGTCATCGCCGCCACCGCCGCGGCGATCCGCATCGCCCGGTCGCGCAGCCGGCGGTCGGGGCGGAAATGCCCGCGGCGGGCCAGCATCCAGGCCAGCATGCCGGCGTTCAGCCAGGCCGCCAGGGTGGTGGCCAGCGCGATGCCGACATGCGCGAACAGCGGCATCAGCACCAGGTTGAAGGCGAGGTTGGCCAGCACCCCGACGATCGCGATCTTCACCGGCGTGGCGGTGTCGCGCCGGGCGAAGAAGCCGGGCTGGAACGCCTTGATCAGCACGAAGGCCGGCAGCCCGGCCGCGAACGCCGCCATCGCCGCCGCCGTGGCGTCGCCGGCGGCGGCGTCGAAGCGGCCACGCTCGAACAGCACGGCGGTCAGCGGGTCGGCGATCACCGCCACCGCGGCGGCCGCCGGCAGGGTCAGCAGCAGCCCCATCTCGATCGCCCGGTTCTGGGTGGCGCCGGCCTCGGCCTCGTTGCCGGCCCGGACCTGGCGGGCCAGCATCGGCAGCAGGGCCGTGCCGATCGCCACCCCGACCACCCCAAGCGGCAGCTGCACGATGCGGTCGGCATAATACAGATACGACACCGATCCGGCCGGCAGCAGCGACGCCAGCACCACGTCGACCAGGAGGTTGACCTGCACCACCCCTGCACCCAGCGCCGCCGGCAGCATCAGCTTGAGCAGGCGGCGAACCTCCGGGGTGAGACGCGGCAGCCGCAGCGGCGGCAACGCCCCCGACCGCCGGCAGGCCTCGGCGAGGAACAGCGCCTGCACCACGCCGGCGGCGGCAACGCCCCAGGCCAGAGCATGGCCCGGCGTCGCCATGTGATCCGCCGCCAGCACCAGGGCGGCGATCAGCACCAGGTTCAGGAAGATCGGCGCCGCCGCCATCGCCCAGAACTTGTCGAGGCTGTTCAGGATGCCGCCCCACAGCGCCACCAGCGAGATCAGCGGCAGGTATGGGAAGGTGATGCGGGTCAGCTCGACCGCCAGACCGAAGCGCTCCGGCTCGTCGGCGAAGCCGGGGGCCAGCACCAGCATCGCCCAGGGCATGGCGATCTCGATCGCCAGCACGAAGGCCAGCAGCACCGCCAGCAGCACCGCCTGCACCTCGGCGGCGAAGGCGAGCGCCACCTTGCGGCCGTCGGCCTCCAGCGAGCCGGCGAACATCGGCACGAAGGCGACGGTCAGTGCCCCCTCACCGGTCAGCCGGCGGAAGAAGTTCGGCAGCTTGAAGGCCACGAAGAAGGCGTCGGCGACCGGCCCGGCGCCGAGGATCGCGGCGATCAGGATGTCGCGCGCGAAGCCGGTGACCCGGCTGACCAGGGTGAAGCCGCCGACGGTGGCGATGGCGCGGACCAGGGACATGGGGCCGAGGATCTACGCGATTCGGACGGCGATGGATAGCGGCGCCCAGCCTCCGCATATATATTCCCTACAACGGGCATAATTATGGAGATTGATCATGATCGCGGACCCGCTATCCCTCGCCGAGGCCTCGATCGTCACCGGCCTCAAGGAAAAAGCGATCCGCAAGGCCATCGAAAACGATGTCGTCCGGGCATCGCGTGCTGCTGCGGGGCCCTTCGCGGGGCGCCTCTCCGTCCCGCTGCGCGAACTCGTTGCTTTGCGCCTTGAGAAGGATCTGGCGCCCGTCCAGCTCGAGACCCGGCGCAAGATGATCCGGGAGATCACCGCCAGAGGTCTGAAAGGCGATTTTCGGCGAGACCCGGACGGCTCGCTGACCGTCGACATCGCGTTGGCGCGCAGCAAGGTGGCGAACGGCTTGTGGCGCCTGCGGGCGGCACGGTCGATCGCCGTCACTGATCCGGGAATCATGAACGGCCAGGCGGTCTTCCGAGGCACACGGATACCGGTGCATGTGATCGCCGCCATGATCGAGGCCGGCGAAGCCATCGCTGCGATTCAGGCGGCCTATCCCGGCCTGAGTCGGAAGCAGATCGAGCTGGCGCCGGTCTATGCACGCTCGCATCCACTGCGCGGCCGACCGGCCAGGCAGCCCTGGCATGCTGGGGGGCCGACCCGGGTGCGCCGGATCCGCATCGACGATGTCGCATGAGGTTCCTCGTCGACGAGTGCCTGCACGTGTCGCTGCCGGCGCTGCTGCATCAGGCAGGCTTCGAGGCCTACCAGGTTTCGCATTTTGGGCTGCAGGGAGCTTCCGACGTTGCCTTGTTCGAAAGGGCCGTCGAAGACGGATTTGTCTTCGTCACCAACAACGCCGTCGATTTCCTCAAGCTCTACCGCAACTCGGAAGTTCACGCCGGCCTGATCATATTTTGGCCGAACGAGCGTCCGGCCGTGCAGCTCGCCATGCTGCGCGCCGTGCTCGGCGAAGTCCGGGACAGGGCCGACCTCATCAATTCAGTCGTCGAGGTCCGCATCGATAGCCAGGAGATCATCGTCGAGACCTACGATATGCCTCCCGGCTAGCACCGCGGCGCGCTCACGCCTTCCGGGACTCGGCCGCCCCCAGCGCCTGCATCAGTGCCTGCCGGATGTCCTCGAGCTTGCTCTTGCTGTCGATCTTCAGGCCGAAGATGTCCTTCAGGTAGAACACGTCGACGAAGCGCTCGCCGTAAGTCGCGATCGACGCCGAGTGGATCTGCACGCCGACCCCGGCCAGCGCCCGGGTCATCCGCCACAGCACCCCCGGCTCGTCGCGGCCGTTCACCTCGACCACGGTGTGGGTGACGCTGGCCTTGTTGTCGATCAGCACCCGCGGCGGGATCTTCAGCGCGCGCTGGCGGCGCCCCAGCGTCGGCTTGCGGGCCTCCAGCGCCTTGTCGACCCGCAGGGTGCCGCCCAGCGCGCGCTCGATCGCCGAGACCAGCTTGGCGATCCGGTCGGGCCGGTCGAACGCCTTGCCGTTGTCGTCCTGGATCAGGAAGCTGTCGAGCGCCATGCCGTTCGACAGCGTGAAGATGCGGGCATCCACCACGTCGGCGCCGGTCGCCGCCATGGCGCCGGCGATACGCGAGAACAGCCCGGGGTGGTCGGTGGCATAGACCGTGACCTCGGTCACCGCGCGGCCCTGGTCGATGCGGGTGTCGACCGCCAGATGCGCGCCGTCGCGGGTCGCCTGGCGCACCAGCCGGGCGTGCCGGGCGTGGGTGTCGGGGTCGAAGGCGAGCCAGTAGGCCGGATAGCCGAGCGCCAGATGCGCCTCGATCTCGTCGGCCCGCCACTCCGGCAGGGCGTCGGCCAGCCTGAGCTTGGCCGCCTCGATGCGGGCGGCGGTGCCGCGGCGCACGGAATCGCCGGCCAGCGCCTCGTCGGCGCGGTAGTACAGGTCGCGCAGCAGCTGCGCCTTCCAGCCGTTCCAGACATGCGGGCCGACGCCGCGGATGTCGGCGACGGTCAGCACCAGCAGCAGCCGCAGCCGCTCCGGCGACTGCACGACCTTGATGAAATCCTCGACCGTCTTGGGGTCGTTGACGTCGCGCTTGAAGGCGGTGTTCGACATCAGCAGGTGCCAGCGCACCAGCCACGCGACCGTGTCGGTCTCCTCCTCGCTCATGCCGAGCCGCGGGCACAGCCGCCGCGCCACCCGCTCGCCGAGCACCGAGTGGTCGCCGCCGCGGCCCTTGGCGATGTCGTGCAGGAACACCGCGACATACAGCGCGCGGCGCGACAGCAGCTTGTGCACCACCTCGGTGGCGACCGGCGCCACCTCCTTCAGATCGCCGGATTCGATGGCGTTGAGCACTGACAGGCACTGCAGGGTGTGCTCGTCGACGGTGTACAGGTGGTACATGTCGAACTGCATCTGCGCGATCACCCGGCCGAAATCCGGCACGAACTTGCCGAGCACGCCGGCCTCGCTCATCCGCCGCAGGATCGGCGCCGGGTCCTTGCAGCCGGCCAGGATCTCCAGGAACAGCCGGTTGGCCTCGGGGTCGCGGCGCAGCTCGGCGTCGATGCGGTGCAGGTTCTGGGTGATCAGCCGCAGCGCCTGCGGGTGCACCATGGCGTCGCGCGCCTGCGCCTCGCGGAACATCCGGACGATGTTGACGGGATCGCGGGCGAAGGCCTCGTCGTCGGCGACGGTGATGCGGTCGGCGGCGATCCGGAAGTCGCCGAACCGTTCCTCGGTCAGCAGCCGCGGCAGCCGGATCCACGGCCGCCGCCGCTTGTGCTCCGCCTCGATGGCGGCGCAGAAGATCCGCGTCAGGTCGCCGACGTCCTTGGCGGTCAGGTAGTAGTGCTTCATGAAGCGCTCGACCGCCACCGTGCCGGCATGGTCGGTGTAGCCGAGCCGTTCGGCGATCACCGGCTGCATCTCGAAGGTCAGCCGCTCCTCCGGCCGGCCGGCCAGGTAGTGCAGCCAGCAGCGGATGGTCCACAGCAGCTTCTGCGCCTTGGCGAAGCGCCGCGCTTCGGCCAGGGTCAGCACGCCGCGGTCGACCAGGCGGACGACGTCCTCGACCCGGTAGACGTATTTGCCGATCCAGAACAGCGTGTGCAGGTCGCGCAGGCCGCCCTTGCCGTCCTTGACGTTGGGCTCCACCACATAGCGGGAGTCGCCGAGCCGCCGGTGCCGGTCGTCGGATTCCTGCAGCTTGGCCTCGACGAAGGCGAGCGGCGGGCCGGCGGCGATGTCCGTGAAGAACCGCCCGCGCAGCTCGGCATACAGCGCCTCGTCACCCCACAGGAAGCGCGATTCCAGCAGCGAGGTGCGGATCGTGACGTCGGCCTTGGCCTGGCGGATGCACTCCTCGCAGGAGCGGGTGGCGTGGCCGACCTTCAGGCCGAGGTCCCACAGCAGGTACAGCAGGTACTCGACGATCTGCTCGCCGCGCGGCGTCTGCTTGTAGGGACGCAGGAACAGCAGGTCGACGTCGGACTGCGGCGCCATCTCGCCGCGGCCGTAGCCGCCGACCGCGGCCAGCGCAATGCGCTCGGCCGTGGTCGGATTGGTCGCCGGGAACTCGCGCTCGGCCGCCTGCCCGGCGGCAGCCTCGAGCAGCCGGTCCATCAGCCAGGCGTTCTGTCGCACGCAGGCGGCCCCATCGTTGCTCGCCTCGAAGCGCCGGCGGATCTCGGCGACGCCGTCGGCGAGTGCCGCCTTGAGCAGCGCCAGCACCGCGGCACGACGGAGCACGACATCGCGCTCGGTGATCGCCGCCAGGCCGGCTGCCAGCGCCGCCGCGTCGCAGATCGCCTTGGCGTTCGGAATGCGCTTGCGCACCACCGCGAGGCCGTCGACCTCGATCGGCCCGGCATCCGCAGGTCCGGTTTCGGGTTCCGGGGCGCCATCGCCCAGCGGCAGCGGCTCGATCGCGGCCATGTCTCCTCCGGCGCTCGGTCGCGCGGAGCATAGGGCCACCGCCGGCCGTCGTCACGCGGGCGACGAGGATGCCGCGGCGGCAGCTTGCGGAGCCGCCGCAAATCCCCGAGGCTCGGCCCTCGGGCGACCAGGAACGGCGGATGGCAATGACGGATCGGGCGGACGTGGTGATCATCGGCGGTGGCGCGGTCGGCTCGTCGGCGGCGTATTTTCTCGCCGCCGAGGCCGGCTTCGGCGGCAAGGTCGTGGTGGTCGAGCGCGACCCGACCTATGCCCGCGCCTCGACCCCACTGTCGGCGGGCGGCATTCGCCAGCAGTTCTCGATCCGCGAGAACGTCGAGATCGGCCTGTTCGCCCGCGACTTCGTCGGCCGGATCGGCGACTTCCTGGCGGTCGACGGCGAGGCTCCCGACCTCGGCTTCGTCGAGGCCGGCTACCTGTTCCTGGCGACACCCGAGGGCCGGGCGGTGCTGGCCGAGAACCACGCGGTGCAGACCGCGGCGGGTGCTGCGATCGCCTGGCTGGAGCCCGACGGGCTGACGGCGCGGTTCCCATGGCTGAACCCCGAGGGCCTCGGCGCCGGCAGCTTCGGCGAGCGCGGCGAGGGCTGGATCGACCCGAACACCCTGCTGCAGGCGTTCAAGCGCAAGGCCCGGTCGCTGGGCGCCGAATACCTGACCGACGAAGTGACGGCGATCGAGCGCGACACCGGCGGCGTCGCCGCCGTACGCCTGGCCTCCGGAGGCCGTATCGAATGCGGAACGGTCTTGGTCGCGGCCGGTGCCGGGTCCGGCGCGGTGGCGCGCATGGCCGGGGTGGAGCTGCCGGTCGGGCCGCGCATCCGCACGGTCTACCGCATCGATTGCCGCGAGCGGCTGCCGCGGCTGCCGCTGACCATCGACCCGAGCGGCGTCTGGGTGCGCCCGGAGGGTGCGGGCTACATCTGCGGCGTGTCGCCGCCGGAGGACCAGGATCCCGAGAGCTGGGAGATCGAGGTCGACTGGCGCTGGTTCGACGAGGTGGTGTGGCCGGCCCTGGCGCACCGCGTCCCGGCCTTCGAGGCGGTGAAGCTGACCGGCGCCTGGGCGGGCCCCTACGACTACAATGCCCTCGACCAGAACGCGGTGATCGGCCGCCACCCGGAGATCCGCAACCTGGTGTTCGCCACCGGCTTCTCCGGCCACGGCCTGCAGCAGAGCCCGGCCGCCGGCCGCGCCATCATGGAGCTGGTCGCGCATGGCGGCTTCCGCAGCATCGACCTGACCCGTTTCGGCATCGAGAGGATCTTGGAGGGCCGGCCGCTGAAGGAACGCAACGTGGTGTGAGGGGGGATGCCGGCGGCCGTGAGCCGATCACCGCCCGGCCCTTCGTGGCCGCGCGATGCGCGGCACCTCAGGGCGACAGAAAACCAGGCGCCTCAACACTCTATCGCCCTGAGGTGCGCGCCGCGCAGCGGCGGGCCACGAAGGGCCGGGGTCAGCCCGTGATCGGGTTCGGGCTACCTCACGCCTCGGTCAGTTCGAGGCGCCGCTCGATCCGTTCGACGCGCCCGTCCAGACGGTCGAGCCGCCGGTTCACCCCGACCAGCCCCTCCTCGACGCCGGTCATCCGGCGCTTCAGGTCACCGAGATCCTCACGCAGCAACTGCACGCCGGCGTCGAGCCGACGAAGATACTGGAGGACCAGGTTTTCGGGTTCCGGGGCCACCTCATGCCTCCGTCAGCTCAAGGCGCCGCTCGATCCGTTCGACACGCCCGTCCAGGCGGTCCAGCCGCCGGTTCACTCCGACCAGCCCCTCCTCGACGCCGAGGACGTGGCGGCCGAGGTTCACCAGGCCTTCCTCGACCCCCGTCATCCGCCGCTTGAGGTCTGCGATGTCCTCGCGCATGGCTTGGACCGTCGTATCGAGCCGACGGAGATACTGCAGGATCAGGCTTTCGGGTTCGTTGGCCATGGCTTCACCGTAGCACAAATTGACACTCTCGAGGCTATGGAGGGGCGAGGGCCGCTTTACCGCGCCGCCAGCAGGCCCCTGAGCGCGTACAGCGTCTCCAGCGCCTGCCGCGGCGTCAGCTCGTCCGGGTTCAGCGCCGCCAAGGCCGCCTCGACCGGGGCCGCCTCCACCGGTGCCGGCCCGGCCGGTGCCGCCGGCTTCGTCGCCGGGCGGGCGGCGGAGAACAGCGGCAGGTCCTCCATCAGGTCGCGCGGCGAGGTGCCCTGGTCGCCGCTCTCCAGCCGCTGCAGCACCTCCTCGGCACGGGCCACCACGGCGGGCGGCAGGCCGGCCAGCTTGGCGACGTGGATGCCGTAGGAGCGATCGGCGGCACCCGCCACCACCTCGTGCAGGAACACCACGTCGCCCCGCCACTCCTTGACCGCCATGGTGTGGCAGGTCAGCGCGTCGAGCCGGTCGGCCAGGGCCGTGAGCTCGTGGTAGTGGGTGGCGAACAGCGCCCGGCAGCGGTTGCGCTCGTGCAGGCTCTCGACGGTCGCCCAGGCGATCGACAGGCCGTCGAAGGTGGCGGTGCCGCGGCCGATCTCGTCCAGGATCACCAGCGCCCGCGGCCCGGCCTGGTTCAGGATGGCGGCGGTCTCGACCATCTCCACCATGAAGGTCGAGCGGCCGCGCGCCAGATCGTCGGCGGCCCCCACCCGGCTGAACAGCCGGTCGACCACGCCGATGCGGGCGCGCGTCGCCGGCACGTAGCTGCCGGCCTGCGCCAGCACCGCGATCAGCGCGTTCTGCCGCAGGAAGGTCGACTTGCCGGCCATGTTCGGTCCCGTAACGAGCCAGACCCGGTCGTCGGGGGCGAGCCGGCAGCGATTGGCGACGAAGGCCGACGGGCCCTCCGGCAGGGTCGCCTCGACCACCGGGTGGCGGCCGGCCTCGATCTCGAAGGCGAGGCCGTCGTCGACCGCCGGGCGGCACCAGTCGCGCGAAGCCGCCAGGTCGGCGAGGGCGGCGGCCACGTCGAGCCGGGCCAGCGCCGCGGCCGCCAGGCCGATCGGCCCGGCCTGCTGCAGCACCGCCGCCGCCAGCGTCCGGAAGATCTCCTGCTCCAGCGCCAGCGCCTTGTCGGCGGCGGTCGAGACCTCGCGCTCCAGCTCGCCGAGCTCGACGGTGGTGAAGCGCACGGCACTGGCCATGGTCTGGCGGTGGATGAAGCCGTCGCGGCCCATCAGCTTGTCGGCGTGGCTGGCCCCGACCTCGATGAAATAGCCGAGCACGTTGTTGTGCTTGACCTTCAGCGACGCGACCCCGGCCTCGGCGGCGTAGCGCGCCTGCAGGCCGGCGATCAGCCGCCGGCTGTGGTCGCGCAGGCCGCGCAGCCGGTCGAGCTCGGGATCGTGGCCGGCCGCCACGAAGCCGCCGTCGCGGGCCAGCAGCGGCAGCTCCGCCGCCAGCGCGCGGCCGAGCTCGGCAACCAGCGGCCCGTGCTCGCCCAGGTCGTCGAGCGCCTCGACCACCGCCGCCGGTGCCGCCTGCAGCGGCCCGGCCGTGGCGACCGCGCTGCGCACCGCGGCGGTCTCGGCCAGCGCATCGCGGATGCCGGCGAGGTCGCGCGGGCCGCCGCGCTCCAGCGCCAGCCGCGACAGCGCGCGGTCGATGTCGGGGATCCGCCGCAACACCTCGCGAATGTCGTTGCGCACCTGCAACGACGTGACGAAGAAGGTCACCGCGTCCAGCCGGCGGCCGATCGCCGCCGGGTCGGTGAGCGGGGCGGCAAGCCGCGCCGCCAGCAGCCGGGCGCCCGCACCGGTCACCGTGCGGTCGATCACCGCCAGCAGGCTGCCGCGACGCTCGCCGGCCAGGGTGCGGGTGAGCTCCAGGTTGCGCCGGGTGGCGGCGTCGATCTCCATCAGGCCGCCCGGGCTCCAGCGCCGCGGTGCGGCCAGCCGCGGCAGCCGGCCCTTCTGGGTCAGTTCCAGGTAGTCGACCAGGCCGCCGGCCGCACCCAGCTCGGCGCGGCCGAAGGCGCCGAAGCCGTCGAGGGCGGCGACGCCGTACAGCGTCTCCAGCCGGCGGCGGCCGTTCTCGCTGTCGAACCGGCTGCCCGGCTGCACCGCCAGCACCGCCCGCCACTCGCCGAGTGCCACCGCCAGCTCCTGGGCGAGCCGTTCGGAGACCAGCAGCTCGGCCGGCGCCAGCCGCGCCAGCGCCGCCTCCAGCCCGCGCGGCTCCACCGGCTGGGCCTGGAAGTCCCCGGTCGACATGTCGACCCAGGCAAGGCCGAGGCCGCCGCCGGCCTCGGCCAGGCACGCCAGGTAGTTGTGCTGCCGGGCGTCGAGCAGGCTGTCCTCGGTCAGGGTGCCGGGGGTGACGATGCGCACCACCGCGCGCCGCACCACCGACTTGCCGCCGCGCTTCCTGGCCTCCGCCGGATCCTCGATCTGCTCGCACACCGCCACCCGGTGGCCCTGGCGGATCAGCCGCGCCAGATAGCCCTCGGCGGCATGGTGCGGCACGCCGCACATCGGGATCGGCTCGCCCTGGTGCTGGCCGCGCCGGGTCAGGGTGATGTCGAGGGCCTGCGCCGCCACCACCGCGTCGTCGAAGAACATCTCGTAGAAATCGCCCATCCGGTAGAACAGCAGGCAGCCCGGATGCTCGCGCTTGACCGTGAGGAACTGGGTCAGCATCGGGCTGGCGCCGTCGAGCCGGGCGTCGGGCCCGGTCGGGTCCAGGTCGGCGGAATCGGTCGGGTCGGTATCGAGGGCGGTTGCGCTCACGGGCTCGGCTGCATCGCGTCGGTTCGGGGATCCCGGTCGGGCCGGCACCCTACCATGCCGATCGCGACGGTCACCATGGCGGCGGAACGCGCTTTTCGCCGGCCCGGCCGCCCGCTACGGTTAACCCCAGAGGCGCGCCACGACGCCGGGAGGAAACGTCGCCGGATCCGTTGGATGCGGCCGACTGCAAGGAGCGACATGGACACCGACAAGAGCACGATGGCCCGGGACGCGCTGCTGTTCCACTCGTCCGGCCGGCCGGGGAAGATCGAGATCACCCCGACCAAGCCGCTGACCACCCAGCGCGAATTGTCGCTGGCCTATTCGCCTGGCGTGGCGGTGCCGTGCCTGGAGATCGAGAAGAACCCGGCGCTGGCCTACGACTACACCAGCAAGGGCAACCTGGTGGCGGTGATTTCCAACGGCACCGCCGTACTCGGCCTCGGCGACATCGGAGCACTGGCCTCCAAGCCGGTGATGGAAGGCAAGGCGGTGCTGTTCAAGCGCTTCGCCGACGTCGACAGCATGGACCTCGAGGTCGACACCCGCGACGTCGACGAGTTCGTCAACTGCGTGCGCTTCCTCGGCCCCACCTTCGGCGGCATCAACCTCGAGGACATCAAGGCGCCGGAGTGCTTCATCATCGAGCAGCGGCTGAAGGAGCTGCTCGACATCCCGGTGTTTCACGACGACCAGCACGGCACCGCGATCATCGCCGCCGCCGGCCTGATCAACGCCCTGCACCTGACCGGCCGCGACATCCGCGAGACCCGGCTGGTGGTCAACGGCGCCGGTGCGGCGGCGATCGCCTGCGTCGAGCTGCTGAAGGCCATGGGCATGCCGCACGACCACGTCATGCTGTGCGACACCCGCGGCGTGATCTACCAGGGCCGCCAGCAGGGCATGAACCAGTGGAAGTCGGCGCATGCGGTGATCACCGACCGCCGCACCCTGACCGAGGCGCTGGAGGGTGCCGACGTGTTCTTCGGCCTGTCGGCAAAGGGTGCCGTCAACCAGGACATGGTCCGCTCCATGGGCCCGCAGCCGATCATCTTCGCGATGGCCAACCCCGACCCGGAGATCACCCCCGAGGAGGTCAAGGCGGTACGCGACGACGCCATCATCGCCACCGGCCGGTCGGACTACCCGAACCAGGTCAACAATGTCCTGGGCTTCCCCTACATCTTCCGCGGCGCCCTCGACGTGCGGGCCTCGGAGATCAACGAGGCGATGAAGATCGCCGCCGCCGAGGCCCTGGCCGAGCTGGCGCGCCGCGACGTCCCGGACGAGGTCGACGCCGCCTACTCCGGCCGCCGCCTGCATTACGGGCGCGAATACATCATCCCGGCGCCGTTCGACCCGCGGCTGATCGTGCACGTCTCGGCGGCGGTGGCCCAGGCGGCGATGCAGACCGGGGTGGCACGCCGGCCGATCGAGAACATGGCGGCCTACCGCGCCTCGCTGAGCGCCCGCCTCGACCCGTCGGCCGCCAACCTGCAGCGGATCCTCGACACCATCCGCCAGACCCCGAAGCGCGTGGTGTTCGCCGAGGGCGAGGAGGAGAAGACCATCCGCGCCGCCGTCGCCTTCCAGGACGGCGGCTACGGCGTGCCGGTGCTGATCGGCCGCGAGGACCGGATCCGCGACCGCATCGCCGAGATGGGCATCGCCGGCGCCAGCGAGATCGAGATCCACAACGCCCGGCTGTCGCGCTTCAATCAAAAGTACATAGAGTTCCTGTACAACCGGCTGCATCGCAAAGGCGCACTGCACCGGGACTGCCAGCGCATGGTCAACCAGGATCGCAACGTGTTCGCCGCCTGCATGGTCGCCACCGGCGACGCCGACGCCCTGGTCACCGGCCTGACCCGCAGCTTCGGCGACGCCATGGACGACATCACCCGGGTCATCGACCAGCGCCCGAACGAGCTGGTGATGGCGCTGACCATGGTGATGGTCCGCGGCCGCACCGTGTTCATCGCCGACACCAACGTGCACGAGCTGCCGAGCCCCGAGCAGCTGGCGGATATCGCCTGCCAGGCGGCGGCCAAGGCGCGCGCCTTCGGGCACGAGCCCAGGGTGGCGATGCTGTCGTTCTCGAACTTCGGCAACCCGATGCGCGAGAAGGCCGAGCGCATCCGCCAGGCGGTCGAGGTGCTGGACGCGCGCGACGTCGACTTCGAATACGACGGCGAGATGTCGGCCGACGTGGCACTCGACCCCGAGATGCGCAGGCTCTACCCGTTCTGCCGGCTGACCGGGCCGGCGAACGTGCTGGTGATGCCGGCGCTGCATTCGGCCAACATCTCCTACAAGCTGCTGCAACGCTTCGCCGGCGGCTCGGTGATCGGACCGATCATCATGGGGCTGGAGAAGCCGGCGCAGATCGTCCAGATGGGCGCCACGGTGTCCGACCTGGTGAACGCCGCGGCGATCGCCGCCCACGAGGCGATCATCGCCTGACCGGCCGCCGCCGGCGGGTCGGCCGGCCCGTATTGGGGAGACGATGACGGACGACCAATCGACCGGCAACCAGCCCCGTGCCGCCGCCCGGCCGGCCGCGACGGTGCGGTCGGCCGCGGTGCGCGCCGCGGCCGTGCTGACCGTGCCTTCGGCAGCGGTGTTCCTCGGCCTGATCGCGACCGGCGCGATGCCGGCCCTGGCGAGCCTCGGCGCGGTCGCCGCGGTGGGATCGGCGACCTATCTTATGGTGCGTCGGCACTATGCCGCGCTGGCGGTGCTGCGCCGGCACCTCGAGGAGCGTGCCGCCGGCGAGGATCCCGCCGCCGGACCGGCCATCGGCGGGTCCGATCTCGCCGCCCTCGGCGACGTCGGCCCGGCCGCCGGGATCGCCGGCGCGCTGGCCCGCGCCGACCGCTGCACCACCGAGCGGATCGAGGGCCTGCGGCAGCGGGCCGAGGCCCGCGCGCTGGTGATCGAGTCGATCCCGGACCCGCTGCTGCTGATCGACTCGCGCGGCCGCGTCGCCCAGGCCAACCGCGAGGCCCGCCGGCAGTTCGGCCAGCAGATCGTCGACCGCGACCTGTCGGCGGTGATCCGCCACCCCGAGGTCCTGGCGACCGTCCGCCGCGCGCTCGCCGGGCAGCCCGGCGGCGATGTCGAGATCGGCATCGCCGCCCCGGTCGAGCGGGTGTTCAACGTCCGTGTGGAATCGCTGGGCGGCGGGACAGAGGCGGGGGAGGTCTCGGCGCTCATGCTGTTCGTCGACCTGTCGTCGATCCGGCGCGCCGAGCAGATGCGCGTCGACTTCGTCGCCAATGTCAGCCACGAGCTGCGCACGCCGCTCGCCACCCTGCTCGGCTTCATCGAGACCCTGCAGGGCCCGGCCCGCGACGACGCCGACGCCCGCGACCGCTTCCTCGACATCATGAAGTCGCAGGGCAACCGCATGAGCCGGCTGGTCCAGGACCTGCTGTCGCTGTCGCGGATCGAGACCAACGAGCACAAGCCCCCGTCGGGGCGTGTCGACCTGACGCCGCTGCTCCAGGGGGTCAAGTCAACCCTCGACCTGGAGGCCCGCCGCCGCGACATGCGGGTCCGCCTGGAGCTCGACGCGGTGCTGCCCGAGGCGATCGGTGCCGAGGACGAACTCGCCCAGGTGGTGCAGAACCTGCTCGACAACGCGATCAAGTACGGCCGGCCCGGCACCGAGATCACGGTCGCGGCACGCCGCGCCGACCGGGTCCCGGCGAGCTTCCCCGGCGGCCCGGCCGGCAAGTCGGTGGCGATCGCCGTGCGCGACCGCGGCGAGGGCATCGCGCCGCAGCATCTGCCGCGCCTGACCGAGCGCTTCTACCGGGTCGACGCCGCACGGTCTCGCGATCTCGGCGGCACCGGCCTCGGCCTGGCGATCGTCAAGCATATCGTCAGCCGGCACCGCGGGGCGCTGACCATCGATTCGACTCCCGGCGAGGGCAGCGTGTTCACGGTCTACATTCCGGCCGCCGGACCCGGCGACCCTGCGCGAGGCGCCTCGGCGGCGTGATCGCCCGAGCGGCCATCCAGGGCTGTCATAAAACTTTCATCGAACCGTCTTAAATCCTTTGGTGCCCGACCGCTACACGTCCGCCTGCCAGGGGGGGATCGAAGGTGCACCGGTGGCGCATCCGAGCCCCTCGAGCCAGAAACTGGAGGACCCCCAATGACGTTTTCGTTCGGTAAGGTGGCCGCTGTCGCCGCGCTCGGCGTGGTCGCGATGGCCGCGCAGGCCGAGGCCCGCGACCAGATCCGCGTGGTCGGCTCGTCGACCGTGTTCCCCTACACCCAGGCCGCCTCGGAGGAATTCTCCAAGTCCAGCGGCATGAAGGCCCCGGTGGTCGAGTCGACCGGCACCGGCGGCGGCATGAAGATCTTCTGCCAGGGCATCGGCACCCAGCACGCCGACATCACCGGCGCGTCGCGCGCCATGAAGAAGTCCGAGTACGACGACTGCGCCAAGAACGGCGTCACCGACATCAGCGAGGCGCTGATCGGCTATGACGGCCTGTCCTTCGCACTGTCGCGCAAGGGCGTGGCGATGGACATCAGCAAGGGCCAGCTGTTCCTGGCGCTGGCCGCCGAGATCGTCAAGGACGGCAAGGTCGTCGCCAACCCGTACAAGAAGTGGTCGGAGATCGACAAGAAGCTCCCCGACATTGCCATCCAGGTGTTCGGCCCGCCGCCGACCTCCGGCACCCGGGACGCCTGGGTCGAGCTGGTCATGGAAGAAGGCTGCGACGAACTGGCCGGCTACAAGGAACTGGCCAAGGACGTGAAGAAGAACGTCTGCTCGCGGATGCGCCAGGACGGCCCGTTCATCGAGGCCGGCGAGAACGACAACCTGATCGTGCAGCGCCTTGAATCCGACCCGAACGCCTACGGCATCTTCGGCTACTCGTTCCTGTACGAGAACCAGGACAAGCTGGTCGGCGCCAAGGTCGAGGGCGTCGAGCCGAGCATCGATGCGATCGCCGACGGCAGCTACAAGATCTCCCGCCCGCTGTTCTTCTACGTGAAGAACGCGCATCGCGGCGTGATCCCGGGCCTGACCGACTTCGTGAAGGAGTATGTCAGCGACGCCGCCCTGGCGCCGGGCGGCTACCTGACCGACCGCGGCCTGGTGGCGCTGTCGGACAAGCGCCGCAAGGAGATGCAGGACGCGTTGGTCAACGCCAAGCACATGTCGCGCTACGCCGGCAGCTGATCCCGTCCGGTCGGGGACGCGGCTCGCCCGCGTCCCCGATCGTCCTTCGCCGTCCTGGTTCGTTCCTTTTCCGATTGCCGCCTTTTCGTTTCTCCATTTAGCCACCCGCCCGCATTGCCGCTCGGGGCCCCGCCGCCCTCGTTTCGACGCCCTCGCCCGACGCAGCCCGGAGCCACCGATGTCGGTCTACCTCCTGATCATTCTCGTCGGCCTGCCGCTCATCGGCTTCCTGTTCGCCCGCCGGCGCGCGGCCGTGATGCTCGGAAGCGGCGCGGCGCTGCACTCGCTGCCGGATTTTCACGGCGCCTATGTCGCCGCCTGGACCGGCATCCCCTCGATCATCCTGGTGCTGCTCTGGGTGGCGCTGCAGGGCCCGCTCCTCGACCAGGCGATCTTCGCCAGCCTGCCGGACGAATTCCGCGCGGCGGTCGAGAACCGCAGCCTGGTGCTGGCCGAGATCCACAGCGTCGCCGACGGCCGGCTGTTCGGCCAGCCGGCCCCGGAGGTGCAGGCGGCGGCGGCGCGGCTGCAGGCCTGGCGCTCGATCGCCGACTGGTCGATGGTCGCGGTCGCGGCCGCGGCCGCGCTTGCCGGGCTGGTGGTGACCCGCAGTCGCCTGGCGCCGGCGTTCCGCGCCCGGCACCGCGTCGAGGACGTGCTGTCCGCCCTGATGGTGGTGTGCTCGATCATCGCGGTGCTGACCACGCTGGGCATCCTGCTGTCGCTGGTGTTCGAGTCGATCCGGTTCTTCGCCAAGGTGCCGTGGTACGAATTCCTGTTCGGCCTGAACTGGGAGCCGCAGATCGCGATCCGCAGCGACCAGGTCGCCGGCCTCGGGTCGTTCGGGGCGGTGCCGGTGTTCCTCGGCACCTTGGTCATCGCGGTGATCGCGATGCTGGTGGCCACGCCGATCGGGCTGCTCTCGGCGATCTACCTGACCGAATACGCCTCGCCGCGGTTCCGCGCCGTCGCCAAGCCGAGCCTGGAGGTCCTGGCCGGTATCCCGACCGTGGTCTACGGCTTCTTCGCCGTCCTCACCGTATCCCCGGCGCTGCGCGTCGCCGGTGCCTGGGTCGGCATCGACATGGCGCCGAACAGCGCCCTGGCCGCCGGTGCCGTGATGGGGCTGATGATCATTCCGTTCATCTCCTCGCTGTCCGACGACGCGCTGGCGGCGGTGCCGCAGGCGCTGCGCGACGGCTCGGCGGCGCTGGGCGCCACCAAGTCGGAGACGATAACCAAGGTGCTGCTGCCGGCGGCCCTGCCGGGCATCATGGGCGGCATGCTGCTGGCGATCAGCCGGGCGATCGGCGAGACCATGATCGTGGTGATGGCAGCCGGCCTGATCGCCAAGATGACCCTCAATCCCCTGGACTCGGTCACCACGGTGACCGTGCAGATCGTCACCCTGCTGATCGGCGACACCGAGTTCGACAGCCCGAAGACCCTGGCCGCCTTCGGCCTCGGCCTGGTGCTGTTCGTCATCACCCTGGGCCTGAACGTGCTGGCCCTCCGGATCGTCCAGAAGTATCGGGAGCGATATGACTGATACCTCCCCCCACATCGCCGCCGCCACGTTCGACTGGAACGCGCCGGAGACGCGCCGCCGCTTCGCCGCCCGGCACAGCGCCGACCGCCGCCTGCAGATCTACGGCCTGTCGGCGATCCTGCTGGCGGTGCTGCTGATCGCGGTGCTGATCGGCTCGCTGGTGGCGAGCGGCTACCAGTCCTTCGTCCAGACCCACGTCACCTTCGAGGTCTATGTCGATCCGGCCAAGGTCGACGCCGGCGATCCCGCCAAGGGTAACTTCCGCCTGGTCGTGCGCGAGAGCTTCGCCGCGATGTTCCCGGACGTGACCAACCCGCGGGACCAGCGCAGCCTGTTCGACATCATGACCGCCGACGCGCCCTACATCGTGCGCGACCTGGTGGTCGCCGACCCGTCGCTGATCGGCCGGCGCATCCCGGTGACGATGCCGGTGTCGGACGCCTTCGACCAGTTGCAGAAGGGCGTCACGCCGCGCGACGTCCCGGAGACCCAACGCAAGGTCAACGACAAGCAGATCGCATGGTTCGACGCGCTGGCGACACGCGGGCAGATCACCGTTCCGTTCAACGACGAGCTGTTCTTCGCAGCGGATTCCCGGTTTCCCGAGCTCGCCGGTCTCGCCGGCGCCATCGTCGGGTCGTTCTATGCCCTGCTGGTGTGCTTCGTGATCAGCTTCCCGGTCGGCATCGCGGCCGCGATCTACCTGGAGGAGTTCGCGCGCAAGGGCCGCTGGTCGGACATCCTGGAGGTCAACATCAACAACCTGGCGGCGGTGCCGTCGGTGGTGTTCGGCCTGCTCGGCCTGGCGGTGTTCATCGGCTTCTTCGGGCTGCCGCGCTCGACCCCGCTGGTCGGCGGCATGGTGTTGTCGCTGATGACCCTGCCGACCATCATCATCGCCACGCGGGCGGCGCTGAAGGCGGTGCCGCCGTCGATCCGCGAGGCGGCGCTCGGGGTCGGCGCCTCCAAGCACCAGGTGGTCCTGCACCACGTGCTGCCCCTGGCGATGCCGGGGATCCTGACCGGCACCATCATCGGCATGGCGCAGGCGCTCGGCGAGACCGCGCCGCTGCTGCTGATCGGCATGAACGCCTTCATCACCTCGCCGCCGGGCGGGATCCTGGAATCCGCCACCGCGCTGCCGACGCAGATCTTCATCTGGGCCGACAGCCCGGAGCGCGGCTTCGTGTCCCGGACTTCGGCCGCGATCCTGGTCCTGATCGGCTTCCTGATCGTCATGAACCTGGTGGCCGTGGTGCTGCGCAAGCGCTTCGAGCGCCGCTGGTAAGGAGAGAACGATGTCCGACGCCTCCCAGATCGCCGTCAACGGCTTCATGCCGGCACCGGCGGTGGCCGCGGCACCCGCGGCTACCGCCGCCGACACGGTCGCCCGGCCGGCCGCCACGCCGGTCAAGATCCTCGCCCGCGACGTCAACGTGTTCTACGGCGAGAAGCATGCCCTCAAACATGTCGACCTCGACGTCAGGCGCAACGAGGTGACCGCGCTGATCGGCCCTTCGGGCTGCGGCAAGTCGACCTTCCTGCGCTGCATGAACCGGATGAACGACGTGATCGACAGCTGCCGGGTCACCGGCTCGATCACCCTCGACGGCACCGACGTCTACGATCCGTCGCTCGACGTCGTGCAGCTGCGCGCCCGCGTCGGCATGGTGTTCCAGAAGCCCAACCCGTTCCCGAAGTCGATCTACGAGAACGTCGCCTACGGACCGCGCATCCACGGCATCGCCCGCAGCAAGGCCGAGCTCGACGAGATCGTGCGCCGCAGCCTGACCCGCGCCGGCCTGCTCAAGGAGGTGCACGACCGCCTCGACCAGCCGGGCACCGGGCTGTCCGGCGGCCAGCAGCAGCGGCTGTGCATCGCCCGGGCGATCGCCGTGAACCCCGAGGTGATCCTGATGGACGAGCCGTGCTCGGCCCTCGACCCGATCGCCACCGCCCGGATCGAGGAGCTGATCGACGAGCTGCGCGAGAACTTCACGATCGTCATCGTGACCCACTCCATGCAGCAGGCCGCCCGGGTGTCGCAGCGCACCGCGTTCTTCCATCTCGGCGATCTGGTCGAGGTCGGCGACACCGAGCAGATCTTCACCAACCCGAGCGACAGCCGGACCCAGGGCTACATCACCGGGCGCTTCGGCTGAGCCGCCGGCTCCCCGGAAAGCCACGCGGAAGCGAGGACAGAACCATGGTGGAACAGCACATCGTCAAGCAGTTCGACGAGGAGCTGGACGAAATGCGGGCGCTCATCGCGCAGATGGGCGGCCTGGTCGAGCAGCAGATGGCGAATGCCATCTCCGCCATCGGCCGCCGCGACGACGCGCTGGCCAAGCGCTGCCAGGAGGCCGATGTCGAGATCGACCGCATGGAGGACAAGGTCGAGGCGCTGACCCTGCGGATGCTGGCGCTGCGCCAGCCGGTCGCCCTCGACCTCAGGGCGATCCTGGCCGCACTGCGGATCGCCCACGACCTTGAGCGCATGGGCGACTATGCGACCAACGTCGCCAAGCGCGCCTCGGCGCTGGCGCAGCTGCACGAGGTCGGGCCGATCAACGGCATCGTGCGCATGGGCCGGCTGACCCACGCGGTCATCAAGGACGTCCTGGACGCCTACACCGAGCCGAACGTCGACAAGGCGGTCGTGGCCTGGAACCGCGACCAGGAGATCGACCAGATGTACACCAGCCTGTTCCGCGAGCTGCTGACCTACATGATGGAGGATCCGCGGAACATCACGCCCTGCGCCCACCTGCTGTTCGTCGCCAAGAACATCGAGCGGATCGGCGACCACGCCACCAACATCGCCGAGACCCTGTACTTCCAGGAGAAGGGCACCCGGCTCCAGGGACTGCGGCCCAAGGGCGACCGAACCAGCTATGCGGTCGTCGAGCCGCCGGAGGCCGATGCGACAAGCTGACGACGACACGCTGCCGAGGATGACCATGAAGCCACTGATCCTGATCGTCGAGGACGAGGCCCCGATCGTCACCCTGCTGCGCTACAACCTGGAGCGCGAGGGTTTCCGGGTTGCCGAGGCAGGCGACGGCGAGGAGGCGCTGCTGCTCGCCGCCGAGCGCCGGCCCGACCTGATCCTGCTGGACTGGATGCTGCCGCTGCTCTCCGGCATCGAGGTCTGCCGCCGGCTGCGGCGCTCGGCCGAGGCCAAGAGCGTGCCGATCATCATGCTCACCGCCCGCGGCGAGGAGGGCGACCGGGTGCGCGGCCTGAACGCCGGGGCCGACGACTACGTCACCAAGCCGTTCAGCCCGTCCGAGCTGATCGCCCGGGTGCGCGCGGTGCTGCGGCGCGCCCGGCCGTCGACCGACGAGGAGACGCTGCGCTACGGCGACCTGGCGATGGACCTGGCGTCGCACCGGGTGAAGCGCAGCAGCCGCGACATCCACCTCGGCCCAACCGAGTTCCGCCTGCTGCGGCACTTCCTGGAGCATCCCGGCCGGGTGTTCTCGCGCGAGCAGCTGCTCGACACCGTCTGGGGACCGGACGTCTATGTCGAGCCGCGCACCGTCGACGTGCACATCCGCCGGCTGCGCAAGGCGCTGAACACCGAGCAGGACGACGACCTGATCCGCACCGTGCGCTCGGCCGGCTACGCGCTGGATTCCACCGGCGCGATGGCGTGAGGGCCGGGACGCCGGCCGCATCTGATCCCCGCCGTCGCGCCCGGGCCCGGTCGCCGCTCAGACCACCGCGTGGGTTTCGACCAGGAAGGTCGAGATCTCCGAGATGAACTCGGCCGCGTGCGTCATGAGGGTCCGGCCGGCATCCGACGCGAAGGCGGCGCCAAGGCTGTCGACGTCGTCGAACCAGAGCTCGACGATGCCGTCGATCGGCAGCTCGTCATAGGAGGCCGGCCGGCCGCGGCCATGCGACCGGTCGAAGATCAGGTTCTGGGTATAGCCCTTCACCTGCGGCAGGCGCTTGACGAGGAAAGAGTGGATGTCGAACCACTCGCGCTTGAAATCCTCCGGGTCGACGTCCGGCCGCCGCTTCAACGTCGACATCCGCTTGAGGAGCGGCCTGCCGGCAGGCGTCGGAACGACGACGTGCTGCAGCGCGGTGATCACCTTGAGGTCGCCGATGAACCGGGCCTCGTCGTCCCGAAGGCGGTGGACCCGCTCGTCGCCGAAGGCCGCCGCCATCGACGGCAGATCGTCGAACCACAGCTCCGAGAAGCCGTCGAAGTCGAAGCTGCCGCGGGTGTAGCTGATTGCCCGCTGCTGCCGGTCGACGACGTGGTTCTGATGATAGCGGCGCAGCCCCGGCAGTGATGCTGCGATCGGGCCGTGAATGTCTCGCCAATGGGCGCGGAACGCATCGACCGTCATGTCCGGCCGTTTCCTGAGCAGTCCCATCCGCGTGATCACGGCGCTTCTCCTGCGTCAGCGCAAGACGGACGATCCTAGACCCACATTCAATATTGTCAAACCAGTTTGCGTTTGACTAATCAGTGCCCGATGATGATCCGCGCCGTCGCTGTCGGATCGGGAGGAGCTGCGGATGGTTGGCGACCAGAGGGGCATCCAGTCGGTCGAGGTCGGCGGCCAGCTGCTGCGGGCGCTTGCCGAGGCCGACGGCCCGATGATGCTGCGCGATCTCGCGAAGAGCGCGAACATGGCCGCCGCCAAGGCACACCCCTACCTCGTCAGCTTCATGCGCATCGGCATGGTCGAGCAGGACAAGGCCACCGGCCGCTACGAGCTCGGCTCGCTGGCGTTGCAGATCGGTCTCGCCAGCATGCGGCGGCTGGAGCCGGTGCGGGTGGCGGCCGGGATCCTCGGCACCATGGTCGACAGCATCGGCCAGACCGTGGCACTCGCCGTCTGGGGCAATCACGGTCCGACGGTCGTGCGGATCGAGGAAGGTGCCAGCGCCGTGCACGTCAACATGCGCGTCGGCAGCGTCATGTCGCTCCTCGGCACCGCCACCGGGCGGGTGTTCGCGGCGTTCCTGCCGCCGAAGCTGATCGAAGCCTTCCTCGACTCCGAAGTCGGCCGGGCGAGCGTCGGCGACGAGGCGGCCCGGAAGATGACCCGCGAGCAGATCGAGGCGGCCGTCGCCGAGGTCCGGGCGCAGGGCCTGGCACGCGCCGTCGACCGGCCGATTCCCGGGGTGAACGCGTTGAGTGCGCCGGTCTTCGATCAGTCCGGATCGATCGCCCTCGTCATGACCGCCATCGGACCTTCGGGCACTTTCGACGCGGACTGGGACGGTCCGATCGCCAGGGAACTCCTCGCCTGCGCCGGCACCGTGTCGGCGCGGCTCGGCTTCGTCCGGCCGGCCGGGCGGAGAACGGGCTGACGCAGCGCTCAGCCCTGCAGCGCCTCCCACATCTGCAGGTCGCGCTGCGCCGTCCAGATCCGCGGGGTGTCGATGCCGCGGGCCTCGTCATAGGCGCGGGCGACGTTGAACGGCAGGCAGTGCTCGTAGATGGCGTAGTCCTTGAACTTGGAATCGCAGGCGTCGCGGACCGCGTCCCATGCGTCCTTCAGGCTGCCGCCGCGCGCCGCGACCTGCTGGGCCGGCTTGTAGGTGCTGTGGACGAAGTCGCGGGTCGCCTCCAGTGCGGCATCCACCATATCGACCCCGACCAGGGCGTTGCCGCGTCCCGGTGCGATCGACGACGGATTGTAGGCCTTCACCGCGTCCAGGGTGCCGCCCCAATCCGCGAAATGGCCGTCGCCGCAGTAGCAGGCGGAGTGGTACTCGACGATGTCGCCGGTGAACATGACCTGCTCGTCCGGCACCCAGATCACCGCGTCGCCGGCGGTATGGGCGCGGCCGACCTGCTTGATCTCGACCTTGCGCTTGCCGAGATACACGGTCATCGAGTCGGAGAAGGTGGTGGTCGGCCAGGTCAGGCCGGGAATGCTCTCATGCCCCTCGAACAGGCGGGGGAAGCGCTGGAACTCGCTGTCCCAGTCCTCCTGCCCACGCTCGACGACCATCGCCCGGGCCTTGTCGGACATGATGACCTGGGAGGCGCCGAAGGCGCTGGCCCCGAGCACGCGGACCGCGTGGTAGTGGGTCAGGACGACATGGGTGATCGGCTTGTCGGTCACCTCGCGGACCTTTTCGATCACCTTCTGCGCCAGGCGGGGCGTAGCCTGGGCCTCGACGATCATCACGCTGTCGTCGCCGATGATCACGCCGGAGTTCGGATCGCCCTCGGCGGTGAACGCCCACAGGTCCTTGCCGACCTCGGTGAAGCTGATCTTCTTCTCCGCCATGTCGCCCTGCGACGCGAAGGCCTTGGCCATGTTGGGTGTCTCCTGTGTCGCGATTTGGTTATTTCGCCCAGTCGGGCAGCTCTGCGGCCGGCAGTACCCGGCCGCTGCAGTCGCCGAAGCCGATGCGGTAGCCGTCGCCCCGGGCCGCGCCGCGAAGCACCAGGGTATCCCCGTCCTCGATGAAGCGGCGCGAGCCGCCGCCGGCCAGTTCGACCGGCTGCTTGCCGCCCCAGCTGAGCTCGAGCAGCGAGCCGCGATTCTCCGGCTTCGGCCCGGAGATCGTCCCCGAGCCCAGGAGGTCGCCGACCCGCATCGGGCAGCCCGAGCTGGTGTGGTGCGCCAGCTGCTGCGCGGCCGAATAGTACATCTCGCGGTAGTTGGTCCGTGCGAGAACCGTCTCGGGGCCGCCGTCGGGTGTCAGCGCCACCTCGAGGTCGATGTCGAACAGCCCGGGAGTCGTTGACCGGAGATAGGGCAGCAGCGGCCGCTCCGGCTCCGGCGTCGGCGCGCGGAACGGCTCCAGCGCCGCCTTGGTGACGATCCACGGGCTGATGGTCGTCGCCGTCGCCTTGGCCTGGAACGGGCCCAGCGGCTGATACTCCCAGGCCTGGATGTCGCGCGCCGACCAGTCGTTCAGCAGCACGTAGCCGAAGATCATCCGCTCGGCCTCGGCGACCGAGACCATGCCGTCGGATGGCTGGCCGACGATCGCGCCGATCTCCAGCTCGATGTCGAACCGGGCCGACGGCGCGAAGCGCGGCAGGGCGTCGTCCGGGCCCTTCACCTGCCCCCAGGGCCGGCGCACCGGCGTGCCGGACACCACCACCGAGGAGGCCCGGCCGTTGTAGCCGATCGGGATCGACAGCCAGTTCGGCGGCAGCGCGTTCTCCGCGCCGCGGAACATGGTGCCGACATTGGTCGCGTGATGCTTGCCGGCGTAGAAGTCGGTGTATTCCGCCACCCGGAACGGCATCAGCATCCGCGCCGCGGCCATCGGCACCAGCTGCGGCTCGACGGCGGCGCGGTGTGCGGTGTCGGACAGCTGCTCGGTCAGCCGCGCACGCAGCGCTGTCCAGACCGCCGGTCCCGCCGCCATCACCGCATTCCAGGCCGGTTCGCCGAACAGCGCCGGATCGATACCGTGGTCGACCTTGCCGACATCGAGGATCCGGTCGCCGATGGCGACACCGCAGCGGGCACCCTTGCCGTCGTCGAACACCCCGTAGGGCAGGTTGCCGATCGGGAAATCGGTGTCGCCCTCGGCCGAATCCAGCCAGCTCCGTGTCATGCTCATTTCACCCCCGGCGTGCCGTCGAACTTCTTCTCGAGATCGGACCAGCAGTCGATGTAGTCGTCCTGCAGCGGTGCCTCCTGCGCGGCGAATGCCGTGAGGTGCTGCGGGAACCGGGTCTCGAACATGAAGCTCATGGTGCCGTCGAGCTTGTGCGGCGCGAGCTCGGCGTTGGACGCCTTCTCGAACGCCTCGCGGTCGGGACCGTGCGGCAGCATCATGTTGTGCAGGCTCAGCCCGCCGGGGACGAAGCCGCGCGGCTTGGCGTCGTACTGGCCGTAGATGTTGCCCATCAGTTCCGACATGACGTTCTTGTGGTACCAGGGCGGCCGGAAGGTGTTCTCCATCACCATCCAGCGCTCCCGGAACAGCACGAAGTCGATGTTCGCCGTACCCGGCGCGCCGGACGGCGCGGTCAGCACGGTGAAGATCGACGGATCGGGATGGTCGAACAGGATCGCGCCGATCGGGCAGTAGGTCTTCAGGTCGTATTTGCAGGGCGTGTAGTTTCCGTGCCAGGCGACCACGTCGAGCGGGCTATGGCCGATCTCGGTGCGGTGGAACCGGCCGCACCATTTCACGGTCACCGTCGATGGTGCGTCGCGATCCTCGAAGGCCGCCACCGGCGCCTTGAAGTCGCGCCGGTTTGCCATGCAGTTGGCGCCGATCGGCCCGCGCCCCGGCAGCTCGAACTTCTGGCCGTAGTTCTCGCAGACGAAGCCGCGCGCCGGACCCTCCAGCACCTCCACCCGGTACACCAGGCCGCGGGGGATCAGCGCGATCTCCTGCGGTTCGACGTCGATCACGCCGAGCTCGGTGCAGAACCGCAGCCTGCCCTCCTGCGGCACCACCAGCAGCTCGCTGTCGGCGGAATAGAAGTACTCGTCGACCATGGATGCCGAGACGATATAGACGTGGCTGGCCATGCCGATCTGGGTGTTGACGTCGCCGGCCGTGGTCATGGTCCGCATGCCGGTCAGCCAGGTCAGCGCCTCGCCGGCGTGCGGCACCGGATCCCAGCGGTACTGGCCGAGCGAGATGACGTCGGGATCGATGCTCGGCGCCGTCTTCCAGTACGGCAGCTCGATCCTGGCGAAACGCCGGGTGTGCTTCACGGACGGCCGGATCCGGTAGCACCAGGTGCGCTCGTTCTGGTGGCTCGGCGCGGTGAAGGCGGTGCCCGACAGCTGCTCGCCGTAGAGGCCGTAGTTGCATTTCTGCGGGCTGTTCATGCCCTGCGGCAGGGCGCCCGGCAACGCCTCGGTCTCGAAGTCGTTGCCGAACCCCGGCATGTAGCCTCCGGCACCCACCCGGGCCGCTGAGCGTCGGGGCGAGCCGATCGATGTCTCATGCGCGCTCATGGAATGCGTCCCTTTCGTTTCACCCCGCCGGCAGCCAGCTGCCGTTACCCCACACGCCTCTCCTGTAGGGGGTCGGGATATCGCTTGCCAGTGACTTTCAAATTAGCTAATAGCGAATTTGTTCGCAATAGACGAAAACCCAAAAACGGGATATGTCCGGTAGCTCGGGTCGCCGACGTTCGGGGGTGACGGTCGGACCGGCACCGCGACGCCCCCTCGACGATGGATGTCTCGCCGCTCGCACGCCAATCAGAGGAACGACGGATGGCCCGGGAACTCTACGAGTGCGATGTTCTGGTGGTCGGCTCCGGCGCCGGCGGGCTGGCCACCGCGGTGTGCGCCGCCCATCGCGGCCTGAAGACCCTGGTCGTGGAGAAGGAGCCGGTCTTCGGCGGGACCACGGCTCGGTCCGGCGGCTGGATGTGGGTCCCCAACAACGCCCCTGCGAAACGTGCCGGCATCGAGGACAGCGTCGAGAAGGCGAAGACCTACCTGAAGCACGAAACCGGCCCGCATTTCGACGAGGCCCGCATCGACGCCTTCCTGGAAGCCGGACCAAAGGCGGTGGACTTCTTCGAGCAGAGCACGAGCCTGCAGTTCGATCTCGGCCCGACCTTCGCGGACTATCATCCCAAGGCTCCCGGCGGCATGGACGCCGGCCGCTCGATCGTCGCGCGGCCCTTCGAGGGCCGCGAGCTCGGCGACGAGATCAAGCGCCTGCGCCCGCCGCTCGCGGAGATCACGTTCCTCGGCATGATGATCGGCTCCGGCAAGGAGCTCCTGCATTTCTTCAACGTGATGCGCTCGCCGGTCTCCGCGTTCTACGTGGCCCGGCTGTTCATCAAGTTCCTGCGCGACATGGCGTTCCACGGGCGCCCGATGCGCCTGATGAACGGCAATGCGCTGGTCGGGCGGCTGGCGAAGTCGTGCTTCGACAGGGGAGTGCCGATCTGGACGCGGGCCGCCGTCGCGCAGCTGATCCGCGACGACCGGGGAGCGGTCACCGGCGCCCTCGTCGACACGGTCAAGGGCACCGTCGAGGTCCGCGCCTCCAAGGGCGTCGTCCTCGCGGCCGGTGGATTTCCGCAGGATCCGGTCCGCCGCAAGGAGATGTTCGGCCATGCGCGCAGCGGCCACGAACACGCCTCGCCGGCACCGCCGGGGAACACCGGCGACGGGTTGCGGCTGGGTGAAGCCGTCGGTGCCGGCGTCGAGAAGCGCCTGCCGAACGCCGCCGCCTGGGTCCCGATCTCCCGGCCGGTCCGCCGCGACGGCACGCTCGGCACCTTCCCGCACTTCGTCGATCGCTCGAAGCCGGGTGTGATCGCGGTCACCCGCTCGGGACGCCGATTCTGCAACGAAGCCGACAGCTATCACGACTTCGGCCAATCCCTGACGAAGCGCATCGCCGAGGAGGGTGGCGAGATCTGCGCGTTCTTCGTCTGCGATCACCGGGTGCTGCGGAAATACGGCCTCGGCCATGTGAAGCCGGCGCCGGTGCCCTTCGGTCATCACCTCCGCTCTGGCTACCTGTTCCGCGGCGAGACGCCCGCGGAGCTGGCGAGCGCGATCGGCGCGGATCCAGCGCGGTTCGCCGAGACGCTGCGCGCCTACAACGAGCATGCCGCGAACGGCGAGGATCCGGAGTATGGCCGCGGCAGCACCGCCTACAACCGCTCGCTGGGCGACCCGGAGCACAAGCCGAACCCGTGCGTCGCACCCCTGGTGCAGGTCCCGTACTACGCGGTGAAGGTCGTCATGGGCGATCTCGGCACCTTCGCCGGCCTCAGGTGCAACGAGAACGCCCAGGTTCTCACCGAAGCCGGCCAGCCGATCCCGGGCCTCTACGCGGCCGGCAACGACGCCGCCAGCATCATGGGCGGCAACTATCCCGGCGGCGGCATCACCCTCGGCCCGGCCATCACCTTCGGCTACATCGCCGCGCGCCACATGTCGGGCGCCAACGCCTGAGCGGGCGCGTGGGGGCCGGTCAGGCCGGCTGCTCGCGCGGGACCGGCGGGAACAGCCGCATCAGAACCAGCAGCAGCAGCAGCCCCGGCACCGCGATCACGGTCGAGGCGAAGAAGAACTCGACCCAGCCGAGTTGCTCCGCCGCCCAGCCCGACGGCGACGCCAGCACGGTGCGGCCGAACGCCATGAAGGAGCTGAGCAGCGCGTACTGCGTGGCGGTGAAGGCGACGTTGGTCAGGCGCGACAGGTAGGCGATGAAGGCGGCGGTGCCCATGCCGCCGGTGGCGTTCTCGATGCCGATGGTGATCGTCAGCATCCAGACCTCGGCACCGACCGTCGCCTGCACCGCGAACACCAGGTTGGAGGCGGCCTGCAGCACGCCGCAGATCAGCAGCGACCACATCAGGCCGAGGCGGCGCACCATCACGCCGCCGACCACCAGCCCGGCCAGCAGCGCGAACAGCCCGAACACCTTGGTGACCTCGGCGATCTCGGTCTTGGTGAAGCCGACGTCGATGTAGAACGGGTTGGTCATGGCGCCGAGGAAGGCGTCGCCGAGCTTGTACAGCAGGATGAACAGCAGGATGAGCAGCGCCCAGGGCCGCTGCAGGAACTCGGCGAACGGCTCGTAGACCGCCTCGCGCAGCCAGCGGGCGACCTTCACAGCCCTGGCGTCGCCGGCCGACGCGGCGATCCCCGACTGGTCCACCGCCGGCTGCTCCACCACCGGCTCGGGACTGGCGAGGATGGTGACCAGCCCGACCAGCATCAGGCCGGCCATCGCCAGGTAGGCCAGGAACCAGCCGGAGGAATCCGCCAGCAGCAGGGCCCCGGCCCCGGCAGCGAGGATGCCGACCCGGTAGCCGAGCACATAGGCCGCCGCCCCCGCCCCCTGCTCGGTCTCCTCGAGGGTCTCGATGCGGTAGGCGTCGACCACGATGTCCTGGCTGGCCGAGAAGAACGCCACCAGCACGCCGAACAGCGCCATCAGCAGCGGGCTGGTGAGCGGGTCGGTGGTGCCCAGCGCGATCAGCGTCGCCACCAGGGCCAGCTGGGTCGCCACCATCCAGCCGCGCCGCCGGCCGAGCCAGCGGGTGAGCGGTGGCAGCGGCAGCCGGTCCATCACCGGCGCCCAGATGAATTTCAGCGTGTAGGGCAGCCCGACCAGGGAGAACAGGCCGATCGACGTCAGGTCGATCCCGACCTCGCGCATCCAGGTGCTGAGCGTGGAGAACGACAGCAGCAGCGGGAGGCCGGAGGAGAAGCCGAGCAGCAGCACCACCAGCACCCGGCGGCGCAGATACAGGGTCAGGGTGTCGCGGAGCGCCGCCGCCCGGCCGCCGGTTTCCATCGCCGCCTCAGAGCCGTTCCGCCACCAGCTTCTTCAGGTCGGCCTCGGGACGGGCGCCGATATGCGAGATGATCTCGGCGGCGCAGATCCCGCCGATCCGCCCGCAGGCCGCCGGGTCGCGGCCCTGGGTGTAGCCGTACAGGAAGCCGGCGGCGTACAGGTCGCCGGCGCCGGTGGTGTCGATCACCCGGTCGGCCCGCTCGGCGTCGAGGATATGCACCTCGTCGCGGTGCACCACCACCGAGCCCCGCTCGCTGCGCGTGAGCGCCGCCGTTTCGACCTCGAAACGCACCTTCTGCAGCGCCTCGTCGAAGCTCTTGGCCTCAAACAGCGAGACGATCTCGTGCTCGTTGGCGAACAGGATATCGACGTGGTGGCGGACCAGCTCCTGGAACTCGGCGCGGTGACGGCCGACGCAGAACGGGTCGGAGAGGCTGAGCGCCACCTTGCCGCCGCTGTCATGGGCGATCCGCGCGGCCTTCAGGAACGCCTCCTTGGCCTGTGGCGGATCCCACAGGTAGCCCTCGAGATAGACCACCTGGGCGTCGGCGATCATCGCCGGATCGACGTCATCAGGCGTCAGGTTGACGCAGGCGCCGAGGTAGGTGTTCATCGAGCGCTGTGCGTCGGGCGTCACCAGCACCAGGCAGCGGGCGGTCGGCGGCCCGTCGGCGGCCGGCGCGGTCTCGAAGCGCACACCCTGGGCGGTGATGTCGTGGCGGAACACCTTGCCGAGCAGGTCGTCACGGATCTTGCCGATGTAGCCGGCGCTGGCGCCGAGTGCCGCCAGGCCGGCGGCGGTGTTCCCCGCCGAGCCGCCCGATACCTCGATGCCGGGCGGCATCGCGGCGTACAGCGCTTCGCCGCGGTCGGCGTCGATCAGCGTCATGGCGCCGCGCTCGACCCCGTGGCTGGCGATGAAGCGGTCGTCGACGCGGGCGATGACGTCGACGATGGCATTGCCGATCGCGACGACGTCCAGGCTCTTGGGCATGCGGCTCCTCCGGAAGTCAAGGCACGCCCCGCGCCGCCGGACAGCCGGCCTGCATGGGGCAGCGCCAATCTAGCGGCGGTCGCCGGCCAGGGGAACCCGCGCCTCCGATTTCGGTTCGCCGCGGTCGCCCGAAGCCATCTTGCCCCGGAGCCGGCGGCATGTTTATTCGGCGCCACACGAGATCGCCACTGCGCGTGCGAGGTGCGGGATGCTCCAATCCGTCGCGATGACCCTGGGCCAGTTGGGCGACCCCAGGCTGCGCGGCGTGCTGATCACCGCGGTCTTCGCCACCCTCGGCCTGATCGTCGCATTGTCGGCCGCCGTCGGCGCCGGCATCGACGCGGCGCAGGCGACCGGCATCGGCTGGCTCGACGGCCTGCTGGGGTGGCTCGGGGCGATCGGCACCGTCGTCCTCGCCTTCATCTTCTTCCCCGGCATGGTGCAAGTGATCAGCGGGCTGTTCGCCGACCGCATCGCCGCGGCGGTCGAAGCAAGGCACTATCCCGCCGCCGGGCCGGCGCGCAGCCAGCCGCTGACCGAGATCGTCGGCGACGCGCTGCGCTTCGCCATCGTATCGGTCGGGCTCAACCTGCTGGCCCTGCCGTTCTACCTGCTGCTGCCCGGCCTGAACCTGATCCTGTTCTACTGCCTGAACGGCTACCTGCTCGGCCGCGAATACGCCGAGATGGTGGCGGCGCGGCGCATGGATCGCGCGACCATCCGGGCGTTTCGGCAACGCAATCAAGGCTCTCTCTTCATCGGCGGCGTGGCGATCGCGGTGCTGACGACGATCCCGTTCCTCAATCTCGCGACTCCGGTCCTGGCCACCGCCTTCGCGCTGCACGAGCACGAGCGGCTGAGGCGGCGGCTGCCCGAGCGAAAAGATTTGCAGCCCGCCCGCAACTGACCTGTTGCGGATTAGCACCATTCAAGGATAATATTTGCTTACCAGGTGGTTAGATCGACGGGTTTCCAAAGGAGATTAAATATGTTCGGGCGCCGCAAACCCTTTGAAACCGCATCACGCAACGAATCCTCAGCCACCGGGGGCTGGAAGGGCGACCCGCCCGCCGCGGAGGGCCGGGGACCCACCCTGGTGACCGACAAGACCCCCCCGGAAGCGGACGGCAAGCTGCTCAAGACCACCCCGGAACCCACGAAAGGCCCCGAGATGTCGACCCAGCCCTCCTCCAAGCCGCCCAGCAGCGGCTACGTGCCCGAGATCCCGCGCCGCGCCGCCGTCGACAACCTCGGCGGCAGCCCGACACGCCGGCCGGCGCAGCGCCCCAATATCGAGAGCAAGCGCCTGCTGGTCGGCAAGGACATCTCGCTGTCCGGCGAGATCACCGCGTGTGACGTGCTGGTCGTCGAGGGGACCGTCGAGGCGACGCTGGAAAAGAGCCAGGTCCTCGAGGTGACCGACACCGGCACCTTCCGCGGCAAGGTGCAGATCGAGGAGGCGGTGATCGCCGGGCTCTTCGAGGGAACGCTCACGGCGCGCGAGAAGCTGACCATCAAGGGCACCGGTCGGATCATCGGCACCGTGCGCTTCGGCCAGCTCGAGGTCGAACTGGGCGGCGTCATCAAGGGCGACACCGGCCCGCTCGACGAGCCGGTCGCCGCGGTCCAGGACGGCCAGCCGAGCGGCCTCAGGGAGACGATGGCCGAATGATCCCCGCACTCGGCACGCTGACGGCAGGTTTGCTGGCGCTGGCGCTCGCCGGGTGCGCGACCGCGTCCGGCTCGGGGGGCCCGCAGGCCTCCCGGACCGACGCTGAACCGGTCCTCACGGCGGCAAACGCCACCGTATCGCGACCGAGCGATGCCGAGCGGAACCCCGACCGGCTTCGCGACCTCGATCCCGATGCGGTCGCCCGACTGATCGGCATGCCGCATTACGTGCGCCGCGAAGGCGGCGTCACGGTCTGGCAGTACCATGCCGGCGGCTGCGTGATGGACCTGTTCTGGTATCCCTCGGCCAAGGGTTCCCGGCTCGCCCATTACGAGGCGAGGGGTGTGAGGCTGGCGAGCGCCGCCGAACCGCGGACCTGTTTCGGCGACCTGCTGATGCGCCGCCGCGACGCCGCCACGACCAGCTGAGGCGACCGCTCCCGCCGGGCCGCGCTGCGGTCAGGCCAGCGCCGGAGACTTGTCCGGAAAGTTGCAGAATGCCCGCGCCACGCAGCGCCCGCAGTCCGGCTTGCGGGCCTTGCAGATGTAGCGCCCGTGCAGGATCAGCCAGTGATGTGCATGTCGCAGATAATGCTGCGGCACCCGCTTCAGCAGCGCCAGTTCGACCGCGAGCGGCGTCTTGCCGGCCGCCAGGCCGGTGCGGTTGGCAACCCGGAACAGATGCGTGTCGACCGCGATGGTCGGTTCGCCGAACGCGATGTTGAGCACCACATTGGCGGTCTTGCGCCCGACACCCGGCAACGCCTCCAGCGCCTCGCGGTCGCGCGGCACCTCGCCGCCATGCTCGGCCAGCAGCTTCGCCGACAGCGCCACGACATTCTTGGCCTTGGCGTTGAAGAGGCCGATGGTCTTGATGTGCTCGCGCACGCCTGCCTCGCCGAGCTCGAGCATCCGGGCCGGCGTATCGGCGACCGCGAACAGCCGGCGGGTCGCCTTGTTGACGCCGACATCGGTCGCCTGCGCCGACAGCACCACCGCCACCAGCAGCGTGAACGGGCTGGTCCACTCGAGTTCGCCCTCGGGCTCGGGATTGGCGGCCTCGAGGGCGGCGAAGAAGCCTTCGACCGCGGCGTTGGACATGCGGCGCGCCATGGTCGTCCCCCGGTATGAATGACGGCGGCCGGCAGAGTAGATAGCCGGCGGGGTCCGGTCAAAGCCCGGGAACCCGGCGTCCCACCCCGCGCCGCTTTGACTGGCGGCGATCGCGGGCGCATATGCATGGCCATGAGCGATGCCGCCTCGTCTTCGCCCGAGACCACCGCCGCGCCGTTGCTCGACGTCGTGGTCTACCCGCACCGCAGCCTGCGCCCCACCGGCTTCCTGGTGCTGATGGGCGTGCTGTGTGCCTGCTCCTTCGCCGTCGGGCTGGTGTTGTTCCTGAGCGGCGCCTGGCCGGTGATCGGCTTCCTCGGGGTCGACGTGCTCGTCGTCTACATCGCCTTCCGGATGAACTACCGGGCGGCCCGCGCCTATGAGACCGTTCGGCTGACCCCGGCCGCGCTCGAGATCACCCAGGTCGACGCCCGCGGCCGCGGCCGGCGTCTCACCTTCCAGCCCTACTGGCTGGCGGTCGACATCGACGACCCGCCGCGACGCGACAGCCGGCTGACCCTGCGCTCGCACGGCCGGCGGCTGGAGATCGGCCGGTTCCTGACGCCGCAGGAGAAGCTCGAGCTGGCGCAGGCGCTGCGCCGCGCGCTCGACGAGGCACGCCGGCCTGCCGCGGCCGCGCCCACCGGTCCGGTGCCTGCCTGAGAGCGTGCCTGCCTGAGAGCGTGCCTGCCTGGGAGCGTGCCTGCCTGGGAGCGTGCCTGCCTGGGAGCGTGCCGGCGCAGGGTGCCGCCTTGACCTCGCTCAATGCCGGGACCCGCCCGGCCATCGATTGTGGCGACGATGCTGCGGTGCGATATCCGCAATGCTCAAGGGTGGGTGCGAAATGGCGGTTTCCGGTCGGTTGATCCTTGCAGCACTCGCCGTCGCCGCGGTGGCGGCGGGCGGCGGCTACGTCTGGTGGGACGGGCGTTCGCGCCTGCCCGACCACGTCGCGGTCGGCAACGGCCGGATCGAGGCGGAAATCGTGCATGTCGCCGCCAAGTATCCCGGCCGGGTCGCCGAGGTCAGGGTGCAGGAGGGCGACAGCGTCGAGGTCGGGCAGGTGGTCGCCCTGATGGACTCGCGGGAGCTCCGCGCCAGCCTCGCACAGGCACGCGCGCAGCTCGCCAAGGCCGGCGAGGATCGCGCCGAGGCCGCGGCGCAGATCCTCGAGAAGAGCAGCCTGCTGCGCTATGCCGAGCGCGAGCTGGAACGCGCCGTGACGCTGCTGAAGGGCGGCCACGGCACCGAGGAGCGGGTCGACCAGCGGCGCGCCGAACGCGACAGCCTGGCAGCGGGCCTGCGCGCCGCCGAAGCGCGCCTGGCGAGCGCCGAGCGTGCCGAGGAGGCGGGCAGTGCCGGTGTCGAGCTGGTGCAGGCGCAGCTCGACGATACCGAGCTGAAGGCGCCGCGGCCGGGCCGGGTGCAGTACCGCCTGGCCGACCCCGGCGAGGTGCTGGCCGCCGGCGGCCGGGTGCTGACCATCGCGGATCTCAGCGACGTCACCATGAGCATCTTCCTGCCGACCGGCGAGGCCGGGCGCGTGGCGATCGGGGCGGAGGCCCGCATCGTGCTGAACGCCGCCCCCGAGCACGTGTTTCCGGCGCGCGTCAGCTTCGTCGCCGACACCGCGCAGTTCACGCCGCGCGAGGTCGAGACCCGCAGCGAACGCGACAAGCTGATGTTCCGGGTCAAGGTCCGGGTGGCACCCGACGTGCTGCGGCAGTATGCCGAGCGGGTGAAGCCGGGATTGCCCGGCGACGCCTATGTGCTGCTTGCGCCGGGCGCCGGATGGCCGGAAGAGCTGGCGGTCCGGCTGCCGCCGGTGGCGCCGTGAGCGACGACGCGGCGCCCGCCGCGGCGGTCCGCCTCCGCGGCGTCGGCCATCGCTACGGCGACATCGCGGCTCTGTGCGACATCGACCTCGAGCTGCCGGCAGGCGGCACCGCGGCGATCATCGGCCCCGACGGCGTCGGCAAGTCGACGCTGCTCGGCCTGATCGCCGGCGCCCGCCGGATCCAGGCCGGCCGCGTCGAGGTACTCGGCGGCGACCTCGCGGATCCCGCGCACCGGCGGGCGGCCTGCCCGCGCATCGCCTACATGCCGCAGGGCCTCGGGCGCAACCTGTACCCCGACCTCAGCGTGCACGAGAACCTGACCTTCTTCGGCCGGCTGTTCGGGCTCGGGCGCGCCGAGCGCGCGGCGCGGATCGCCGACCTGCTGGCGGCGACCGGCCTCGACCCGTTCGCCGGCCGAAGGGCCGGGCAGCTGTCCGGCGGCATGCGGCAGAAGCTCGGCCTGTGCTGCGCGCTGATCCACGACCCCGACCTGCTGATCCTCGACGAGCCGACGACCGGCGTCGACCCGTTGTCGCGCCGGCAGTTCTGGGAACTGATCGAGCGTATGCGCGCCGCCCGCCCGGGCATGACGGTGCTGGCGTCGACCGCCTACATGGAGGAGGCGGCGCGCTTCGAGACCCTGGTGGCGATGGACGCCGGCGCGGTGCTGGCGGCCGGAACGCCGGCCGAGCTGCTGGCGCGCACCGGTGCGGCCGACCTGGAGGCGGCATTCGTCGCCCTGCTGCCGACGGAGCGGCGCGGCGACGAGGGTCCGGTCGAGATTCCACCGCGACCGGCCGAGCACGCCGTACCGGTGATCGTCGCCCGCGGCCTGACCCGCCGCTTCGGCGACTTCACCGCGGTCGACCGGGTCGGCTTCGAGATCGAGCGCGGCGAGATCTTCGGCTTCCTCGGCTCCAACGGCTGCGGCAAGACGACCACCATGAAGATGCTGACCGGGCTGCTGCCGGCGACCGAGGGCGAGGCGCTGCTGCTCGGGCTGCCGGTCGCGGCCGGCGGCATCGCGACCCGGCGGCGGGTCGGCTACATGTCGCAGAGCTTCTCGCTGTACGGCGAGCTGACGGTCGGCCAGAACCTCGACCTGCACGCCCGGTTGTTCGGGCTGCCGGACGACCGGCGGCGGGAGCGTCGAGCTGCCGTGATCGCCGATTTCGACCTCGCCGACGTCGTCGATACGCTACCGGAAGAGTTGCCGCTCGGGGTCCGCCAGCGCCTGTCGCTGGCGGTCGCGGTGATCCACGAGCCGGAGATCCTGATCCTCGACGAGCCGACCTCCGGCGTCGACCCGGTGGCGCGCGACAGCTTCTGGCGGCTGCTGATCGCGCTGTCGCGCGAGCATGGCGTAACGATCTTCGTTTCGACCCACTTCATGAACGAGGCGGCGCGTTGCGACCGCATCGCGCTGATGCATGACGGCCGGGTCCTGGCCTGCGACACCCCGGAGGCGATCCGGCGGGCGAACGGCGCCGGCAGCCTGGAGGACGCCTTCGTCGATCTGCTGCGCGGCAGCACACCCGACCGTCCGCCGCCGCCGCCGCCGGCAGCAACCGTCACCGGCGACCGCCGCACCGCCGGGTCCTGGCGCCGGCTCTACGCCTACAGCCTGCGCGAAGCCCTGGAGGTGATGCGCGACCCGGTCCGGCTGGCGTTCTCGCTGCTCGGCACCGCCTTCCTGATGCTGGTGTTCGGCTACGGCATCTCGTTCGACGTCGAGAGGCTCAGATATGCCGTGCTCGATGGCGACCGCAGCGCCGAGAGCCGGGCGCTGCTCGAGGGCTTCCGGGGCTCGCGCTACTTCGAGGAGCAGCCGGCGCTCGTCGACCAGGAGGACGTCGACCGCCGGCTGCGCAGCGGCCGCATCTCCCTGGCGATCGAGATTCCGCCCGGTTTCGGCCGCGACCTGCTGCGCGGCGACACCCCCGAGGTGGGGTTGTGGATCGACGGCAGCATGCCGTTCCGCGCCGAGACCATCCGCGGCTACGTCCAGGGCCTGCAGCTCGCCTATCTCGACCAGCTGGCCCGCGACTCCACCGGGACCGGCCTGCCGCTCGACGCGGCGAGCCTGCAGGCGCGATTCCGCTACAACCAGGACTTCAAGAGCATCAACGCCATGGCACCATCGAACCTGGCGCTTCTGCTGATCTTCATTCCGTCGATCCTCACCGCTCTGGGGGTGGTGCGTGAGAAGGAGATGGGCTCGATCACCAACCTCTACGTCACGCCGGTGACGCGGCTGGAGTTCCTGCTCGGCAAGCAGCTGCCCTATGTCGCGATCGCCATGGTCAACTTCGCGGTCACCGTGGCGATCGCCACCCTGGTGTTCGGCGTGCCGATCCGCGGCAGCGTTCCCGCCCTGGTGCTGGGCGCGCTGCTGTATGTTCTGGCGACCACCGGGATCGGCCTGCTGATGTCGACCTTCACCCGCACCCAGGTGGCCGCCCTGTTCGGGACCGCCATCCTGACGGTGGTGCCGACCGTGCAGTTCTCCGGGCTGATGCAGCCGGTGTCGTCGCTGGAGGGTGCGGGCGTGATCATCGGCGGCCTGTTCCCGGCGCGCTACTTCATGACCATCAGCGTCGGCACCTTCACCAAGGACCTCGGTTTCGCCGACCTGATGCCGCAGTTCGCAGCACTGGCGCTGTTCTTCCCGGTGCTGCTGGCGGCCAGCGTGCTGCTGCTGCCGCGGCAGGAGCGCTGACGCCATGGACGGCCTCCGGAAGGTCTTCCATCTCGGGGTCAAGGAACTGCGCAGCCTGCGGCGCGACCCGGTGATGATCGGACTGATCGTCTGGGCCTTCAGCCTGGCGATCTACACCGCCGCCAACGGCGTCGCCCACGACCTGCGCAACGCCGCCATCGCGATCGTCGACCACGACCGCTCGCAGCTGTCGCAGCGGATCCGCCAGGCGCTGCTGCCGCCGCAGTTCGCCACTCCGGTGGCGATCGACTTCGACGATCTCGACCCCGGCATGGACAGCGGCCGCTACACCTTCGTGCTGGTGTTCCCGCCAAGCTTCGAGGCGGATGTGATCGCCGGCAACCGGCCGGAGCTGCTGCTGGCGATCGACGCCACCGCCTCGATGCAGGCCGGCATCGGCCGCGCCTACGTCACCCGCATCGTCGCCCAGGAGATCGCCGGCTTCCTGCAGCTGCCCGATTCGCTCGCGGCCCCGGCCTCGCTGGCGGTCCGTATCGCCTTCAACCCGAACCTGGAGAGCGCCTGGTTCACCAGCGTCATGACGCTGATCCAGAACGTGACGATGCTGTCGATCGTGCTGACCGGTGCGGCCTTCATCCGCGAGCGCGAGCACGGCACCATCGAGCACCTGCTGGTGATGCCGCTGACGCCGATGCAGATCATGCTGGCCAAGGTCTGGGCGAGCGGCGTGGTGATCCTGCTGGCGGTGTCGGCCAGCCTGTGGCTGGTGATCGAGCAGCTGCTGGCGGTCGAGATCGCCGGCTCGGTGCCGCTGTTCCTGGCGGGAACCGCGCTCTACCTGATGTTCTCGACCAGTCTCGGGATCTTCCTGGCGACCCTGGCGCGCTCGATGCCGCAGTTCGGGCTGCTGTTCATCCTGGTGGCGCTGCCGATGAACATGCTGTCGGGCGGCCAGACCCCGATCGAGAGCCAGCCGGAGACCCTGCAGACGCTGATGCAGGCGGTGCCGTCGACGCACTATGTGGCGTTCGCCCAGGCGATCCTCTACCGCGGCGCCGGCTTCGCGGCGGTCTGGCCGCAATTCGCCGCAACGCTGGGCATCGCCGCGGTGTTCTTCGTCTTCGCAGCGGCGCGATTCCGGCGCAGCATCGCAGCCGCCGGCTGACCGCTACAGGATGAAGCGGCTGAGATCGGCGTTCTTGGCGAGTTCGCCGACACGGCTGCGCACCATCTCGGCGTCGATGACGATGGTCTCGCCGGTGCGGTCCGACGCCGTGAAGCTGATCTCCTCCAGCAGCTTCTCCAGCACCGTGTGCAGGCGCCGGGCGCCGATGTTCTCGACCGAGCGGTTGATCTCGACCGCCAGGTCGGCGAGCGCCTCGACGGCGTCGTCGGCGAACCGCAGGTCGACCCCCTCGGTGCCGAGCAGCGCCATATATTGCGTCACCAGGCTGGCCTCCGGCTCGGTCAGGATGCGGCGGAAGTCGTCGCGGGTCAGCGCCTTCAGCTCGACCCGGATCGGCAGGCGGCCCTGCAGCTCCGGCAGCAGGTCGGACGGCTTGGCGGTGTGGAAGGCGCCCGACGCGATGAACAGCACGAAGTCGGTCTTCACCGGGCCGTGCTTGGTGGCCACCGTGGTGCCCTCGATCAGCGGCAGCAGGTCGCGCTGCACGCCCTCGCGGCTGACGTCGCCGCCGCGCCGCTCTTCGGAGCGGGCGATCTTGTCGATCTCGTCGAGGAACACGATGCCGTTCTGCTCGACCGCCTCGATGGCGGTTCGGGTCACCAGTTCCTGGTCGAGGAGCTTGTCGGCCTCCTCCTTGACCAGCAGCTCGTATGAGTCGGCGACCGACATGCGGCGTTTGCGCTTCTGCCCGCCAAAGGCCTTCCCGAACATCTCCCCGAGATCGATCATGCCCATCTGGGCGCCCGGCATGCCCGGCACCTCGAAGGTCGGCATGCCCTGCGGGCCGCCGCCGGACAGCTCGACCTCGATCTCGCGGCCGGCGAGCGCGCCCTCGCGCAGCATCTTGCGGAACTTCTGCCGGGTCTCGGCACTGGCCGCCGGGCCGACCAGGGCATCGATCACCCGCTCCTCGGCGGCGAGCTCGGCCTTGGCATGGACCTCGCGGCGCATGCGCTCGCGGGTCATGCCGATCGCCACCTCGACGAGGTCGCGCACGATCGACTCGACGTCGCGACCGACATAGCCGACCTCGGTGAACTTGGTCGCCTCGATCTTCAGGAACGGCGCTTCGGCCAGCCGTGCCAGCCGGCGGGCGATCTCGGTCTTCCCGACGCCGGTCGGGCCGATCATCAGGATGTTCTTCGGCAGGATCTCCTGGCGCAGTGCCTCCGGCAGCTGGCGGCGCCGCCAGCGGTTGCGCAGGGCGATGGCGACGGCGCGCTTGGCGTCGGCCTGGCCGATGATGAATCGGTCGAGCTCGGAGACGATCTCGCGGGGGGAGAACGCGGTCATAGTGATTCCAGGGTGACGCGGTCGTTGGTGTAGATGCAGATCTCGGCAGCGATGGCCATGGCGCGCCGGGCGACCGCCTCGGCGTCCATGTCCGGCCGGTCGGCCAGCGCCCGCGCCGCCGCCAGCGCGTAGGCGCCGCCCGAACCGATGCCGATCAGCCCGTCCTCCGGCTCCAGCACGTCGCCGGTGCCCGACAGAATGAGCGACACGCTCGGGTCGACCACCGCCATCATCGCCTCCAGCCGCCGCAGATAGCGGTCGGTGCGCCAGTCCTTCGCCAGCTCGACACAGGCCCGCATCAGCTGGTCGGGATGCTGCTCCAGCTTGGCCTCCAGCCGCTCGAACAGCGTGAAGGCGTCGGCCGTCGCCCCGGCGAAGCCGGCGATCACCTGGCCTCCGGCCAGCCGCCGGACCTTGCGGGCGCCGGCCTTGATCACGGTCTGGCCGAAGGTGACCTGGCCGTCGCCGGCGACGACCACCCGGCCGTCCTTGCGCACCGACAGGATGGTGGTGCCGTGCCAGGGCGCGGAATGGCGGGAATCGGGGGAGTCGGTCATCGCGTACCCTTCGAAAGCGTCCGCCGAATGTAAGGCTCGCGCCGGAGGGATCAAGCGCGCGGTCGGCAGGCCGGTCCCGTCATGCCTCCCAGTCTTCCACGCTCAGTCCGGCCACGCGGCCGAACTCCCGCAGGTTGCGCGTCACCAGCGTCAGGCCGCGGGCCCGGGCCTGACCCGCGATCAGGACGTCGTAGCCACCGATCGGGGTGCCCTGCAATGCCAGTGTTGCTCTTAGGTGAGGGAGAGATCTTGACCGCGGTAGGACCTAGTCCCACCATACCGGCGGGAGGTTTTTGCATGACGGTCAAGCCCACCATCTCGCTGACGGACGAGGTCCATGCCTTCGCGCGATCACTGGTCGATCGCGGCAAGTTCGCGTCGCTGAGCGCCGTCGTCCAGCACGGCCTCCGACTGGTGGAGCGCGAGGAGGAGGAGCACACGGCCAAGCTCGCCGCCATTCGTGCCGATCTCGACCGCCGCGCGACGCTGCCCGCCGTCCCCATCGAGGAGATCGACGCGCGCATCGACGCTTGGCTCGGAGACCGCGACGCGGCGACCCCGGACGACTTGGCCTGAGCGACGACTTGGCCTGAGCATCGTCGTGCCGGAACGGACGTACCGGATCACCGCTACGCCCGAGGTCGGATCGGACTACATGGCGATCGTGCAGCACATCGAGCGATGGACCGGCGACCGCGCGACCGCCGTTCGAACCGTCAGGGCGATCCGGGCGTTCGTGCGGAGCCTCGAGACGCTCCCGCATCGAGGGCTCAAGCGGGACGATCTTCGGCCAGGATTGCGCCTCATTCCGTTTGGAAGGCGCACAGTGATCGCCTTCGAAATCGAGACGAGGGGAGCGGCACCGTCAGGCTGCTGCGGATCTTCTACGGAGGGCAGGACTACGAGACGATCATGAACGAGAGCGCGCCGCCTCGGCAAAGCTGACGATCCACTCGGCGTCAGCGGCAGCCGCACAGGGCGCGGGCCCGGGAGTCCGGCGGCATTCGACAACCGATGTGCGTGGATCGAGGAAACGGTACCACGTTTAACCGTTAGTTGTTGTGGCGAATATTTGAGCATCGGGCGCCGGTTTAAGCACGATCGACACTGAAACTGGGAGACACGCCACAGGTTTTCGCCGAAAAGGCATGCATTCCAGCGGCTCATCTGCTTCGCATTTACTGGCATGATGCTTGCTACTTCCCGTGACGTCGTCTTGTGCGCGGATCCGGGAGAATCATCATGCAGCTGCGAGCCTTCAAGGTTGTCGCCATGGCCTCGGCCGGACTGCTGGCGGCGTCGGTCCCGGGTTGGGCGCAGACGGCCGACCACCCGCAGGACCAGACCCTCCGGGCCGGCGCCGAGGTCGGATTCGCCCCGTTCAACTTCCGCAAGGCCGACGGCTCGGTCGACGGCTACTCCTTCGACATCTCCACCGAGCTGGCGAAGCGTCTCGGCCGGCCGGGCCTGGAGGTCGTCGACATCGTGTTCGCCAACATCTTCGCGTCGATGCACGCCAAGCGCATCGAATACGTCATGGCGCCGACGACGATCACTGCCACGCGCGCCGCCGAGCTGCTGTTCACCGAGCCGTATTTCGACGTCGGCCTCGGCTTCCTGACCCGCACCGACAACCGCTTCGCGTCGATGGACGACCTCAAGGGCAAGACCGTCGGGGTCACCTCGGGCTCGGTGCAGGACGAGTGGATGAAGAACAACGGCGAGAAGCACGGCGTGAAGGTGCAGCGCTTCGACAAGACCGCCGACGCGATCCAGGCGGTCGCGATCCGGCGGATCGACGCCTACATGTCGACGACGGCGTCGGCGCAATGGACCGTCAAGCAGCAGCCCAACTTTGCGGTCGACGTCAACGTCCTGACCGGCGGGCAGTTCGGCCTGCCCACCCGGCCGGGCGACACCGAGTTCCGCAACCTCCTGGAGAGCCATCTCGAGTGCATGAAGCTCGACGGGACGGCGGCGCGGATCCACGAGAAGTGGTTCGGGGTGGCGCCGGCGGCCGGGTCCTCGATGGTCACGGTCTACGAAGGCTTCGGCGCGCCCGGATGGCCGGGGCACGACCCGGCGGGCAAGCGCGCCGTCACCTGTGGCTGACGGCGGCCGGGAGCCGCGGGCGATGCCGGCTGGCACGCCGGTGGCCGGGAGCGGCGACGAGGTGGTCCGCATCCAGGGCCTGTCGAAGTCCTACGGGACCACCGCCGCCCTGCACGCGGTCAACCTGACCGTGCGGCGCGGCGAGGCGGTGGCGATCATCGGCCCGTCCGGCTCGGGCAAGAGCACGCTGCTGCGCTGCATCAACCGCCTGGAGGAGCCGACGGAGGGCCGCATCTTCGTCGACGGCCTCGACCTCACCGCCCGGGGGGTCGACATCAACAAGGCGCGGCGCGAGATCGGCTTCGTCTTCCAGGCCTTCAACCTCTACCCGCACCTCACCGCGCAGGGCAATGTCCGCCTGGCGCTCCGCCTGGTGCTGCGGCTGGGATCGGCCGAGGCGACCGCGCGGGCGCGGGCGGCACTGGACCAGGTCGGCCTGTCCGACAAATACGCCTCCTACCCGTCGCAGCTCTCGGGCGGCCAGCAGCAGCGCGTCGGGATCGCCCGGGCACTCGCCCTGGAGCCCAAGATCATGCTGTTCGACGAGCCGACCTCGGCGCTCGACCCGGAGCTGGTCGGCGAGGTGCTGTCGGTGATCGCCGCGATGCGCGACCGCGGCATGACGATGGTCATCGTCTCGCACGAGATGCAGTTCGCCCGCCAGGTCGCCGACCGCGTGGTGTTCATGAACGAGGGCTCGATCGTCGAGGAGAACACGCCGGAGGAGCTGTTCACCCGCCCGGCCAAGCAGCGCACGCGGGACTTCCTCGCCCGGGTCCTGCGGCACTGACGGCGGGGCGGGGGTCGAAGCATGGACCGGCTGCTGCACTACTACTTCAATCTCGACTACATGGCGAAATCGCTGCCGGCGCTGCTCGGCGGGCTGGCGGTGACGGTCGAGATCGCCGCGTGGACCATCCTCGGCGGCCTCACCCTCGGGCTGTCGCTGGCGCTGCTGCGCGCCCTGCGGATCGCGCCGCTCAGCGTCGTCATCGTCTGCTTCGTCGACATGTTCCGGGCGATCCCGCCGCTGGTCGTGATCTTCCTGTTCTACTTCGCCCTGCCCTATGCCGGCGTGGCCCTCGACCCGTTCTGGTGCGCGACGCTGACGCTCATCCTGAACCTGGCGGCGGTCTCCGAGGAGATCTTCTGGGCCGGGATCGTGTCGGTGCACCGCGGCCAGTGGGAGGCCGCCCGCTCGACCGGGATGCCGTTCGGCCGGACGCTGCTGTGGGTGATCATGCCGCAGGCGATCCGGCTGGTGATTCCGCCGCTGACCAACAAGACCATCTCGATCACCAAGATGACCGCCCTCGCCTCGGTCGTTGCGGTACCGGAACTGCTGAACCAGGCGTCGACCGAGCAGGGCATCTATGCCAACCCGACGCCGCTGATGCTGGCCGCCCTGATGTTCCTGGCGCTGTTCCTGCCGCTGGTGCTGGCCAGCCGCTGGGTCGAGCGCCGGTTCGGCTGGGAGCGCTGAGATGGGCTTCGAGGCGTTCGCGCAGGCCTTCCTGAACCTCGACAGCCTGGTCGTCGCAGCACCGCTGCTGCTGCAGGGGGCGCTGGTCTCGCTGCTGCTGATCCTGTCGATCGTGCCGGCGGCCCTGCTGCTCGGCATCCTGGTGGCCGCCGCCTACGACCTGGGCGGTCCCTGGCGACGGCGCGCGATCATCGCCTACATCGACTTCCTGCGGGCGTTCCCGCCGCTGGTGCTGCTGATCCTGATCTACTCCTGCCTGCCGTTCCTCGGCATCCGGCTGTCGGAATTCGCCACGGTGGTGGTCGCCCTGGTGGCCAACGGCTCCGCCTTCTTCGGCGAGATCGTCCGCGCCGGGATCGAGTCGGTCGGCCGCGGCCAGCGCGAGGCGGCGCGGTCGACCGGCATCGGCCCGGCCGGGACCATGGTCTTCGTCGTGCTGCCGCAGGCGCTGCGCAACGTCGTGCCGCCGCTGGCCAGCAACATGGTCGAGCTCGCCAAGGCGACCTCGTTCGCCGCCGTCGTCGCGATGCCGGACCTGCTGCGCAACGCCCGCACGGCGCAGGACATCGTCTACAACCCCACGCCGCTGATGGCCGCGGCCGTGATCTATCTCGCCGTGTTCTGGCCGGCCGTCCGGCTGCTCTCGCGTCTGGAGCAGCGGATGATCCTGGCGCGTCGCTGACATCCCCGAGCCGAGAAGGAGCCTCCCATGAGCATCAGCTTCACCCCCCTGAAACCCGGCGTCGGCATGCAGGTGAGCGGAATCGACCTGCGGCAGCCGCTGAGCCCGGATGACCAGGCGGTGCTGTCGGCCGCCATTGACGAGCACGCCATCCTGCTGTTCCGCGACCAGCACCTCACACCCGAGGAGCAGGTCCGCTTCAGCCGGCCGTTCGGCGACCTGAACATCCACGTGCACCAGCGCATGGTGACCGGCATGCCGGAGATCATCGTGCTGTCCAACCTGATCGAGGACGGCAAGCCGGTCGGCAGCGCCAACTGCGCGCTGTCCTGGCACACCGACGGGACGCATCTGGAGAAGCCGGTCAGCATCTCCATCCTGCACTGCGTCGTGGCACCGGAGGAGGGTGGGGAGACGCAGTTCGCCGACACCCGGCGCGCCTATGACACCCTGCCGGCCGAGACCCGCGCCTTCATCGACGACAAGAAGGCGATCCACAGCTACGCCCTGCTGCAGCAGCGCAGCTTCCCGGACCGGCCGTTGTCGGAGGAGAAGAAGCGCAGCATCCCCGACCGCGCCCAGCCGATCGCCTTCGCCCACCCGCGCACCGGCCGGCGGGCGCTCTACCTCGGGCAGCATGTCATCAAGGGCGTCGTCGGCATGACAGACGAGGCGGGCGTGGCACTGGTGGCGAGCCTCGTCGAGCACGCCACGCAGGAGCAGTTCGTCTACTGCCACAAGTGGCGGCCGGGCGACCTGATGATGTGGGACAACTACGGCACGCTGCACCGCGCGACCTATCTCGACGTCGACCGGCAGCGCCGCCGCCTGCATCGCACCACCGTCAACGGCGAGGTGGTGACGGGCGACGTGATCGGGGCATAGCGGCTCTTACGGCCGCGACCGCCCGTCCGGCGGTTCACTGCCAGCATGGCAGGGGGAGGCTTGACGACGGTGCCACCAAGTCCCACTCTCCTGTGTCGCAGGAGGATTCAATGACGGTCAAACCGACGATATCTCTCACCGACGAAGCCCATGCCTTCGCGCGTTCACTGGTCGAGCGCGGGAAGTTCGCCTCGCTGAGCGCTGTTCTCCAGCACGGCATCCGTTTGATCGAGCGCGAGGAACAGGAACATCAGGCAAGGCTCGAGACAATTCGCGCAGATCTCGATCGACGCGCGGCAATGCCGACGGTCTCGATGGAGGAGATGGACGAAAGGATCGCGACGTGGCGCGCCGAGCGTGACCGACCAGGGCCGCCGGATCCTGCCGGACCTCGATGAGCGGCGGCACATACCGGGTCGTCGAGAGCATCGAAGCCCTGGCTGAGGCAGTACTTCGCCCATGACCGAGGTTGGCGGCCCTGTTGCCCTTTCGCCATCCGCCCGACGCTGGTAAACGTCCGCCGACCTCTTGTGGGGAGACCGGCATGGCCCGCACCGCCACCGTCGAGCGCAACACCGCCGAGACCCGGATCACCGGCACCGTCGACCTCGACGGCACCGGCGCCTATGACGTGAAGACCGGGATCGGCTTCCTCGACCACATGCTGGAGCAGCTGTCGCGGCACTCGCTGATCGACCTGACGCTGCGGGCCGAGGGCGACCTGCACATCGACGCCCACCACACCACCGAGGACTGCGGCTACGTGGTCGGCGCCGCCGTCGCCAAGGCGCTCGGCGACCGCAAGGGCATCACCCGCTACGGCGCCTGCCTGCTGCCGATGGACGAGGCGCTGACCCGCGTGGCGATCGACCTGTCCGGACGGCCCTACCTCTCCTGGGACGTGGCGATGCCGACCCAGAAGCTCGGCGACATGGACACCGAGCTGTTCAAGGAGTGGTTCCGCGCCTTCGCGCAGGCGGCCGGCGCCACCCTGCATGTCGACGGCCTGAAGGGCGAGAACAGCCACCATATCGTCGAAACCTGCTACAAGGGCCTCGCGCGCGCGCTGCGCGAGGCGGTCGCGATCGACCCGCGCAAGGCCGACGCGATCCCCTCCACCAAGGGCGCGCTGCGCAGCGACTGATCCTGGTCCCGGACTGCGGTCCGGGGACGACCGACGGGCGACCATGATGGCCATCACCGCGATCATCGACTACGGCTCCGGCAACCTGCGCTCGGCCGCCAACGCCTTCGAGCGGGCGGCGCGCGAGTCGGGCGCGCATACCGAGATCGCCGTCACCGACGATCCCGCCATGGTGCGCGCGGCCGGGCGGATCGTGCTGCCCGGGGTCGGCGCCTTCGCCGACTGCCGGCGCGGCCTGTATGCGGTCGACGGCATGGTCGAGGCGCTGGCCGACCGGGTGCTCGGGGCCGGCGTGCCGTTCCTCGGCATCTGCGTCGGCATGCAGCTGATGGCGGCTGCCGGCTTCGAGCATGTCACCGCCGAGGGCCTCGGCTGGATCGACGGCGACGTCGAGATCGTCCGGCCGGAGCCGGAGGCCGACGGCCGGCCGCGCAAGATCCCGCACATGGGCTGGAACCAGCTGCAGCTGGAGGCCGCCGGGGCGGCGCATCCGGTGCTGGCCGGCATCGCCGACGGCGACCACGCCTATTTCGTCCACTCCTACGCGATGGCATTGCGGGATCCGCGACAGCTGCTCGCCACCGCCGACTACGGCGGGCGGGTGACGGCAGTGGTCGGCCGCGACAACCTGATCGGCACGCAATTCCACCCGGAAAAGAGCCAGGCCACCGGATTGCGGCTGATCGCCAATTTCCTCGGATGGAAGCCATGACCGACGGCACCGAGAACCAGGCTCCCCGAGCACCGGCCCCGGGGGCGGCCCCCGAGGCGGATCCGAAGCCGGCCGCCAAGCCCGCGATCGCGGTCGAGCGCCCGCTGCCGGCACCGCCGGTGCCGACCGTCGAGCGTGCCGACAGCATCAACACCAACGACCTGCACGACCTCTGCGACGCCGCCGAGGCGGCGATCATCGACGGCGGCGGGTTCGGCTGGCTGAAGCCGCCGCCGCGCCACACCCTGGAGGCCTACTGGAAGGGCGTCCTGCTGATCCCCGAGCGCATGCTGTTCCTGGCCCGCCTCGACGGTGTGATCGCCGGCTCCTGCCAGGTCCAGAAGCCGCCGCGCAACAACGAGGCGCAGGGCTTCGCCTGCAACCTGACGACCAACTTCCTCGCCCCCTGGTCGCGCGGCCACGGCCTCGCCCGCCAGCTCGTCGAGATCGCCGAGAAGCACGCCCGCGATGCCGGCTTCCGGATCCTCAATCTCGACGTGCGCGAGACCCAGCGCGCCGCCATCCGGCTTTACGAGACCCTGGGCTACAGCAAGTTCGGCGAGCACCCGTTCTACGCCTTCGCCAACGACCGCTACGTGCGCGGCTACTTCTACTTCAAGGAACTGACGCCGCTGCGGCCAACGCCCGCGCCGGCGCCGGAGGCTCCGCAATGATCCTGTACCCGGCGATCGACCTGAAGGGCGGCCAGTGCGTGCGGCTGCTGCGCGGCGAAATGGCCGCAGCGACTGTCTACAACGACGATCCCGCCGCCCAGGCCCGCGCCTTCCGCGACGCCGGCTGCGCCTGGGTGCATGTGGTCGACCTCGACGGCGCCTTCGCCGGCAGGCCGGTCAACGCCGACGCGGTGCGCGCGATCCTGGCCGCGGTCGACGTGCCGGTGCAGCTCGGCGGCGGCATCCGCGACCGCGCCGGCATCGAGGCGTGGCTGGAGGCCGGGGTGGCGCGGGTGGTTCTGGGCACCGTGGCCCTGCGCGACCCGGCCCTGGTGATCGCCGCCTGCAAGGCGCATCCCGGCCGCGTCGCGGTCGGCATCGATGCCCGGGCCGGCAAGGTGGCGGTGGAGGGCTGGGCCGAGACCGCGGAGGTCACCGCCGAGCAACTGGCTTTGCAGTTCGAGGACGCCGGGGTGGCGGCGATCGTGTTCACCGACATCGACCGCGACGGCGCCCTGCAGGGACCGAACCTGGCGGCCACGGCGGCGCTGGCGCGCCGGCTGTCGACGCCGGTGATCGCGTCGGGCGGCGTCTCCTCGCTCGACGACCTGAAGGCGATCGCCGGGCTCGCCGCCGACGGCGTGGCCGGCGCCATCGTCGGCCGGGCACTGTATGACGGCCGGGTCGACGCCGCCGCGGCGGCGCGGGTGCTGGCGGAGGCGGCGTGATGCTGAAGGTCCGGGTGATCCCCTGCCTCGACGTCAAGGACGGGCGCGTGGTGAAGGGCGTCAACTTCGTCGACCTGGTCGACGCCGGCGACCCGGTCGAGCAGGCCGCCCTGTACGACGCCGAGGGGGCCGACGAGCTGTGCTTCCTCGACATCACCGCCAGCCACGAGGACCGGGCGACCATCTTCGACGTGGTCGGGCGGACGGCGGCCCGCTGCTTCATGCCGCTGACCGTCGGCGGCGGGGTGCGCACGGTCGACGACATCCGCCGGCTGCTGCTGGCCGGCGCCGACAAGGTCTCGATCAACACCGCCGCCGTGAAGAATCCCGAGTTCGTGCGCGAGGCCGCCACCAAGTTCGGCAGCCAGTGCATCACCGTCGCGGTCGATGCCAAGCAGACAGCACCCGGCCGCTTCGAGATCTTCACCCATGGCGGCCGCGAGGCGACTGGCCTCGACGCCGTCGCCTGGGCCCAGCGCATGGCGGAATACGGCGCCGGCGAGATCCTGCTGACCTCCATGGACCGCGACGGCACCAAGCAGGGCTTCGATCTCGGCCTCACCCGTGCGATCTCCGACGCGGTGCCGGTGCCGGTGATCGCGTCCGGCGGTGTCGGCACCCTCGACCACCTCGTCGAGGGCGTGCTGCAGGGCCACGCCAGCGCCGTGCTGGCCGCCTCGATCTTCCATTTCGGCACCTACCGGATCGCCGAGGCCAAGGCGGCGCTCGCCGCCGCCGGCGTCCCGGTGCGCGAGGGCCGGTGATGGCGGCCCGCCCGGATCATGTGCTCGACCGGCTGGCAGCGACCGTGGCGTCGCGCCGTGGTGCCGACCCGGCGAGCAGCTACACCGCGCGGCTGCTGGCCGCCGGGCCGACCAAGGCGGCGCAGAAGCTCGGCGAGGAAGCGGTCGAGACGGTGATCGAGGCGGTGCGCGGCGACGCCGGCAAGCTGGCTGCCGAGAGCGCCGACCTCCTGTACCACCTGACCGTGCTGTGGGCGGCGGTCGGGGTCGACCCGGCGGCCGTGTGGGCGGAGCTGGAGCGCCGCGAGGGCACCTCCGGCATCGCGGAGAAGGCGGCGCGCGTCCGCCCTGTGGAGGAGAGCTGAAGCATGGCCTACGATCCGAACAACATCTTCGCCCGCATCCTGCGCGGCGAGATCCCGAACAAGACGGTCTACGAGGACGACTACGCGCTGGCCTTCCACGACATCAATCCGCAGACCCCGACCCATGTGCTGGTGATCCCGAAGGGCGCCTATGTGTCGTTCGCGGATTTCTCGGCGCAGGCCAGCGACGCCGAGATCGTCGGCTTCGTGCGGGCGGTCGGCAAGGTCGCGCGCGACCTGGGCGTCGAGGAGCCGGGCTACCGGATTCTCGCCAACAACGGCGCCGACGCCCACCAGGAGGTGCCGCACCTTCACGTCCACGTGTTCGCCGGCGCCGATCTCGGGCGGATGATCCGGCCCGTCGGGAAGTGACGGTCGACCCATAGGGATAAGGAAACTGCTTAAATTTTTAGCAAAATGTCCGAATTTGTTGAAATCATTGATCTTTTTCCCTCCCCACCGTAGATTGGGTTTTTCAAGGATCGCGACCGCCACAGGTCGTGGTCGCCGGTAGCCGGGCACGCAATATCTGGCCGGGCCGCCGGGGACGCGCAAAACGCGCGGGGTGGGGACGATGGCAAGACCGGTTCAGGATCTCGATTGGGATGTTGCCGAGGCTGTCCGCAAGCACGGCCTCTTCATCAAACAGTACACCGGCGGCCAGCAGGCCGACTTCCGGCACAAGACCCTCCGGGGCACCATGCTGGCGGCAGCCGACCTGCGGCAGGCGCTGTTCGCCGGCGCCGACATGCGCGGCTCCAACTTCGCCGGCGGCAACCTCGAGCGGGCACAATTCTCCTCCGCCAAGCTGGAGCAGGTCGACTTCTCCGGCTCCAAGCTGATCGGCGCCAACATGCGCGGCGCCGACCTCAAGGGCGCCAAGCTGATGGCCGCCGACATGACCGACGCCGACCTGCGCCCGGCCCGCATCGTCGACATGAGCCGCACCATCGAGCAGCCGGCCAACCTGTCCAAGGCCGACGTCTCGCAGGCGCAGTTCGTCCGCACCAACCTGTCCGGCGCCAACATGTCGGGCGTCATCGCCGTCGGCACGGCGTTCCAGGCAGCCGTGCTACGCGACGTCAACCTGAGCCGCGCCGACCTGTCGAAGAGCTCGTTCAAGGGCTCCGACCTGCGCGGCTCCAACCTGCGCGGCGTCAACTTCGCCGACGCCGTCCTCACCGACACCGACCTCACCGGCTCCGACCTGCGGTCCTGCAATTTGGACGGCGCCGATTTGTCGGGCGCCGACCTGACCTCCTGCCTGATCGCCACCGGCCTGGAGAAGACCACGCCCGAGATCCGGCAGCTGGTGGTCGAGCATTTCGCCTGGATCAGCTCCGGCGGCAAGAAGGGCGCGCGGGCCTCGTTCAAGGGCATGGACCTGAGCGGCATCGACCTGTCGGGAGCCGACCTGTCGGCCGCCGACTTCTCCGGCGCCAGGCTCGACGGCGCCAATCTGCGGCAGTGCTCGATGCGCTTCTCCGACCTGACCGGCGCCAGCCTGCAGCGCGTCGACCTCGCCCGCAGCGACCTGCGCGGCGCCCGCCTGCGCTCGGCGAAGCTGGACGGAGCCACCCTCACCCATGCCCGGCTGACGCCGATGCAGATCCTCAAGCCCTCCACCCTGGAAGTGCAGCGCGAGTGGCCGGCGGACCTCACGGGGGCTTCGCTGGTCGGCGCCAAGGCCGACAAGGCGGACTTCGGCGGCGCGGTGCTGCACGGCACGGTGTTCGACCACGCCGAGCTCAGCCATGCCGGCTTCAACGGCGCCGACATGCAGGGCTGCTCGATCGTCGGTGCCACCGGCTTGGCGGCTTCGGTGGCGACTGCCGCCGAGTAAGAGCCCGGGGCGAATCTTCCTCGATATCAATGTATTGACTTACATTGCGTACAATTCACATTAATTACCGATCGTTGTTTAAGTTCATTTACTTAAAGTTCTACATTACTTTAGATAAACTTCTCAACACACTGCGACAGAAGGATTCTTCGGCAATTGCCGGGCTACCGCCGGGCCGGCTTTCCGGCCCCGATGCAGCGGCTCCGCCAACCAATTGATCTGGCTTCTCCTTTTGGCCTCCTCGCCGGAAAACCGTCCTGGCCCGTCCATAGCAGCGGCAGTCCCCGTCGCCATGGAGCCTCCCGATGCCCGCCCGTGTCGCCACCGTCGCCTTCCGCGGCATCGAGACCCTCGAGGTCGACGTGCAGGTGCATGTCGCCGGCGGCGGCGGCTGGCCCGGCATCTACGTGGTCGGCCTGCCCGACAAGGCGGTCGGCGAGAGCCGCGAGCGGGTGCATGCCGCGCTGTCGGCGCTCGGTCTGGCGATCCCGCAGAAGCGCATCATCGTCAACCTCGCCCCCGCCGACCTGCCGAAGGAGGGCAGCCATTTCGACCTCGCCATCGCGCTGGCCATCCTGCAGGCGCTCGGTGCGCTGTCGGTGGAGGACGTCGCCGGCCGGGTGGCGATGGGCGAGCTGGCGCTGGACGGCCGCATCACCCCGGTCGCCGGCGTGCTGCCGGCCGCCATCGCCGCCTCCGCCGCCGGCCGGCGCGGCGTGATCTGCCCGGAGGCCTGCGGCCCGGAGGCGCGCTGGGCCGACGGCCTGGAGGTGGTCGCCGCCCCCGACCTGCTGTCGCTGCTGAACCACCTGCGCGGCGTCCAGGTGCTGCCGGAGCCGCCGCGCGCCTCGGCCGGGCCGGAGCCGCGCTACCCGGACCTGCGCGACATCAAGGGCCAGGAGACCGCCAAGCGGGCGCTGGAGGTGACGGCGGCCGGCAGCCACAACCTGCTGATGGTCGGGCCGCCAGGTGCCGGCAAGTCGATGATGGCGGCGCGGCTGCCGGGGCTGCTGCCCGGGCTCACCCCCGCCGAGGCGCTGGAGACCTCGATGATCCGCTCGGTCGCCGGCGAGCTGAAGGGCGGCCGCATCGACCGCGCCCGGCCGTTCCGCACCCCGCACCACTCCTCCTCGATGCCGGCGCTGATCGGCGGCGGCACCCGCGCCAAGCCGGGCGAGGTGTCGCTGGCGCATCGCGGCGTGCTGTTCCTCGACGAACTCGCCGAGTTCCCGCGCCAGGTGCTCGACGCCCTGCGCCAGCCGATCGAGACCGGCCAGGCGGTGATCGCCCGCGCCAACCACCACGTCACCTACCCGGCGCGCTTCCAACTGGTCGCCGCCATGAACCCGTGCCGCTGCGGCCACCTCGCCGACCCGTCGCGCAGCTGCGGCCGGGCGCCGCGCTGCGCCCAGGACTACCAGAGCCGGCTGTCGGGGCCGCTGCTCGACCGCTTCGACCTGACGATCCAGGTGCCGGCGGTGTCGGCCGCCGACCTCGCGCTGCCGCCGCCGGCCGAGGGCACCGCCGAGGTCGCCGCCCGGGTGGCGCGCGCGAGGGCGATGCAGGCCGAGCGCTACCGCGCGCTCGACCCCTCGGGCGCCACCCTGACCAACGCCGAGGCCGACGGCGAGGTGCTGGCCGCCGTCGCCGAGCCCGACGCCACCGGGCGCGACCTGCTGCGGCTCGCCGCCGAGCGCCTGAAGCTGTCGGCGCGCGGCTACCACCGGGTACTGCGGGTGGCCCGCACGCTGGCCGACCTCGACGGTGCGGAGGCGGTGTCGCGCGTCCACATCGCCGAGGCGCTCGGCTACCGGACGGGTGCCGGCTAGGCGCGGCTTGGCGACGGCCGCGGGAATCGCCACAATGGAGGACGGAGGGTCATGCCGAACATGGACGTGCTCAGGGCCCTGGACGAGCTGAAGGACGCCGGCGTCGAGGAGCGATCGGCGCGGGCGATGATCCGCCTCGTCAGCGAGGCGGTCGAGCTGCAGGCGGTCACCAAGCCGGACCTGGAGCGCGAGTGCACCGCCATTCGAGCCACGCTCGCGCAGTCGACCACGGAACTGCGCGGCGAGATCGCGGAGACGGCGGTCGGACTGCGTGGCGAAATCGCTCAGGCGACCGCGGCGCTACGCAGCGAGATCGCGGAGATGGCGGCCGGCCTCCGCCGCGATATGGCGCAGGCGACCGCGGCACTGCGCAGCGAGATGGCAGAGACAGCGGCCGGGCTGCGCGGCGAACTTGGCGAACTGCGCGGGGAGGTCGGTGGAACTGCGTGGCGAGGTCGGTGAACTGGGCACCGAGCTTGGGGTCTGCGTGGCGAGGTCGGTGAGCTGCGCCGCGAGCTTGGGGATCTGCATGGCGAAGTCGGCGGTCTGCGCGGTGAGTTCGTGAAGTTCCGCGACAAGGTCGAGAAGGACATCGCCGAACTACGTGGCGACATGACCGCTTTTCGCATCGAAATGCTGAAGGAGTTCGCTGCGTCCCGGGATAGCACGAACGCTCGCCTGCTCACGACGGTGGGTCTGCAGTTCGGCGGTACGGCGCTCCTGCTGGGTGCGTTCTACGCCCTGCTACGCTGACGCGGAAGCATCGATGCCGATACCGAAGGCCTGCCGATCTTTCATGTCGAGGGTCGTTGCGTTCCTGTACAGGAACGCTCTCCTAGGGATGGCGTGCATCATCGTTCTGTGGCCGTTCGCCATTGTCGTGCCTTACGTGGTGCAGGCGCCCGATCTTGCTGTCCTCCTCCTCGTCATGTCGTTCTTCGTGCTGTGCATCGTCTTCGGAGTCCGCGGCCTCTGGCGCGAGCGCAGAAGAGCATTCGCCGCACTCCTGGCTTCCGTGCTGATCGCTCCCTATGGCATTCTCTACGTCTGGATGGTGGAGAGATTTCAGCAGAAACGGGGCGGGCAACAGTTGTTCGAAAGGGTTCGTGCCGAAGGAAGCGTGCCTGCCACCGACCTAGCCGATGGCTGGGACCGCGTCTGCCTAATCTTGCCTTACGACCACTTTACGGATGGCACGCTCCAGTTGGACGACGCTTGGAGCCTCGAGTTCTTCAGAGGTACAGAGATCGTGACAATAAAAACCTACAATCGGGGCAGCGTGGAGTTCGTGGATCCCCCCGATAAACTGTGCCTCCCTGTCGTCCAGGCACCGGCGTTCTTCATTGCGACGGGCAGTTGGAACCCTCAGGCGCTGACGATTAGGCCGGTGCGTCCATGAATCGACAGAGTACTGCAATCATCCTCCGCGCCAGATCGCACCGAATCATGCCCTGGAAAAACGGCGGCGGCTCTACCACGGAGATCGCCGTCTCGCCCGACGGCGCCCGGATCGACGCGTTCGACTGGCGGATCAGCATGGCGGCGGTCGCCGCCGACGGACCGTTCTCGGCGTTTCCGGGGGTCGACCGCACCCTGGCGGTGCTCGACGGCGCCGGACTGCTGCTGCACGGGCTCGGACCGGAACCGCAACGACTGCAGCGGGCGACCCCGCCCTTCGCCTTCCCCGCCGACGCCGCGGTGTCGGCGACACTGCTCGGCGAGCCGATCATCGACCTCAACGTCATGACGCGGCGCGGCCGGTTCACCAGCCGCGTCCGGCGCCTCGATGCCGCTTCAGAGATCGTGCTCAGCGACTCCGCGGTCGTCTTCCTGCTGGCGGAAGCGCCGTGCCGAACGTCGGTCGACGACGCGGCGGCGGTCGCGCTCGGCCCGCGCGACGCGCTGCGGCTCGACGATCCGGCCGGCCGCCGGCTGGCGGTCGCCGCCGACGGCCCGGTTGAGGCCTATCTGGTCGAGCTGCTGGCGGCCTGACCCATCAGGAACGCAATACTGGCGGCGTGCAGGGCGGCGCGGCCGGTTTCCAGATGCATCAGATGCGTCCCGCGCGCCAGCCGGACGTCCCGGCGTTCGGGTGCCGCCGTCATCGCCGCGAGCAGCGTCGCCGCGTCGGCATCGGTGGTCAGGCTGTCCCACTCGCCGCGCAGCACCGCCACCGGCGCCCGCACCCGGGCCGGGTCGTAGCACCATTCGCCGCGCCAGGCGCGGGCGATGTCGGCGGCGGGACCGGCCGGGATCCGCACCGCCGGCGGACGACGCGACCGGCTGCCGGGGTCGCTGTCGAGGTAGCGCTCGCCCCAGTCGGCGAACGCCTCGGCGTCGAGCACCGCCGGCTCGCCCGGCGGAACGTCGGCGACGAAGCGGGCGCGCTGCTGCTCGACCGTCACCTCGCGCCAGGCGGGGAATGACGCCGACGGAGTCTGACCGGCGGCTGCACGCGGGGCGATCGCGCCGAACAGCGCCAGCCGGTCGACCAGCTCCGGGCGGTCGCCGGCGGCGCGGCAGGCCGGCATGGTGCCCCAGGAATGCGCCAGCACCGACACCGGCCCGCCGCCGCGAACCGCGCGGATATGCTCGAGGGCCAGCACGAGTTGTGCGGCGGCATCCTCGACGGCTCCCGGCGCCGGCGCGGCGCCGGCTGGCCCGGCCATTGCCGGCCAGCGGTCGGAACCACCATATCCGAGGAAATCCAGGCCCCAGACCTCGAAGCCGGCAGCGCACAGCGCGTCGCGCCATGACCGGCCGCTCGGACCGGGTCCGAAACGGTGAGCCACCGACAGAGCCGAGGGAAAGGTCGCGCCGTGCACGTACAGCACCGCCGGGGCAACTTGCCGCCGGGGCGGCCGCAGACTGTGCAGCAGAGTCCGCAGGCCCGGCGCGGGGCTCGCGATCCGGTCGCGTGTCTCACTTGGGTCGGGCAGGGCGGGCTCGGGCGAGGTCGCGTCGTTCGACGGCATGGCGGTCTCTCGGAAGCGGAAGGCAGGGACGTCACAGGAGACCGCGAAAGCAGCCCCGCATGCTTCGGTCCCGGCCGAACCTCCCGCCGGCGCCGAGGCGGCCGCCCGCCTACAGCCGCGCCTCGATGGCGTCCCACAGCATCGCCGGCACGTCGATGCCGTCGAAGCGCGACAGCTCCTGGATGCCGGTCGGCGAGGTGACGTTGATCTCGGTGAGGTAGTCGCCGATCACGTCGATGCCGACGAACACCAGGCCGAGCCGCTTCAGCTCCGGCCCGATCGCCTCGCAGATCGCGTGGTCGCGCTTCGTCATCTCGCACTTCACGGCCTTGCCACCGACATGCATGTTGGAGCGCGCCTCGCCCTCGGCCGGCACCCGGTTGATGGCGCCGACACCCTTGCCGTCGACCAGGATCACCCGCTTGTCGCCCTGCCGCACCTCCGGCAGGTAGCGCTGCACGATCACCGGCTCGCGGTAGAACTGGGTGAACAGCTCCAGCAGCGAATTCAGGTTCTCGTCGCCCGGCTTGATGTGGAACACGCCGGCACCGCCGTTGCCGAACAGCGGCTTGACGATGATGTCCTTGTACTCGTCGCGGAACGCCTTGATCTCGACCGGATCGTGGGCGATCAGCGTCGGCGGCATCAGGCCCTCGAAATGCGTGACGAACAGCTTCTCCGGGGCGTTGCGCACGCTCGCCGGGTCGTTCACCACCAGGGTCTTGGGGTGGATGTGCTCCAGCACATGGGTGGTGGTGATGTAGCTCATGTCGAAGGGCGGATCCTGGCGCAGCAGCACCACGTCCATGGCCGACAGGTCCATCACCTCGCGCGGCCCGAGCGTGAAATGGTCGCCCTGCACCCGCCGCACCTCCAGCGCCGCCGCCCGCGCCGTCACCCGGCGGTCGCGGAAGCTGAGATGCCGCGGCAGGTAGTGGTACAGCTTGTGGCCGCGCTTCTGCGCCTCCAGCGCCAGCGCGAAGCTGCTGTCGCCGTTGATCGACACCGTCTCGATGGGATCCATCTGGATCGCGACCTCGAGGGCCATGGGCGGTCTCCCTGACGTTGCTCGTCGTCAATTCGGTTGCATAGCCGGGCGACCATCCATCGCGGCCGGCCGGGGCGCAAGGGGATTGCCGCACGGCCGCCGGGAACGGGTGTCAGTTGAGCCGGGAACCGATGCCGGCCAGCTGCGCTTCCAGCTGGCGCCGGACGGCCCCGTCGCCGTGGCCGGCGTCGAGCCAGCCGCGCAGCGCCGCCGTCGCCGCCCGCATGGCGCCGGCGGCCGCCAGCAGGCCGGCCTCCTCGCCCACCAGCTCGGCACTGGCCGGCGCCATCCGCCGCATCCGCGCCAGCACCGCCAGCCCGCCGGCGGTATCGCCGGCCTGCAGCCGCCGCAGCTTGATGTTGTTCTGCAGTCGCAACAACACCGCCCGGTCCGGCACCGTCGACATCGCGACGGCCAGTTCGGCGTCGCCCTCGCCCGGATCGGCCCGGCGCAGCAGCGCCCGCACCGCGTCGCGGCCGACCGGCGCGCCGCCATTGAACGGGTCGAGGGCATGCCGCCGGCCGGCGGCCTCGACCCCGATCAGGAAATGCCCCGGCACGTTCAGGCCGGCGGCGGCGAGGCCGCGGGCCCGGGCGGCGTGGATGTAGAGGATGCCGAGGGCCACCGGCAGGCCGCGGCGGCGCTCGATCACCCGGATCAGGTCGGCATTGGCGAGGTCGTCATAGGTGTCGGCGTCGCCGCGGTAGCCGAGCCGGCCGGCGATCGCGGCGGACAGCGCCGCCTCGGGCGAAGCACCGCGCGCCTCGGCCTCGGCGACCGCCGCGACGATGGCGTCGAGCGCCGCCAGCGACGGGTCCAGCGCCGGTGCCGCGGCACCACCATCGACCCGGTCGAGCAGCGCCAGGGCCAGCGCCGTCTCGGCGATCGCCAGCGGCCGGTCGCCGGCCGCCGCCGCCGCGTCGAGGGCGGCGCGCGCCGAGTCCGGGCTCAAGCGACGGCCCCCGCCGGGCGCAGCACGGTCACCGCTGCGCCACCCGCACGAAATCGACCACGTTCCTGACGTAGGCGATGTCGCGGGCGGTGGCCAGCACGCGCTGCAGCTCGGTCTCGGAGCGCGCCACGCCCATGATGTAGACGGTCTGGTTCACCACATCGATCGAGTAGTTGATGAACGAGACCTGGTCGTCCAGCAGCAGCCGGGTGCGCAGCTTGGTCGCGATGGTGACGTCGCGGCCCTTGTCGGTCAGGCTGCTCTCGTCGTCGACTTGGATCTCGTTGATCACCTCGCGGACGTCGCGCACGCTCCAGGTCAGCTTGGCGGCCTCGACCCGTGCTTCCGGCTTGGCGACCCGGCCGGTCAGCAGCACCCGGCCCTCCTCGACGGTGAACGAGACGCGCTGGTAGAGATCGGCGTCCTTGGTGAAGAACCGGCCGTTGAGCTCGGCCTGGATGCGGGTGTCGTCGACCGCGGCTGCGAAACCCTTCTCCGTCTGGGTGGCCGTCGCCCCGGCGGCGCCGGCGCCGACGGCGACGCCGACCGGCCCGCAGCCGGCAGCGGCGAGGGCGAGCAGCGAGACGACGAGAAACGGGGCGGCTGTGCGCGGCATCGGGATCTCCGGGTCGGACAATCGGGGCGAGCTTACCAGCGGTCGTTATATCTAAGTCAGCCGACCGCTTCCGTCACCGGCCCAGTGCCGTCAGCGGTTCGGACGCCAGATGTCGACCAGATGCACCGGTAGCCGCCACGGCCGGATCGCCACCAGGTCGAAGCGCCGGTCCAGGGCGGCGAGTTCGGGATAGCGGGCGATGAAGCCCTCCAGCCCGCGCGCCACCCGCTGGCGCTGGCGCAGCGACACCGAGCCGACCGCCGCCTCCAGGCTGGCGCGGGCCTTGACCTCGACCGCCACGATTGCGTTGCCGCGGCGCGCCACCAAGTCGACTTCGCCGGCCGGCGAGCGGACGCGGCGGGCCAGGATCCGATAGCCCTTCAGCCGCAGCCAGGCCGCCGCCATCCATTCGGCCCGCAGCCCGCGGCGCTCGGCCTTGCGGCGCCGCAGCTGCAGAGCCGCATCGACGGACGGCGCGGGCGGTGCCGCATTGCCGCCACCGCGAACGCGTTTACTTGGGCGGCGCGCTCGACTAGCGTCCGTCACCGTCGGCGTCCGTCACCGGAGAACGATCCATGGGCCTCCTCCCGCTCCGAATGCCGCCACTCCGCCCGGCATCCCGCCGCCGCGCCGCCATCGCGGCCGCGGCCACGCTGCTGGCACTGTGGGTGGCCGGCTGCGCCGGAGAAACGGTACAGCTGCCGGCGAGCAGCGGTCCAGCGGCACCGCCGCCGGCCATCGCCGCGCCGACCCCGACGACGACGCCGCCGGGCAGTCTCGAGCTCGGGCAGTCGCTGCCGGGCGTCACCCCGGGCGTGCCGTCCGGGCCGCCGAGCGTCGCCCTGCTGCTGCCGCTGACCGGCCGGGCCGCCGGCGTCGGCCTGGCGATGCGCAACGCCGCCGAGATGGCGCTGTTCGAGATCGGCGACGACGACTTCGCGCTGACCGTGCACGACACCGCCTCGACCCCCGCCGGCGCCGCCGCCGCCGCCGAGAAGGCGATCGCCGGCGGCACCCGGATGATCGTCGGGCCGCTGTTCGCCACCGAGGTCGCCGCGGTGGCCCCGGTCGCCCGCCCGGCCGGCGTCCCGGTGGTGGCGTTCTCCAACGACCGCTCGGTGGCCGGCGCCGGGGTGTGGGTGATCGGCCTGCTGCCGGCGCAGCAGGTCGAGCGGGTGGTGCTGTACTCCAGCGCCCGCGGCCTGACCCGCTTCGGCGCCCTGGTCCCCGCCAATCCCTATGGCTCCACCGCCCTGCAGGCGCTGCACGCCGCCGCCGGCCGCACTGGTGCTTCGGTGGTGGCGACCGACAGCTACCCGGCCGGCCGCGGCACCGAGAACGGCGCGCTGGTCGAACGCTTCGCCCGGCGGATCGGCGCCAGCGGCGGCGGCACCGCCTATATCGACGCCGTGCTGCTGCCGGACGGCGGTGCCGAGATCCGCAACCTCGCACCGCTGATGACCTATTACGACATCGACAACACCAAGGTGCGGTATCTCGGCAGCACGCAGTGGAACGACCCCGAGCTCGGGCGCGAGCCGGCGCTCGCCGGCGGCTGGTTCGCCGCACCCTCGCCCGACACCCGGCGGCCGTTCGAGGACCGCTACCGCGCGATGTTCGGCTCGCCGCCGCCCGGCCTCGCCTCGCTGGCATATGACGCGGTGTCGCTGGCCGCGGTGATGGCCCGGCAGCCCGGCGGTCCGGCCTATGACGCGGAGTCCCTGACCCAGCCCAGCGGGTTCGCCGGCGTCGACGGATTGTTCCGGCTGATGCCGGACGGCAGCAACCAGCGTGGCCTGGCGGTGCTGCGCCTGACGCCGCGCGGCATCGAGATCGAGGACCCGGCACCGACCAGCTTCGAGCCGCTGGTCAACTGAGGACCCGAGTCGAGTTTCAGGTCCTCATCCCGGCCGCGGCGGCGAAGCCGCGGCGAGCCGGGATCCACCTGTCGGCACGGCGGCGCCGCTCAGCTCGACTTTGGTGATATCGCGATCACAGGCTGCCCCGGCGCCGCCCCTACCTTGTCGTCATTCCGGCCGGAGCGACGTCGTCGCGCAGAGCCGGAACCCACCCGACGCGACGCGCTTGCAGCTGCCAACCCCCGTCGCCCCGTGGGTTCCGGCTCGGCCGCGCCGGGGCGGCGCGTCCGTCCGGAATGACGACGGGGTGGGGTTGGCCGGCGGGCTTGCAGACACGATGCGGATCCCATCGGGTACAGTCTCACGCTCTCAGACGAGTTCGCGGGCTCCGCGCAGCAGGCGGTCGGTCACCGCATCGAGCCGGGCGCGGCCCTCGGCGGTCGCGCGCAGGCCGTCGGCATCGAGGACGATGAAGCCGCCATTGGCCAGCAAAGCGACCGTTGCGGGTTCGAACAGATCCTCCGGCGGCCGGCCGAACAGCGCCTGCCAGCGGTCGGTCGGCAGGCCGCCGGCCAGGCGCAGGCCGGTCAGCGTCGCTTCCACCAGCATCTCGTCGAGGTCGAGCGGCCGGTCGTCGACCAGGGCGTGGCCGTCACGCTCGACCCGGTCCAGCCAGACCGCCGGCGCCCGGTGGGTGCGGGTCGCCACCTTGGTGCCGTGCTCGGTCAGCCGGCCATGCGCCCCGGGGCCGACGCCGAGGTAGTCGCGATAGCTCCAATACACCAGGTTGTGCCGGCACGCCTCGCCGGGGCGGGCGTGGTTCGACACCTCGTAGGCCGGCATTCCGGCCTCTGCGAGCGTCTCCTGCGTGACCTCCCAGAGTGCGGCGGCGGCATCCTCGTCCGGCAACCGGAAGGCGCCGCGGGCGTGCAGGGAGTGGAACGGCGTGGTCGGCTCGATGGTCAGCTGGTACAGCGACAAATGACCGGCGGCGTGCGCGAGCGCCTGGGACAGCTCGGCGCGCCACGCCGCCGGCGACTGGCCGGGGCGGGCGTAGATCAGGTCGAAGCTGACGCGCTCGAAGCGCTCGCGGGCGGCCGCCACGGCGGCCAGCGCCTCGGCGGCGCTGTGGTTGCGGCCGAGGAAGCGCAGCACCTCGTCGTCGAGCGCCTGCACGCCGAGCGACACCCGGTTCACGCCGGCGGCCCGGAAGCCGTCGAGCTTGCCGGTCTCGACCGAGGTCGGGTTCGCCTCGAGGGTCACCTCGAGATCGTTAGAGATAAGAAACAAGCTGCGGACGGCATCCAGCACCGCCGCCGTCGTCTCCGGCTGCATCAGCGACGGCGTGCCGCCGCCGAAGAACACGCTCTCCACCCGCCGCCGCCCGGCCCGCGCCGCCTGGGTCTCCAGCTCGCGCACCAGGGCGGCCCGCCAGCGGCCGTGGTCGACGGTGTCGGAGACGTGGCTGTTGAAATCGCAATACGGACATTTCGAGCGGCAGAACGGCCAGTGCACGTAAATGCCGATCGGCTCGTCACCCCCTGCGGGCCGGTCAGGCGCCGCGGTCGCCATCGGAGTCACGATCGAAGCAGCGGGCCACCAATAGGGCGAATGCCTCGGCCCGATGGCTGACCGAATGTTTCCACTGCGAATCGACCTCGCCGAAGGTCTGGTCGTGACCGGCCGGCACGAACATCGGGTCATAGCCGAAGCCGTGCTCACCACGCGGCGGCCACACCGCCTCGCCGTGCACATGGCCCTCGACCGTCTCGACGTGGCCGTCCGGCCAGGCGAGGCTGAGCGCACAGGTGAACCAGGCGCGCCGCTCGGGCGAACCGGACGCCGCCAACGCCGCCTGCACCTTCTCCATGGCGACGCCGAAGTCCTTGTCAGGACCCGCCCAGCGCGCCGAGTAGATGCCCGGGTCGCCGCCCAGCGCCGCCAGGCAGAACCCGGAATCGTCGGCCAGCGCCGGCTTGCCGGACGCCCGGGCCGACGCCAGCGCCTTCAGCTCGGCGTTGGCGACGAAGCTGTCGCCGGTCTCCTCCGGCTCCGGCAGGCCCAGCGCGCCGGCCGACACCACCTCAAGGCCGAACGGCGCCAGCAGTTCCTGGATCTCCCGCACCTTGCCGGGGTTGTGCGACGCCAGGACCAGGGTCGTCCCGGTCAGTTGACGAGGTGGGGCGACACTCACCCCACCGCCTCGCGCTGCAGCGCCGCCAACTCGGCGACGCCCTTGCGCGCCAGCCGCAGCAGGGCGTCGAACGCCGCCTCCTCGAACGGCTCGGTCTCGGCGGTTGCCTGGATCTCGACGATGCCGCCGCGCCCGGTCAGCACGAAATTGGCATCGGTCTCGCAGGCCGAATCCTCGGCGTAGTCGAGGTCGAGCACCGGCTCGCCGCGATACAGGCCGCAGGAGATACCGGCCACCGAGTCGGTCAGTGGCATCGCCTTGATCGCGCCGAAGCGCAGCAGGGTGGAGAGCGCCTGGTGCAGCGCCACCCAGGAGCCGGTGATCGCCGCCGTGCGGGTGCCGCCGTCGGCCTGGATGACGTCGCAGTCGATGCGGATCTGCTTCTCGCCGAGCAGGGCGAGATTGGTAACCGCACGCAACGATCTGCCGATCAGCCGCTGGATCTCCTGGGTGCGTCCCGACTGCTTGCCACGCGCCGCCTCGCGGTCGGTGCGGGTGTGGGTGGAGCGCGGCAGCATGCCGTACTCGGCGGTGACCCAGCCCTTGCCGCCGCCCTTCAGCCACGGCGGCACGCGATCCTCCACGCTGGCGGTGCACAGCACATGGGTGTCGCCGAAGCGTGCCAGACAGGACCCCTCGGCATGCTTGGCGAAGCCGGGCTCAAGCCGGATCGTGCGCAGCGCATCGACGCCACGGCCGGACGGGCGGCCGGAAAAGGCTTCGGGCATGGTCGGCTCCTGCCGTTGGCGGGCGGCGCGCGGGGCGCTGCCGGCGGGCCGGGAACCTAGCGAAGCGGCGGCCGTCCGTCCACCCCGACGCCATCCGCCGGGGCGCGGCCGAGACACGCTTTCGGGCCACCGTTGACCCGCCCGCGGCGGCTACCTAGATTTGCCCGGCCATGAGCGTCAAGCCCCGCGACCCAGCGACCGGAGCCGTCGGACAGCTCAACGAGCGTTCGCGCGAGATCTTCCGGCAGATCGTCGACACCTATGTGGAGACCGGCGAGCCCGTCGGGTCGCGCACCCTGGCGCGTCGGCTCGGCCAGGTGCTGTCGCCGGCCTCGATCCGCAACGTCATGGCCGACCTCGAGGAGGCCGGGCTGCTGTACGCGCGGCACACCTCGGCCGGGCGGCTGCCGACCGACGCCGGGCTGCGGATCTTCGTCGACGGCCTGCTGGAGATCGGCGGCGACATCAGCGAGGACGAGCGCGCCAGCATCGACGGCAAGTGCGCCGCCGCCGGGCGCACCGTTTCGGAAATGCTGGAGGAGGCGTCGTCGACGCTTGCCGGACTGTCGAGCTGCGCCGGGCTGGTGGTGTCGCCGAAGAGCGAGGCGGCGCTGAAGCACATCGAATTCGTGCCGCTTGGTAACCTGCGCGCCCTGGTGGTGATGGTGACCGAGGGCGGACTGGTCGAGAACCGCATCGTCGAGCTGCCGCCCGGCCTGCCGGCCTCGGCCCTGACCGAGGCGAGCAACTACCTGAACGCCCGGCTGAAGGGCCGCCACCTGGACGAGTTGCGCCGGCAGGTGGAGACCGAGATCGTGCAGCGCCGCGCCGAACTCGACGAGCTGACCACGCGGGTGGTGCAGGCGGGCCTCGCGACCCGGGGCGAGGGCCCGCAGGGTCCGGCGCTGATCATACGCGGCCGCGCCCGGCTGCTGAGCGACGTGTCGGCGCTCGAGGACCTGGAGCGGATCCGCACGCTGTTCGAGACCCTGGAGGAAAAGGAGAGCACGCTGCGCCTGCTCGACTCCACCGGCGTCGCCGACGGCGTGCAGATCTTTATCGGCGCCGAGAACGCGCTGTTCCGGCACACCGGCTGCTCGATGATCATCGCGCCCTATCACGACCAGCGCCGCACCATCGTCGGCGCCATCGGGGTCATCGGGCCGACCCGGATGAACTACGCGCGGATCATCCCGATGGTCGACTACACCGCCAAGCTGATCGGTCGCCTGCTCGACTGAGCGCGTGAGAATCCACCCGGTCACGGTCTGAACGCTTTTCATCCGCGCGGCCGCGTCCTACATAGCGCCGGACCAGAACGGAGCACGCACACCCGGGGACCATCCAGCATGTCGAACGAGACCAGGAAGCCGAATCCCACCAGTGACCAGCCGATACCCGACGACGCCGGCCTGGATGTCGGCGTCGACGCGGCCGGCATGGTCGACACCGGCGGGCCGGAGGATCCGCGCGACACTCTCATCGTCGCGCTCGAGGAGCAGGTGGCGCAGTTGCGCGACCAGGCGCTGCGGGCACTGGCCGAGGCCGAGAACGTGCGCCGCCGCACCGAGCGGGAGAAGGAGCAGGTCAAGCTGTACGCCGCCGGCGGGCTGGCCAAGGAGCTGCTGAACGCGGTCGACAACCTCCGGCGCGCCCTCGACTCGGCCCCGGCCGACCGGGAGTCGCTCGACGACTCCATCAAGAACCTCATCGTCGGCGTCGAGATGACCGAGCGCGAGGTGCTGTCGGCTTTCGAGAAGAGCGGCATCAAGCGCATCGCGCCGATCGGCGAGCGGTTCGACCCGAACCTGCACCAGGCGATGTTCGAGGTCGAGAACACCGGCAAGCCGGCCGGCACGGTGGTGCAGCTGCTGGCACCAGGCTACGTGCTGCACGACCGCCTGCTGCGCGCCGCCATGGTCGGCGTCGCCAAGGGCGGCCCGGCGGCCGGCGACCACCCTCGGATCGACACCACCGCCTGACCGGCGGCAAGCGGCGCCATGCCGCTTGCACGTTCCGGACCGCCGCCTATATACCCGCTAGCTCCAGTCATCACCCCCTTGGGGGCGGCCAGCAGGTGCCTTCGGGGCCTCCGCCGCCTGCCGCAGACAGAGGTAAGCCCATGAGCAAGGTTATCGGTATCGACCTCGGCACCACGAATTCGTGCGTCGCCGTGATGGACGGCGCTGCCGCCAAGATCATCGAGAATGCCGAGGGCGCGCGCACCACCCCGTCGATGGTCGCCTTCTCCGATGGCGACGAGCGCCTGGTCGGCCAGGCCGCCAAGCGCCAGGCGGTGACCAATCCCGAGAAGACGCTGTTCGCGATCAAACGCCTGATCGGCCGCCGCGCCGACGACGTCACCTCCAAGAAGTTCAATGATCTCGTCCCCTACAAGGTGGTCCCCGGCGACAACGGCGACGCCTGGGTCGAGGTGTCGGGACGCAAGTACAGCCCGGCCGAGATCTCCGCGATGATCCTTCAGAAGCTGAAGGAGGACGCCGAGGCCTATCTGGGCGAGAAGGTCACCCAGGCGGTCATCACCGTCCCGGCCTACTTCAACGACGCCCAGCGCCAGGCGACCAAGGACGCCGGCCGGATCGCCGGCCTCGAGGTGCTGCGCATCATCAACGAGCCGACGGCCGCGTCGCTCGCCTACGGCCTCGACAAGAAGCACTCCGGCACGATCGTGGTCTACGACCTCGGCGGCGGAACCTTCGACGTGTCGGTGCTGGAGATCGGCGACGGCGTGTTCGAGGTGAAGTCGACCAACGGCGACACCTTCCTCGGCGGTGAGGACTTCGACCAGCGGGTCATCGACTATCTCGCCGACGAGTTCCGGAAGGACACCGGCATCGACCTGCGCAAGGACAAGCTGGCGCTGCAGCGGCTGAAGGAGGCCGCCGAGAAGGCCAAGATCGAGCTGTCCAGCTCGTTGCAGACCGAAGTCAACCTGCCGTTCATCACCGCCGACCAGTCCGGCCCGAAGCACCTCAACATCAAGCTGACGCGCTCCAAGCTGGAAGCGCTGGTCGACGATCTGGTGAAGCGGACCGAAGGTCCGTGCCGGGCCGCCCTGAAGGACGCTGGCGTCACCGCCGGGGAGATCGACGAAGTCATCATGGTCGGCGGCATGACGCGCATGCCGAAGATCCTGGAGACCGTGAAGACCTTCTTCGGCAAGGAGCCGCACCGTGGCGTGAACCCGGACGAGGTGGTGGCCGCCGGTGCCGCCATCCAGGCCGGCGTGCTGAAGGGCGAGGTCAAGGACGTCCTGCTGCTCGATGTCACCCCGCTGTCGCTCGGCATCGAGACGCTCGGCGGCGTGTTCACCCGCCTGATCGACCGCAACACCACGATCCCGACCAAGAAGAGCCAGGTGTTCTCGACGGCCGAGGACAACCAGACCGCGGTCACCATCCGGGTGTTCCAGGGCGAGCGCGAGATGGCGGCGGACAACAAGATGCTCGGCCAGTTCGACCTGATGGGCATCCCGCCGGCACCGCGCGGCGTGCCGCAGGTCGAGGTGACCTTCGACATCGACGCCAACGGCATCGTCAACGTCTCGGCCAAGGACAAGGCGACCGGCAAGGAGCAGCAGGTCCGTATCCAGGCTTCTGGCGGCCTGTCCGACGCCGACATCGACCGCATGGTCCGCGAGGCCGAGGAGAACGCGGCCGACGACAAGAAGCGGCGCGAGCTGGTAGAGGTCCGCAACCAGGCCGACAACGTGCTGCATTCCGCCGAGAAGTCGGTGGCGGAGTTCGGTGACAAGGTGTCGGCGGCCGAGCGCAAGAAGATCGAGGACGACATCGCCGCACTCAAGGCGGCGGTCGGCAACGACGACGTCGCCGCCATCAAGTCGAAGATCGACGCCCTGCAGCAGTCGTCGATGAAGCTCGGCGAGGCGATGTACAAGGCGCAGCAGGACAGCGCCGCGGCCGGTGGCGAGGGCGGCCCGTCCTCCAAGCCGGGCGGCGACGCCGGCAAGGGCGCCGACGACGTGGTGGACGCCGACTTCGAGGAAGTCGACGACCAGGACCGCAACAAGTCCGCCTGATCCCGCGGAACGCCGTGATGACGGTCGCCCCCGCCCGCTCCCGCCGCCCTGCGGCCGGACGGGCGGGGTGCGCGCGATCCCCTCTCGCACGGTGACGAGCCATGGCGAAGCGTGATTATTACGACGTCCTGGGAGCAGCACGCGGCGCTTCCAAGGACGAGCTCAAGCGTGCCTACCGCAAGCTGGCGATGCAGTACCACCCGGATCGCAACCCGGGAGATGCCGAAGCCGAGCAGCGCTTCAAGGAGCTGAACGAGGCCTACGACGTCCTCAAGGACGACGACAAGAAGGCCGCCTACGATCGTTTCGGACATGCAGCGTTCGAATCCGCCGGCGGCCAGCGGCCCGGCGGCGGCGCCGGCTTCTCCGGCGGTTTCGCCGACATCTTCGAGGAGATGTTCGGCGAGTTCATGGGCGGGGCACGCCGCGGCGGCGGGGCCGGCCGTGGCTCCGACCTGCGCTACAACATGACCATCAGCCTGGAGGACGCGTTCCGCGGCCGCCAGACCGAAATCCGCATCCCCACCTCTTCGAGCTGCGAGGAATGCGGCGGTACGGGTGCAGAGAAGGGCTCCAAGCCGACCACCTGCCAGACCTGTCACGGCGCCGGCAAGGTCCGCGCCCAGCAGGGCTTCTTCACCATCGAGCGTACCTGCCCGACTTGCGGCGGCGGCGGTCAGGTGATCGAGCATCCCTGCCGCGCCTGCGGCGGCGCCGGGCGGCAACGCAAGGAGAAGACGCTGTCGGTCACCATTCCGGCGGGCGTCGAGGACGGCACTCGGATCCGCCTGGCCGGCGAGGGCGAGGCGGGAATGCGCGGGGCCTCACCCGGCGATCTCTACCTGTTCCTCTCGGTCGAGCCGCATTCGATCTTTCAGCGGGAGGGCGCGGACATCCATTGCCGGGTCCCGGTGGCGATGGTGACCGCGGCGCTCGGCGGACAGATCGAGGTTCCGACCATCGAGGGCGCACGCGCACGCCTGGCGGTGCCGGCCGGCACCCAATCGGGCCGGCAGTTCCGCCTCAAGGGCAAGGGCATGTCGGTGCTCCGCAGTCCGGCGCGCGGCGACATGTATGTCGAGGTCGCCGTCGAGACGCCGGTGAACCTGACGCGCCGGCAGCGCGAGCTGCTCGAGGAGTTTGCGGGCGAGGCCGGGGATGCCACGACGAGCCCGCAGAGCCACGGCTTCTTCGACAAGGTCAAGGAGCTCTGGGACGACCTCCGCGACTAGCCGATTGCGGGGTAGTACCTCCCCGATCGCGCGGTAGCGTTCAGACGGACTACGCGTAACCTCTTGATGTTGCGCTATCGCGGCTCCCGCTCGATCGCGTTGACGATGGCCCGGCCTTCCCGTTCCAGAAAGCCGATTGCGGCCCCGATGACCGCCATCGAGTAGCGGATCGTGAAGCGCTGTCCCTCGGTCATGGTGTCGGCCGGCAGGCCGCGCAGCCGGCGCTGCTCGCCGCGAAGCCAGGCCAACCTTTCATCGAAGAGACGGTGAACGTCGTCCATCTCCAGTAGGTGTGCGAAGAACATCGCCGCCAGGAATGGCGAGCGCGAGGTCTCGCTGCCGTCGCATCCCGCGGCGGCGGCGGCGAGGTCGGCTCGCCCGGCTTCGGTGATGCGGAACACCCGCTTCTCCAGGGGTGCGTCGGCGGCGCCGATGACTTCGACGGCGCCACGCGCGGTCAGCTTGGCGAGGGCCGGATAGATCGCCCCCAGACTGGCATGCCCGAAGTGGCGGAACCAATCCTCGACGGCCCGCCTTATACCGTAGCCGCTGTTCTCCCCGAAGCTGAGAACCCCGAGGCAGAGCGCTCCGACATCCATACCTGGCTCCATCTCTATCCGGCGAGAATATCGAACAGAAAAGGTCAATTGTCAAAGGCGGTTGTACTTAAAACTTGGGGCCCGCGATCAGCGATGCTCCGATCCTCGGCGTGCGCGGCCAAGGTGGCCGCCCCGCAGGATGGAGGAGCAAGCGATGACCACTCGGGTCGGGGTGTTCGGAGCCAACGGACGCATGGGGCGGATGATCCTGAAGGCCGCTGCGGAAGCCGCCGACGTGACCCTCGTAGCGGCCGGCGTCAGGGCCGGTAGTGCCGATCTCGGCGCCGACGCGGGCGTCCTGGCCGGACTCGGCGCCACCGGATTGGCAACCACCGACCGGGAGGCCGAGATCCTCGCCGCCGACGTCGCGATCGACTTCACCCTGCCGGACGCGACCCTGGAGCATGCCGCCGCCGCCGCCGCCGCCGGCACCGCCTTCGTGACCGGCACGACCGGCCTGTCGGCCGCACAGGAGGGCCAGCTGCAACATCTGGCCGCGCGCATCCCCCTGGTCTATGCCCCGAACATGAGCGTCGGGGTGAACCTGCTGCTCGCCCTGGTGGAGCGGGTCGCGGCGACCCTCGACGAGGGCTGGGACGTCGAGATCGTCGAGATGCACCACAGCCGCAAGGTCGACGCCCCTTCGGGCACCGCCGTCGGGCTCGGACGCGCCGCCGCCGCCGGACGCCGCCGGGCGTTCGAGGAGGTCGCGGTGCTGTCGCGCGAGGGCCACACCGGTGCTCGGGTGCCCGGGCAGATCGGCTTTGCAACGATGCGCGGCGGCGATGTGATCGGCGAGCACATGGTGGTGTTTGCCGGCCCGGCCGAGCGCATCGAGCTCGGCCACCGCGCCGGCGGCCGACACATCTTCGCGAACGGCGCCATCACCGCGGCGCGCTGGGCCGCCGGCCGCGCCCCCGGGCTGTACAGCATGCGCGACGTACTCGGGCTGTAACCAACCGGACTGCTCTCAGAGGTCCTCGAGTTCGGCCAACAGGGTGTCGAGCCGGGCATCGTCGAGTTCGTGTATGCGCGCCGCGAGCCGGTTGGCGAGTTCCGTGGCCTTGGGACTGAGGCCGCCGGTGTCGAGCACCACCCTCGGGTCGGAGACGCCGGCGAGCCGCCGCAGGTCCTCCGCCTCGTCCCAGCCCAGGTTGAAGTAGCCGTTGATCAACTCCAGGAACACCGCGCGCGGCACGCCGCGCTTGCCGTGCTCCAGGGCCGACAGGTAGGCGGCCGACACTCCGAGAGCGGCCGCCATCTCCGCCAGCGTCACGGCACGCTCCATGCGCAGCCGCCGCAGCCGGGCACCGAGCGGGGTCACGGCCAGTCGGGCCCTGACTCGTCGCGCCGCCGCCGCAGCAGCACGTACCAAGCGCCGGCACCACCGTCCTGCGGTTGCGCCGGAGCGTAGGCCAGCACCCGGTCCTTGTTCGGGTGATCGGCGAGCCAGCCTGGCAGCGCGCGGCGGATCACCCCGACTTCGCGTTCCTCGGAACCCCATTCGGGCTGCTGCCGATCCGGACGGCCCTTGCCGGTGATCACCAGGACGCAGCGACGGCCGAGTGCCGCCTGCCGTCCGAGAAACGCGTTCAGCCCGGCATGCGCCCGTTCGCGCGACATGCCGTGCAGGTCGATCCGCGCCTCGATCGGCAGTTGCCCCCGCTTGAGGCGCAGCTGGTTGCGGCGGTCGATCCCGGGGGCCGCGCCGTGCGCGTGCTCGGTCAGCGCGGCAGGGGTCGGCGGCGGTGCGGGAGGCGGTGGCGCGGGGGGCGGCGATGACGGCCTGGCCTTCGATGTGGGTTTGCCGAGCAGTGCAGCGGTTGCGGCGGGAGCCGGCGGGGCCACCGCCACGACGGGCTCCGCGGCGACGGTCCGGGGGCGCTGCTTGCGCTTCAGCGGCATCGCGTCGGCCAGCACCCGGCCGAACAACTCCAGCTCGTCCGGGGTCGGGCGGCGGCGGGACATCGCGGAGGCGGCGCCGGCGGTCAACCGGCGACGACGAGGTGCAGCCGCCGCGGCCCGCGGGTCACCGACGGCCCGCTCGTCAGGAAATATCGATCTCGAAACGATCTTGTTTCAGCCACGCAGTGGCAGAGACCCACGGCGGCGGGCCGAGGCGCGGAGCGACTGGCGGTACCGGTCATGGGAAGGCTCCCGATCAAGTCAGAGGGCCTCGGCTAACACGCGCCGGGGGGTGCGGCAAGGCGCACGACGGTAACCTCGGTCAGTCGCCCCTGGTCGGGTCGATCCCGTTCGGCAGCAGCAGCCAGTAGCGGCCCTTGGCCGCCATCGGCCCGGCGAGTGTCTCCGCGAGCTTGCCGGCGCCCCAGAACACGTCGGCGCGCACCGGCCCGCGGATCGCGCCACCAGTGTCCTGCGTCACCATCAGCCGCTGCAGCTCCGGGCCGGCGTCGGTCGGATAGGCGACGTCGATCCACATCGGTGCCCCGAGCGGCAGGTGACGGCGATCCACCGCCAGGCTGCGGCCCGGAGTGAGCGCCACACCCTGTGCGCCGACCGGGCCGTCGCCGGTCAGGTGCCGGAAGAACACGTAGGATGGATTGCGGTTCATCGTCTCCCGGCTGCGATCCGGATTGCTCGCCAGCCATTCGCGGATCGCCTGCAGCGACATCTTGTCCTTGGCGACCTCGCCCTCGGCGATGAGCCAACGGCCGATGGCGTAGTAGACGTGTCCGTTGGTGCCGTCATAGCCGACCCGGGTGCGGCTGCCGTCCGGCAGGACCACCAGGCCGGAGCCCTGGATATGCAGGAAAAAGGCGTCGACCGGATCGGCGAGATAGATGAGGGGCTCGGCCTTCGATGCCAACGCGCCGTCCTCGATGGCGGCGCGGTCGGCATAGGGCACCAGCCGCCCGCCCTCGATCCGCCCGGCGATGCGCTCGCCCTTCATCGATTCCCGGAAGGCCCCGAGATCGACGTCGACGAGGTCCGGGGGGCGCTTGTACAGCGTCACCGGATAGGCGTCCGACCTCGTGTGCGATCCGGCCAGCTCCGGCTCGAAATAGCCGGTGAACAGGTCGTCGGCAGCATTGTCGTCGCGCGCCCGCCAGACCGCGAAGGCGTCGGCGAAGAACCGGCGTACCGCCGCGGGGTCGTCGGCGGCGACGGTCGCCGCGGCCCGACAGGTCGGGGCCCAGTCGCTGCGCAGCCCGAACCGGGGGTCGGGGCCGACCGCGCGCGACTGGTCGCCGCGCAGCAGGCTGGCGCAGGACCTGGAGAGGGCAGCCAGGGCGGGCCGCGGGTCGTCGACGTCCCAGCCCGGCAGGTCGCGGATGCCGGCTCGCTCCAGGATCAGGCGATCGCCCGTGGCCGGCTTCACCTCTTCACGGGCACATCCGGCCAGCACCAGAGCGAAGGCCAGAACGGCGGCAAGCTGCAGCACCGCCCGCCGGCCGGCTTGATCAGTCCTCGGGGACACGGGTGGCGACCAGTTCCCAGTTCGGGTCGCGCGAGCGGATCGGGCGCGCGAAGGTCCAGATGTCGGTCAGGAGATCGATGCGATCGGGGTCACCGTCGACGACCTCTCCCGCGGGGTTGCGGGTGACCTTGACCTGCTCGGTGACGAACTCGACGGTGACCTTTGCCACATCGTTTTCCAGCGCCGCTTCGACGATGTCGGCGGAGCGGATGGTGACGATGGTGGTCTCCTGCACCTCGCCGGCCCGCTCGCGCGCCTCGATCGCCGCTGCGAACCCGCTATACAGCTCCTGGGAGAGCAGCGGCCGCAGCGCATCGGCGTCACCCTTGGCGAACGCCTCGACGATCATCCCGAACGCCATCTTGGCGCCGTGCAGGAACTCCCGCTCGTCGAAGCGGTCGTCGGCGAGCTTGATGCGCATCACCCCGGCCGCCATCGTCGTGGCAGTACCCGGCACGTCGAGCGGATCGGCGATGGGCTCCGCCGAGCGGTCCGGCAACCGGACCACCTTGCCGTTGTCGTTGCTCTTCGCCGGCTCGGCGAATGGATCCGGGCGCCGGCGCTCGTTGCCGGTCCGCCTGCCGAGCACGCTGCGCAGCTTGAAGATCACGAAGCCGGCCAGCATGGCGAGTAGAATGATGTCTAGAAACGGCACTCAGTTGCCCATTGTGCTCGTGGCCGGGCGCCTGGACCGCGCCACGCCCCCACGGTTAGAGTGGCCACCGCGAGCAGTGCCCCGAATGACAACCGCACACGGCACCGGAGCGACCTCCGGACGCGTGCGATCTAGATAAGGCCTGGACAACGGAAGGGCAAGCATGGGCTTCCTGGTTTTACTGCTCCTGATCGGCCTGCCGCTCGCCGAGATCTGGGTGATGATCGAGGTCGGCCAGGAGATCGGGGCATTCCCGACGGTGGCGGCGATCGTCGGCACCGCGGCGCTCGGCGTGCTGCTGTTCCGTATCCAGGGGATGGCGACGCTCGCCCGCGCGCAGGAGCACATCGCCCGTGGCGAGGCCCCGGTCGGCGTCCTGCTGTCGGGCCTCGGCCTGCTGGTCGCCGGACTGCTGCTGCTGATCCCGGGGTTCCTGACCGACGCGATCGGGCTGCTGCTTTTCATCCCGCCGGTGCGGCGCCTGGTGGTCGGGGCGGTTCTGGCGTGGGTGCTCACACGCGGCTCCGGGCGGATCTGGACGTCCGGACCGGGGACCAGACCAGGGGCGGGACCGAGGGCCGGGGGGCCGGTGATCGAGGGCGATTTCGCGGACGTGACCGGCGATGACAGGTCCACACCGGCGGCCGCCGACGACCGGCGCCGCCTCGACGATGGAAAGCGATAGATCCGGTGTATCTGCTTCGTCACGGCCAGAGCGAGTTCAACGTCCATTTCGCGCAGACGCGGATCGATCCGGGTATCGAGGATCCGGCCCTGACGGAACTCGGCCGGATCCAGGCACGCTCGGCGGCCGACACGCTGCTGCGGCGCGGCGGAATTGCCCGGATCGTCGCCAGCCCCTACCGCCGGACCCTGGAGACCGCCGCGGTCCTGGCCGACGTCCTGGGGTTGCCGGTGGAGATCGATTCCCTCGTGCGGGAGCGTTGCTGGTTCGTGTGCGACGTCGGTACCCCGGCGTCACGGCTGCGGACGCTGTGGCCCGCAATCGATTTCGAGCGGCTGGGCGAGCGTTGGTGGCCGGCGGGTGGCGAGACCGAGGCGCAGCTGGCGGCACGCTGCGGCGTGTTCGCCAGCCGGCTGCACCGCGCCACGGACTGGGGCGAGACCGTCTATGTCAGCCATTGGGGTTTCATCCGCGGCCTCACCGGCCTGGCGGTCGGCAACGGTACGGTGGTGGAGCTGCGGCCTGGACCGGACGCCTCGGTTGTGCACATCCCGGAAGCGTGATAGGCGACCGGCCGTCATGAGCTGACCAGCGCAATCACCCGCGAAGCGACCCGTCATGTCCGACACCTCGATGCCCCAGCCCGCCGTTGCCCTGCCGATCCAGATCCACGCCCAGTACGTCAAGGATCTGTCCTTCGAGAACCCGAATGCCCCGGCGAGCCTGCAACCGCAGAGCGAGGCGCCGCGGATCGAGGTGAATGTCGACGTCCAGGCCGCCAAGGTCGCAGACAACGACGTTTTCGAGGTGACCCTCAAGATCACCGCCTCCGGACGTACCGCGGCATCGCCGCTGTTCCTCGCCGAGCTCAGCTATGGCGGGTTGTTCACTCTGCAGGGCATCCCCGAGGACTCCCTGCACCCGGTGCTGCTGATCGAATGCCCACGGATCCTGTTTCCGTTCGCCCGGGCGATCATCGCCGAGGTCACGCGCGACGGCGGCTTTCCGCCGCTGCTGATCCAGCCGGTCGACTTCGCGGCGATGTACCGTCAGGGGCAGGCGGCCGGCGCCGCCCGCCGTGATGCCGCCACCGGCAGCATCCTGCCGCCGGAAAGCTGACCATTCGGCGCATCGGCGAGCCGTCACGACGACGCCGGCGGACCTACAGACACGACCCGAAGGGCCGGTCTCCCGCGGCGTCGGCCGGCTTGCCCGAAGCGCGGCCCTCCTGGCGGATCGACCCGGGAAGCCGGCGATGAGGTCATCATTCCGGTATCGAACCGTATGCGGAACTCGAATTCTTGGCTCCATACCCTGAGGCACTCGCGGCGAGCCGCCAGGGGTCAGCCGGCCAGCCAAAGCGGCTTCTTGAGAGTCGCAACGAAGGCGCGGTGGGCGGCGAGTTCCTCCGCCGACGGAGCGTGCGGCCGCGGCTCGCGGTAGGCGCGCGCCACCCGCTCGATGAGCCGCTCGCCCGCCCCCTCGGACGAACCGGCATCGGTCGCCAGCGCCAGGTCGGGCTGTCGGCCCCCGATCAGCTCCAGATACACCGCCGCCAGCAGGTCGGCGTCGAGCAGCGCGCCGTGCAGGGTGCGGTGACCGTTGTCGATCTCGAAGCGCCGGCACAGCGCATCCAGGCTGACCTGGGCACCGGGATACTTGCGGCGGGCGAGCTGGACGGTGTCGAGCGCCCGGGTCATCGGCAGCTCCGGCCGGCCGAGGCGACGCAGTTCGGCGTTGATGAAGCGCATGTCGAACGCGGCGTTGTGGATCACCAGCACCGCATCGTCGAGAAACGCCAGGATCTCGTCGGCGAGTGCCGCGAACACCGGATAGCCGGACAGGAATTCGGCCGACAGCCCGTGTACCTCGAACGCACCCTGCGGCATGTCGCGCTCGGGGTTGATGTAGTGGTGCAGCGTACGGCCCGTCGGCACGTGGTTGATCAGCTCGAGGCAGCCGATCTCGACGATGCGGTCCCCGGTCGCCGGATCCAGCCCCGTCGTCTCGGTATCGAGCACGATCTCGCGCATTCCCGTTCCCCGTCCCGCATCCCATCCCGCGCAGCGTGCCGGCGCAACGCGCGAACCAGCCGCACCAGGCGCCGCATCGTCACCGCCCGGCCGAGCCCGGTCGGGACGACCAGATCGGCCCGGCGCCGCTTCTCGGCATCCGGCATCTGCTTCGACAGGATAGCCGCCAGCCGGGATTCCGTCATCCCGGGACGGGCCATCACGCGCTGCCGCTGCACCGCCGGCGGCGCCGTCACCACGATCACCAGGTCGCAGTGGCGATGACCGTCGCCCTCCAGCAGCAGCGGCACGTCGAGCACCGCCAACAACGCCCTGCGGCGCCGGCAGCGGTCAAGGAATCGCCGGGTGTGGAGCCGCACCAGGGGGTGGACGATGGCCTCCAGGCGGGCCAGCGCCGCGGCGTCGCCGAACACCCGGGCACCCAGGGCCTTGCGGTCGACGGCGCCGTCCCGCACCACGCCGGGAAACGCGGCCGCTATCCTCGCCACCGCCGCACCGCCGGGCAGCATCAGGCGGTGGACGGCGGCGTCGGCGTCGTGCACCGGCAATCCCAGGCGGCGCAGCATGGCGGCCGCCGTCGACTTGCCCATGCCGATCGATCCGGTGAGGCCCAGGACGAGCATCAGCGGGCGGCCGTCAGGACGCCAGCACCCGATGGGTGCGCAGAAAATCCAGCAGCGGCAGCAGCGGCAACCCGAGCACCGTGAAATAGTCGCCCTCGACCGCGGTGAACAGCTGCGCCCCGAGGCCTTCCAGCTGGTAGGCCCCCACCGATGCGTGGACGTCCTCGCCGACCGCGTCGAGATAGGCCTCGATGTACGCGTCGGACAGCGGCCGCATGCGCATGCGCACGGTCTGCAGGGTGTGCCAGATCCGCGAACCGGCGCGCGCCACCACCGCACTGCTCACCAGCCGATGCTCGCGGCCGGCGAGCGCCGTCAGGCTGGCCCGCGCATGGTCGCGGTCCACAGGCTTCTCGAACCACACGCCGTTGCAGTCGAGCATCTGGTCGGAACCGATCACCAGGGCATCGGGATGACGGCGGGACACCGCGACGGCTTTCAGCTCGCCGAGCGCGATCGCCACGTCCTCGGTCGTGGCTCCCTCGGCGGCCAGCGACTCCCGGACCGCCGCCTCGTCGACACCGGCGACCGATACCGTGAACGGAACGCCCGCCGCCGCCAGCATCTGCGCCCGGAACCGGCTGCCGGACGCCAGCACCACCGGCAGCGTCGCCGCGGCGGCACCGGGAACCGGCGCAGGGGCGCCCACGGGAGGGGTTTCAGCCATCGTCGGTTTCCCCGGTTTCCAGATACTGCAGCACCGCCGCCGCGGTCTCCTCGATCGACCGCCGGGTCACGTCGATCACCGGCCAGCCATGGCGCTGCGCCAGCCGGCGGGCATCGGCGACTTCCTTGCGCACCTGGTCGAGCGCCACATAGTCGGTCTCCTCGCGCTGCTTGAGCATCAGCACACGGTTGCGGCGGACCTGAATGAGCCGCGCCGGATCGGTCGTGAACATCACGACCAACGGTTTGCGCAGCCGGAACAGCTCCTCGGGCGGATCGATGCCAGGCACCAGGGGCACGTTCGCGGTCTTGTAGCCGCGGTTGGCGAGATACAGCGAGGTCGGCGTCTTCGAGGTGCGCGACACCCCGACCACGACGATATCGGCGTCTTCCAGGTCGCGGACCATCTGGCCGTCGTCATGGGCGAGGGTGAAGTCCATCGCCTCGATGCGGCGGAAATAGGCGGCGTCGAGCTCGTGCTGCCGGCCCGGGCGGCCATGGCTCTTGATGCCGAGATGCGCGCCGAGCGCCGACAGCACGGGGTCGAGGACGGCGATGAAGGGAACCTCGAGGCGTCGGCAGGTGTCTTCCAGCCGGCGCCGGAGTTCCGGGTCGACCAGGGTGAACAGCACCGGGCCGGGGTTCGCCTCGAGCCCGGCGATCACCTTCTCCAGATAGCTGCGGGTGCGCACCAGAGACCACACATGCTCCTTCGCCCGCACCCCGTCGAACTGCACCAGGCAAGCCCGGGCAATCTGGTGGTTGGTCTCACCGGTCGCATCGGACACCAGATGTATGTGCAGGATCGGTGAAGGGTTCATCCACAGCGCCTTGGGGACAGGATGGGGAGGATATGCGGGTTATCCCCCGCTCCGCCCCGAAGTCCGAAGATATGCCTAACCGCTCGCCGCGCAACCGCCTCTCTGTCCCCCGGTGGACGAACCAACCGGGAGAGCCGGTGAGTCGGGGACAACCCGGTTGCCGCGGAAACATCCCCGTTATCCCCAGGTTTCCGGCGGCCCGGAATCCGGCGGCGGCCGGCGCTGCGCGACGATCGCTCCACCGGCCACGCCCGGATGTCGGCGGGAGCGGGCTCCAGCCACGGCCGGCTGTGGACGGAACCGTGGACGGGGAATAATCCCCGCTGCGAGGCCCCCCAACCTTCACCTCCCTTCTATTTATATAAAGATAGGTTAGTGATAGAGGACACAGACGGAGCCCGATCGCATGACCCGTTCGCCCTTCCTGCGTGCGCTCGCCGGCGAGGTTCTCGACACCCCGCCGATCTGGCTGATGCGCCAGGCCGGCCGCTACCTGCCCGAGTATCGCGAAGTCCGGGCCCGGGCAGGCGGCTTCGTGGAGCTGTGCCTGTCGCCGGATCTGGCGGCCGAGGTGACACTGCAGCCGATCCGGCGCTTCGGCTTCGACGCCGCGATCCTGTTCTCCGACATCCTGATGGTGCCCTACGGCCTCGGTCGGCCGCTGCGCTTCGAGGAGGGCCGCGGGCCGATCCTGGAGCCGATCGTCGATCGCGCCGGAGTCCCGGTGCTCGACCCGAATGCCTTCCATTCGGCGCTGGAGCCGGTCTACGAGACCGTGGCGAGGGTGCGGGCTACCCTCGGGCCCGAGACCGCCCTGATAGGCTTTGCCGGCGCTCCCTGGACCGTGGCGTCGTACATGGTCGAGGGAGGCAGCAGCCGTGACTTCGCGAAGCTGAAGCTGTGGGCCTACCGCGACCCGGCGGGCTTCGGCGCACTGATCGACGTGCTGGTCGACGCGACGGTGGAATACCTGGACCGTCAGGTCCGGGCCGGCGCACAGGTCGTGAAGCTGTTCGACAGCTGGGCGGGGTCGGCGCCGGAGACGCTGTTCGAGCGCTGGGTGGTACAGCCGACCGCAAGCATCGTGCGGCGGCTGCGCGAGGCGCACCCCGGACTGCCGGTGATCGGCTTCGCGCGCGGCGCCGGCGTGCAGACCCGCGGCTATGGCCTGGCGACCGGGGTGACCGCGCTCGCGCTCGATTCAGGAATCCCGCTGGCGATGGCCTGCGCGCTCCAGGCCGAGCGTCCGGTGCAAGGCAACCTCGACCCGATCGCGCTGCTCGCCGGCGGCGACGCCCTGGCGTCGGAGACCGATCGCATCCTCGATGCGCTGGCCGGCGGGCCGTTCGTGTTCAACCTCGGTCATGGCATCGTGCCGCAGACCCCGCCCGAGCACGTGGCGGCGCTGGTGGGGCGCGTGCGAGGCTGAGCGCGGTCGCAAGCGGCGAAGGGGTTCGGGTATGGACTGGTACGGGGTCACCAAGGCGCTGC
>Ga0209347_1000454_pt1 | contig 103839 bp, 109 predicted proteins | sample AutmiccommuBRH23_FD_187382 | JGI IMG/M metagenome (GOLD analysis project Ga0209347, IMG submission 187382) | Deep subsurface microbial communities from Mt. Terri, Switzerland - Autotrophic microbial communities BRH/23 (SPAdes) (version 2) | ecosystem: Environmental > Aquatic > Deep subsurface...
ATGTGCTTGGCCGGCTGCGGAAGTGCTAATTTCAAGCGCTTCAAACAGTCCTCACCGTCAGAAATCACGGTGATATCGCCCTTGCCCTCGTATCCGAGACGTTTGAGAGCAAGCAGCCCTTCTGCCCCGTCGCAGAGTGCATGGCCGGTATTTGATCTTTTTCCGCATTAGCGCCGACAGCATCACCATCCTCCACATCCTCAATGAAGCTATGGACGTCGAGGCAATCCTCTTCCCCGACGGTTACCGCCCAGTCGAGGCCTTTATTTCGCTGCGCGCCACATCCGATACCGGCCCTGCCCGGTCATCTCGCGGATCAGGCAATGCGCTTCCATCCAGCCGAGGTTGCGCTGGATGGCGGCTCGGCTGGCTCCCGTCAGTGCCTCGGCCATCGGAGCGGATATAAGTGGCCACTCGGTCAGCACGGCGCGCAAGGCGCGCGGGGTCTTGCCCGAGAGAATGGTCATCGCGGCTTCAGCTCTTGCCGCCCAAGTCTCGATATCATCGAGGTGCCGCATAGCGGTCAGGCAAGCCGTCTCCATCCCGTCGAGCCACCGCGCCAGCCGGTCAGCGGGCGGGCCACCGGCGCGCAGCCCCCCTGCCCCGCCCATTGCCAAAGGCGCAAAGACCGCCCCCTTCCCCTCACTGGCTGCGATCCGTGCGGCCGTGACAGCCGCTTCCATCCGGTCGCCTTGTTGCCCAAGGCCCGCAAGGCTCCACAGGTGAAATCCCATTGCTGCGCGGGTTATCGGGTGCAGATCGTTGGCTTGCGCCATCAGGTCCAGCCAACCGCCCGCGCGATCCGCAAATGGTTCGGCCTCATCGCTGAGGTTCTCGGGGTCGCGGCGGTCGAGGAAAGCCGACAGGTCCACCTCGGGCCCCGGTCCACCCGTCAGCCGCCGCACGGCCCATCCGACACGCGCAAGCGCCGCTGTCTCGTCGTGAACGCCGGACAAGCGCAACGACATCCAGAGCGCCAGCCTATCAGGCCCGATGCGATCACCTGCGAACCAACTCAGATCTGCCGCTTCGATCAGGGCGAGTCTGTGCCGCCAACCCTCCGGCCCACGCCGAAGCCGCTCGTCCAGAGCACCTTGCCTGCCCGCGACGCGAGCAAGACGTGCCGCATGGCCCGCTTCTGCCTTCCGCCAGTCATCGAGCACTACGGTCTCGCTGGGCCCTGCTCGTGGCCCGGGAGGCAGATCGTCGGGCTCCTCTTCCATCGGGCCGGGCAGAAACCACTGTCGCTTTTCCTTCACGATTTCACTGCGTGGTTTTCACATGATTTCCGCAAGGTACCTCCGGAAGTGGCGCGGGTTTCTGCTTTGCGATTTCAATTTCATTATGGACTTCAATAGGTTTTGAAGGGCACGGCGGCATGACAGCGCTCAGCAAAGATCGGCCTTTGGAGCGGGCAGCTTACCGCGCTTCAGACGAGGCTTGGTCGAAGGCGGTTCGGATCGCTCGCGAACTTGACCGGGTTCTCGATGGCGACTTGCCGATGCGGGAGGCTGTCAGCCGGGCAGCGGTGGAACTGCGCCTTTCGACGCGTCAGGTCTACAATCACCTCGCCCGGTATCGGGAGGACCGCCGTGTCTCGTCGCTTCTTCCTCGGACGAATGGCGCGCGGCGTGCGAGGATATCGGCCAGCGTGGAAGCCATCATTTCCGACACTTTGCGAAAGATGTGGCTGCAGCCAGAGCAACCCGATCTCGCGCCCATCGTCGACGAAATCCGTGCGCGCTGTGACAGCGAAGGGTACAAGCCCCCGTCCTATGTCACTGTGGCCAAGCGGATCCCGCGCGTGTTCACCCCAGAGGAGATCGCGCGGCGGCGGCTTTCCGGTGGCAAGCATCTTCACCGCCTGAAGCCGCGTCCGGGATACATCCGTGCCGCCCACGCCCTTGAGGTCGTCCAGATCGATCATACCCCGGCCGACATCCAGTTCGTCGAGGTGATCGACGATCATGGCATCTTCGTTGGCAGACCTTATCTGACCATCGCCGCCGATGTGGCGACGAGTGCCATCATCGGCTTCTGTCTGACCCTCGAGCGTCCGTCCCGGCTCTCGGTCGCCTTGTGCCTTGCCCATGCGATATGCAGCAAGGATAACTGGCTGGCCGAACGCGGGATCGCGCACCCGTGGGTGATGCATGGCCGCCCTAAGCAGATCGTCGTGGACTCCGCCAAGGAATTTCAGAGCAGTACCTTTACGAAAGGATGCGCCGACTTCGGGATCACCGTCCGAACCCGGAACAAGGGCACAGTTCACCGAGGTGGGGTTGTCGAGCGCCTCCTTGGAAAAGTGAACACGGTGCTTCGCTCTCTTCCTGGCAAGACCGGACGGTCGATCGCGGATCGCGGCGACTATTCGTCCGATGAGAGGGCAAGTCTGACCTTCGCGGCCCTCGAGCGTTGCATCGCCCTGGCAATCGTCGATCACAACCAGACCCAGAACGCGCGCAAGCTGACTGTGCCTCGCCTCGAATGGGAGCTGCGACTTCCACCGACGGACCGGCCGATCGATGATCCTGACCAAGTCCTGCTCAACTTTCTCCCCCGCACAACACGCCGCATCTCTCCCCAGGGCGTCAGCCTGTTCGCCACCGACTACTTCGAGCAATGGCTTGGGCCTCTCGTCGCCCGCCGTGACCGGTTGCCACCTCTGGATCTATGCTACGACCCCCGGGACATCAGCCGGATCTACATCGCCGATCCCGACACGCGGATCTGGCGTCCGGTAAAGCGGCGGGATGGGGTGACCATGCCAATCACCCTTTGGCAGCATGAAGCCGACCGAGCGCGCACGCGAGAGAGCCAACAACGACCGGCGCAGGAAAAGACGCTTCTGCGCCGGGAAATCGCGGCGACCGTCGCCGGGGCCAAATCCAAGAAGGCTCACCTGCGGGAAATGACCAGGGCCCGACACGCCGCAGACGCGCCGAAGGCGTATCAAAATGTCGGGCAGGTTTCGGAGGCGACCCATACCGGACCAGAACCTGACCGACCCCGCCGCGTCTTTCCTGTGGAGACCTGGTAGCATGGCCGACCATCTCCTACCATCAACCTCAGCGTTGCTCGATGCGGATGCTGCCACCCGCATTGCTCATATTCGGGCGCCACGCTGGATAGGCCATACCGGTGCCTCTGCGGCACATGATGCGATGCGGCAGCTGTTGGAACGCCCGCCATCACTCCGTCCACGCGGCTTGTTGATTGCTGGTCCCTATCACAACGGCAAGACCATGATCGCCGAACGCTTCGCCGTCGAACATCTGCGCCGTGCCGACCGGCAAAGGGTCTGGGTCATCCAGACCCGGGAGGGGGCAGGCCTGTCGCATTTCTACGCCAGCATTCTGTCCGGACTGCGCGCCCCGCAAGCTGCCGGCTGGCGTAGCCTGTCCCGCGCCAGCGAACAGGTCGATCATCTTCTCGACAGCGTCAAGCCGCGCCTGCTCATCTTCGACGAATTCCACAGTGTTCTGCGCGGACGCCGACAGGATGTGAAGGCAATCTTCTCGTTCCTGCGGCGGATCGCACGCGTGCATGACATCTCGCCCGTGCTTGTCGGCGAAATCGCTGTCTATGATGCATTGCACGACACTGAAGAAATGGGCTCGCGGTTCGATACGGTCGCAGTGTCACGGTGGGGATTCGACGAAGACTTCGCCACGCTTCTCGACAGTCTCGAGGCCAGCATGCCGCTTGCGCATGCCTCAAACCTCTCACGACCTCCCCTGGCCAAAATGATCCATGATCTGTCGGAAGGGCTGATTGGCGAGGTGGTCGACATCGTCACCCGGACGGCGGTGGCAGCTGTTGAGAGCGGTGAGGAAAGGATCACGTCCAGCACCGTCATGGCCCTCGGCTATGTACCGCTGTCACGGCGACGGAACTCGGCCTTGCGCCATTCAATGACATGACCAGCGGTGCGCAGAGGATCACCGTCTCCCCGGCCCGCCGCTATAGAGTGGCCGCGGGGCATCGCTGGCCGGTGGACGTCCGGCCAGCTCCTGGGGAGCTTTTGTCAAGCTGGCTGCATCGGCTTGCACATGCCAATGGTGTGCCGCCGCGCTATTTTGGAGCGGTGCTCGGGGTGGCCGGCGAGACATGGTCGGCGCAACTTGACCGGCATCTGCCGGATTCTGTTCGTCGCTTGCTGCTCGACCATACGGCGATCTGCCCCGACGAGATCGACGGTCTTTGTCTGGCCAACAGTCCACTCTCGACCCTGCGCTTGCGGCTGCGGACCCGGCCGCAAGATGCAGGGACATCGACGGCGCAGTCCTGTTGGTTGCAGTTCTGTCCCTCCTGCCTGGGGGAAGACGAGGTGCCCTATTTCCGGCGGAGCTGGACCTTGGCAACCCGCGTGTCCTGCTTTCGCCATGGCTGCCGCTTGCGCGACCGTTGCCCGTCTTGTGGGCAGAGCCTTGCGCCATTTCGTCAGGCTCGCCTCGTGCCACAACAGTACTGCGCCTTCTGCGACGCCCCTCTCGCAAAACCGACTGGCCCGGCAAGCACGGGCGCCCGGCGCCTCGAGCGGCTGATCGACGATCTGCTGCGCCTTGATTCCGCTGAGCGCGCGCAGGACGACCGGAAGTCTCTTGCCGTGCAGCTTATGAAACACCCAGTGCCCGTCAGAACGGCGACATCAACGGTCCCATTCTTGTCGCATCGGGTTCGCTACAATTTCTTCCAGCGGTTGTCAGAGCGGCAGATCGAGGTAAGAGACCCCACAGAACGCGGCCCGCTGACCTTCTGGCTCGGGCTGGCCCGCGCCTCCGAAAACCACAAGGGGTTGGTCAGGACGCTCAGAGATCGGCTTGGCGAAACTGCCGGGCCGGTGCCGACCTCCTCCTCCAGAGAGCCTGATCTGGCCGCCTTGCTGCGGGCAGCAATCCGGCTTCACCAACGTCGCCGATTTCCTGTTGAGGCTTGGCCAGTCGCCTAACCTTCCGTGGCTTCCGATGGACCTGCTAAGCCTGCATCGTCCAATTGCTCGGGGTCTGGCAGGTCGCGCAAGGACTCCATCCCGAAGGCAGCCAAGAACGCCTCGGTGGTGACGAAGGTATAAGGCGCGCCACGGCGGGGTTCGCGAGGGCCGGTGCCGATCAGGTCCCGCTCGGCAAGTCGGCCGATCAGGTCACGGCTGATCTCTTTTCCGAAGATGTCCTTCAACCCGTCGCGGCTGACCGGTTGGTGATACGCAATCGCCGCCAGCACGGCCAGATCGTATTCCGACAGGTTCAGCGCTTGGCCGCCCACATCCGCCGCGGCGCGGATAGCTGGGGCATAGGCCGCGCGCGTGCGCAGCATCCACGCCTTGCCCACCTGTGCCACCTCATAGGGTCGGCCTTCCAGATCCACTACCAGATCCTCGATCAACAGATCGACTGAGGCACCCTGCCCCACGACCCGCGCCAGATCCTCGCGCGCCACCGGGGTCGTGCTTGCGAACAGCACCGCCTCGATCCGACGCATCCATTCCCGCCAGCGCAGCTCAGGGGGAAGAACGGGCAATTCGCGGTCAAGTTCTGTGTCCTCGCGCCGCCCCATGCTCAAACCCCGTACAGTCGGAACGTGTCCCGCCCTGTCAGTTCGCGCAAGACGCCGAGCGCCACCAGTCGGTCGCAGAGCCGTCGCGCGGCCCGATCCGACATGAAGGCCAATGCGCCCGGCACCAGCGCATCGCGCGACAGGAACAGATCGACCGCCCGGCCCGCCGCCTTGGCGCGCAGCTTCGGGGCCACCGCCCGAAGGCGGGCCGCCGCACGGGCCAGATCGCCGGCCAGCGGCAGCGCCTGCCGAACGGCAGAGACAGCGGCGCGGTGACAGGCCAGCAGCAGATCATCGCCCCGCAAGCGTATATCGCGGGGCTTGAGCGTCAGCGCCAGAAGCGGCAGCACATGCGTTGCCCCCAACGCTTTTGCCAACGCGGCATCGGCCAGGATCAGGGCGGCGGCCTCGGCTCGCGGACTATCGGTCAGCACCGCCTCGACGACCTGCGCCGCGCAGTCCACTGGGGTCGGCCCGGTGGCATCAAGGCAAAGCGCGATCCGCTCTGCCGTTACTCCGTCCAGCGTATTGACCAGATGCGCGACCGAAACCGGCCGCGCCGCCGCGCGTGACCACTGTCGTGCGATCCGCCCCGCCGGGCCGGGGTCGTCGCCCGGTCCCGTCAGGTGCAGGGCATCGCGCAAGGCGCCCTGCCCTTCCCTTCGCCCCGCCATCGCAGCGCAGTTCTCGGCCGCCGTCAGTGCCAGACGATCGCGCCACAGCGCCAGAGGCACATCCCGCGACGCCATTGCCTGACCCAGATGCGCTAGCGCGGCCCCGGACCGGAAAGCCGCCGCCTCCGGCGTCTCGGACGGCGCAGAGACGATCCAGCCCGGCAGCGGGGGCAGCATCGGCAAGGTTTCCAAAGGCTCAGCGCGCGATTTTCCCATGTCGGCAGCCTATATTGTGACGGCGCTTTCTGCCAGATAAATGCACTTATAGCGCCGCAGCTTTGTCGGCTCCACAATGTCCAATAAGATTGCATTATCGGACACAAAGAAGATATGCTACGAAGCATGACCGAAACACCCGAGAAATCGCCTTCAGAACCCCCGGAACGTCCCGATCGGCCTGAAGGGAACGACAGCGCGGATATGGTGCGCGACACGATCGCCCTGCCTTCCCATGTCGCTGGCTCGGGCACTCTCGACCGCCTGGTCGAAACCGCGCGGGACTATGCGCGTCAGGCAGCGTCGGAGAATACGCTGAAGGCCTATGCCAAGGACTGGGCCCATTTCGCCCGCTGGTGCCGGATGCGCGGCGCGGACCCTCTCCCCTCGTCGCCCCAGTTGATCGGCCTCTACATCGCCGATCTGGCAGCGCCGGGCGGCAGGTCCCCTGTCCTTTCGGTTTCCTCGATCGAGCGCCGCCTTTCCGGCCTGGCCTGGGGCTATGCGCAGCGCGGTGAGCGCCTCGACCGCAAGGACCGGCACATCGCCACTGTCCTCGCCGGCATCCGCCGCAGGCACGCCCGCCCTCCGGTGCAGAAGGAGGCCATCCTGCCGGAGGACTTGCGCGACATGCTGGCCACCCTGCCCCACGATCTGCGCGGGTTGCGCGACCGGGCGATCCTGCTGATCGGCTTTGCCGGTGGCCTGCGCCGTTCCGAGATCGTCTCCCTTGATCACGGCAAGGATGACACGCCCGACAGCGGCGGATGGGTCGAGGTGCTGGAGGAAGGCGTCCTCATCACCCTGCGCGGCAAGACCGGCTGGCGAGAGGTCGAAATTGCCCGCGGCTCGTCCGAACAGACCTGCCCGGTGCATGCCCTGACACAGTGGCTGCATTACGCGAAGATCGACTTCGGCCCAATCTTCGTCGCCACGTCCCGCAACGGCCTGAAAGCTACGGGCGAGCGGTTGTCGGACAAACATGTCGCCCGGCTGATCAAGTCCTGCGCCCGCGAGGCCGGGCTACGCCCTGATCTGCCTGAAGCCGAGCGCGTGCGGCTGTTCTCGGGCCATTCCCTGCGTGCAGGCCTTGCCAGCAGCGCGGAAGTTGATGAGCGCTATGTTCAAAAGCAGCTCGGTCATGCCAGCGCAGAGATGACCCGCCGATACCAGCGACGCCGCGACCGGTTCCGGGTCAACCTCACCAAGGCCGCGGGCCTGTAAGCCCCCTGCCCTTCCGACGAGTTTTTGCTGAAATGCCAAGCTGCAACCTGATCGCTCAGGTTTCACCTAACCGCTTCAATTGAAATCGGGAAACAAACGCGACACACAGAGAGCATCCTTGCATCTTTTTACAAACGGTCGTTTACTCCTGACATCCGCAATTGCAAAAGAGGCCCCCTGCCCCGTGCCACTCATCGGATACGCGCGTATTTCCACCGAAGATCAAACCGCCCTGCCCCAAGTTCAGGAGTTGCGCTCCGCAGGCTGCGTGGAAATTGTCGAAGAGCAAGCTTCGGGCGGCGGTCGCACCCGGCCTGTTCTGGCGCGTGTGTTGGATCAGCTTCGCGTTGGCGATACGCTCGTCGTGGTTCGGATCGACCGCCTGGCCCGTTCACTCTCTCACCTCTTGGAGATCATTGAGCGGTTGGAGGCGAAAGGCGCACATTTCCGGTCGCTGCAAGATCCGATCGACACTGCGTCGCCGCAGGGCAAGTTTACGCTGCAGGTGTTGGGTGCGGCCGCAGAGTTCGAACGGGCGCTGATCCGTGAGCGTACCAAAGCAGGGCTGCGCTCGGCCAAAGCCGAAGGGCGCGTGGGTGGCAACCCTGGCCTTAGAGCCCACGACCCAGCGGCAATCCGAAAAGCACGAGCGGCTCGGGTAGAGAGTCATTTCCAGAAGCTGAATGCCAGTGCTGAACAGTGGGTGCCGGAAGTGCGCCGTCTAAGACCGGGCCTGCCTTGGGAAGACGTGCTGCGCATCGTCAATTCAGGTCTGCCGAGCGAGGCGCCGCCTTGGTCCCTGCCCCGCCTGATCCGTGCTGCCAAAACCTTCGTCCGCGAAGGCCTGCTGCCAGACACTATCCTTTCCCGTGCCACCGCATCCGACAAGGATGATCGCCTGCCCGCGATCGTCGCGGGCATCAAAGGCGCAGATCCCAAGATGACTCTTCAAGCCATCTGCGACCGGCTAGAGACCATGCGCGAACGGACACCTAGGGGCCGCAGCAAGTGGGAGCCGTCATCGGTCAAGATGATCTTGGAGCGGGCGAAGAAGTTGGGACTGTTGTAGTAGGTAACGCTTTTCGGTGCCATTAGGCCAAAAGGCATTCTACCGACAGGCTAAGACGAAGAATCGCTTGCGATGCTCACGCGAACACGATCGCCCTGGTCAGGTATGCTACAGCGTTACTGAGCCTTGTCAGAGATTTTCCAAGCATCACGCGTGGGCTCGAGGGCGTCGGGTCCTGTGGATAAGTCTCACAACATTTTCTGTAATCTTTACAATATCCTACGCCCAACCTTTAACAGGTCACTTTAGCCTTTTCGCATCATATGGTGCCATGGTCGGCAGAAAGCACAAGGTAGCTGCACAAGATTTGCCTTGAGTTTCTTCCCGACGGGCGTCATATCTGTAACGCGAAAACTAAGAAAACGACGTCCACTGCGTTCCTGCTGGCACCGATCGACTGCAGATCACGGGTAACGCTTAAGAGATGTCTCGAGACAGGCGAATGATGATGCACCAAGTGTTGCATGACAAGCTCAAGGCAGACGCAGAGCGGCTTTCTGAAGCCCTTGAACATATGTCGAAGCTTTTTCTGGCACCGAAGGAAGAAAAGACACTCCGCGCCTTCACAAGCGCAGAGGTCGGAGAGTTGTTGCGGGTGAGCGACGGCTATCTGCGCAAGGCGCATTTCGACGGCAGAATTCCAGAAGTCGAACAGGGACCGGGTAACAAGCGCCTTTATTCCGCCGAGAACATCCTCCAGATCCGCAACATTCTGGCTCAGAATGCAAAGGATCCGTTTCAGTTCCTTCCCGGTCGGCGACATGGTGACAAGCTTCAAATCTGGTCAACCGTCAACTTCAAGGGCGGATCCAGCAAAACTACGACCACCGTGACTCTCGGGATGCGGCTCGCCCTGCGTGGATACCGTGTGTGTTTGGTGGATGCAGACCCTCAGGCCTCGCTGACGACCTTCTTTGGATACCAGCCAGAGATCGACTTCCGCCACGGCGGCACGCTGTATGATGCAATTCGCTACAACGATGGCGAAACGTCCCGGGTGCCAATCGTGGACGTTTTGCGCAAGACCTACTTCCCGAACCTGGATCTAGTGCCCGGTGGGATCATGCTTTCGGAATTCGAAACCGAAACTCCAACCGCGCTGAGCCGTGGCGAACAACCCGTCTTCTTCAATCGGATCCGCGACTCGCTACGACAGGTTGAAGACGATTATGACATCGTTTTAATCGACTGCCCGCCTCAGCTTGGCTATCTGACGATGGCAGCGGTCTGTGCATCGACGTCGCTTCTCATGACCATCATCCCTGAGCGTGTCGACCTGGCCTCGGCCAGCCAGTTCCTGACGATGGCGTCGGGCGTTTTGGAAGTCCTGTACTCAAACGGTGGCATCGGCGCGTATGACAATTTCGCCTACCTCCTGACGCGCTTCGACACCGCTATCAGCACGCAGCAGGACTTGTCTGAATGGCTCAAGCAATTGCTAGGCGACAGTGTGATCAAGACGCCCTTCGTGAAGTCTTCGGCGGTTAGCGAGGCTGGCCTTTCGCAAAAGACAATCTTCGAAGTGGACCTCGCTACGACCAAGAACCGAAAGACTTATGAGCGAGCCCTAGAGTCGGTGATGAGCTTTTCAAATGACATTGAGAAGATGATCCAGTCAGCATGGGGTCGAGGGGGCACAAATGAAGCGTGATCTTCTTGCCAAGAGCCTAGCACAAATGGGCTCAAAGCCTTTGATTGCTGCCGAGGCCGGGTCGAAGGTGGACGAAAGCTCGCCTCGTTCCCTGAAGAGCATGTCAGACGTCCTTTCTCAGGTCTCGGCACAGGCGGCCCAGGACGTGGATGTCAATGAGATCGGCGATTCTGAAATCGCGGATCGCTTTGACGTATCAGAAGGGCTCGATGATCTGATCGAGTCCATCAGGACATCAGGACAACAGCTCCCTGCCCTGCTCCGCTATCGCCGCGGCCCTGGCCCTCGCTATGAGGTGGTTTACGGACGCCGCAGAATTGCCGCGTGCCGAGTGCTTGGAATCAAGGTCAAGGCTTATGTCAAGGAAATGGACCACCGCGAGGCTCTTGTCTCGCAGGCCCTGGAAAACTCTGCGCGCCTAGAGCGCAGCTTCATTGAACAAGCCATTTTCGCCACCAAGCTGGAGGACCAGGGCTTCACCCGGGCCGAGATCGGCGATGTGCTAGCTGTCGACAAGGGAACGCTAAGCAAGCTGATTGGCGTTGCCCGAGACGTGCCCGACGCAGTGATCTACAAAATTGGCGCCGCGCATGAAGCAGGCCGGCGCCCATGGCTGGAACTGCGTCGTCTGGTCAAAACGGAAAACGCCCCTTCAGACAGTTCTGTCCTCTTGCTTGTTCCTGAAGAAGGCACTGCGGCCGAGAAGCTCAGCGCTGTCATTGATGCGCTGCAGAAGGTCGCGGATGCACAGCAGAACGCAGCGGAGTCTGCCGCCAAGGGCCCCTCTCCTGCCCCCCTCAAACAAATGCCCGCAACTTCGGTGGCTTTCAGGTCCAAAGGCCAGCGTCTCTTGATCGAGGTTTCCGACAAAAAGGAGCGCGGGTTCATCAACTTCGTGGAGGCACAGCTTGAGCGCCTCTACAAGGAGTGGAAAGAAAAATCATGACGCCAAAAACGGTTAAGTGATTGATTTTTATAGGGTTGGCCATGGTCAACCCTGATCAAACAGACAAGAAACAATCAAAAAGGAGGCAGACGTAGCGCAAAAAGAAACCCCCCGAAGGCGGTGAAGCACTCCAGAGGGTCCCGATTTACTCGCAATCTATTGGTACCCAAAAAATCGAATCACTGCAACACCGATTTCGGTGACCGGTATCCTTTTGCTGTCTGAAAACAGATGGAACAAGAAGCAGTCACGACCATCGAGGTCGAGGCACAGTTGAGTTGTGCGCCTTCAATCTTCGATTCTTTCGCCGGTATTGGCACGATCGAACAGCAGCCAAACTTCGCACCTGTAACCCGGCGCGCGCTCATGGCGGCCGTCAACACCACAAGTCGCGCACTCGGCTTGCGACCGTCTTCAGTCGTTGTGCTTGACGCACTCTTGAGCTGCCTTCCCTGCAACGATCCGAAAACCGGGAATGACAGCCCAATCACGCCACTCACCCTGCTGACCGTGTTCGCTTGCAACGACACTTTATGTTTTCGCGCGAAAGGCATAACGGACAGGCAACTTCGGCGGCACCTTGAGAAACTTGAAGCTGCAAATCTGATCCAACGGCGTGACAGTTCCAACGGCAAACGATTCCCAATTATGCGCAACGGTAAAGTCATCGGCGCGTTCGGCATCGACTTATCGCCCCTGCTCGCACGGTCTGGCGAAATCCTTGCACTGTCTCAGAAACATCGTCAGGAAGCCGACGAACTTCGAGGCATGAAAGCCTACATCCAAAAACTGCGCGGTGAATGCCTCACCCTTTGCCTGCAAGGCGAGGCCTTAGAGTTCGTCGAAGCTGCCCGCAACTTTATGCGTCGAACCGGAGTAACTTTACTTCAGGCAAGCAGCGTCATCAGCAGACTTAAATGCATCCTGCAGAGTAAGGTAGTCACTCCAAGCGTACCGCATTTGGAAGAGTTGGCCACGGCCAACGATCTAGAACACGAACAAGGCCAAGAACAAGCACCGTCTTCTAACTCGAAGAAAACGACCGGCTCAGACGGACAAAATGTCCGGCACAAAGAGACTCAAAAATCATATACAAAAAAAACCTTACCGCGCTCGATGACAGAGCTGTGGGCTTGCTTGACCGAAATCCCGGCCTTTTATCCAGACCACCCCACCACAGAACACGGCCTCCTACAGCTGCTATTTGAATTTGGTAAGATGCTGAGAATAGACAGCGCTCTTTTGGGTAGGGCGGTGTCTTTGCTTGGCCTGGCAGAAGCCATTCAGGTGGCAGATCAAATGGCCTGCAAAATCGACCAGGTCAAAAGCCCTGATAGCTACCTATCGAGGATCCTAGCCGGTTGCACCAAGACATGAGTTGGCCATGGCCAACTTTGCGTTGGTACATAAATCATCCAACTGAAACGCGCCGCCCTGCCGGTCTGTCGTTGGCACCTATGTCCAGTACAAAAGTGAGAGAATGGTTGGTTTGAGGGTGGCGGGAAGTGAGATCGGGAGAGTGGCTCCCGGCGCCCGTCGTGGAGAAGACCTGATGGCCCAAGCTGCCCAGAAGATCACCCTGTCGTCCTCGCGGGACATCCCCTTTGACAAGCTGGTGCTGAGCCAGTCCAACGTCCGGCGCATCAAGGCCGGTGTCTCAGTTGAAGAGTTGGCCGAGGACATCGCTCGTCGCGGCTTGTTGCAAGGCCTGAGCGTGCGGCCTGTGTTGGATGCCGATGGCGTCGAGACCGGCAAGTTCGAGATCCCGGCTGGCGGTCGGCGCTTTCAGGCGCTGTCGTTGCTGGTGAAGCAAAAGCGTTTGGCAAAGACTGCGCCTGTGCCTTGTGTGTTGCGTGATGTGACATCAGATATTCTGGCCGAGGACGACTCCTTGGCTGAGAACATGCAGCGCGTTGCATTGCATCCGCTCGATCAGTTCCGCGCCTTTGTTGCTTTGCGGGAGAAGGGTCAGGGCGAGGAAGCCATTGCGGCGGCCTTCTTCGTTACGCCGCAGATCGTGAAGCAGCGGTTGAAACTCGCTTCCGTGGCCCCTGCCCTTCTGGATGTCTATGCCGAAGATGGCATGACGCTGGAACAGCTGATGGCCTTCACGGTGAACTCCGATCACGGGCGTCAAGTTCAGGTCTGGGAGGCGGTGAAGAACTCCTGGAACAAAGAGCCCTACTCGATCCGGCGCATGTTGACGGAAACCTCTGTGCGGGCTTCGGATCGGCGCGCGGTGTTTGTCGGTGTTGATGCCTATGAGGCCGCGGGTGGCGTTGTCCTGCGCGATCTCTTCCAAGGCGATGATGGGGGCTGGTTGGAGGACCCTGCCCTGCTCGACCGATTGGTCGCGGACAAGCTGCAAGCCAAGGCGCAGGCAATCGCTGCTGAGGGTTGGAAGTGGATCGAGGTGTCCACTGACCTGCCCTACGGCTACAGTCACGGTCTGCGGCGTCTGGTTGGCGATCCCTCACCTCTGAGCGCGGATGAAGCTGCAGACCACGCCAAGCTACTCGCGGAGTATCGGATGCTTGAAGAGGAATACTCTGGTCAGGACGAATACCCCGAGGAGATCGACACTCGGCTTGGCGAGCTGGAAGCTGCGATGGAAGCCTTTGAGCGGCGTCCGCTGATCTTCGATGCGGCAGAGGTTGGTCGCGCCGGAGTCTTCGTGACGCTCGACCGGGATGGCAGCCTAGCTGTCTATCGCGGCTATGTCCGGCCGGAGGATGAGCCTCGCGAAGAGACCATGGCCTACTTCAGCGATGAACTGGGTGCAGAAGGGCAGGGGACTGATGCTGACGTCTTGGCCCATCAGCTATCCGCTGGTCCGTCTGCGGCCACCGTCATCACTTCTGGGGGCCAGCCGTTCAGCGCCGGGCTGCCAGACGATGAGGACGATGGCGCATTAAAGCCTTTGCCTGAGCGTCTCGTCATGGAGCTGACCGCACATCGCACCCTCGCCTTGCGCGAGGCGATTGGGCGTTCGCCCGACGTGGCCCTGACGCTGCTGCTGATTAAGCTGGTCAATGACACCTTCCGCAGTTCCGGGGCTTCGGGCAGTTGCTTGGAGGTTTCTGTGCGTACCGTCTACATGTCGGCTCAGGCGCCTGATCTAAAGGACAGTCCGGTGGCCAAGGCCGTGGACGATCGTCATTCTGCGTGGGAGGCCGATCTGCCGCTTGGCAACGATGCTGTGCTCTGGGATTATCTCTCGGCCCTCGATCAGGCCAGCCGTCTGGCTCTGCTGGCGCATTGCCTGAGCTTCGGGATCAATGCGCTGCATGAGAAGGTGAACCCTTACGGTGCGGGCATCTCGGTCAGCGGGTTGACCCGCCGCATGGCGCAGGCGGAGATCGTGGCTGAAGCCGTCGATCTCGACATGGTCGCGGCAGGCTGGGAGCCGACGGCGGACAATTATCTGAACCGGGTTCCCAAGGCGCGAATCCTTGAAGCCTTGCGTGAGGCGAAGGGGGAAGGCACCGCGCAATTGCTCGACCATCTGAAGAAGGGCGAGATGGCCACGGAAGCCGAGCGCTTGCTCAAGGGTAGCGGTTGGTTGCCGGAGGTTCTGCGGCGCAGTGATCTTGTCGCACAGGACGGTGATGTCGTTGCAGAAGGGCAGGGGGCTTTGAACGAAGGACCCTTGGGCGCTGCTGACATTGACGCTGAGATCGACTTGCCTGCCTTCCTGACGGCCGAATTGCCCGTGGAAAGCACCGCGCTGATGGCTGCGGAGTGATCTGAGCCCTCGAGGGCGGGAGAACCCGCCCTCAATCACAGCAAAACACAACAATATCAATATGATGAGTGCGAATGTTCGCATTAAGGATGAGGAATCATGTCCGCAATTAAGATAATCGACCAAGCGCCCTTGGGCGCGCTCATTCGTTACACTGATGGCAGTCCCAAACCGCCTGCACGCTTCACCAAAAAGCTGGCGGCCTGGGAAAGGTCCAACGGTGTTGGTCGTCTGGTAAAAAAGGAGCCGCCGCGGCCCTTTCCGACCTGGACGGCCCCGGCGTCCTTCACGTTGCATGAAGGCAACTTCTCCTCGGAGGGGGTCATCCTCGTCACGATCATGCGCAGTCATTCGGCCGACAGCCAGCTCAGCTTTGAGGTGGTCGAGGAGCCCAAGGTGGGGCAGGTCTGTGTGCTTCTGGATTTTGGGGGCAGCACCGAGCTTTTGCACCTGGCGTCATCCGTCACAGCGGCGGAGCTTTGGATAGCCAAGGAGGGCTATCGCAACGCGCGGCTCGAGATCGTTGGCGACGATTGCGGTGACGGGGCAGGGGAGGCGCGTATCGCCGCCAGAACCTTCTCAGAGACCAAGGGGGCCCGTCGCACCGGGCCTCTCATCCAGCACCAACCTGTCCCGCGCATCTGCACGGGGCACCAAAGGCTCCATCCCCAGTAAGGCCTCGGTCAACCAAAAGCATGTCTGCGAGGCTGGCGGGGTGAGTATCAGCGGGACAATTCGGCTCCTTGTGTCAAAGTACCATCCCCCGCTTGCCAGTCCCTTCCTTGGCCCAAATCCAGTCTTCGAGATCAAGCCACAAGGGCTCGGACTACGGGGTGAGCCCGTGCCGCCGGCCGGATTCGGGGCAAGCCCGAACGCACCCGGTGATGTCAGCCCGTCTTTGGTCCTGCGGGTTCCTGTCAGCGCGGGGGATGGTCCCTCGCCTCCCAGCAGGAGCCAAAACAGATGTCCCGCAAAGATGCACACGCCTTCGCCGCCTCCCTCGCCGCCACGCTCATGGTTTCGATCGTCGTCTTTCAGGCAGGGGATGGAACCTATGGTGCCGTCCCCGCCGATGAAATCGACGGCGACGAGGTTCAGGTGCTTGTTGAGATCGACCCGTGGGCGTAATGCCCGCGGTCGTTAAGAAGGCCCGGGCACGGCGCGAACGCGCCTCCGGGCCTTTCGCCTGTCTCGGCTCAAGAGCCTCACAGGCACAAGGCGCCGACGGCGTGTCGGCATCCCGAAATCCAAGGAATGAAAATGCGCATGCCTGCGCCTTAACTCCTTAACGAGGTGCTCTGCTGGGTGCCATGCATTGCTGCAGATAGGGCAGGGGCCCCTTTCTGGGTACGACTTTTTCAATCTATGAACATGACGGAGCCGACATGTTCACAACACCCGGTTTTGTTATCACGAACGTCCCACTGCTCGGTCACGCACAGGCGGTCAGTTGACTGCCATGTCCTCGGGCGATTTACCTGCGTCAAGGGATGCGACAAACCACAGCGGCTTGCGCCCCCGGCCTGACCAGGTGAGGGCCGCGTTTTCTGGATGCCGGTACTTCGCGGCAGCGGGCGCACGAGTGGGTTTCACCTCAGTGCCGACCAGTTCGGCAAGAGAATAGCCCATCTCTTTGGCAATGACCTCGAGCTTGCTTCGGGCATCGCTTTTCTGACGATCCTCAAACGTGAAAATAGCCTTGGCCAGATCCTTCTGCAGGCTCTTGAGCTCTTTGAGCGACAGTGTCTCGATGTTGAATTCAGCCATGGGTGCCTCGTGTCCAAAATGATGCCCTTGGGATAGCCGTCACGGCGCGGGCTCGCAACTCCGATCGGGCTGGTTCGCGAATGGCAAGCAAAAGGGCTCTGAGGTGATCAGCCGCTCTAGAGCATGTCGCCCCTGATCGGATTCTGGATTCCCATATCGATCATCCTGTGATTCCATGTCTTGGAGGCGGATATGGGGGTAAGAGATGGGTAAACCGCATCCTGTTGAGTTGCGCGACCGTGCTGTGCGGCTTGTAGAGCAGGGTCAGACGCACACCGAAACGGCGCGGCGTCTGTGTGTTTCGATCAAGTTCGTCAACGACATGGTGCGCCTCAGGCGCGAGACCGGATCGCTTGCGCCGAAGCGGCAGGGCAATCCCGGGCGCGGCAAGCTGACAGGTGTCACGGATTGGGTGCAGAGACGGATCACGTCGCAGCCTGATCTGACAATTGACGCGCTGACGGCGGAACTGGCCGCAGACCACGGATTGGAAGTGCACCGCTCGTCCGTCGGCCGGCTGCTGCTCAGGCTCGGGCTGTCACACAAAAAAAGACCTTCAAGCGCTTGAGCAGAAGCGCCAGGACGTGGCCGACCTGCGCCGCATCTGGATCGGCAAACGCCAGCCCTTCATGGCCAGGCATCTGGAAAGACTGGCCTTCATCGACGAGACTTCGGTGAAGACCAACATGGCCAAGACCACCGGCTGGGCCCCGCGCGGGCAGCGCCTGGTCGATCACGCACCATTCGGGCATTGGCGCACCCAGACATTCATCGGTGCCCTGCGCCATGACCGGCTCGATGCACCCTGGGTGATCGACGGCGCGATGAATAGGGAAATGTTCGACCTGTATGTCACGACCCAGCTGGTGCCAACGCTGAGGACCGGCGACGTCGTCATCCTCGACAATCTGTCAAGCCACAAGAGCCCGACAGCCGCCAAAGCCTTGCGCGACATCGGCGCGTGGTTCCTGTTCCTGCCGCCCTACAGCCCAGATTTGAACCCCATCGAAATGGCATTCTCGAAGCTGAAGGCGCTGCTCAGAAAAGCTGCCGCCCGAACCTATCATGAACTTTGGCAGGCGGTCGGGCAGGTGTGCGACCTGTTCAGCGACGAGGAGTGCTACAACTTCTTCAAGGCCGCAGGATACAGAACCAATTAAACGCGACACGCTCTAGTGGTAAGGACTTTGGGTTTACCGTCTTAGCAGGGCGAGGGAAGACATGTTCAGCTAGAGCCCCCGATCACTCCTGTCCCCGGTGCCATCCCTTCGACTGACAATCCCCTAATCCTGTTCGGGTTCAATCGTGCAACCCCGCGTCAGTCCGGGCCGTGTTGGCCGCCGTTTGCTTCCTGTCCGCTCCACCCCGGACCTTTGGGGGTTTCCGTCTGGTCTGATGGCCCAGCCGTGCACGCCTCATCCGACAGGCTTCTTTCGGGTCTTGTCGAAGGGACGGTCCCAGGGACAGGAAAAACAGGAGCTACCAAATGCAGAACATCGTCATCCTCGCCGGCAATATCGGTCAGCAGCCCGAAGTCCGCACCACCCAGGGCGGCACGAAGATCACCAACTTCACCCTGGCCACCTCGCGTCCCCGCCTTTCGGAAGGCCGCGCGATCCGCGACGAAAACGGCTACCGGGTCATGGACACCGAATGGCACCGCATCACCTGCTTCAACGGTCTCGGCAAGATGGTCGCAGAGCACTGCGAGAAGGGCATGAAGGTCATGGTCCACGGCCGTATCCACTACACCAAGTGGACCGACGCAACCGGCGTGGACCGCTACGGCTGCGAGATCATCGCTGAGAAGGTCGACTTTCTCAGCCGACCAAAAGCGACCGAGAACGAAAACCCCGAACTGGTCGACCGCGACGACGAGATCCCGTTCTAAGAATGGGGTCTCCGCCTCGGGTCCGGCGGGGCAACCCGCCGGCTTCGGTTGCTTTCGGCCCAAACCGGTCATTCAGCGCTGAAGTGGCGCTGCGGTGCAAAATCCCATTGGCCGCCGTTCGTGATTATCACCAGCTATGTCATAATGATCTGCAAAGTGGCCACTCCACACTGGGGCCTCCCTTTAGTTCCACACCCGTAGGTCTGGCTTCGGCCAAGCCTCTCGTCAGAACCGTGCTTTCGCCTCTGCCAGAAGGAACTGGAGCCGCTCTGTCCAGGCACCAAAGTTCGCTCCGGTCCGAGCGGAAACCTCGATGATTTCGGCCTTCGGGTTCACAGTCGCGATATTGGCGCGACAGGCGGCCTCGTCAAACCCGACATGGGGGGCAAGGTCCATCTTGTTGATGATCACGATGCCCACGGCGCGGAACATGTGGGGGTATTTCAAGGGCTTGTCCTCGCCCTCGGTGGTCGAGATCACGGCGATCTTCATCGCCTCGCCAAGGTCGAACATCGCGGGGCATACGAGGTTGCCGACGTTCTCGATCAGGAGGAGCGAGCCTGGCGCAGGGTTCAATGCGCGGGCGGCTTCGGCGACCATGTCGGCCTCGAGATGGCAACCTGCTCCCGTGTTGACCTGAATGGCCGGCGCACCGGCGGCGCGGATGCGGTCGGCGTCATTCGTGGTCATCTGGTCGCCTTCGATGACCGAGATCGCGACCTGATCTTTCAGCGCCTTGATCGTCGCTTCCAGAAGGGCGGTCTTGCCCGAACCGGGCGAGGAAACGAAATTCAGTGCCAGCACGCCGCGACCTTCGAACCAGCCCCGGTTGCGGGCGGCGATGGCATCGTTTTTGCCCAGGATCGCGGCTTCGAGTGCCACATGGTTTCCGGCCGGGTGCTGCTCCAGCACATGATCATGCGGATGATCGTGACTATGGCCGTGATGCGAGTGGTCATGCGAATGATCGTGGCTGTGGCCGTGATGTGAGTGATCATGCGCATGATGATGATCATGACCATGATCGTGATCGTGATCATGCAGATGGTCATGCGGCAATCCATGGGCATGCGCAAAGGCATGTGCATCGGCCAAACTTTGACCGGACGCACGCAAAAGCTGCGTGGCCCCAGTGTCCACGTTGGTCATCGAGACTTCGCTCTTCGGATCGGCACAGCCGCAGACACCACACATCACGCTTCCTCCCTGATTTCGAAATCCCGCACGGTGAAAGTGTCCCCCTCGGCGTCGATGAAGCCCAAGGTCGCACCCGCCAGCACTGTCTTGTCCGTCACGATGTCCCAGCAAAAGGCCAGGGCATCCCTTTCGATGCAGGCGCGCGGCCCAATGGCGACCCGCACGCCCTTTATCGGCCGGCCGCGCGCATGTTCCTCAACGATCGCAGCGATGCTGCGCGCCATCCCAAGCTCATGCATGGGTCCAGTCCTTTTGTTGGGTTGGCGGGGATGGCCCCGCCAACAGCGGTCAGCCCATCAGGATCGCGGCACCGGCGACGGCACCCACCGCACCCACCAGTCGGCGCGAGTTGAGCGCAAGCCCGCCGCCAAGGCGTTCCAGCGTCCGGCCAAGCACGACCCCAGCCGCATGCAGAAGCGCGGTCGCCACCACAAAGCCCGCAGCGTAGCCAAGGAACGACCCGGCACCGCTTCCTTCAGCGCCATGCGCATGGCCGTGGAACACCGCGAACACCGCGACCAGCGCCATTGCAGGACCGACCGGCAGTTTCATCCCGAAGGCCACGGCAAGGCCCATGACGATGACTGAAAGCGCGATGCCCTGCTCGACCATCGGGAGCGGTGTTCCGAAGTACCCAAGCGCACCGCCCGCCACCATCGCCAGCACAAAGGCCGCAGGCACAGCCCAAAGCGACCGCCCGCCAAGCTGCGCCGCAAAGACCCCTACGGCGACCATCGCAAGCACATGGTCGAGGCCGGTCAGCGGGTGCAGAAAGCCGTGCATCGCGTCGATATGCGCGCCGGTTCCGGTATGGGCCTTCGCCGCCGCGGGCAGCAAGGCCAGAATGGCGGCAAGGCCGCTGGTCAACTTTTTCATGATTGTCCCTCTCCTGTGTTTTCGATTTGGTCAGCAAATTCTGGGCAGTTGCTCGCCCACCAGCATGTCGACGATACGCCCGCCCCCGAAAACGGTCTTCATGACGACAGTGCGCGGATGGGCGGTGGTGGCGCGCCCGATGACGCAGGCCCCGCGCCCCGCCTCGGTCGCCTGCATGGCGGCTAGCGCGGTCTCGGCTTGACCCTCGGGTACGAACAGGACCAGCGTCCCCTCATTGGCCAGATAGAGCGGATCGAGACCAAGGATCTCGCAAACCCCTTTCACCTCGGCGCGCAAGGGCAGGTGGGCCTCCATGATCTCGACCCCCACACCCGCTGCATCGGCGATCTCATTGAGGGCCGAGGCGAGGCCGCCGCGCGTGGCATCGCGAGCGCAGCGCACTCCGGGGGCAGCTTGGAGAACGGCCTCCATCAGGTGGTTCAGCGGCTGGCAGTCGGACTGGATATCCGTCGTCAAGGCCATGTCGCCGCGCGCGGCAAGGATCGCCGCGCCATGGTCGCCGAGCACACCGTTCACGATCGCCACATCGCCGGGCTGCACCGAGGACGCGATGAGGCAGCGCCCCGGCGGGATCACCCCGACGCCTGAGGTGGTGACAAAGACCCCGTCGCCGGAGCCTTTGCCGACCACCTTGGTATCGCCAGTGACAATCCGCACCCCTGCCGCTTCTGCCGCCGCCTGCATAGAGGCCGCAATCCGGCGCAGGGTGGAGATCGGCACGCCTTCCTCGATGATGAAGGCCGCCGACAGCCACAGCGGCCGCGCGCCGCCCACGGCCAGATCGTTGACCGTGCCGCAGACGGCTATGGTGCCGATATCGCCGCCCGGAAACTCCATGGGTGAGACGACGAAGCTGTCAGTGGTAAAGGCCAGCTGCGCGCCGGGTTCCAGGACCGAAGGATGCATTAGCCGCGCTTGATCCTCCATCCCTGGCGGGGCGAATACCGAGGTGAAGACATCCTCGATCAGATCGCGCATCGCCTTGCCGCCGCCGCCATGCGCCAACGTGACCCGGTCGGCCACCACGCGGCGGGCGGGGCGGAGACCTGCGTTCATACCGCCTCCTCCAGCCTGAGGCCGCCATATTGGTAATAGGCCGCGCAGGCCCCTTCAGAGCTGACCATCAGCGCGCCAAGCGGCATTTCCGGGGTGCAGCCTTTGCCGAATTGCGGGCAGGCGTGGGGTTTGATCCGGCCGGTCATCACATCGCCGCAACGGCAGCCTTCCGGTTCCGCCACGGCGCGGGGGCCTTTGCCGTAGCCAATGCCGAACTTCACCTCGGCATCGAATGCCGCGTACTTCGGACGGATGCGCAACCCGCTGGCGTCAATCTCTCCCAGCCCCCGCCATTCGAAACTGGGGCGCGGCTCGTACACCTCGGCGCAGGCGGCGATGCTAACGGGGTTGCCATCATCAGGTACGACGCGGGAATACTGGTTCTCCACCTCTGCCCGGCCATCGCGGATCTGTTCCAGCACCATCAGGACGGACTGGAGGAGGTCCAAAGGTTCAAACCCCGCCACGACGATCGGCCTGCCATAGTCCCGCGCGATGAAGTCATAAGGATGGATACCAATGACCATTGACACATGGCCGGGGCCGACAAAGCCATCCAGCACCATATGCGGGTCATCCAGCAGCGCCTTGATCGGCGGCGGCACGGTGATGTGGTTGCAGAAGATGGAAAAGTTGGTCTGGTTGTCCGCCGCCGCCTGGAGGATGGTCAACGCGGTCGAAGGAGTCGTTGTCTCGAACCCCAGGCCAAAGAACACCACCTCGCGGTCGGGGTTGCGGCGGGCAAGCTCCAGCGCATCGAGCGGCGAATAGACCATGCGGATATCCGCCCCATCCGCCTTGGCCTGGATCAGCGATTTCCGCCGCCCCGGCACCCGCATTGCATCGCCGAAGGTGGTCATGATCACACCGGGGCGTTCAGCGATTTCGACGCATTCGTCGATCCGGCTCATCGGCAGGACGCAGACCGGGCAGCCGGGGCCGTGGATGAATTCCAATCCCGGCGGGGTCAGCTTGTCCAACCCGTAACGGAAGATCGCATGGGTATGCCCGCCGCAGATTTCCATAATGTGGACGGGCTTTTCCTTGGTCGCCCCGATCTCGTCGGTGACGCGGGCGATGGCCGCCAGCACGCCGCGCGCGGCGACCGGATCGCGGAATTCGTCGGCGTATTTCATGATGCGAGCATCCTCTCGGACGCGCGCATCGCCTCGATTTCTTCCTGCGCCTCACCAAGTTGGCGCAGGATGTCGAGCGTCAGCGCGGCCTCCTCTTCGTTGATCCGGCTCATCGCAAAGCCGACATGGATCAGCGACCAGGCGCCGATCAGGGCCTCAATCGGTTCCTCCTTCAGGATGCAGGCGACATTGACCTGACGCCGCACGCCCATCACCTCGACAATGGCGAGCTTTCGAGCGGCGTCGGCGATCTCAACGATCTGTCCGGGGATGCCTAGGCACATGGGGTTTTCTCCGTTTGAGTGATGGCCAGGGCGATGACCGCCTGACCCAGGGCCAGTCCGCCGTCATTCGCCGGGACCTTTGCGTGGCTGAGAACCTGCTTGCCGCTGGCCTCAAGCCCCTGATGAACAAGCGTAAAAATCGTGGCGTTCTGAAAGCAGCCGCCCGAGAGGGCAATGGTGTCGATCTCGGTATCCTTGGTGATCCGTTCGGCCATCCGCACGACGGCCATGGCGAGGCCCCGGTGAAAGCGGGCCGCGATCACCCCGACCGGGGTTTCAAGGATCAGATCGCCCAGCATTGCCCGCCAGACCGCCAGCGGCTCGATGTAGGGCATCCCGCGCCCGCCGAGGAGCGGGGTCGAGAAGGGATAGGCGAGGTCCTCGGGTTCGTTCATGGCCGAAGGGTCGATGGCCGCCTCGAACCTCATCGCCGCCTCACCCTCATAGCTTTGCGGCCCCCAGGCGAGGCCCGCAATCGCCGCCGCCGCATCAAAAAGCCTGCCGCATGAGGTGGAGAGCGGCGTGTTCTGTCCCTTGGCGATCATCGCGTCCAGCGTCGCGCGGGGGATATCCGACAGGCGTTGGTGAATCTCCAACCCGTCGAAATTCATCGAGAGTTCCGCCCATCCCATCTGCGCCATCAGATGCGCATAGGCGTTGCGCCAGGGCTCCTTCACCGCTGCCGCGCCGCCGGGCAGAGCCACCGGTTTCAGGCTGCCCGCGCGGCGATAGCCGCGATAGTCGCAGATCAAGAACTCACCGCCCCAGATCGTGCCGTCATCGCCAAGGCCCGTGCCATCCATCGCGATGCCAAGGACCGGGGGCGCATCAAGCGCGCGGCCATTTTCGGCGAGGCAGGCGGCGATATGGGCGTGGTGGTGCTGGACCGCGATCACCGGGCGACCTTCGGCGCGGGCGTAACCGGCTTGGGTGGAGAGGTACTGCGGGTGCTGGTCCACGGCAATGATATCGGGAGCGTGGTCGAAAAGCCGGGTGTAAAGGTCAAGGTTGCGGCCGGTATCGGCATGGGTCGCCGCATCCTCGAGATCGCCCATGTGCTGCGACAGGATCGCCTGCCCGCCCTTCACCAGGCAGAAGGTGTTCTTCACCTCGGACCCCATGGCGAGCACTTGCAGGTCGCGTGAAAACCCTTCCGGCAGGGGCAGACCTGCGGGCGCATAGCCCCGGGCACGGCGCAAGAGGCGCGGGCGGCCAAGATCCACCCGGACGACCGAGTCATCAATGCGGTTCGCTATCTCGCGGTCGTGGAGGCAGGCGAAATCGGCGATCTCGGCCAGACGTGCACGGGTGTCCTCATTGGTGATGCACTGCGGCTGGCCCGAGGGGTTGCCCGATGTCATCACCACGGGCCGCCCGATCCGGCGCAGGATCATGTGGTAGAAAGGCGTGTAGGGCAGCATCACGCCCAGCCGGTCCAGCCCCGGCGCGATGCTGCCCGGCAGGCTGTTTGGCAGTGACTTCAGAAGCACGATCGGGGCTTCGGGGCCGCTGAGCGTGGCGGCCTCGGCTTCCGACACTTCGCAGTATTCCCGCACCACTCCCAGATCGCGGGCCATCAGGGCAAAGGCCTTGCCCGCCCGGCCCTTGCGGCGGCGAAGTTCGGCGACGGCCTCAGCATTGGTCGCATCGCAAGCCAGATGCACGCCGCCCAGCCCCCGGATCGCCACGATATGGCCGTTCAGGATCATGCCTCCGGTCGCGTCGATGTCGTCGAGCATCGAGAAGGCCTCGTGCTGCACCGCCCCTCGCCCCAGCTTTTCGATCCAGATTTGCGGACCACAGCGGCCGCAGGCGACGGGCTGGGCGTGAAAGCGGCGGTCGGCGGGGTTGCGGTACTCAGTCGCGCAGGGCTCGCAGAGGTCGAAGGGCGCCATGGTGGTCTTGGCCCGGTCGTAGGGGGCGGCGGTGACGATTGAAAAGCGCGGGCCGCAATTGGTGCAATTGGTGAAAGGATAGCGGTAGCGGCGCTCAAACGGGTTGCGGATCTCGGAGAGGCAATCAGGGCAGGTCGCGGCATCGGGGGTGACCGAGCCGCGCATCTCGCCACCCTCGGAGGCCACGATGTCAAAGCCTGCTGGGGCCTCGGCCTCCAACGGCTCCACCCGCAATTCCTCGATCCGGGCCAGGGCGGGAAGGCTTGCGTGCAGACGGTCGGGGAAGGTGGCAAGGCCGTCGCCCCAGAGGCGGATCACCACGCCCTCGGCGGTGTTCTTCACGTCGCCCGCAAGGCCCATTTCCTGCGCCAGCCGCCAGACGGCAGGGCGGAACCCCACGCCCTGCACCTGCCCCCGCACGGTGACCTGCGCGCCCCTCATGGTGCAACATCCCAGATCAGCACGCGGTTGTTGCCGCTGTCGGCCACCGCGACAGTGGACCCAAGCGCGGACAGGCCATAAGGCCAGCACAGACTGTCCCGTTCGGCCATGCCCCAGCGGTTGTCGCCCTTGGCGGCGAAATCCGGCTGGCCGGTCAGCCGGTCAGCATCGGCGCCCATGCCGGTGTCAGAGAACCCCAGAAGGCGTGAGTTGGCGGTGTCGCCCACCACCAGCCTGCCCTGCAGCACCGCCAGCGCATAGGGCATGTTCATCGCCATCGACGAGGGGTAATAGGCCGCGCGGTTCAGGTCGCAGTCCTGCATCGCGCCCTGGCCCAGTACGGCATCCGCGGGCTGGCCGTTGGCCGCAGGCAAAGCGTCCCAGACCATCACCCGATTGTTGCCGGCATCGGCCACCGCCAAGCCACTTTGCCAGCCCACCGCCATATGCGGCCAGCGCATGGAGCGGGAGGAGACGGCGGCCCCCGCATTCTCATCCCGGCAGGTGAAGCTGTCTTGCCCAAGGACGAGGTCAGCAGGCTGGCCAGTCCTTGCCGGGTCGTCCCAGACCAGCACCCGGCGGTTGCCGGTATCGCATACCACGAGCCGCCCATCGACCTCGGCCACGCCATAGGGCCAGTGCAGTGTGGCGGCGGTGGGCGCATCGGCCCCCCGATTGGCCAGGGCACCATCGGCGGCGGATTGGCCCAGGATGATGTCGGCCGCGCTGTCCGGTCCGGTCGGCAACTGCTGCCAAATCAGGACCCGATGGTTCCAGGGATCCGCAACCGCCAGCCCGCCACGAAACGCAACGACCCCCGTCGGCACGTTCAGGGTGGCAGCCGTGACCGGCCCCTTGGCATTGCGCCCCTCGCGCCCAAAGGCAGGCTGGCCCACAAGGAGATCAGCGGGGGTGTCGTCCACCTCGGGCACCTTGTGCCAGCCGAGCACCCGGTGATGCCCAGTGTCGGCCACCCAGAGCGAACCATCCGGGTGCAGGCACACCCCGCGCGGGCCGAACAGGCGGTGTGCTGCGGGCGTGATCGGATCGGCCAGCATCCCGCCATCGGTGCCAAGGATCACCCGCGCACCTGCGGGATCCAGCAGCGGCGCCCCTTGCGTGATCGTGCCCTCGGCCTTGATCGGCGAGAAGGAAGGGGCCAGCGACACCTTCATGGCACGATCCTGATCTGGACCCGCGACCCGATCACCCGCACGGCATGGGCATGAAGCTGCACCTCGGGCGCGGTCAGGCATTCGCCGCTTTCCAGCGCATAGCGAAAGCCGTGGAACGGGCAGGTCAGGATGCCACCCTCCAGCGCGCCATCGGTCATCTCCAGCCCCATATGGGCGCAGGCGTTGCGGAAACAGGTCACGGTATCGCCATGGCGCGAGAGGATGACCCCCTCACCCCCAACGGTTTCGAACAGCACCGCGCCATCGGGCAGGCGCGAAAGGTCCAGCGCGTTGTGCCAGGCCCCGCCGAGCGTTTCGGCGAAAGGTGAGGTGAAATGCACCGTATCCGCCCCGCCACCACCCAGACCCTTGGCCTGCCGCACATCGGTGATTTCAGGCACCGCGTCCTGAATGGCCTTCTTCACACCGGCGTAGAAGGTCAGTTGCGAGGCAGGGCAGCCATCGCAGGCCCCGAGAAACCGGATATCCGCACGGGACCCTTCAACTGCGGCCACCTCGGCATTGCCGCCATGGCTCGCTAGCATCGGGCGCACGGTTTCCAGCGCCGCCTCGACCCGCTCGAAAAGCGAAGGTTTCAGGATACCGTGACGGCGGAGGACGGCATAGACAACCTCATCCCGCGCCGCCTCGGCCAGGGCCGCGCCGAAGCCTGGCTGGGATTTCAGACTGCGGATTAGGCGGCGAAAGGCCTCGGCGTTCAGCGCATCCAGTGCTTCGGTCTGGGCCTTCGCGCCCATTCGGGCCGCATCGTCCCAATGCTCCGCCAGCGCCTCCAACGCGCGCAGATCACCCAGCAGCCGGTCAAGGCTGGGGGCATCTGCGGCGGGGAGCGAGGCGTCCTTCATGGCTTCACGCGTACTTCACGTCTTTGAGGAGAACCGGCTGTGCGATCCCCGCCACCGCCCCCGCCGCAATCGCCGCCAGCCACATCGGCGCAAACTGCCCCAGGACCAGCCCAACGATCAAACCTGCACCCGCGCCAATGGCCAGTTGCCGGATCACCATGCGGTTGTCTTTGAAAAGCTTGCCCGCGAAGAATTGCTTCGCAGAGTTCATTGCCATGCCGAACATGCGCGCCCTCCTCAGGTCAGGGACAGCACGAGCACGGTCAGAACGACCGCGACACTGCCCGAGATGATGCCGTAAAGCCCGCCCATATAGGCGGCGAGTTCCGTGCCAAGGGCGTCCTTGCCGATGCGGATGCCCGAGAGGGCCCCGGCACCAAGGGCGGCCGCAAGGCCAAGGATGAGGGAGAGGATAACAGTCACGCGCGGGGTTCCTTTTGGTCTCGTGTCAATGGCTTTGGTGCGAGGCAAAGGCGCTGTGCGGCGCCAGTGCCGAGGTCAGGTCGGCGATCGCCTCGGCAACGGAACGGGCCTTCTCGGCCTCCCCACGCTGCTGAAAGATGCCTTGCGCCTCACGCAGAAGGGCGACAGCCTCCTGGACATGGCGCGGGTTGCCGGCTTCGGGGTTTTCCAGATCGTCGGGCAGGTTTGCAAGGCAGTTGGCCTTGTTCGCGATGGTGTTGGCATAGGCCTCGGGCATGTCGCGCAGCGTGCGGACCTTCAGCGCCTCGTCATAGGCATCAAGCGCGCGCAAGCAGTTTTCCACCCGGTGCGCGGTCGAGACATACTGCAGCGCATTGCCGAGGTTGTTCTGCAGCATGGCATATTCAACCGGATGGTCGATCAGGGTGACGACGCGCAGCCCCTCTTCGAACGCTTGCACCGCCAAAGCCTCGCGCAGCTTGCCGCTGTCGTCGGTGAAGGGCATCGACATGAAGGCGGTGGCCAGGTTGTTCTGCAGGATCGCGAATTCCTTCGGGTAAGCCGCCTTGTCAAAGGTCCGCAGCGCGCGCTGATAGGCGCTGATTGCGGGCTGGATCGGCATCATGCCCCATCCGGCGAGGGTCTGGCAGATCAGGCCAAGGTTCATCTCGGCTTCCGCGATCTCCGCGTTGGAGCCTTCAGCGGTCAGGGTCGCGATGGCCGTGGTGATTTCCGCGCGGGCGGCCTTCATCGGCTCGGCATCCTTGGCCGGCACCGCCATCAGCGCTGTGGCAAGACGCGCCCGAATGCGCGCCCCGCCCAGCACTTCGCCCGGAGGGACAAGCGTCAGAGCCTTGAGATAAAGGTCAACAGCGGCGTGCAGGTCTGCCGGTTCGCGCGGGGCCTGCTGCAGGCCCATCGCAATCTCCATCAGCATCTGCGCCTTGTCAGCGTCAGATGTGTCGGCGTCTTCGACAGCCATCAGCGCAGCATCGACCTGCTGCTTGGTGCGGCTGGTTGCAGCCATGGTAGACCCTCCCCGCGCGACTCAGGCGTGTCGCGTCTTCTTGTGCAGAAAGAAGATCACTTGCTGCGCGCCTTGTCTACTTTCTTCTTCAATTGAAAATCAACTTTGCATAGTAGGCGGCAGTTCTGCGCAAAGCGCGCCCTGATCGGATACCCAGTTAGCAGGAAGATCAGTCACGCTCAGCCCCAGCAGACCCTGATCCTGAAATACGTCCCGCGCTTGCGCCACGCGGTCCCCCGCAGCATTGCGGAGCTTGAGAAGACAGCCGCCCGCTGTTGCCTGATGCACGGGCAGGATCATCAGAGTGCCGTCGCGGATCAGCACCACCACCGAAGCGATGCCGCGAAAGTAGGTCTCGACCACCACCGCGGGCAGGTAGATCGAGCCATCCCGAACCGAAAGCACCGCGGTCATGCGGCCAGCCAATCATCAATCAGTCCGCGCACCCTTTGCGCTACGCTTTGCGCCGAAGCCTCGACGGACGGGCTGAGGGCAAGGCCAAGGTCAAGCGTCGCCGCTTCGATCAGAAGGACGACCACGGTTGCGGGATAGGTGTCACCGTAGATGCGGCGCCCGGCGTAAAGTGCATGATCCCAGCGGAACTCGTGCAAGCCCGCGCCCTTGGCAGGTGGCGCGGCAAGGACTTCGCCCGGCACCTCGTAGACCGCGCCGGGATTGCCGCCAGGCACCCGCGCATCGACTACCACCAGATGGGTGGCACCGCGTGCGCGATACATTGCTGTCATGCCGTCTGTGCCAACATCAAAGAGCCGCACCTGAGGCGGCAAACACTTGTCGCGCAAGAGGGCAATCACACGTGGCCCGACCCCATCATCGCTGCGGTTGGGATTCCCGCAGCCAAGTACGATAATGTCGGGCTCTGTCAGATCCGCCATAGCCTGCAGGACCATTCCGGCTCGACCGGCAGCATGAGTTCTGGCAGATCGCAGAACCGGGCGTGGACTTTGTAATACATGCAGGTTTCGCAAGGTTGCGGCATGTCTTCGGCCTCGATGGTGTGGTCGGTAAAGCCACCGATCACCAGCTTTGCCACCAGATCATCGCCCGCTTCGACCTGCAGGCGGCGCACAATCGCGTTCACCTCTTCGCTGGTGCCCGCACGCGGCCAGACCTCGGTTTCCAGCCCGCCAGCAAGGCGGGCGGCGATATCCTTGCGCAAGGTTTCCAGGTCCATCTTTTCCCCTAGATGCGCCACAGGCGGCACCACCAGTCAGCCTTGGCCGGAAGATTGAGTTCCGGCAGATCGCACCAGCGCCGGTGCACAAGGAAATACATGCATTCCTGGCAACGCATCTTGTCAGGCCCATACGGCTCCAGCAGCCAGCCCGAAATCACCAGTTTCTCCCGCAAGGCGTTTGCGTCCAGCGGGCGCAGTATGTCGAGGAGCTTTGAGAACTCCCGGTCCGTTTCCGGGAACGGTTCAACTTCGGTGACCAGCCCGTCTGCGAACATGTCCTCGATCATCCGAAGCAGCATGTCATGGCTGGCCTCGGCAGGTGTCACCCCATAGCGCGCGATGTATGCCTGCGACTGGTCGGCCAGGCTTGTCTCCTTGTTCACGGCTTGTCCCTCCCCTTGGATCCACCCTGCAATGGCCGGGCCGACAGGCCCGACCACCGTGCTACGGATCAGGCGGTTCGGAAGCGCGCCAGCTCTTCGCCGGTCTGGCCATCATGCGCATGAACCGTGCAGACAAGGCAACTGTCATAGGACCGGCAGACATGGCCCACTTCGACCGGGTCGTGCTTGTTCTTGATCGGCGTGCCGATCAGCGCCTCTTCGATCGGGCCGCGCTGGCCATCAGCCGACCGGGGGCCGACGTTCCAGGTGGTGGGGGCGATGATCTGGTAGTTGGCGATCTTGCCGTTCTTCACCTCGATCCAGTGACACAGTGCCCCACGGATCGCCTCGGTAGCTCCCCAACCCTTCCCGTCGCGTTCGGTCGGCTTGATGTACCACTCGTCGTTCAGCCGGAACTCGCGCAGGATGCGCTCGGCCTCACGGTACAGGATGCACAGTTCATGCATCCGCGCGAAATGGCGCAGCATGATCGAGGCACCGCCCATCTTGCGGTACATGTCGAGGACAAGGCCATCCGAATGCTGGAAGGCCTGGCCGGTGGTGTTGCCTGCGATCAGTCGGCGGGCCAGCGGCCCGGCCTCAAGCGCGCCGCTTTCCGAATGGCGAACGGCAGTGCCCCAAGAATACTTGCCTGCCGGATCGACCTTGTTCTTGGCGATCGGCTTCGTGGTGCGGTCAAATGGATGGACCGCCGCGCCTTCATCATACCAGGCGTGGGTTGTATCTTCGCGGGTGAAGATATGCTCCATCGGGCCGAAGGTGTCGGTCGCCCCGTCATAGGTGCCCGACTTCATGATCACCGCCGAGGACCGCCCGTCGATGGTAGGCTTGTTGTACTTGTCCTCATGCGGCAGGTAGCCCCAGGTCACGAACTTGCCGTGGCCTTTACCATAGTGCTGCAGGCCGATTTCCTTCGACATGCGCCAAAAAAGGCCGAGGTCGGAATTGGCATGCTTCGGGCTTTCCTCAAGCCAGGCCTCGAATTGCTCCAGCGTCTGGATTTCCTCGTACCGCTCCATCGAGCAGCCGAGCCACAGGGGTTCGATCCAGTTCTGCCGGAAATGCTCCAGGATCGACCAGGCGCGCGTCACATCGGTCAGGGTGGGCGCGCACATCACGCCGCCCGGCACCATGAAGGACGAATGCGGCCATTGCCCGCCAAGAAGAGCGTAGATCTCCACCGGACGGCCAGAGATCGTCACGCCAGCCTCATAGGATGTGCCGGTGAAAGGCGAGTAGCGCTTGACCGCTTCAGCGTAGAAGGGTGAAGCGGCATAGTTTTCGTTGGTGTAGTCGATCATGAAGAGGCCGTAGTGGTGGCGCGGCAGCGATTGCAGCGACTCCACGATCTGGCCAAGGTTCCGCGCGAGGATCGCGTTACGCGGCACCGTGGTGCCCCAGGCCGTGTCCAGCGCCCAGGCGGCGCAGGTCAGGTGTGACGCGCCGCAAATGCCGCAGGCGCGGGGGGTGACGACAAGGCCCGCCTGCGGGTCCTTGTCCTTCAGGATCACCTCGAACCCGCGGAACAGCTCCGCATGGGTCCAGGCATTGGTGACTTTGCCATTCTCGATTTCCACCCGAACGTCCAGATCACCTTCGACCCGGCCAACGGGAGAGATGTCGAGCGTCTCGACGGTTGCTGCAGTTGCTGACATGTGTTTGCTCCCTGTTCGTGGCTCAGACCACGAAGATGTCTTCTTCGGCCCAGGCGGGGGCCATTCCCTTGGCGGCGGCGGTCAGCTTGATGTAGCCAACCTTGTCGACGCCTGTCGGCATGTCCTTGGGCACGCCCATCACCGTCTGCGTCTTGAACACCGTGCCGGGGTTCAGATCGAAGAAGGGGAACTCGGGCTCGGTGCAGCCAAGGCACGGCATGCCGGCGCGGGTCTTGGACGAATGGCGGTTCCACAGGATGCGGTTGCAAGGGCTGTGGGTCATCGGGCCACGGCAGCCGAGGTCGTAGAAGAGGCACCCTTTGCGTTGACCGAAGGCGGTGGTCGAGACCTTGTAGGCAAAGTGCATGTTCCGGGTGCAGCCGGTTTGCGTGAAGGACGAGAAGAACGTTTTCGGGCGATGGAATTCATCCAGCGTCAGGTCGCCCGCACGGCCCGTGGCGACGGCGACGAGGATCTGGGTTACCCAGTCCGGGTGCGCGGGGCAGCCGGGAATGTTGATGACCGGCAGGCCCGATTTCGCCTTGAACCCGGCACCCAGCGAACCGCCCTTGGCGCGCTTCAGGAACTGCATCCCCACGCTTTCCGACGGGTTCGGCGCCATCGCGGGAATGCCGCCATAGGTCGCGCAATCGCCGATGGCGACAACGAAGTCGGCGGCCGCCGAAAGCTCGGCGACCCACTCCTTCATCGGCCGGCCGCAGAAGCGGTTCCACTCGCCGGTGCCGTTCGGGGCGTTGATGACTGTGCCCTCGAAGACGAAGATATCCAGCTTGATCTCGCCCGAGATGCATTTCTGCAGGATCGTCTTGACGTTGTCGCCAAGCTCCAGCCCCAGCGAGGGTTGCCACAGGATGTTGATCCCGAAATCGGTCACCAGATCGCAGGCGCTGGGTTCCTCGGCGTTCAGGAACGACATCGTATTGCCCGAACAGGCGCCGCCTTGCAGCCAGAGTAGATTAGCCATCCGTTCCTCCCGTAGATGACGCCGACTGCCGAAAACGACAGCGGCACGACCAAGGTGATCGGCTTTGAAGCGACCGACCTTACTGACATGCTAGTCGGGGAAGTGAGCCTTGGGAAATCAACTCGGGAGGCTGGATAGAGCTATTGCTGCAACGAAGTGTAAACTGAAAACGACATTGCGAGGGGTTGTGCAAACTTACTTTTCAGCGACGCTAGCAGCGACCGCCGCAGACCGGACAACGCGCCTCGCCGAAATAGCTGTACCAGATGCCGTTGCAGCGGTCACACCAATGGCCCTTGGCGCTGATCGCCACGGGGCCAAGCGTTTTCGACAGGGCAGTCAGGCCAAGGTCGCGGGGCTTCACGGGCGCCTTCGCCAAGCGCGAACCGGGGAACGGCACAACTACTGATCGCTCAGGCTGTTCGGTCATCCCCCACGTCCCCGCTTGATATCGTACCGCTTGATCTTGTTCGCCAATCCGACCCGCGACAGCCCGAGGTCTGTGGCCACCTTGCTTTGGTTCCAATGGCTTCGATCCAAGGCCTGCAGGACAATAGCGCGCTCCAGGCTTTCGACCATGTCCTTCAATGTGCCGCCCGAGGGCACGAACCCACCCGGACCCGCATCATTGATCGGAGTGGAGGAGATCTTCTCAGACAGGTGCCGAAGCGCGATGTAGCCGCCCTGTTCGGCAACCGCCACCATCCGCTGGACCTCGGTTTCCAACTCGCGGACGTTGCCCGGAAATGGGTAGGCTTCCAAATGCTTCAGCGCATCGGTGGTCACCCCCAAGACCCGTCGCCCGACGACACCGGCGTATTTCTCGACAAAGAACCGGGTCAGGACGGGAATATCCTCGGGCCGGACGGCGAGGGCGGGCACGTCCAGCTGGAACCCTCGCAACCGATAGTATAGGTCGCGGCGGAAGGTGCCTTGTTGCACCATCTTTTCAATCGATTTGTTCGAAGCCGCGATGATCCGAACATCGCTGTGCAGCATCGTGTCCGACCCCAGGGGCTTGACCTCGCCCTCTTGTAGGAATCGCAACAGCGCCACTTGAAACTGAGGCGAGATCTCGGACACCTCGTCCAGAAACACCGTGCCCCCATCCGCCGCCCGAAACAGGCCCAGCCGGTCCGAGATTGCCCCGGGAAAGGCCCCCTGCACATGGCCGAAGAGTTCCGAATGCAGCATGTTCTCGGCAATGCCGCCGCAGTTCTGCACCAGCATCGGCGACTTGCGCCGGCCCGAGTTGAAGTGGATCGCGCGCGCCAGAAGTTCCTTGCCGGTGCCGGTGTCGCCCTGGATCAGCACGGGCATATTGGTGCTGGCCGACATCTTCGCCTCGGCCACCAGATCGGCCATCTTCGAGCTGACGAAGACCAGCCGTTCGAACTGCGAATAGCCACCCTGGACTGACCCGTCGGGAGTGGTCTGGAAGATATCCTCATCCAGCGACATTTTCAGCTCGCGGCTGAGGATGCGGTGCCGCCGCGCCAGTTCCGCCTGCTCCAGTGCGCGTTTGGCCATGACACCCAGCTGTGCCGGATCCAACGGCTTGAACAGAAACACGTAGGCGGCCGTCCGGTTGGCAAGCTGGAACCCCTCCGGCGTGCTTGTGGGGTCGAAGACCACGATCCGGGCGCAGGAGGTATGCGCAAGGCGCGAATGGATCAGTGCGCTTTCGTCGATGTGTGCGCTGTCTCCGCAATCATACAAGAACAGGTTTACAAAAACCTCGTCCATCCGCCGGATCGCGGTGCGGTCATCCTCGCAGTAGATCAGCCGATAGCCGTCAGCCTCGCTCAGCGCCGAAGATACGGCAGCAATCACCCCGGGATCCGTCGATTTCAAAAGAATGGTCTGAACAATGCTCAATTGGATCGGGTTCCGTCGGTCAGCGGCTTCAGCCTTCACTGCCTTGCCAATCAGGTTTACACACTGCATGCTTCGCTTTCAAGTCGGTTGCCCAAAAAGCGGTTAGACTGCAATCTCGTTGCCTGCATTGGGTGATCGCTGTCAGTGTACAGTTGGGCAGCTCCAGATCCTGCCGAACGGCAGTTCCGCGCCCCGCTGGACCATTTGCTCAGAGTAGGCACACCTGCCGGCGCGAATGACTACTATTCTGAAATGCTGCAGGTGCGATGCCGCACACACTCGGGTCTGCTCTCCGCCCCTTACGTTGCCGAGAGTGAGAGCCGTGCCGGTTTTCCGTTGACGGGTTGAAGGTTGGGAGAGTGGCTCCCGGCGCCTGTCGCGGGAGATTATCGATGGGTGTTGTGGAAGTTCTGGACCCGATGCAGCCGGCGCGGGCGGGTGGCTGGAAGGTGGATGTGAGCCGGGGGGAGCGGAACGGGCGGGTGTCGTCCGAATGGTTCAATCGGCCAGATGATGAGCGGTATCTGTCGCTCGACGATCTCTGGGCATCGGTGAAGGGTCGGTCGGAGCGCAGCCGCAGCCGTGTGGTGCAGACGGCGGATATCCGGGTCGAGGCGGCGCGCGACAGCGCTGAGCGGCTGCATTTGGTCCTGCCGAAAGCGCATGAGCTGGTTGCGCCCACGCACTGGGCCTTTGGCCAGCTTGCCAGCATCGTCGGCGCGCCTGCCTCCTACCTGCGCCAGTTGTCCGCGCCGCTGGCAGGGATCAACCTGCAATACGGCCTGACCAACCATCGCGCTGAGCAGGTGAAGACTTTCGAGACGGAAGATGGTCGCACGGAACTGCGCGCGGTCACCGGCCCGGACTATGGCCGCATCCACGACCACGAGCTGGTCGAGGCGGTGCAGCGCATCGCGGGCAATGGCACTGGCGACACGCGCTGGAAGGTCCCGGGGGTGCTCGACTGGTCGACCGGGGTCTACAACCCCGATGTCGAGATCAGCCGCGACACGACCACGCTCTACGCCTCGGATCGCGATGTCTTCCTGTTCCTGGTCGATGATCACAACCCGATCGAGGCGGGTCGCCTGCCGGACGGCTCCCCCGATCTCTTCTGTGGTTGCCGCCCGTGATGCAAGAGACTTTTGACCCTGCTGGCATGTGATCGAAGGCGCTCTTCTGTCAGGCCTTTGAGTGCGGCACATTCAGAAGCCGCTGGCCGGTATGGTGATCCGCGGATCAGGTCCGAATCTACTTCCCGAGCTTCAAGCTCGTAGAGATCGTCTGGTTTCCCCGACCCAGATCTATTCGATCGTTGTGCCCATTCAGGTCGTCGCTCTCTCACACCCCCCGTTGTACCGACTAGGTTTACTGCGCCGTGATACTCACATCGCAGCTGCCATTGCCGGATCCCTGTAATCTTCGTTCTTTGTCAACATCGCCCAAAGCTGCCTGGCCATCTTGTTGGCCAGTGCAATCCCGACCAGCATTTTCGGCTTCTTCGCCAGCATTCGGCCGAGCCAGCTCTCCGCAGGACCTTTGTACCGGGCGTGCGCCAAGATGCGCGTCATCGCTCCGATGATCAAAAGTCGACGGATGTCGGTTTGGCCGGCCTTCGAAACCCGTCCAAGGCGCTCCTTTCCCCCCGAGGAATGCTGGCGTGGCACAAGACCAAGCCAAGCTGCGAAGTCTCGGCCGCATCGGAACTGACCCATCTGAGGGGCAAAGGCTTCGACTGCCAACGCCGTCAACGGACCAACACCCGGCATGGTCTGAAGTCTGCGTGCCGTATCGGTTTGATCCGCAAGCGCCTTGAGCCTCTTGGTCTTCGCGGTGATCTTCTCTGTCGTCTCCGCGATCTGCGCCAGCAACTCCTGGCACTCAGTGACGATGAGCGAAGGAAGGTCGCAGTCAGGGTCCTGGACCAGCGCGTCCATCCGCTTCAGATGGGCCAGGCCGATCGGAAACACATGGCCATATTCATACAGCGCCGACCGCAGCGCGTTCACGAGCTCTGTCCGCTGACGGACCAGCCGTTCGCGGTTGCGGAACAGGACAGACTTGGCCTGTTGCTCGGCTGACTTCGGTAAGACAAAGCGCATCTCGGGCTGACGCGCCGCGATCACGATCGCTTCAGCATCGGTCGCGTCATTCTTTTGGCGCTTCACGAATGGCCGGACGTACTGAGGGGCGATCAGCTTGGTTTCATGGCCCATCTTCTCCACCTCCCGGGCCCAGTAGTTGGCGCTGCCGCATGCCTCGAACACAACGATGCAGGCGGGCTGTTGGGCGATGAAAAGCCGGAACTGTTCACGGGTCAGTTTCTTGCGAAACTTCACCTCCCCAGCGATCGATGCACCATGGACCTGAAAAACCCTCTTTGCCAAATCTACCCCGATTATTGTATCCTTCATCTTGCCGCCTTCTCCGCTGTTGTGGCTCTCACATCCACATTCTTGGCACATTGCGATGCCGTCTGGGGAGGGCGGCAACCATCCCATCTACTTCCGGGGTTTCTATTGCTTCTGTATTAAGCCAACCCCATTCAGGGCACTTTCGAAGAAACTCCATCGCCAAGAACATGCTTCTGTCCGTAGTCGGCGCGGTGGCCGCCACATCATGCCTTTCTGTGCTGAACCCGGCGGTCCAATCTGGAAAACACGTGATGGCCGGAAGGACCGGGCTCACGACAGTAGAACCGGACTCGCCTGGCTCGCGTCCCGGCGAAGGGACCTCTTCGACCGTGCCGAATGGCCGGCCGTCAGAGCAGTTTACGTCGCTGGTTGGACATCCCCCGCGCCGAATTCGAATTCAGTTCCGTCGACCCACATCCTGTGCATCAACACGGCAAGCTTGCGCGCCAACGCGACCTTGGCCCGTTTGGCGCCACGCCGCTTTACCAGCCGAAGCGCCCAGGCCTTCAAGGCAGATGGTTTGACACGCAGCGTGATGATCGCATTCGCCGCCTCGTAGAGCACCGTTCGGACCGAGGCATCGCCGGCCTTGGTGATATGGCCGGTCACATCCACCTCGCCGGATTGGTATTTTCGCGGTGTCAGGCCGAAATGCGCACCGATCGCTTTGGAGGATCGGAACCTATGGGGATCATCAACGGCAGCCACGAAAGTCAGCGAGGCGATTGGGCCAACGCCAGGCACCGTCATCAGCCGCTTGCACACTTCGCTTTCCCGGGTCAGACGCAGCACCATGCGATGCAACTCGGCCAATTCGCGGGCGAGAGCAGCGCGGGCCTCCAGCATAGCGCCGATCACCTTCTCAAGCATCGTGTTCCCCGTGATCAGTTCGCGGAGCCGGGCATCAAACCGGGCCCGTCCGATCTGACCGACCTTCAAGCCGAAAGACCGCAGGATTCCGCGCATCCCGATGTCGAGATCGACACGCTTGCGTGTGAGAAGCTTGCGGGCAGTCAGCAGCGCCCGGATTTCCTGCGAGTCGGCGGATTTAGCGTGAACCGATTTGAACCAGCCGAGCCGCAGCATTTGAGCGATCCCCCGTGCGTCATTGCGGTCAGTCTTCACAGCCATGGCCGAGATCGCCGCCTGGACATGTCGCGTTTCGAGCAGGACCACGTCGAACCCCTCGGCTTTCAAACCGTCGTGCAGCCAGCCCGAAAGCGCCCCGGCTTCCAGCCCGATCCGCGCCTTCGTGCATCCTTCAGCCCGCAGGACACGTAAAAGCGCGTCTGGATCGCTCAGTGCTTTCAATTCGCGTATGACCTTGCCGCTCTGATCAACAATGCAGACGGCGCTTTCCTTCAACGAAACGTCGATGCCAACATACTTTTCCATTTCAGTTCCTCCAGTTGCCAGTGCCTCATCATAGGGCGCTACTGGCTTAATACGGCATCTGGAACTCCGAGGTGGGGGCCAAGACCCTCGGCATGGCGAGCTTTTACCTGAGGGCGGTGTGCCAGAACCGGAACCTCTGGGGCGTCGAGGATTTTCAGGAGATCACCATCCGCCATTCGAAATATGCCGCCTCGCGTTTTGCGCAGGAAGCGACCCCTGCGCTGACGCGGTTTGCCAATTCCTCGCCGCAGAGCTTTGTGAACGGCATCAAGGCCGCACGGCAGCAGATCGTCGCGCGCACGGACGAGGACCGGGATGACTTCCTTCGGAAACGCGGCTTCTCGAAGGCCGAGTCCGGCAAGATCATCGAGAAGGTGCTGATGGAAGAGGGCCGCCCGCCGGAGTCGATCTTCGACTTCGTGCAGGGCATCACGCGGCTTGCGCGCGACAAGTCCCAGCAGGACGCCCGCCTCGACATGGAGGGGCGCGCCAAGAAGCTCCTCGACCGGGTCGGCTGAGGCAACGCGCCATCCGCATGACCGCCCAGTCCCGTTGGGCGATCAGCTTTTCATAATTGCGCCGACGGCCCGCCCTTCGACAGGGCAGGGGCGTCGGCGTTTTTATTTTTCGGAGACCCACCGTGACCCCGCAAGAAGAAACCGTAATCCTCGAGGCCCGCGAAATCCTCGGGCGCTATCTGAACCAAAACCCTGTCCTTGGCAGCTGGCAAGCTGTTCGCGATTATTGTGCGCTGACTGTGCGCGGCGAGGTGGAGCGTTTCCATGTTCTTTATCTCGACCGTCGGAACCGCGTTATCTCGGACGAGCAGCTTTCGGTCGGAACTGTGGACCATGTCCCGGTCTATCCCCGCGAGATCATCAAGCGGGCGCTGATGTTGAACGCAAGCGCCCTCATCGTTGTCCATTATGTGGCGCGCCACATAATGGGCGTTTTGTGCCCCGTTTTCTTATGTGCCCCGCCGTCAAGATCAGTAGCTCTTTCAATGGCTTCTGAGCTAAAGCCCGGCACATAACGGCAAACGTCGTGCAACATGACAGCTCCTGCAATTTTCCAGAAGGATGCTTGTCATGTTGGAACGCCATTTCAGGTCGCTCAAGGTGATCGACCGTATCAGAGCCCAGTGGCTTGGGCCGCAGATCGAGCGCTACGTTCAATCGCTTGATGAGTTACATACCGGTACCGCTACTATTCAGCAGAATGTTCGGGCCCTCGGACACTTCAACGAGTTCGTCGTTGGACGTGGTGTTCAACGCCTTGATCAGCTTCCAGATCACGTAGATGCGTTTGTAAGCCACTGGTTTGCTAAACACGGCAAGTGGTGCAAGAGCGCACAGGACCGGGCGGCAATCGCTTCCCAAAGCCGTTTGCCTGTGGAGCGAATGCTTTGCCTAGCTCTGCCTGGTTTCACACGTCCGAGCCATCGTCCCCGCATGCCCTTCTGTGTCAGCGCACCTGGTTTTTTCCCTTTCCTTCTCAACGAGAAAGGACTGCGCCAAGCCACGCTACACAAATACACCTACACCCTGCGCCCGTTCGAGTCATACTTGGCGCAGACGGGCATAACCCTGTCGGCGCTTACCCCGGCGTCCATCACTGATTTCATTAACACCCGCGCGGAGACGTTGCACAAGTCCGGCATGCTCGGCACGACCGGCGCCTTGCGCGTCTTCCTCGCCTATCTGCACCGTGAAGGCATCATTGCGAACGATCTCACACGCAGTCTTCCGCGCGGCCGCGCCTATCGACAAGCATCCATTCCACGTGCCATTTCATGGCCTGATGTCGAGCGCCTGCTGGCCAGCGTCGATTGCCGCTCCGACGTGGGCAAACGCGACTATGCCATTCTGACATTGCTGGCCAGCTACGGATTGCGTGCAAGAGAGATCGCGGCCCTGTGCCTCGATGATATTGATTGGGTGCATGACCAGATCAGCATCCCAATGCGCAAAGGCGGCCATTCGACCCGATATCCGCTGTCAGCGACCGTCGGCGAAGCCATAATCGCCTATTTGCACGTTCGGCGCACGGATATCGCCGATCGCCAAGTCTTCTTGGCCGCAAGATCGCCATATACACCTATGAGGCATACGGGGGTGTCGTGCATGGTTTCTGGCCGCATGCGCAGTATTGGCATTCAGGTTGCACGTGCCGGCTCGCACACATTGCGCCATGCCTGCGTTCAGCACCTTGTAGAAGCCGACCTGCCCTTCAAAGTCATTGGCGATTACGTCGGTCATCGCCACCCCGCATCCACATTGGTCTATGGCAAGGTGGCGGTGCACAAGCTGCGAGAGATGGTCATTGCCCAAGGGGAGGACGTGCTATGACCGCCCCCTGGAACAGCTTTCAAAGCATCCTGGCCCCTCAGATCGAACAATACCTGCGTGCAAAACGCGCCATGGGATGCAAGTTCGCCTGCGAAGATCGCCAACTTCGGCTGCTCGATCGATTTCTCAACAACCGCGGCGTGGAAAGCATTGAGGCGATTGACGCACAGTGCCTGCAGGACTTCTTGGATTCCCGCAACCGAACCAACCCGCGGAGCTACAATAATCTGCTCGGAGATGTTCGACGGTTGTTCGACTGGATCGCCAGCCAACAAATCCTTGGTGCCTCACCGGTAACGATCAAGCCTCAGCCGCAAACAGCGCGACAGCTGCCTTACCTGTTTTCTGACAAGACTATCCGGCTACTGCTGACTTTGGCCGCAGCATTGCCAGATAATTCACGCGCACCACAGCGCGGCATTCTCTACGAGATGATCTTTGCCTTGCTCGCTGGCCTTGGGCTGAGGGTCGGGGAGGTCGCTCGCCTTCAGTGGGGCGATGTGGACCTGACCCGCGAAGTGTTGGAGATCCGCAATACCAAGTTTGGCAAGGATCGACTTGTGCCCTTTGGCCCCAAGTTGGCCGCCAGGCTACGCAGCTACCTGACGCAACGCGAGCAACATGGGTTCGCCTGCTCGGGCACCAATTACCTATTTTCCTGGAATGGCCGTACACCGATCAGCACCAACAGCATCCGGAACACTTTTCGCGATGACCTGTTGCCGCAACTCGCCCTTGTGATCCCGCCTGGAGTTTTCGGTCCCCACGTTCATGGCCTGCGCCATTCATTCGCGGTGCGCACCCTGCTGAACTGGTACCGCCAAGGGATCACGCCGGCAGACCGCCTCCATCATCTGTCCACATTTCTGGGGCACCTCAATCCCAGCAGCACCGCAGTTTATCTGACCATCACTAACGATCTTTTCGATGCCGCCAATCAGCGTTTCGAGGCCTTCGCACCGACGCTGAGCGGTGGAGGCCAAGCATGACACAGCTGAACCTTCCCACCGCCGTTCACCATTACTTTCTGGAGTATCTGCCGCGCCACAAAGGCCTGCAATCCAGCACGATCCGCAGTTATCGAGACAGCCTGCGTCTATTCCTGATCTTCGTTGCGGATGCCAATCGGATCGGGGTCAGTGGCCTCGGGTTCGAGCATTTGGACTACTCTGCTGTGCAGGCATTCCTAAACAACATGGAGGTCAAGCGCGGCAACGCCATCAGTACGCGCAACCAGCGCCTGACGGCCCTGCACGTTTTCTTCGAATATCTCTGCCGGACCGCACCAGAGATGTTGCCGGTCAGCGCCAAGGTTGCAGCCATACCGATGAAGCGCCATCAGCGCCCAGAGATGAAGTTTCTGGCACGTGATGAGGTCGAGGCGCTCTTTGCCTGCATCCCCGCCCAGGATCGTCTTTCGCTGCGCGACCGCGCGCTCCTCATGCTGCTCTACAACACCGGTGCGCGCGTCTCAGAGGTCGCGCAACTGAAGGTGGGCCAACTCGATTTAGCCTCACCGGCGCGGGTCAGGCTGCTCGGCAAAGGGTCAAAGTGGCGAACCTGCCCTCTTTGGAGCCAGACCGCCAAGGCGTTGCAGGACATGCTGGATGAACGCGCCACAGTTCTTTCGCCAGATACCATTGTGTTCGTCGGCGGCACAGGCGGCGGGATGACCCGTTTCGGCATCTACAAGCGTATTCGCCATCACGCCAAACTCTGGGAGGCGGCGGGCGTACAAGCCTCACGCACCCACATCACGCCCCACGTGTTTCGGCACACAACGGCGGTCCATCTCCTCGAGTCAGGGGTGGAGGTTAACGTCATTCGGGGCTGGTTGGGGCATGTCAATCTGGAGACGACCAATCGCTACGCCGAGATAACCATACGCATGAAGGCGGAAGCCCTGAAACTGCTTGAGCCGGTTGCTGGTGGCAAAGCACGAAAATCCGCATGGCGAGATGACGCGGCCATGCTGGCGTGGCTCTCATCCCTGTAGCGATATGACACTGGGCGGCATGATTGGCCGCCCAGTGTCTCGACAATCATCTGTCGCCCAAAACCAGAAACACCTGATGCCAACAAGCATGCACCGTTATGTGCCCAGCCTTGCCTCAGAAGCCATTGATAGAGCTACCGATCTTGACTTCGGGGCACATAAGAAAACGGGGCACAAAAGGTCCACAACCACCCTTCCGGTGATCCCACGCCATCCGAGGCGGATATCACCATGACGAAGGAAATCCAGAAGGGCTGCAAGTATCTCGGCCTGACTTTGCATGACCACATCATCGTGGGTGGGGGCCAAGAGCTTTCGCTGCGGGGTTTGGGCAAGATGTGACCCGTCCTCCGGATCAACACCTTCCGTCGCCCCTTCGAGGAAGAGGGCGGCGGTTTGGTCTTTGACGCTTGAGGCGGGGAGAGAGGCTTCCCGCACCGTCGGAGATATTTCCCATGTTCGACCTTTCCTTTCCGGCCCTATCGACCTCGTTTCCGGCTGACGTCATGCCGGTCATCGCGCACAGCACATTTGACCCCGCGCTGCCCTTTTCCCTGACGCTGCCTGATCGCAACCCTGCGGCTGCGATGTCGGGAGAGGCGCGTCCTCGGATCATCGGCCATTTTACGACGCTGGCCGAAGCCATGCGGGGCGCGATCAAAATGGCGGAAGAACTGGAGCCTGATGCCGGACCGCGCATGGTTGCGGTCCTTGACCGCGATGAGCGTCTTGTCCTTGCCGGTGCCGCAGCGAATGGCGCCGTCGCTTGGTGCGCCCCTGTCATGACCGCCGCCGAGGCCCGGGTCGTGGTTATGGAAGCAAGCCAGCTTCGGGCGCAGGCAAGCCGCGCGGCGGACTGGCTAGAAAGCGATCTCGCAACCCGCCTGCGGCAGCGTGCCGATCTCTTGGAGGCTCGCCTCGTGGATCCACTCTGGCGCGCCTTTGCTGCCCGCACACTGCAGATCGCTGCATGACCCCAGAGAGGCAGAGGAGGGCAGGGGGCTTTTGTGAGCTTCGCCGGGGCAAGAGATCGCCCGGCGGGCTCCAATCCTTTCCCCTTCTTCGGAGACCTCCATGACCCACGTTGAACCCACCCTCCCGGCGCCGATGCTGTCGTCGACGATCGACTTCGCCTCGGTGTTCGCGGCGCAGACCGAACAAGCCGCCCGCGAGGCCGAACTGCGTCCGGCCAACAAAGATCGCCTGTTCGATGCCCTGACTGCCGCCGGCACTTCCCATGTTACGGTCACCTTCGATGGCGAGGGCGACAGCGGCCAGATTGAAAGCATCGCGGCATGGGCGGGGGAGACAGCTGTCGATTTCCCTGCCGTAGAAATTCCCTACGCCGCCATCACCTGGGACAGTACCGAAGTCGAGATGCGGCAGCTTTCGCTCGAAGATGTTGTCGAACAGCTCGCCTATGATTTCCTCAGCGACACCCATGGCGGTTGGGAAAACAACGACGGCGCTTATGGCGAGTTCTGCTTCGACGCCTGCGCCCGCTGCATCCATCTCGAGTTCAACGAACGGTTCACGTCGTCCGAACTCTTCACCCATGATTTCTGAGGGGGCGGCGATGGCACATCCGTATCACCATGCGCTCTCCTCGGTGAAAAAATGGGGCGGCACGGTCGACGACTTCATGGCAGTGCATTCGTGGTTTGACGCCAGCAAAATTCTGCACGCGGACTTTCGGCATCGGGCGCTGCGCCACCATGCCTTATCCTGACTCTATGGAAGCGTCTTATTCCTGTGCATGGTGCGGGTTATGCGGGGCCTTGGGATTGAGAGATGAGCCAGCCTCGGCCCGCTCTCCATCAAAAGGGCCGTAGGGACGGGGCTGGCGGCGTTTCGGTTTTAGGGCGACTGGAATCGCGGGCGTTGTTTGCTGGACGCGAACGCCTTTGGAGGATGGATGACGCAGCTTTATTTTACCGACGGATCGGCGCTGCGCGCGCCGGTTTCGGTCGAAGGCGTTGCGGTCGATCTGACAGGGGTCGCTAGCAAGATCGGTCTGATGGATGGCATGCCGTTCTTTCTGGATCGGGACGGAAGCTACTTGCATGACGTGAACCGGTTCTTTCGCGCCTGTCCGACCATGGGGGTGCGTTCGCGGCACAGTTTGCGTGCCTACGCCCATGACATTTTCGTCTGGATTAGGTTTTTGGAAGAACGGCGTGGTGGCAAGCAGCTTTGGCGTGTCGACTACAACGATGTCATCGCGTTTCACCATGCACGGCGTTTGTCCGATGCACCGTTCCAGATTTCGGCACCCAGTTGGAATAGGGCGATCGCGGCGCTCGACAAACTGTATCGGTGGGCGCTCGAAGAGGGACTGATCGCATCCTCGCCGTTTCGATACGACCTATCTTTTCGCCATGGGCAAGGGCGGGGAGCGCCGAAGGTGGTCGAGGGCAACAGGGCGCGAGAACGTGCCGCGCGCCCGCATGACATGCAATTCGTTGATCTCGGGCGCTACCTCGTATTTCGGGATATCGGCCTGAAGGGTAGATTGCCGGACGGGTCCGAGGACCCAGCCTGGCGAGGCCGCAATGGGGAGCGGAATGCCGTGTTCGCGGAACTGCTCATTACGACGGGGATGCGCCTCGGCGAGGCGGGAAGCCTGATTATTGACGAACTGCCTCGGTTGACCTCCGACAGCCCGCGGATACTTCCTTTCGATCTTCCGGGCGTGATCACCAAAGGCGAACGCCCGCGACGCATCCGGTTGCCTCGTCGGGTGCTCAAACTGATCGAGGATTACAGCGATATCGAGCGCCAGATCGCCTTGGCAAAGACCCCGCCTCATCCGGCCGTCCCGCTCGTATTGTCATCCGATGGCCGCAACGCCGTCGATGGCAGTGGCCGACGCATCGCCCTGACCAGGCTCCGTCCGCAAGATCGCCAACGGCTGCTGCGATCGCCGGACGGGAGGGCTGAACACGTGTCGCTCTGGCTCACCGAACGCGGCCAGCCCGTGTCGTCGGGCACTTGGGAGGTGGCATTTCGCAGGGCAAGCCAGCGGTGCCGGGCTTTCGGCCTCGATATCACCGTCACGCCGCACATGCTGCGGCACACTTTTGCGGTCAACATGCTGTCGATGCTGATCCGTGAACAGGTTGGCGCGATCTTCAACCCGACCGATGCGCACGGCGCCGCCTATCGCCAGATGCTCGGCGATCCGCTCCGCCATCTCCAACACCTCCTCGGCCACGCGAACATCACCAGCACCTACATCTATCTCGACAGTCTTGCCGAGGCGCAGGAACTCGTCGATGCAGCGGCGGACCGCTGGACTGCCGAACTCATGGCAGACGACCGATGAGCGGCAAATCCAGCGTCTCACAGCCCCGGCCGGGGCGACGAGCGAGCTTTCCCGAACACCTTCCCGATCCAGGTCCCGCGGCGGCCGTTGCCGTCGCTGCCCGCCGTTTCGAGATTGTGCTGGCCGGACGGATGGCAACGATGGATCTGACGCGTTTGTCCGGCCGGTCTTCGCTTGCGCGTTCCTTCACTCAGGCACTCTGGCAGGCGTGTCAGGTCGGGGGCCCGGCCGGAACCGTCCGCACCGCCACGTCTTTGGCCGAAGCGGTCTATCGGTTCTGGCGCTATCTCGATGCGACAGGCTCGCCCCTGCAGGCTCTGGTCGAGATGGACGTCGCCGTCATTGATGGGTTCGACGCCTGGATGGAGGAGAGCGGGCTTCATCCCAACCATCGCCTCCATCTGATGGGCGACGTGGTGGGCCTGCTGCGGTTGGCGGACGCGGGAGAACCAGGACGCCTTTCGGAAGAGGCCACACGCCGATTGTTCTATGTAAGCATGCGCCCGGGTGTTCCACCGCGCCCGCGCGATGCCTACAGTGACCATGTCGCGGTGGCCCTGAAGGCAGCCGCGCGTGCCGATGTTGCCGCGATCATGCAGCGGTTTCGGTCAGCGCCCGTGCGGAAGTGCGAGACACGCATCGATCGGTTGGAGATCGACGCCTTCGCCGAGATCGATCGTGTCGGGTTCATTACCTGCAAGAGTTTTCTCTTCCGCCAACTCTACGCGGCACGGGACTTTGCGGGGTTTTCCAATGAGGGGCTGAGCGACAGGATGCATGGCACGCGGCATCTGCTCTTGGGCGATCTGGTTGCCCTGTTCATCCTGCTGTCGCTGGAGACCGGCCTCGAGATAGAGGCGATCAAGTCGCTGCGTGCCGATTGTCTGAAGAACCCTTCCAGCGGATATGTCGAGATCGAGTATTGCAAGCGCCGCGCCCGCCATGCCGAGTGGAAGCGGCTCCGGGTTCGTGATGGAGGGTCGGGCACGCCGGGCGGTCTCTTGCGCCTTGCCATTCAATGGACAGCGACCGCGCGCCGCCATCTCGGGAGCGAACAGCTTTTCACGTATTTCTGTCGCGGCCGCCTGACCGATGTCGTGCTACCGATGCAGTCGACCAGAAAGATCTGGGTCAGAGGTCACGGGCTGCAAGGTGATGACGGGAAGACGTTGAAGCTCTGCCTCTCGCGTTTGCGCAAGACGCACAAGGCTGCGTGGTATCGTAAGACCGGCGGTCAACTGCGCCGGTTCGCGGTCGGTCATACTGTCGAGGTCGCGGCGAACCACTATGCGGACATTCCGACCCTGCGACCGATCCACGAGGCGACCATCGCCGAGGCGATGATGGACGCCGTCGAAGATGCGTTGCGGCCCACCGTGCTGACGCCGGAAGCCGAGGCGGCAGTCCTGGCCGCTCCTCCGGCACAGACAGGTTTGCCGGAGAGCATGGCAACCGATGTTCCGGCCTTGCTGTCCGGCAAACAGGACGTGTGGCTGGCAAGCTGTTCCGGCTTCTACAGCAGCCCGTTTGCCGCTGCGGGCGAGGCTTGCCCTGTATCGTTTTGGGGCTGCCTCGAATGCCGCAACGGCGTCATCACCACCCGCAAGCTGCCCGCCCTGATGGCGTTTCTGGATTTCGTTGTGGACCAGCGCAAGGTTCTGTCGAAAGCAGAGTGGCAGTTGAAGTTCGGACGGGCCCACCACAGGATCGCCGCGCAGATATTGCCGCAATTCTCAGAGGCAGATATCGAGACTGCGCGTTCGCTCGTCGCCGGTCAGCCGCCACAGATCTATCTTCCTCCGGAGGCGGGTCTGGCATGAGAGCAAAACCGGTCATCACGACCGCAAGGCCATCGCTGCCATCGGCAATTCATGCCGACGACGCCGACATTCTCGCGGGCAGATCGCTCAGACCCGGAACGGACCGCTCAACGCTGCCCCGCTTCGGGGACGATCTCTGGGACCTCGGTCCAGCGATGTTTCGAACGAATGCGCGCCCCTCCTGTTTTCGGCTGAATTTCGGCACCTTCGAGGATACCGCGCTTCGGCGATTGGCAAAAGAGTATGTGCTCGCCCGCCTTTCCGCCCCGCTTCGGAGCTACCGGGCTCCATGCAGCCCCTCCACCGCCATAGGCACCTTGTCATTCGTACGTCATTTCGGGGAGTTCTTGCGCGAACGCACTGGCTCAGTAGAACTGGGACGCGTCGATCAGCGATTTCTGGACGCTTATTTGGCGCATGTGCGGGCAGACCCGTCGCGCTCATCGCAACAGGTCCGCCTCTATATCGATGTTCCCATTGACCTCCATCATTTCGGGCCCTGGGTGACTGGGGGCGGCATTCCCTTCCTGCCTTGGCGTGGGCGCACGGCAAGCAATGTCAGCGGCCGGAGCCGGACGAGTGCTGAGAATACGACACCCCGTATCCCTGAGCCGGTCATCGGCGCGCTGCTCCATTGGTCGATGCGGTACGTCGATGTCTACGCCCCCGATATTCTTGCGGCGCGAGAAGAGTTGGACAGCCTTGAAGCGCGTTGCGCCCGAATTGTCGCCGACGATGGCAGTCAGGGCCGCCACGAGCGGTATCGCTACCGCCTGCGCGCTTGGCTCGAGGCGCGCAGGGCGAAAGGGCGGGGTGTGCCGCTTTGGGACCGTCGCCCAAACACCACTCGTGGCATTCCCGATACCGCCGAAGGCAAAGCTTATAATTTCAGGCTGATGTGCCTGCAGATCGGCTGCCCTCGAACCGGGAATCTCAGCAGATCCAGCGCGACTGTCGGGATGCTGGAACAGATGGTGGGCGAGTTGGGAACCGAGGTCGGCGGCATGGATACCCCTATCAGCCTCGACCCCGATACCGGTTTGCCGTGGCGGGAGCGTTTTGACACGGACAGCTTGCCGCATGAAGAACAAATGCTGCAGGCGGCTTGCTACATCGTCTGCGCATATCTGACGGGGATGCGCGACAGCGAGTTGCAGGACATGGAGCCGGGCTGCGTTTCGGTTGAACGCAGTGCCGATAACCTGATCGAGCGTTATCGGGTACGCAGCACCGTCTATAAGCACCGCGAGGCGGCGGGTGTTTCCGCCGATTGGATCACTATCGCGCCGGTCGCCCGAGCGGTCGATGCTTTGGAAGTCCTGTCACGGCGCGCACGCGGCGATCGCGACCTGCGATCTCTTTGGGTCTCGTTGAAGCCTTGGGACTGGACGGCGGACTATCTGGCCTCGCAGGCGGCGCCGATCATCAAGATGTTTCGCGACGGTCTGGATACGCGCGTCCCAAACCCGCCTGCCATTCCACATGTCGACGGACACCCCTGGCATTTCACCACCCGACAGTTCCGGCGCACCATCGCATGGTACATCGCGAACCGCCCCTTCGGAGTGATCGCCGGAAAGATCCAGTACAAGCATGCCTCCGTGGCGATGTTCGAGGGCTATGCCGGCGCGCCGCACGGCGATTTTCGCCGGGCGGTCGAGCAGGAACGGGCGCTTGGCCAACTGGACGATGTCGTCGCCTATTATGATGCCTACCTGCAGGGCGACGAGCCCGGTGGGCCAGCATCGTCCCGTCTCAAGCAGGAGTTCGACCACGTCCGGGATACCCTCGGTGATCTGCCCGGGAGCGTCCTCGACCAGAAACGCCTGCGAACGATGCTAGCGCATCTTGGAAAGCCGCTGCATGTCGGATTTCTGAACGATTGCTTCTTTGATCCCGCCAGCGCCCTCTGCCTGCGGCCCGACGACAAGCCGGTGGCTCCGGTAATTTCGCGTTGCAGCCCGGACCGCTGCCCCAATTCCTGTCTGACTACGCGTCATGTTGCACCTTGGCGGGCCTCGATCGACGAGGGGGAGCGCCTGCTTCAGGGCAACACCCTGTCTGCGTTTCAGAAGGTGGCCATCACTCAGGACAATGATCGAAAACGCCGACTGATCGCGCACTTGGAGGACCCAAAGGTATGACACAGCCCGTCAGTCAGAAGACCGAAGACGCTTTGCGCGTCGCTATGAAGCGCCTGCTCGATGGAACCTCCGTCCATACCGACGGGCGCCTCAACGTCGCCAATCTCGCGCGCGAGGCCGGTGTCAGCCGGGCTACGGCCAACCGGGCCACAGCCGTTCTCGCGGAATTCCGTGTGGCTGAGGCAAGGTTTCGGTCGGGTTCGGTCGCGGGATTGAAGTCCCGCATCCGCGAACTCGAAGCTGAGCTGCGGGCCGCACGCGGTGGTGAGTTGGCCGAGTTGCGCGCGACCGTGCGGACATTGGCACAACAAATCCAGATCCTCGCGCTACAGGGCGAAGAGCAACGCCGCCTGATTGCGGTTCTGGAAGAGCAGATCGCGCGGGCTGACCCGAAAGTCCTGCCGTTCAGGCCGCCCTCCCAGGGCGGTGCTTGAGGCGTCGAAACCGAAGAGGAAGAGGAAAGTGAGGTGGGGGTGAAACAGGGATAAGAAGAGAGGGAGCCCCCAATGAACTGTCTCACCGATGCCACTCAAGAAAACCCCAATGACGGCAAGAGGTTTTCCAGAAGAGACGGATTGACTGTCCAGATAACATGCCGAGGGCATCTTCATGGCCGTTACATGGACAGACAAGTGTAAAGGTGCAGGGATCTTAGGTAGGAACAGGCCGACCGCCGCGCTCCCCAAAAAGCTAGCGGTGGTCGGCCTGTTCCGTGTCCGGGACTGTATTTCATTCCAATTCCTCGCCGAGGTCGGTCAGGAGTTGTTCAACTCTTCTTGCGACGGCGCAGTGACGTTCGACTTCGCGCGACCAAGAACGAGCACGCGCGTCGTCAGCCAGAGACAGTTCCAATCGACGTCGTTCGCGCAACCGTGGCGCATAGCACGGCGTCGTTACGAAACGAGAACAGCTCAGGTAAAGGTCGCATTCGCACGGGCCCTCCGAGGGCAACCTCAGACAATGCCCGAGTTCCAGCGCAGTTTTGAGGAAGTTGCTGCGCAGCCAGTCGACCGCGCTTTCGCCAAGATTTCCGGATCGAATTACTTCCGCTCCTGCACCCGCAATCATGACGCCTGGTTCCAGAACGGACTGGTAGTCGCGCAGCACCTCCGCGTCGCTGATCCGTGCATATACCATCGTCATCTGAGGGCTTTCGTGGCCGAGGACGCTCATGATCGTGTGAAGCTTTGCACCGCGTTCTGCGAGTTCGGTTCCGAGCGTGTGGCGGAACCGGTGCATGGTCACGGTTGGCCTGTCTCGGGCGTCGACCAAGCCAGTGGCAGCACACACCCGCTTCAATGGCGCACCAAAGAGATGGCGTCCGCTCATCAGTTTTCCGCGCCAGACGAACACGAACCGGACGAGATCGCCTGTCCGTTCGTCGGGCAGCATTCGGTCTGCGACCTTAGCGCGGAGACCCAGCACAACCCGAAGGGCCTCTGCGGCCTCATCATGCAGTGGGATTTGGCGCTCACGGGCGGTCTTACCGACGGGCAGCCGAAGGCGCGCGGTGCCATCGGCGTATTGGTCGAGGCAGTCCACAGATAGGCGCTGAATTTCGCTGCGGCGCGCACCTGACCACCTAGCGAGGAGCATAGCTGCGCGCTGGAACGGATCGGAAAGCGCCCGGATTTCATCCATCAGCCGTTCGAGCTCAGCACGAGGGATGTATCGGGGAATTCGGTCGGGTACGCGTGGCAGATCGCGCTTTGCCACGAGCGGCCATCGCGGCACTTCAGTCCACGCCCAGTCCTCGGCATCCTTGAAGAATTGCGCCAGCCGGACAACGCGTCCCCTCTGAGAATTCGCAGTGAGTGGCCGCCCGGTCTTTGGCGACAACTCGGTTTTCATCGCGTTCATCCAACTGACGATGTGCTGATGCTTTACCTGCCCAAAGGTGCGCACTTCTGGTGCCGTTTTGGCCAAATGCTGCAGAAATCGGCGGGCAGTAAGCGCGTGATGGTACAGGGTAACCGGTCGCAGAGCTGGAGCACGGCGCACAAGCCATTCATCGATCAATGCGCCCATTTCAGGTTGTGCCGCCTTCAAATCCGCCGATGGCATGATCTTTCGCGGCGGGTCGTCGACTTGCCCGCGGTGATAGAGTGCCAAGCGCAGCTGGCCGATCATCGTAATCCAAGCTTTGGAGACCAGACGATACCGGTCGCTCGAGGTCCAGTAGGCACCAAGATCTGATCTATCGCCGAACATCCGAACGGCGACGAGGAGCTCATTGATGTCGTTCTGACGCAAAGCGCTGACCAGTTGGGGTCCCTGGTGAAGGGCGAGACGCCCGAGCGTCCACCGCATTGCTCGATCAGCACCCGCATAGACGAGACCTAGGTCTTTCGCCTCGCGCGCAAGTCTCTCGACACCGAGATCGATATCCAACAGCCGTGCCACGTCGTGAACGCAAAGGTCGCCGACGGCGAGCAGCCACGGATAATCCAAGCGAAGATGCCCTTGCAGCGCCAGATAGTACAGATATGCGCGTGCGAAATAGGAGGGTCGATCCTGAAGGGTAGCTCTGGTTTGCCCGTTGATCCGACCGACACGAACTGCGAGCGGCGCGGCCAGCCATTCTTCAATGTCTGGCCAGGCCTCGACGAATTGCTTGCGTTGACTTCGGCGTTGTTGGACGAACTGCTTCGTCGGATAGCAGCGTTGTAGAAAAGCGTCGTATTCATCGGCCGAACAGTGGCTGCTGCGAAAAAGAGATGGGGCATCGATCGAACGTGCCTGCATCGCTGCCGCGGAGACTGGGCCCCGCATCACTTTGCGCCTTCCGCAGGGTCCTGCACCTTCTCGTCTGGAAGGCCGAGGGCACGGCGATATTCGGCGACAACAATCGGATCGGAAACCCGGGTGTAAACGCGGGTTGCTTCTGGCGATGCATGACCAAGCCTTCGCTGAAGCGTCAGCTCGCGCATCCCGGCCTCCCACATCTTTGTTGCATGTGTATGGCGCAGGGCATGTGGGGTCACCCATGGTTTACGTATGTTCGCACGATCGCACGCCCTCGCAAAAAGCTTGGCCAGCGCGGCGTAGGAAAGTGGCTCATGCCTGCGTGGGCCACTGCCACCGACCAGAAACAGGAAGGGACTGTCTGTGTCCTGTGGTCGTTCGGTCATGACATATCCGCTGACTGACTGCAGCGTTGCCGTTTCATGCAAATCGACGACGCGCTCAGATCGTGACTTGCTCCGAACGCCGCGCGGGTGATCGAAACGCACCCTGACGGTCACCCGTCGCCTGCCATATGCGATGTCGGCGAGGTGCAAGCCAAGCACCTCACCTGGTCGCAGACCGCCGTCGAGCATCAAGCGAATGATTGCCAGATCGCGGCGCGTTCGCAGCTGCGCGATCAGCGCGTCGACCTGCTCATCCGCCATCGGGCGGGGCAAACGATGGATCTGCCGCAACCGCACCGGGCTCCGTAAGGCCGACTGCGAGGTGACGCCAGTCAGGAACGGTCGATGGCGTTCAGCGACATGTGCGGCAGCGCGATCATGAATTCGGGTGATCGGGTTTGGGCCAGCAAAACGATCAGTGAACCGCGCCCATTCGAAGAATGAAGAAACCGCTGCAAGCACCCGGTTGATCGTCGCCGTGCTGAGCCGAGCAGATCGTTCTCCATCGGTCGCGGCCAACGACGGGTACGGCCCGGTGCCGCGGCGACGGCTCGGCTTGCTGCGCAGATGGATCAGCAAGTCAACCGCGCGCGCCGGTGTCAGCGCACGCCAATCCCACCCCTGTTCATCAAGAAAGGAAAGAAGATGCGAAAGATCGTGCTGATAAGCGCGCGCGGTGTTGGGAGAACATCCCGACCCATTCAGGTACGTCACGAACGCGGCGATGGTTGCGGCGAACGAAGATGGATCAGGGCCTGCGCCTTCAAGCTTTGCATCCACCATGGCGCATCTCCGACTGAGTCTAAATCGCCTGCCACGATACGCCCGAAGTCGGTTTTGACCGACTCTGTCTATATAATGGCCGAGACGATTTTTGGGGCGACCCTCACCCTCTCGACCGGGCGCATCATTCCGACCCGATGGGTCGGCGAGCAGCATGTGAAGGAAGACCTCGGCTTCATCCCGAGCTTCGCCGATTGGGTGAAGGCCATCCGGCCCGAGCCTTGGATGGGCCGGGCCGAGCGTATCGAAGCGCTGGTCGATCCGCATCTTGCCTCGCCCGTGGTCGAGGTCGCCTGACATGACTGACCCGGCCTATCAGCGGCTCGGCTTGCCAGTGACGGCCTCGCCCTATGCCGTCCTGCGGGCGGCAGTCCGGGCGCTCCACCCCGACACGCGCGCCGTTCGCGGCTTCCGGGCCGCGCGCAAGCGTTTCTACAGGCAGATGCTCTGCGCGCATGCCGCGCGACAGGCGGCGGGCGACAGTTCCATAGGCTGATCGCCCCGAACCACCCTTCATCCCAGTCGAGTGCCCGGCCTCTCGGCCGGGTCTTCCCCATTCAGGAGGTCCCCATGGCGGATTACTTCACCCATTTCTCGTGCCTGCTCGATGTCGGCACCCCCGACAAGGCGGCCCGCGCGCTCGCCCTGTTCCAGAGCTTGCACGAAGCCGATCAGGCTGCCGAGGACCCGGAGGTCGCAGGTTTCGACCTCGTGCGCCAAGACGCGCCCGAGGGCAGCACCCTCTGGATCCATGACGACGAGCACGGCGATGTCGAGGCCGTCATCCGCTTCGTGCTGCGCCTGGCAGACGAACTCGACCTCACCGGCCTCTGGGGCTTCCAGTATGCCCTGACCTGCTCCCGGCCTCGCCTCGACGCCTTCGGCGGCGGCGCGCATGTCGTCGATCTTGGCGCGCGGAAATCCGTCGGCTGGACCAGCAGCCAGGAATGGCTCGCCGACGCGCTGAACGGGGAGGACGTCGATGCCTGAGGTCATCTGCACCACCGTCTACCAGTTCTCCGAGCTTTCGGAAGCGGCCAAGGAAAAAGCGCGTAGCTGGTATCGCGAGCTCGGCCCCCACGACGATTGGTGGGACGCGGTCTACGAGGATTTCGAAAGGGTCTGCGAGATCCTCGGCGTCCGCTTTAAGACCACGCCCGTCCGCCTGATGGGCGGTGGGACGCGGGCCAAGCCCTGCATCTGGTTCTCCGGCTTCTGCAGCCAGGGCGACGGAGCGTCGTTCGAAGGGTATCTCAGCCACGCCAAGGGCGCGGCCGCGCGCATCCGGGACTACGCCCCGACCGATGCGACGCTGCACGGCATCGCCGACCGGCTGCAGGCCATCCAGCGGCGTAACTTCTACCAGCTCGCTGCCGAGGTCAGCCACCGCGGCCGCTACTACCACGAATACACCATGGCCGTTGACGTCACGCGGGACAGCCCGACCTGGCAGCCGCCCACTGAGGACGCCGAGGAGATCGTGACCGAGGCGCTGCGTGATCTGGCCCGCTGGCTCTACCGCCAGCTTGAGGCTGAATACGACCACCTCACCTCGGACGAGGCCATCGAGGAGGGGATCATCGTGAACGAGTACACCTTCACCGAAGGAGGTCGCCGCTTCGGGTGAGACCGCACGGTTGAAAACTGTCAGAAACTAGCGCATTTTTCTGACAAAGGAGCGATTATGGAGCGCTTAACCGAGAGCATTATGAAGGTCGCGATGACGTTGCCGGAGGGGGTGCCCTTGGCAGCGAAGGGGCTCCTGCACCTCAGCTCGCGCGCGGCGGTCGATCAGACGCTGTCGCGTCTGGCCGCGCGCGGCGAGTTGATCCGGGCGGGACGCGGCATCTACATGCGCCCGGTCCAGACACGCTTTGGGCCGCGCAGTCCGTCCACTGAACAGGCGATTGAAGCGCTCGCTGTGCAGCGGGGCGAGACGATCGTGCCGAGCGGTGCTGCCGCAGCAAACGCTTTGGGCCTGACCACGCAGGTGCCGGTTAAGTCGATTTACCTCACCTCGGGACGAAGCCGTGTGCTCAACCTTGGCCGGCAGGCAGTTGAACTGCGTCATGCGCCGCGCTGGCAGTTGGCCCTTGGGAGCAAGACCTCGGGCCAGGCCGTCCGTGCGCTGGCATGGCTCGGGCCGGATGAGGCTCCCAAGGCCCTGCAAATCCTGCGATCCAAGCTCACGGAAGCGGCCAAGACAGAACTGGTGTTTGCTGCGCCGCAGTTCCCGACTTGGCTGGCACGATTGGTTGGAGAGATGGTCCATGGCTGAGGCATTCCTGCGCCTCAGCGGCAAGGACCGGCTGGATGCTCTTGGCGTCGCAGCCGACCGGCTTGGCCGGCCGTCTGCGACCGGTCAGCCTGCTCGCGCGATCGCTTCGACCAGGACTGCCTTCGTTGCTCCCTGTGCATTGCCCTGAAGAATCTGAAATCCCTCTGACACCAACAACTTGCCTGTGATGGCATCAACCAGCGCAGGATTCATTTTCTCGGTTACCGCGAGCGCTTCCCGGCAAGCATCAGGAAATCTGGAGCAGGCTTCAACGACGTAGTCGGTGCCCATCGCCTGGGCGACGGCGGCGATGTCGAACATATCCCGGGGCTGGAGGTGTGAACCGCGGAAGACTACCTTCTTGGCCAGGATTTCGGCTGGCGTCTCGAGTTTGACGCGTCGTCCGCGGATTTCGGAAATGACATACGGTTCTTGGGTGACTGGGGCGCAGCAGATGAAGTCGATCTCCCCGACGCCATTGAACACGATCTTCAAGGCGCGCGTGCCATCGGTCTCATAGTCGCTCGGTTCGAGTGCGAGATTGTATCCTTGCGTCTCAGGGTTCAAATACGGGAGGTACTGGGCATCGTCGATGAAGAGGTCGATGTCGTGGCTTTCGCGATGCTTGATTTGGAGCATGAGAGCCGTTCCGCCCCCAAAGCTCCAGTTCGTCATGCCGATACCCTGACCGTTGGCTTGGTCAACGATCGCTACAGCCGCGTCAAAAAGCTCGGGCCAGCGGCTTGGCTGCGGGACGTTCATTCAGATCGCGAGCGGGAGCTTGTATCCGGCGAGCTCGGAGAATTTTTTGGCGACCACGATGACTGCGTCCTTGCTGACACCCATCTCGTCGATAAACGACTGCTGCAGTTTGGGCGACACTTCGGACAGGAAGGTGAACACGCTGCAATCGAAGGCATCGACGCTCTTGCTGTCGGCGATCTTTTCGGCCAGCTGGGTAGCCGTCACCAGCACGCCGTAGGGCGCGCTGACTGTCGACATCACTTTCGCTGCGACCGAGGCCATTGCATCATCTCTGTGAGGTAACTCCTCACGTAATGTAGTCGATGGGCCTCAACAAAGCAATAAAGCCCCGCTTCACCCGGGCCTCATAGGTCTCACGCGCCACTGTCGGCCTCCGGTTTCACGAAATTTTCCGGCACCATGATCCGATAGCGCGGGTGGATCTTGCCGCCTTGAACCAAGGCTCGGTCGCCGCTGCCGAGATCAAATGTCTGCGGGTCGATCCTTTTGCGCCAAGGATGATCGTGACGGTCGGCGAAGACGAAGAACAGGCGCTTGACCTTGATCTTGCGGCAGGCCTGCAGGAGGTCGGAAAGCAGTTTCGGGCGTAGAGTTGTCAGGCTCTGGAAAACCATGTCGAGCGTGTGGAAGCTTTCATGGTCGGGCAACTCGTCCATGGCCTCCAGGATCGCGCGTTCCGGCGTCGACATCGTGAGACCCCAGTCCCATGGCTGGCCGGTCGTTTTGCCCTCGATCAAGCCCAGTTTCGGCTCGGCAAACAGGGATCGGGAGCGGGTTGTGATCGTGGCGTCCGTCGGCAGTTTCGCCAGCCAGTTCGGGATGTTTTCCCCATAGACCCAGACCGGACCGCTTTCGCCGAGGCGCAGATAGTGGGCATGCCCCTGTTCGCCGAGCGCCGTGGTGCCGCCGACATGCAGGTCATGACCCATGATATGCTGCGTGGAAAGGATGCAGGTCTTCCAGTCGATGCTGTTCGATGTCGGCGTGGCTGCGGTGCCGGGGAGCGGACGGCGGAAGACGCCTCGGGTGATGCGGTCCAGCCAGCCGCGCTTCACATAGTCACGGAAACTCTCATAGGCGATGCCTTGGGAGACGAGCCATGCGGCATCGACCAGATACCCGGCGGGCACGGCATCGAGCAGTTTCTTCAGATTCTGTGATCTTGCGGCGTCCATGATGCCTAAATTGACAGATTTGCAATGGGGCGGCTACAGGTTTCTTTGATGAGGATACTTTTCCAGCGTTATGGACGCTCCAACATCACCATTTCCAAAGAACTGAGGGGCTAGCCCCAAGTGGAGGAAGATCTGAAGACGCTGGGTCAAGAGACGACTACGACTTGCGGTGGTTGCCGAAGGTCGCAGCGGTGTACCTCCCGGCGTTCCGTCGGGACCAGGCCTTGGTCCTTCGGACAGGAGTTTGACCGAGGCTGATGTCCCGAAGGGCTAATCTGCCAACCTATAGGTTGGCAACGACGCTCGGTTTGCCAAGCCACGGTATGGCGAAAGCTCCGGAAGGCCGGAGCCAGCCGGTGCCGTGCTCACTTGTTGCCGTCGATCCATTTCGACATCAGCCCCTTGTCGCGGAAGCATTCGTCCGGGACGGCGCGGCGCTTGATCCGGGCGAGTTTTTCCGCGAAGGCCACCTGCTTCGAGGTCGGCAGCCTGTCCATGTCAGATACCGGTTTCAGCTGGGCCTGCGCATCAATCCAGGCGCTCAGGGACCGGCGGTCCTGCTGAACCTCCCATGGCAGGAGGGTCTGGTTGCGCAGGGCGAGCGAGCGCGCATAGGCGATCTGCTTGGGCGTTGCGGGCAAGGCGTATGTGGTGCTGTCCATCGGGAAACTCCCTTTCTGGCTTGGTCCCCAATATAGAACATAACGGGAACAAAATCAAGCCAAGCAACCGGAATGCCTCGGTTCGAGAGGGAAAGGAGGGTCGGGGAAGATCAGGCCTGAGGGTGCCCGAGAGAGGGCGTCCGGGCTTGATCCTGTCCCTCATTCCGGAGTTTCCCGATGGCCTATCTCGCGCCCGTTGCGCCTCCTGTTTCTGTCCCGTCTCGTGATCCCGCTCCCGCGATCCTCGCTGTCGCCGAAGCGCTGCAGCCCGATCTCTCCCAAGGCTTCCAGATCGATGCGCTGCGTCTGCGGCTTGAGATGGAGCGTGCCTTCGGAGGCTCTGACGCCGATGGCGCCTGGGACTGGAAGCTTGTCTATGAGGCGGGCGAGGTGGCACTCGTCCTCTTCCTGCGGAAATTCGGCCGTGCGCTGCTCGCCCGGGCGGGCTCGCCTGCCGCGCTGCTGCCGATCCTTGCCAAGGTGGCGGGCCTCTTGCCCACGCATACCCGGCGCTCGGAGGAGATGGAGCGCTTCCAGCAATTCTCGACGCCGCTGCCCATGGGGCTCGCGGCCTTGGCGGCTGCGCAGATCGCCCCGCGTGACCTGGTCCTCGAGCCTTCGGCCGGGACCGGCCTTCTGGCGATCCTCGCGGAAATCGCTGGCGGAAGTCTCGCGCTGAACGAGTTGGCCGACACGCGCGCCGACCTTCTGCGCCTTCTCTTTCCGGGTCATCCCGTCACCACATTCGACGCCGCCCAGATCGACGATCATCTGGACGCGGGCGTCCGCCCGAGCGTCATCTTGATGAACCCGCCGTTTTCGGTTGTGGCGAATGTCGATGGGCGGACGACCGAGGCGACGGCGCGGCACTTGCACTCGGCGCTTTCCCGGTTGGCCCCCGGCGGGCGTCTGGTCGCAATCACCGGGGCCGGTTTCGCTCCCGATGCGCCTGCCTGGGCGGAGACATTCGGCCGCCTGACTGAGAGTGCCCATCTGGTCTTCACCGGCGCTGTGTCGGGCGCTGCTTTCGCCAAGCACGGCACCAGCTTCGAGACGCGGATTTCCGTCTTCGACAAATGTCGTGGTGGCGAGGCGGGTGGCATCACAGCCGATCTGGCGCGCCCGATTTCACCTGATGTCGCCAGCCTGCTCTCGCTGATCACTGCCCATGTCCCCCCGCGCCTTGCGCTGGCGCAGGTCGCACCCGCCGGGCAGCGCCCTTCTTCCCCCTTTCCCGGAAATCTTGCCCGCACCACGCGCGCAGCCATCAGCACATCGCGCGCCACGCCAGCAACACCCGCCACCAATACTGCCGCGCAGATTGAGGCCGCAGACCTCGCCTATACCCTGCGTGATGCAACCGAGGACGGGGCCAGCGCGCGCCTGTCGGATTCCATTTATGAGACGTTCCGCCTGCAGGCCTTCGACATCCCCGGCGCTGCACTGCACCCGACCAAGCTGGTGCAATCGGCGGCCATGGCGTCCGTTGCGCCCCCGAAACCCTCCTACCGCCCGAAACTCCCGGCGGCCGTCCTGCGCGACGGCCTGCTGTCCGATGCGCAGCTTGAGACCGTGATCTACGCGGGCGAGGCGCATTCCGCGTATCTCGCGGGGTCTTGGATTGTCGATGAAACCGGCGACACGGTCTCTGCCGCGCCCGACGATGCTGGGGACGCGGTGCGCTTCAGGCGCGGCTTCTTCCTCGGAGACGGCACCGGCGCGGGGAAGGGCCGCCAGTCGGCCGGGATCCTGCTCGACAACTGGGCCCAAGGCCGTCGCAAGGCGCTCTGGATCTCGAAGAGCGACAAGCTCCTCGAGGATGCGCAGCGCGACTGGTCCGCACTCGGGCAGGAACGCTTGCTGGTGACGCCGCTCTCGCGCTTCGCCCAAGGCCGCGACATCCCACTGACCGAGGGCATCCTCTTCACCACCTATGCCACCCTGCGCTCCGAAGAACGCGGCACCAAGAAATCCCGCGTCGACCAGATCGTCGACTGGCTGGGGGCGGATTTCGACGGGGTGATCATCTTCGACGAAAGCCACGCGATGGCGAATGCCGCCGGATCGAAAGGCGAGCGCGGTGATACCGAGGCGTCGCAGCAGGGCAGAGCGGGCCTGCGTCTGCAGCACAAACTGCCCAATGCCCGCGTGGTCTACGTTTCGGCCACCGGCGCGACGACGGTCCACAACCTCGCCTATGCGCAGCGGCTCGGGCTCTGGGGCGGGGAGGACTTCCCGTTCGCCACGCGCGGGGAGTTCGTCGAAGCCATCGAGGCCGGCGGCGTCGCCGCGATGGAAGTTCTGGCCCGCGACCTGCGGTCGCTCGGCCTCTACACTGCCCGGTCGCTTTCTTACGATGGCGTCGAATACGAGATGCTCGAGCATGCACTGACGCCTGAGCAACGCGGCATCTACGACGCATATGCCGGTGCCTTCGCCATCATCCACAACAACCTCGCAGCTGCGATGGAGGCGGCAAACATCACGGGTGAGAACGGCACTCTCAACCGCCAGGCCAAGTCCGCTGCGCGCTCGGCCTTCGAGTCCGCCAAGCAGCGCTTCTTCGGCCATCTGCTGACTAGCATGAAAACCCCCACGCTGATCGCTTCCATCGAAGCCGATCTGGCCGCAGGCCATGCGGCCGTCATCCAGATCGTCTCGACCGGCGAGGCGTTGATGGAACGCCGTCTGTCGGAGATCCCGACTGACGAATGGAACGATATCCGCTGTGACATCACTCCTCGGGAATATGTCCTCGACTACCTCGCGCATTCCTTCCCGGTGCAGCTCTACGAGCCATTCACTGACAGCGAGGGCAATCTGTCGTCCCGGCCCGTCGTGCGCGATGGCCAGCCGGTTGAATGTCGCGAGGCTGCCCGCAGGCGCGACGCGCTGATCGAAAAGCTAGCCTCGCTTCCTCCGGTGCCGGGGGCGCTCGACCAGATCGTCCAGCGCTTCGGCACCGATCTCGTGGCCGAAGTCACGGGCCGGTCGCGCCGCATCGTGCGGAAGGGCGAGGGTCCTGTTGCGCGCCTCGTCGTCGAAAGCCGTGCCGGCTCTGCCAACCTGTCTGAGACCGCCGCCTTCATGGATGACCAGAAGCGCATCCTGATCTTCTCCGATGCCGGGGGCACGGGGCGCAGTTATCACGCTGATCTTGGTGCCAGGAACCAGCGTCTGCGGGTTCACTACCTCCTAGAACCGGGCTGGAAGGCCGATGCGGCGATCCAAGGTCTCGGCCGCACCAATCGGACCAACCAGGCGCAGCCGCCGCTGTTCCGTCCGGTGGCCACCGATGTTAAGGCAGAAAAGCGGTTCCTCTCTACCATCGCCCGCCGCCTCGACACTCTTGGCGCCATCACGCGCGGGCAGCGCCAGACTGGCGGGCAGGGGCTGTTCCGCCCCGAGGACAACCTCGAGTCGCCCTATGCCCGCGACGCCCTGCGCCAGCTTTATCGCCGCATCTATCGCGGCGATGTGGCTGGCTGCTCGCTCGGGGCTTTCGAGGACGCGACCGGTCTCAGCCTGACCGATGACAACGGTCTGAAGGACGACCTGCCGCCGATCACGACCTTCCTCAATCGCCTGCTCGCGCTGACGATCGACATGCAGGCGGTCCTGTTCTCGGCCTTCGAGGAACTCCTCGACCAGCGGATCGAGGGCGCCATCGCCGCCGGTGTCTACGACCTCGGGCTCGAGACGCTGCGCGCAGAAAGCTTCCGCGTCACGGATGCGCGGGTGATCTACATCCATCCCGGCTCCGGCGCGGAAACCCAGCTTCTGACCATCGCAGAAAAGCGTCGCAACACGCCGACCTCGCTGGCGGACGCGCTCGACTGGCTCGACGATCCGAAGGCACGCCTTTTGGTGAACAGTCGCTCAGGGCGTGCCGCCGTGCAGGTGCCCGCTACCAGCCTGATGCTGGACGACGGTACGATTGAAACCCGCCTGCGTCTGATCCGCCCGACGGAGGCGAGCACAGTTCCGGCCAGGATGATGGAGGACACACACTGGCTAGAAGCCGACCGCGCGGCGTTCGCCGCCGCCTGGACCGCGGAACTGGCTGAGGTGCCGGAGTTCTCGGAAGCCACGCTGCACATCGTCGCGGGGCTTCTGTTGCCAATCTGGAAGCAGCTGCCTCAGGACGAAACCCGCGTCTACCGGCTACAGACCGATGACGGCCAACGCATCATCGGCCGCCGTGTCTCGCCGGCCTGGGTCGCGACCACGCTAGCCGAGGACGCGCCGAAGCTCACGTCGGCGCAGGTCCATGCGCTCGTTCTGGAGGGCAAGACCGTGGTGCGGCTGGCTGAAGGAATTGAGTTGCACCGCTCGCGCGTCATGGGCGTCAACCGGATCGAGCTGTCGGGTTTCACCGAAGCCGCAAAGGACCGGCTCAAGGCCGATGGCTTCTTCTCGGAGATCATCAGTTGGAAGCTGCGGCTGTTCTGTCCGGCAGGCGGGAGCGGTATAGCCGTGCTGGATCGTCTGCTTGAACGTTGTCCTGTGACGGGACTACATGCACGCGGAGGTTGTTGAGCCATGTATTCCGAGACCGAAGATTTGATCCGCACTCTGGCGGAAAATGCAGAGAGCGTGTGTCGATCCTACCTTCCCGCCGGTCGGCGGGAAGGGGCCTACTGGATCGTGGGCGATCTACAAAACAATCCCGGCCGATCGCTCTTCGTGCGGCTGACCGGGCCTGCCTCGGGGCCGGGTGCTGCCGGCAAGTTCACCGATGGCGCCACGGGCGAGCATGGCGATCTTCTCGACATCATCCGCGAGAGAACCGGGATCTACCGCTTTCCGGATCTTCTCGCCGAGGCCTGGGCGCATCTGGGCCGTCCGCAGCCGGTCCTCCCGAATGCGCCACGCCCTCGGAAAGCCGCGGCCTCCGGTGGCATACCAGTGGCGGCGCGGCTCATCGCAGCCTCGGTGCCGGTCGCAGGCACGCTTGCCGACACCTACCTCCGGTCCCGGGGCCTGACCCAAGGCGGCACGATGAGCGCCCTGCGCTTCCACCCGAAGTGCTGGCATCGGGATGAAGGCCAGTCCCGGAGCCTCCCCAGACCCGCGCTGATCGCCGCGGTCACCGATGGGGCAGGGGTGTTGCAGGGCGTGCATCGCACCTGGCTGGCGCCTGATGGACAGGGGAAAGCAGCTGTCGAGACACAGCGCAGGGCTATGGGCCACCTCTTGAGCAATGCCGTCCGGCTGACCCCGCATGACGACATCCTCGTCGTCGGCGAAGGCATCGAGACCATGCTGTCCCTTTTCGAGGCTGTCCCCGGCCTTCCCGTCTGGGCCGCGCTCTCGTCTGGTCACCTCGGGGCGGTCCTGCTGCCAGAGAGGCTGCAACGCCTCTACATCGCCATCGACCGCGATCCGGCGGGGTGCGGCGCGGCAGAGAGACTGAGCGCCAGAGCAAAAGATGCCGGGATTTCCGTTCGGGTGCTGGAACCGCTGCTCGGGGATTTCAACGATGATCTCCGCGCGAACGGCAAGGAGGCGCTGCGCCAGCATCTGGCAGGTCAGTTCGGGCCAGAGGATTGGCATCGCCTGACAGGCTGAGCAGCGTCGCGCAGGGGGCGGTCGGGGATATCGGGGCAGGGGTCACGGGTCCCTGTCGTGGCTCTGGACCGTCGCCTTGCCTCTTCCCGGGCAATCTCATCCACCCGTCACCCACACGGCCTTCAAGAGATGGGCAGGCGGCCGTCAAAGGGGCCGCCCCTTCAAGGACGGGGGGCAACTGATTTCCGCCGGCGGGGACGAGCCCCGCCTTTGCATCGCGAAGCAAATCAGCCGCCCCCCGTCCTCCTCCACATGCGTTCCGGCCCCGAAAGGGGGTGAAGGGGCGTCCCCTCCCACGGCTTTCGCAGCCCATGAAGGCCGCGCGGGATGACGCGCGGACGAGACAGGCCCGGAGGCAAGAACCGATGACGATCCACACCCACGACGACGCGTATGAACCCGCCCACACCGCATCCCAGACCGCCCATGCGCTCAACGAGCTGCAGCTCTATGGCTACCGCCCCTTTGACGAGCCCGATCCGCGCCCGATGCCCGATGGGCAGCGCCTCGCGGTCGCCGTAGCCGACATCTTCGATGCCCTCGTCGCGACCCTGGAAGACACCCGTATGGAACCCGACCTCGAAGAGGTGCTCTGGGGCCAGGTCAACCTCTTCCACCGCGCCACTGCCCGGATCGAGCGGTCGCTCGATGAGAACGAGCAGGCGCAGCGCCGCCTCCAGCGCGAGCAGGACGGCTCCGAGGTGAAATCTACCGAACTCGAGCGCCTGACAGCCGAAGGCCTGACGCTCATCGAACGGCGCAACTGCATGGACATGATGCGCGATCACGCCGCGACCGAGTTTGTCCACCACACGGGATCCACTTGGCGCCCCCGCACCGGCTCGATGGTGAACCGCCAGCACATGACCGCAGCGCTGATCGACAGCCGTGACTTCCTGGCCGCCAAGCGCCGCGCCGAGACCGAAGTAATGTTGCCCGCAGGCCCCAAGGTCGCCCTCACCGGCGGGACCGACTTCAACGATCACCGCTTGATCTGGGGCAAGCTCGACCAGGTCCGGACCAAGCATCCCGACATGGTCCTTCTGCACGGGGGAAGCCCCAAGGGCGCAGAACTCATCGCCGCCAAATGGGCTGAGGCACGAGGCGTGACGCAGGTGGCCTTCAAGCCCGACTGGACCAAGCACGCCAAGGCCGCGCCCTTCAAGCGCAACGACGCCATGCTGGACGTGCTGCCGGTGGGTGTCCTCGTCTTCCCGGGCAATGGCATCCAGGAAAACCTCGCCGACAAGGCCAAGAAGCTGGGTATCCCGGTCATGAAGTTCGAGAAGGGGGCGTGAGCCCCCGTTCCCCTCGCGGGGAAATCGAGGTGGAAGCGCAAGCTTCCACCTGATATTGTCGAGAGAACCTCAGTCGATCACTACATGTACCACAGCCCGATCCAGCTCGATGTCTTCCCAACCGACGTGCAGATGCGCCGGATCGATCCGGCGCGCAACATGCGTCGCTACTATCGGCTGAGTGTGCAACGCGACCTCTTCGGTCGCGCCAGCCTCGTGCGCGAATGGGGCCGGATCGGCTTTCGGGGGCAGATGATGGTCGAGACGCACCCTGATGAGGGCAAGGCCATCACGGCTTTGATGAAGCTCGCAGGGGCGAAGAAGCGGCGCGGGTACGTCGACTGACCTCTGTGGAGCTTCGCGTTGCTGTCAGTTCGATTTGGGATGCCTTCCTTGGTTACGGCTGCTACCAAGGGGGAAAAGCCGGAGGCGCAGCGTTGACCATTGAGATTACAGGACAGGGGAGTCTCTTTTCGTCAGATTTCTTGACGGAAACCATTCAACAGACACAAGAGTGGCAAAAGTTCTCGTCCAGCGCGTCTTCGAGCTTAGAAGTGAAACTCCGCTCCGCGTTTGACAAGTTTCCGATCAACCAAAACACAAATGAAAGTCAGACTGAGGATGATCTTATCTGGCCGGTCCTTTCTCTTCTCGGTTGGACTGATGCTCTTCGCCAGCAGAATCTGTCTGCTAAGGGTCGTGATGACGTTCCTGATGGACTCTTGTTTCAAGACGGTTCGGCCAAAGAGAAAGCCAATAATCACGGACAGGAGTGGAAGCGCTATTCATTTGGCTCGGCCATCGTAGAATCCAAGAGGTGGTTGCGTCCGCTTGATCGGCGATCAGGTAAGCGCGGCGAGGAAACTGCTCCTTCAACGCAAATGCTTCGTTATCTGCGCCGCATCGACGACGTCACCTCCGGGTCTCTTCGTTGGGGAATCCTTACAAACGGCGCAAAGTGGCGTCTCTACTTTTCCGGCGCTCGCTCAGTGTCGGAGCAGTTTCTTGAGCTGGACCTCGCACAAATTCTGAATCTTCCAGGCCATAACGACGGATTATTCAGGCTATCAGACGATGACCGCGTGCACTGGTTGCGTGTCTTCATTCTTATGTTTGGTAGAGAGGCCTTTGCCGCAGTTGGCGCCGAGTCGAAAACCTTCCACGAGCGGGCCATCGCAGAGGGTAAATTTTACGAAGAGCGAGTGTCTGAAGACCTTTCGAAAAAGGTCTTTGAGGAAGTGTTTCCCGATCTTGCGCAAGCGATTGCGAAAGCAGCTCCCGATGCCGCTCTACAAGATGTCAGGCAAGGAGCTTTAATCCTTCTCTACCGGCTTCTATTCATTCTCTATGCGGAGGATCGCGACCTTCTGCCGGTGAAGGACCATAGATACGACGATTATGGTCTTAGAAATCGAGTGCGGCTCGATGTCCGTGATAGGAAGGATCGTGGGGATGTCTTTTCGGACGCAGCCGCACGCTACTGGTCGGCTATGTCGGACCTGTTTCTGGCTATCGACAAGGGCGATGCTTCAATTGGGTTACCACCATATAATGGTGGTCTTTTCGATCAAGATCGGACGCCAATACTGACGCGGGTACGGCTTCCGGATGATGTGATGGCCCGAGTGATTGATGCGCTCTCCTTCGAGCGGACCAAAGACGGCCGAAAGTACATCAATTATCGTAACCTCTCTGTTCAGCAGCTTGGCTCCATCTACGAACGCCTTCTGGAATTCGATATTGTGCGGGATGGAGGCAAGCTGATTGTCCGTCCAAACATCTTCGCGCGAAAAGGATCTGGTAGCTATTACACGCCTGATGACCTCGTGCAGCTTATTCTCACTGAAACACTTGAGCCTCTAATTTCATCCCGCAAAGAGGCTTTTCGTGCCCGCATAGCAGAGCTTGCGACTTCTGACTTGCCGCCACATCGAAAGATCGGCTCTCTCAAGGTTATTGATCCGGCGACTTCGCTTCTAGACCTGAAGGTGGTCGATCCGGCGATGGGATCCGGGCATTTTCTCGTAAGCCTCGTTGACTTCATGGCGGACCAGGTCATTGCCGCGATGGCCGAAGCTGAGGCAGAGGTGCCCGAGGACTGGGGCGACTACGCCTCGCCTTTGGGCGAGCGGATCGACACGATCCGCAACACGATCTTGGCCAACGCCGAGGCGCGTAAGTGGACGATCGACGAGCAGCAGCTCGATGATCGACACGTTATTCGCCGCATGGTTCTCAAACGCTGCATCTACGGCGTCGATAAGAACTTCATGGCAGTCGAACTCGCCAAGGTGGCGTTGTGGTTGCACACATTTACTGTCGGCGCCCCATTGTCGTTCCTCGATCACCATCTGCGCTGCGGAGACAGTCTCTTCGGTTCGTGGGTTCGGGCAGGGATCGACAAGGCAGGAAAATGGGGTAGCCCGCTCTTGCTGCATGATCCAATTCAGCGTGCATTGCGTGCTGCATCCAAGATGCAGATCGTCGAAGGACTGACTGATGCCGAGATCGCGGAGGCGCATCGCTCTGCAGACGTCTTCGCCGAGGTGAAAGACATGACAGCGCCGCTGGACGCGTTGTTGTCCTTCATCCACGCGCTCGACTGGCTGAACCTCAAAGGCAAACCCGTAAGTATGGCGTTGTCGGCCTTCTTCGACGGCGAGTTCGGGGACCCGATTGAAATTGTTATGGGCAAGCGAAGCCTGAAGCGGCCCAAGGAACTTGGAGCCGGCACGAAAAAGCAGATGAGCGCTGCCGAGAAGTTCGATCTGTTTGCTGGCATCTTTTCGCAAGCACAGGAGCTTGTAGCTGAAGAGAACTTCCTGAATTGGCAGGTTGCGTTCCCTGGCATCTGGTCGAACTGGGACGCCGAAGGTTTGACCGGTGGCTTCGATGCGGTCATCGGCAACCCGCCTTGGGACCGTATGAAACTTCAGCAGGTGGAATGGTTTGCTGCACGGCGGCCCGAAATCGCGATGGTGCAACGCGCCGCCGACCGGGCCCGGATGATCAAGGCGCTCGAGGCGGCGGGCGATCCACTAGCTGCAGATTTCGCCAAGGCCAACGCGAGGGCAGAGGCCGCCAGTCAGATGGCTCGCAAAGGTAGCGACTATCCCTTGCTGTCGGGCGGTGACACCAACCTGAACTCGCTTTTTGTCGAGCGCGCTGCCCGGATTGTCTCATCAGGTGGTGTTGTGGGGCTCTTGATTCCGTCCGGCATCGCGACCGAGCAGACCTCTCAAGTCTTCTTCTCGCGCTTGATCGAGGGGCAGGCAGCGTCTTGTTACTTCGACTTTTTCAACAAGCGCGCGAGCGGCCCACTGTTCTTCCCGGATGTCTACTATCGCTTCAAGTTCAGCGTTCTGGTGTTTTCGGGCGGCGAGCGGCAGTTTCCGGAATGTCGTTTCGCGACCTTCGTAAGGGACCTGGACGAACTGAACGATCCGGCCAAGGTCTTCACGATGGGTCTGGATCACTTCCGGCTCGTGAACCCCAACAGCATGACGGCACCAGTCTACAAGGCCAGCCGCGACCGCCAGATTGCAACAGCGCTCTATGAGCGTCTGCCCGTGCTTGTGAACCGCTCAGACGGCAATGAGGTGAAGACCTGGCCGGTGAAGTACGTTCGTATGTACGACATGGCCAACGACTCCAACCAGTTCCGGACGGTCGAGGAGCTTCAGGAAAATGAAGGGGCCTGGCCCGAAGGCGGAGGCAGATGGCGCAGCGCTGCCGGGGTCTGGGTGCCGCTTTTCGAGGGGAAGATGGTCCAGGCGTTCGATCATCGTGCATCAGGCATCACCACGGTGGCCGAGAACCTCTATCGCAGCGGGCAAGCTGCAGTCACGTCTGACGAACAGCGTCACGATCCCGACCATGTTGCGGCCTCGCGCTACTTTGTGCTGGACAAAGGCGATCTGAACATTGAGGTGGCGATCAAGGATGTCACGTCCACAACAAACAGCCGATCGCTGATTGCCTGTTTGATTCCGCCGGTCGGCGCGGGGCACACCTTACCCGTCCTGCGGCTTGAGATTCCTGACGCCTCGGGGCGCGCCACGGCACAGGCCATTCTCGCGGCGACCCTGAACAGCACCGTGGTCGATTTCGTCGCGCGCACCAAAATCCTGAGCAACCACGCAAGTTGGTATGTGCTTGAGCAGTTGCCTATCGCGCCACCAGAGGTTTTTCGGAACACAAGGTTTGGAAACCGAACTGCTGCCGACATCATTCGCGATGCCGTGCTAGAGTTGACTTATACAGCTCGCGATATGGCACCTTTCGCAAAGGACTTGGGCTATGTCGACAAAAGCGGCGACGTACTTTCACCCTTCGTCTGGGATGATACCCGCCGCCAGATGTTGAGGGCGAAACTGGATGCCGTCTTCTTCCATCTTTATGGGATCACTGATCGTGACGACATCCGCTACATCTTCTCGACCTTCCCAATCGTTGAGCGTGAAGAGACCGAGGCCTTTAATGGACAATATCGCACGCGCGAACTTTGCATGGCTTGGATGAATGCCTTGACCGCAGCGAACCCGGATGCGGATATTCGATTGTAGCAGATATTCTAGCCCGAACTTTGCGCTCGATGGTGCGAGAGAGCGGCTAGATCAGTCTCAGCTTGCTCTAGGATTTGGATTAGCTACGGCCTTCACAGACCGAGTTTTTGGCGAACCAGATCCAGCAACTGACGCCACCAAGACACCTGCGGCTTTCGTGCCTCATAGTATTCAGTACGCCGAGCATGTTCCTTCTGTCGTCCAGCACAAATTTGCTGCTCGGTCCATTGATTTGACCATTGAACGTTCCCATTCGTAATCAGATAATGGGACTTACAGGGCAATTGCCAGTTTCCAACAGAAGGGCGAAGGGTCGGCCCCCGCGTATCGTTCCTGACGGTCCACTCAGTTGGGCCAAGGGGAGTTCGAACCTTCTGACCGCATCCACAGGCGCAAATATGGGCGGCGGTATGGAAATCCTCCGACACGTAGAGAATGCCTGCTTCCAGCAATTTGGGCATGTAATGCACGGATTGCAGCGCAAAGTGTTCAGTCTTCACGGGTCGATACCCCAACACACTTCAAGTCGGTCGTGTCGCACAGAAGATTTTCCCAGTCGGACACGTCCTTATAGAAGCCGCGCAGTTGCTTGTAGCGCGTTACGGCAAGCGCAGCATTCAATGCATTCAGCTCGCCAATCTGAACTTTCGCACGGTACAGGTCTTCCGGATCATCTTGCAGCGGCGCATGAGACTTGCGCATCACTTCTTCGCTGTGTTCGGATGGAAAATAGGTGACACGGACCATGCCGCCCAAACCTTGATCCTTCCGCTTCAGCCCCATTCCGACGTCAATGAACGGAATCTTCCGTTCCATTAGTGCACGGAATATCTCCGCACGAGCCGCGCCCTTGTCGACGCAAACGAAGGCGAATGTGACACCTCGTAGTTCGTCTTCCGATGAAGCGTCAATGTAGGTCGCTTCGGCTGAGAGCCCGTGGCGAAAGTTGCTGTATCGGGCGACGTAGACTTCGGCCTTCGACTTGTCAAACTCCGATGGGTCGACATGTCCTGGTGATCGAAAGGCGTTGTGAACGTGAAATCGATCAGCATCGAATGCACGAACCTCAGCAACGGGGGTCTTAACCATGAAGTCCAAAACGTAGCTGCCTGTTCCGCCTAGACCGATCACAGCAATAACTTCTCCGTGGAAGCAATTGGACAGGTCGGTAATTTCCGCTCGACTTGTCAAAGTGTCGCGAAACTTGAAAATCGGATCCGTGGCAACGTCGTCTGCTATTCGAAAAGTAAAGGGCGATGCGCCGTACCGCTCCATGGCAGGTCCCGCGATGATATTGGTGTAACTCTCGATCTTTTCAAAGAAGTCGGCAAACCGTTGGGCCACCAATGGCTTGTTGGAAAATCGGCGCTCCACAACGACATCCGAAGCTGCCGGGCTGAGATGGAGAGAGCAGGGGCCGCCCCCAAGATTGGGGATCGGTTTGCCATCAAGTCCGTGAGGAACTCCGCCAGCGAACCAGACCTGGTGATCATCCTGCTGAACCCTGTGTTCGTCGATGGCGACGAGTGTCGCAACGAACGCACCGGTCGCCAACTCGAGACTTGCGTTTAGGTAAGGGATGTCGCGGACCACGAGATAGTTGCTGTCCTCACTGACCGCGAACCCCGCCTCAACAAGGCGTCCAATGTCGTCGTTATGACTGGCCAGTTGCCGACACATTGAAAATCATCCCTTCCTTGACTTTCACAGAGCCGCCGGCGACCAGAACGCCCTCCGGCTTGTTTCTTTGCCCCTTGGTGTACTTGATCGAGTAGGTCGCTTCGGGATGCTGTGCGAAATCGGGGAACTCCAGCGCGACAAGCTGGCTGTAGGTAATTTCGCTGTTCTTCGGCCACTCATGAGGAATGCCTTCAACGATGATGGTGACAGCCTTCGTGTCTTTCATGATATTCATTTTTTACTCCTAACCTTTGGGGGGATACGGATCATTCCCGTAGGAATTGGCATCCCGGATTTGCCCGTTGGGGCGATGTATGATCACCTCACCGCGTTCGCGGATGGCGGTGGTGCGAGCCTGCTGCGTTGCAGCGGTCTGCGTCGGGTGGACAGAACTGACACGCGTTGCACCCTCGCGCCTGGTGGCCCAGCCTTCATTGTGGGGGACGACGTGGATTCTCTTCGACATGTGGACTCCTCTGGGAACGTGGACCGGATCTTCAGGCCGACTTCTCATCTGTGCGAGCCTGTGTTAGAAGCACGATAGGGGAGGATCGTGCGCCGTGTCAAGGTGTGCGAAACGCACAGATGAAGATATGAAGACTGACAAAGCAGCGCTGATCGCCGCACTGAAGAAAAAACGGGAAACAGAAGGGCTTAGCATTCGAGCGCTCGCTGAGCGGATCGGCGTAAGTTTTTCATCTCTCGCGCGGATCGAGCGCGGCGAGGGGGAGCCAGACAATAATTCATCGATTCGAATCATCGAGTGGTTGGGTGACGATGCCCGCGAGGCCGGTCTGACCTTTGAGAATGTCGCCCTTGTGCATTTTCGCGCTGGCAAGAACGTTCGGGCGAAGACAATCCATTGTCTGCTTACCGCCGCGAGCAGCATCAAAGCCAGCCACCGGCCAACCGCTTCGGAATTGCTAACCAGCCCGCCGTCTGACGCGGAGCTGGCGCCGTCGATTGCTCTTTCGAAAGCTGAAATGGAAGAGATGGCCCAGCAGTTGCGAAAGGACTTGGGAGTTCAGCCAAGCGAGAGAATTGAGGCGCTCGATATCAGCATCGCCGGTGTCGATGTCTTCCGGGTCTCTGACGTTGAACGGCTCAGCAAGGAATGCGCCGAGTTTCTCCTAGGCGAAGGTGCCCAAGAGTGGTCAGCGATGAGTGTCCCGTTGGATCTGTCAGAGGACACGTGGGCCATTCTTCGCAACGATAAACACACGATGGAGCGCCAGCGTGTGACGTACCTTGAAGAGTGCTGGCACATTCTGCTCGGGCATCGCCTGACCCGCATCGCCAAGATCGCCGACGCATATGGCCGAACCTACGATAGTTCCGAAGAACATGATGCCTTCTATCTCGCTGCGGCAACACTCCTTCCAGAAGCTGCCGTTCGAACGGCAGTTGAAGCAGGTGAAAGTGCAACTCTGATCGCAAACCGTTTTGGGGCGTCGGTCGAGTTGGTGGAGTATCGCATCAAACGTCTTGGCCTTTGGCGTTCCTACAAGGACAGAACGGTGAGTCTTAACGGCTGAAAGCAGCTGTTCTTTGGGGCAGACCACGCAATCAGAGCTTGCCGCATTTTAGCGATCAGCGATTTCGATTTGCTCCGTCGCCCTTTGGAAGCAGCTTCAGATCAACACCAGTCGTTTTCGCGATGCCACCCACATTGACTGTCATAATGGTAAGGGCACCGGTCGCCATACTTCCTCGGGGTTTTCCCTGATGACGCGGATCCGCAGGACGTGGCTGATCTGGAAATTCGTCATCACTTCGTCAAGGATCGGTGAGCTTTCCATTCCTGATAGGGCCGGATCGCCAGTCCAACCTGATGCGAGGTCTTGGCAGAATGGGTCGAGGCGACGGCCGCGAACCGGAGCAGGGGGCAGCCGCTGCCCTGCGATGCTATGTGCATCAGACGCGATTATGGGGTTCTTGTCCCAGTACCCGCTACCGTACCAGTCGAAGTCCCGATCCTTCGCAACGAGCACCACTCTGGCACAAGGCGTTGCCAGCGTGACCTTCCGGCAAACATCCTGCAGCTCGGACCACATCAGGTCCGGCATGCGACCGGAGTTCGGGATCGTCCGGAAGATCAAGGGAACGCCGTAGCCGCAGAACATCTCTTCGGTGTCGAACCAGACCTGTAGGAGGACGTCGATCGTCGAACCGCCTCGCATACCGCTCCGGGCGGCAACGAATACGTCTGTCGCGATCCGATGAGTCTGCACGAACTTCAGCGGAGGACTGTCAGCGTCAATGGCAGGTGTTGCCGTCAGGCGAACGTCTTGTAGGGCGGATGCAAGCATGTCGACCCAAGCCCGTGCGAAATCGTCGATTCCCGACTCGCGGTCGCGCTCGACGACCCAGGTGAATGCGGTGCTGAACGCCTTCTGCAGGTTGTCGATCGAAAGGTCAGTTCGCTGGGTGTTCATTCGCCGAACCTCTCCCCGGCGCGTTGTTCTGCCGTGTCGGCCCACCTTAGGTGCAGCCAGTACCGTGTATGCCGCCGCTCACCGGTGCGGTCGAGCGCGCCCATCTCCACCAGGTCCTGCAGATCCCGAGTTGTGGTCGCGCGCGATGTGCTGGTCATGGAGATGTAGTTTTCTGCGCTGAGGCCACCTTTGAACCCGTCCGGCCCCTCGCGGAACATGCGCTCGATAACCTTGGCCTGTCGTTCGTTCAGGCGATCACGGAATTGGTCGTAGAACTTTGCCTTGGCTATGAAGGAGGCGACCCGCGTCAGCGTCACCTGCTGCGCCTTCAGAACGATCTCGGCGAACCAGATCAGCCAGCCAGTGACGTCCAGCGTTTTCTGGTGGGTCTCGAGCTGGTCGTAATAGGCCTTCCGTTCCTGCTCGATCGTGTAGGCCAGCGCGATCAGGCTCGGCTGGCCGATGCTCTGAGCAAGGGACTTTTCGGCGAGGGCGCGGCCGAGGCGACCATTGCCATCCTCGAAGGGATGGATGCTTTCGAACCAAAGATGCCCAAGCGCAGCGCGAGCCAGTGCTGACAGGGGCGTTGTGCCGTCTGGCGCCGTTCGGTTGAACCAGTCGACGAACACGTCCATCTCGTCTTGGACCTGCGCCGAGGGGGGGGCTTCGAAATGCACCGTCGGCCGGTCGATGCGGCCAGAGACGATCTGCATCGCGTCGCTATGCTGCCGGTAGGCGCCGATGGTCTCGAGCCCGCGGTCGTGCGACAGCAGCATCCCGTGCCAGCGACAAAGGGTTTCGTGGGTCAAAGGTGCCGCGTAAGTCGAATAGACGTCGACCATCATCTCGGCGACGCCCTGCTCGCGCGGTTTGGATGGCGCGCCGTCGGCGGTCAATCCAAACTGCCGACGCAGGGAAGATTGAACGCTGGCCCTGTCCAGCACCTCGCCTTCGATGGCGCTCGTCCGCATCGCCTCTTCGCTCAGAAGTTCGATGCGTAACCGGTCGCGTTCATCGCCGGTCACATGGCGGACGGCGCCGAGAACCTCGCCAGATGATAGCAAGAACCGCCGCTCGAGAGGTTCTATGGCAGCGCTGTCATAGCGGAAATTCGGCCAGTCGGGTTGCTTCCAGTTCCAGCGCATGAGCTATAGTATCCATTTCTATAACTCACAATACTGGCAATTGATGATGCATGAAAGTGAATTCTATGCATCATCCCGAGCGCTGGCGTTTAACCAGGTGGGCGTCTCCCCGCTTCAAGCGGCCTGTACCATGGGCTCGTAGCGGACCTCGGCCATGGCCTCGTTGATCCATGCCGGTTGGAGATCGCCGTTGTTCCACTGGTATAGATAGCCCACGAGGGCGTCGGTCTTCTTGCAGAGGATGCGCATGATGGGTTCGCCTGTCAGGCGGGCTGTGTTGGACATAATCTGCTCCTCTACCTGGACCTCTGCACCGGGAACAAGGAGGCCACTCTATCCGTGGCAGGGTTGTTAATGACTGGTTTCTGCAACTGCAAGATGAACGGGTGCATTCGAGGAAATTGTGATCGGACGTTTGGCGGAAACACGCCTAAACAATGGGTTAAGCTTCGGCATCTCCTTGCGGCACCGCAGCATTCTCGGCGATCTCGTCTAGGATGGCGTCGATTTCGGCCCAGACACGGGGCTCCAACTGCCCGCGGATCAGGGTCCACTTGCTCAGCACGTCCAGCGGGTCGTGGGCGCGCAGGAGGGCGGTCACTGCGCCCGCATCGACTGCCAGCGAGGTGCGTGCGCGCCATTCGGTGATCCGCGTGCGCTGCTCCTCGGCGGGAGGGATGAAGTTGGGCCCGAGCTCCCAGTTCTTCACTGCACGGCGTAGGGCGGCGCGGATGACATGGGCCGGATCGACGCCGCAGTCGATCAGGGCTTCCTCCTGCCGTTCCAGCGCGTTCACCCGGATGTCGATCTTGCGCGTCGTCGGACTGCGGCGCGGGCGGGTGGAAGATACCATGGCCCCGGCTGCTGGACGCCCGGCCGTCTCCGGTTCGGGCTGAGGTGCGGGCGCAAGCTGCGTACTTGGCGGCGAAACAGCGTGACTGTCCAAGACCACAGGCTCGACGTTTGCAGCTTCTGGCATCATCTCAGCTCGCAGAACTTCTTCCCTTCCCGGGTCTTCTCCCACCTTTGGCCGCAGGGATGCAGCATAAGCCGGGTCGGGCCGCGTGATTGTTGGGATCTTCTTCCTCACCGCCCCGTCCTCACGCGGCCAGGATGTTGTTGAGGATGTCGGTCGCCTCTTCGAGGGCCTCGACCACATGGCGCACATGCGGGCGCATGAGGGGGTTCGGATCAGCCTGCTTTTGCAACGCCACAGCGTGCAGGAGGCCCTTCTCGTCCATTTCCTTATAGACATTCCGGCGCATCATCACGGTCTCGACCACCGGGAACCGTGCGATCGCCGCCTCGATGAGAGCGGCATCGGCGCGCGTCGTCTTGGGGTCGACCATGTTCAGGACCACGTGGTGGCGGGGCAGGCTGTCGGGGTCATCGACGCGGGCGCGGAGCTTTTCGAACCAGTCGGCGGTCTGTGCGCCGACATCGAGATCCGAGGCCGAGAGCATGACCGGTGTCACAATGTGATCGGCCAGAACGGCGATCCCGTCCGACCATTCGGCCCCGACGCCTGCGGTATCGATGAAGATGAAATCCGCCGAGTCCGCCGCATAGACCTGCTCGATCCGACGATCCACGGCCCCTACGCTTTCGACGGTCGCAGATCGCAGGAGCGGTGATCCCAGCCCCGCGGCTTCAGCCCGCTTGTGCCAGGTGCCGAGCACGCCTGTGCTGTCAGTATCGATCAGAAGGACGCGACGCCCGGCGGCAACGGCAGCACTGATCAAGGCGCGCGAGAGCGTGGTCTTGCCACTCCCCCCTTTCCGGGCCATCGCGGCGATCACCACGAGATTGTCGTTCGGCATGGGGGCGGACCTCTCACAAAAATGGTGAAACGCAGCAAAGATGTTTCATCGTCGCTAACCCCCGCGTGCGACGGCGTCAAGCAGAAGACGGGATGCGGGCTGCCTCAGGCGGAATGCGGGGTCCATGGTGCATCGCGCAGGGAGCGAAAAGCACCACGCTCGCGACGCCTGACGTTCTCCCGTCCGCGCGATGCATTCCCCAGATGACGCGCGACATGCGACATCGGCCATAGTGCGCGACGCAGGAGGCGCGACGCATACCGCACGGGACGTGGACCATCGGGCACCACGCGCGATGCGGGCAGCACGGGCCATCTGACACTCGCCAGAGGACGTGATGCGGTGCGCGCAAAACGCAGTCCAAAGGACGCGATGCGCGGTGCCAGGAGCGCGGGACGCGTTGCATTGAGCGCCGTGCGCGCTGCATTTGCCAAAGGACGTCAAATCGGCCCCTGAGGCCGATTTTCTACATTGAGTACAAGCCCTTGGTGCCTTCTCCGCTTGTGCTGGGAGAAGGCGGGCTTGTACGAAGTTGGCAAGAAATAGGAACGTATACTTCACATGGGCAGCAGTCGCAGACTGACCGATCAGGAGCGCCGTCAGATCGTCCGGGAGCGGGAGAAAGGCGTCTCAGTCAGTGCGATCAGTGCAGCGCTGAAGGTCACCCCCAAGACCGTCTACAACGTGCTGAGCCGGGGTCGTTCCACCGTCTCGGCCAATGACAGCCGCACCCGCGTGCTCACCATGCGGGTCACCGAGCGCGACCTTCGCGGCTTAGATGCTGCCCTCGCGCGGCGCGGGATCGCGCATCGATCAGATGCCATGCGCTGCCTGATGCTCGCGGCCAACGATCTCCTGCGACCGGACGACGGCATGACAGATGAACTGAAAGTGCTGAGCGCGGCGCTGAACCGGGTCGGCAACAACGTGAACCAGGTCGCGCGCCGCCTGAACGAGGCAAAGCTCAAGGGCGAGCGCCTGCCCTATACCCCCGCCAGCCATGCTGAGATCCGTGACCTTGCGGTATTCGTCTTCGACATGGCTGACCAGATCCATGAGATGTTCCGCGCGCGCCGCCGCGAGCTGGACCTCGAAGTCACCAAAGCCCTCGCTGGCCTGGCTCGACCGGGAGCGGAGCATGGCACGGAGTGAGGCGCGCGGTGTCGGGCCCGCCCTCTTCGACCGCGACTGGAGCCGCGTCTCAGGCAGTTGGCAGGGGCTGTCGAAGAAGGCGCAGATGGTCCGGGCTGCGCGGGGCTATTCGCCGGCCATCTTCAAGCCGATCTCGAAAGGCGGCTGCCACACGGGCGCGCAGCTGAAGGCCCAGCTGACCTACCTCACTACCAAGTCGAGCCACATCCTCGACAGCCGCGGCACCCATGATGGCAAGAAGACCCTGACCGAGGCCGAGATCGACCGGGTTGTGCGCCGCTTCGAGAACCAGTGGGGCGAGCGGCACAGTCCGAAACTCGGCCACACCTCGCATCTTCTGATGGCCTTTCCCGTCGGCACCAGCGGCGAAGAGGTGCGCGCGATCACGGAATCCGTCTGTGAGAAGTTCTTTCAAGGTGAGGGGTCGCAATTCGACTATATTGCTGCAATACACCAAGATCGCGCGCATCCACATGCGCATATCGTTCTGAACCGCCGCAGTAAGGATGGCGAAATGTTCTTTCTCGGGAAGGATCACCACTTCAACTACGACGCCTTTCGGGTGGCGATGGTCGAGGCGGCGCAGATCCACGGGATCCGGCTCGAGGCCACACGGCGTCTTGACCGGGGGGTCACGACCTACCGTGCTGAGATAGACGAGGTCTACAAGGCCCGTGACGAAGGCCGACCGCCTGTCGAGCGCCAGCGCACAGGCGCTGATCTCGCCGCTGCCCTGGAGACGGTGGCGCGCAATGCGCTGTCCTATCGGGGGCTGGCGGTCGAGGCGTCCCGGTCGAACTTCGATGACGTGGCCGAGGCACTCGAGCGGGCCAGCAGCATCCTTGCCAGTGGCGGTCAGATTCAATCTGACGGAGCCATCTACATGTCCCAAGACGAAACAGCGTTCGACACGCTGATCAGCGAGTTTTCTCAGAACATCCGTCAGATCGAAGCGGCGATCGACCGGGCGCCGGCGGCCGAGAGGCCGGAGATCGAGCGCAAGCTCACCGATGTGCTGGCCTCCGTCGCGCATCTGAACCCGCTCGGGGATCGTTCGGCTGCACTTCTCGACGCACCATCCCGGGATGGGGTCTATGCGCGGGCCAACATGCGCGAGAGCCAGATGGGGCGTCTCGACGACGACGCGGTGAAAGCGCGCCTCAGCGAGGCGCTGCAAGGTACGGGCATTGATCCCGAAGCTGTAGCCGCCCGCATGCGCGAAGGGGCCGGCAATGCCGCGCTCGAACGGCAATGGCTTGCGCAGGATCTGCGCGCCATCGCCAAGGCGGGCGATCTCGATCTGGAGAAGGGCGGTGACCGCGAGGAAGCACTGGACCGGCTGGAAGCAGTTCATGTCCGTCTGGGCGACACCCTGACCGATGCGCGTATCCTTCGGGCTGTCGATGAGGTGGATGACACCAAAGATGACCGAGTTGCCCTGGCCGAAGGTGTGACGCTGCCGGAGCGCGAGCGCGCGACAGGCGAACCCGACATCTTTGCCCCGTCCGAGCGCAGGGATTTCCAGGAGCTCGTCGCCCAATTCCGTCGGACGGATTTCGACCATCCCTTCTCGGACGATCCGTCCGTGCGCCGAGCCGGTGCCGTCGAGGTCGAAGAAGCGCGCGCCGCCTTCAACGCCTTCGCGCAGCGGTCGTCCGATCATGCCGAACTAGCCTCGATGGCCTGGGACAAGATCACCGATAGCCGCAAGCCACAGGAGCTCGCTGTCGAGGAAAAGGACCGCACCCTTCATGCCGGCGACATGGATCTCGCGCTGCGCGATCCCATGCAGCATCTCGGCACGATCACAGAAGACGACCGCACCCTCGCGCGCTACCGTGCCGAGATGCCGGATGAGGAGTTCGGGGCGGCCGTGCAGGAGGAAATCAATCGCTTGCGCGCCATGGGGGCGTCGCGCGCCTATATCAGCGAGCGGAGCTTCGACATCGAGGATAAGGCCCGGCAGGATTATGCCGAACGGCGCTTCATGACCGAGACTGCCCCGGATGTGCTGACCTACTTGCAGCGGGCCGAAGCCGAGAATGTGAAGCCGCTCACCGACACCGATGGGCAGCGCCTCGCCGCCCAGATCGACCGCAACCTCACGCCGGATGCGGTGACCGCTCTTCGCGCAGGACACGCGGATGTGCTGGAGAAGTTCACCGAGCACCCGTTGCGGCAGCTGGAACTCGCCAAAGCCTATCTGGAAAGCAGCGAGGTGACCGCCCACGGCCCCGCCATGGAGCAGGTGCTGGATGCCCTGGCCGAGGAACAGATCGAGGCGCAGCGCGCACGTCACGCAGCAGCGCATGGCGAGAAGGGGATCACCCATGGATAAGGGGAAGATCGCGGGCGGGATCCTGAGCCTGACGCTGGTTGGCCTCGCCATCGGCTATGTCGTGGCCACCGGTTACTTGACCATCCGTTATGGCCTGTCGACGCAAGCCTTCGACGTCACCCTGCTTGCGCGCGAGTACCGCGCACTTGGTGTCAGCTCCCCGCGAGATTTCCTCTGGGTGAACCTGATCCTCGCAGGCTTCGGCGTTGCCGCGCTCATGTTGAGTGTCACGCTTCTCGGCGATGCCCTGACGCGCTTCGGCACGACGCATTGGCAGACCAGGGCCGAAATGAAGCGCAACGGCTTCTTCGCCAAGCCGGGTGGCGGCTTCCTTCTCGGCAAGCTCGGCCCCCCGAAATCGAAGCGCCCCTTCCTCGTTTCGAAGACCTTCCCGCATGCGCTAATCGTGGCGCCCACGGGCCGGGGCAAGGGCGTGGGTTTCGTGATCCCGAACCTGCTCACCTACAAGGGCTCGGCCGTGGTGCTGGATGTGAAGGGCGAGAACTTTCGCGAGACATCACGCTTCCGCGCCAGCATGGGCGACAAGGTCTTTCGGTTCGCGCCGACCGACTGGGACCGGCCCACCCATCGCTACAACCCGCTGGCGCGCATCGCGGCGATGACCAATCCCGATCGGCAACAGATGGAGCTGAAGCTCACCGCCAAGCTCTTCCTGCAGACCGACAATGAAAAACTGAGTGGGCTTCTGGCAGGCGGCATCGACCTCTTCGTGGCGGCTGGTCTTCTGGCCTTCGAGCGCGGCGTGCCGACCATTGGCGAGATTTACCGTATCACCGCCTCGGGTGGCGACAAGCAGAAGGAATACCTCAAGCGCGCGCTGGAGGTGAAGAACACCTCGGCCAAGCTGATCTTCGAGCGCATGGCCTCGACCAACAACGACACCCTGACCTCGTACCTATCGCTCCTGATGACCTCGGGTCTCGACACCTGGGACAACCGTGCGATCGACGCGGCCACCGCGACCTCGGATTTCTCCTTCCGGGACATCCGGCGTCGGCCACACGCGATCTATCTTGTGGTCGAGTCCGAGATGATCCGCCCGCTGGCCCCGCTGATCAGGCTCTTCTTCTCGGACCTGATCGCCTCTCTGCAGGCGCATGAGCCAGGCGATTACGAGCCTTGGCCCGTAATGATCATGCTCGACGAATTCGACCGGCTCGGGAAGATGCCGATCGTCGCCGAGAGCATCAAGACGCTGCGCTCCTTCGGCGGAAACCTGGCCATTGTCACCCAGACCATACCGGCGCTGGACGAGATCTATGGCGAGAACACCCGTCGGTCGCTGCAGGGCGGCGCGGGCGTGAAGCTCTACCTCACCCCATCCGAGCAGAAGACCATCGAGGAGCTGAGCCAGGCCGTGGGGAAGACGACAAAGCGCGTCGTAACCCGATCCCGCGCGGTCGGACGCAACCCCTTCGAGGGGCGCAGCGTCTCTGAGCGGACAGAGGACACGCCGCTCCTTACAGAAGACCAGGCCCGGCGCATGGACCTCGACGAGGTGATCCTCGTGATCGACGCGCATATGCCGATCCGGGCGCGGCGGATCAAGTATTTCGAGGATCCGGCGCTGAAGGCGCTGCATGCCGGTCAGGCGGGGAGTTTCCCTTATCCGGATGAGGACGGGCTGCGGCGGGATCGGCAGATGACCGAGACGCGGGAGACCGTGGAAAAGCTGAAGCAAGAGTTGCAGGAGGTTCGGGCAGCGACAGGGGCTCAGGGGTCTAGCACAGCGACAGCAGCGTCCGTCATACCGGCAACGGATATGCAGGTTTCAAAGCCCGTACTGTCAGGTCGCGCACGAGGCCGAGCGGCCCGCGCCGCGGCGGGCGGTGGTGGGTCAAGACAGTTGTCGTTCGACCCGGCGGAACTGGGGCTCGAGAAGGCGGATAGGTCCGAACTGGCGGCGGTTGTTCAAAGGACAAGGGACATCATCGCGGAACATGCGTGAACGTTCCCAGCTGCACATCACTGTTTGATCTGACCTCGGTCCCTCGCATTGACAGGAGAAGGAACTTGAAACGGGTATGATAACCGTTTAGTGTTCGCAAAGCGGGTATGATACCCGCTTTGTCGCAGCAAGAGGGCATCATACCCATTCAGGAGCTTGGAGATCATGATCCCTGCGGGGCGGGTACAGACATTGACAGGACTGACCGCCAATCAATTACGGGAGTGGTCTCATCGGCGCGACCTCGTTCCACCCGATATCGAGGCCGGCGGTCCGGGTCGGCCCGCGCTCTATAGCTGGCAAACAGTCTTACTGCTGCGCATTGCCGTGGTTCTGCGCGAGCGGTTCAGAATTGAGTTGCAGGCGCACAAGGATCTGCTGCACGCGCTGCACGACCTTCTTTCGGGTGTGCCCTTTCCAGCTTTGCGCGGCTGCGTGTTGGCACTGCGTGCCATGGAACATGGCGAGCTCCTTTCTGAAGGCATAGTCCGTGTCGGGGTAAATGAGCCCGATACCTTGTTTCTGCATCTTGACCCACATCTGGACGTGCTCGAAGTGGAGTTCGCACCCCAAGATCAGAGCGGGCAGCTTCCACTGTTTCGCGCGGTGCGGATCCGATGAGCGTGCTTGTCTCGATCGAGCGGGAGCTCTTGGGCTTGGGCTATAGTGCCGACGCGCTGCACCGCGCCTATAGCTTCGCGGACGTCCTCGATTCCGCTGCGCATACGCGCACCGTTGCGCTGGCCGCTTTTACCCAGACGCCGGAATCCTTCCGGTCCGCCGCCTTCGGAGTCGTCGAAGGCGAGCCTGACAGTGCTGCCGCAGTAATGGCTAATCGAGCCTTGGGCGCCCCGATCTTCTTTTCGATCGACAGTAGCGATGTCGGCGTTTGGGCAGTTGGCGCCCAGGCGCCACGCCTGCTTGAGCGAGTTCCTGTCGATCAGCTTTCCGACCTGTTTGGCCGTTACCGCGATAGCTGGACTCCGCAGGCACTCCACCGCGCCAAGTCGCTCGATCTGCCGCGTGGTCCGATCCAAGTTGATTTCATCGATCTGGGGCTGTTGCCGGCGATCGAGCAGGAGGTCCAGCACAAGCTCCATCGGACCATGGCGGAAGTGCTCGATCTGCTTCTGCCGTCTGACGCCGGGCAAGAACGGCAGAAGGATGCTTTCCGCCTGACCTTCCGCTTGCTCGCTGCCAAAATCTTGATTGATCGAGAGCATCCGGCCGCTGCTGACTGGGCGCACGACGATGCCAGTGCCGTCCTTAGCGGAATTCAAGGCTATTATAGCCTTGGCCTCCTCGCCAACGACGTTGCCGCGGTATCTGCCGACGATATAGTCGCTGCGTGGGCGCGCCTTCGGTCGTCGATCACGCTAAGGAATATTTCATCTGACAGCTTGGCATTCGTTTACGAAAATACGCTCGTCACGGCCGATACCCGCAAGCTCTTCGGGACACATAGCACGCCCCGCCCCTTAGCTGAGTATGTGCTGAGTCAGATCGATCTTTCGCGCTGCAACCCGGAAACAGTGCGGATTGCTGAACCTTTCGCTGGCGCGGGAATTTTCCTGGTCGCTGCGCTTCGCGAACTGCGCGACCTGCTGCCGCCGGATTGGCCGGCCGAACGACGTCATCAATTCCTGGTTGAGCGCCTGGTGGGGGCGGAACTCGACGCATTCGCATGCGAGGTGGCGACGCTCTCGCTGATCCTGGCCGATTATCCCAATGCGAATGGCTGGCACATCCGCTCAACCGATCTTTTCAAAGTCGGCGCCCTCAGCACTTTCCTCGAAGGTGCGACGCTCATCTTATGCAATCCACCGTTCGAGGATTTCACGGTGGAGGAGCGGCAGGACTATCCGGAGGCCTTCGCCGTTTCGCCGTCAAAGGCGATGGTCGCGCTTCATGCTGCGATCGATGCCTGTCCAGAGGCACTGGGGTTTGTGCTGCCACGGGGTGTCCTGCAACAGGCCAAATATCGAAAGCTTCGTAGCCGTCTTGCCGCCGCCTACGCCAGAGTCGAATTGGTTTCGCTCCCGGATCGCATCTTCGAAAAGGCAACATATCCTTGCGCGCTTGTGATCGCATCTGATCGCCGACCGGTAGCAACTGTTGCCAAACCGGTCCGACTTATTGCCAAGACGGTGACGGACGCTGGTAGAGCGCAATTTCTTATGGACGGTGTTGTTACATCTCGGCGCGAGGCAATCCGTCCAACCTCGGAGGGCGATTTGTGGATCGGAGAACTAGACGCGATCTGGTCTTACCTCGCCGAGGTTCCGCGACTGGGCGATCATGTGGAGATTTTTCGTGGACTCCAGTGGCGGTCGCAGCGCACGGGCGTGCATGATGAGCCGGGGCCGAAGCGTGAGCGAGGACTCTACAGGCCCGCTGACAGCCTGATCCCGTTCCATTTGATGAGTTCGGTGTGGCTCAGCACCGATCCTGGACTCAATCTGTATCCAGGACCGCTGACCCGCGCATGGGACAAACCCAAGGTTCTGATCAACAACCAGCGCTCGTCGCGAGGCCCATGGCGGCTCGCGGCGGCGGCGGATGACAGTGGACTGTGGGCGTCGCAGCAATTCACTGGGCTCTGGCCTACTGGTGACTATGACATCCGAGCGCTAGCTGCGATCCTAAACGGGCCGCTCGCTAATGCTTTCGTCACTGAACATTCGACCGATCATGATTTCACTAACGTCATGCTCGGCAGTATGCCGCTTCCACGCAAATTGGATATGATTACGCTCGGTGCGGCCGTGCGGGAATATGAAGCTCTTATTAATGAGAAGAGCCATGCCGTGCTCGTCGGCAATGAGTATGATTCGCGTCTTGATCGCTTGCTCGTCTTGATCGATGCACTCGTGCTTGACGGTTATGATCTGCCGCCACGTCTTGAACGCCAGCTATTTTCCTATTTCGAAGGTCGTAAGCGACCGGTGCAGCATACCTTCTCTGGCTGGCTGCCGGTGAACCTGAAGGGATATGTGCCCCTTTACGAATGGCTGACCCGAGATCATGCATCCAACTATGGCGCTTGGGTGCTCGATGTGTTCAAGCCCGCGCCAGATGAAGAGAATGATGCTCTCGCCAGGTTCCTTGCCTGATGGAGCAGATCCTTCTCGATACCAATTTTGTGTCCGTTCTGTTTGACCCGCGCCGACCCAACTTTGCGGCGGTCCACGGGCGGGCGCAGGCCTTTGCCCAAAGCGACCTCGTCTATCTCTCAGCCGTCGTTCTTGCCGAACTGCGCTTTGGGATGGAAGCAGCCCAGCGTGCCGGCCAGGACGTCTCCCATATCCGTCACACGCTCACTCAGGCAGCAGCGTATCCACTCGCAGAAGTCGGTCGCCATACCGCCGAAGCATATGGCGACGTCAAGGCGCGCCTGGCTGAGCATTACCTCGACCTGTCCCGTCGCACTCCTCGATGGCTGGAGAACTGGCAAGATCGGGCCTCTGGGCAAATGCTGCAGGTTGATGAGAATGACCTATGGATTGTCGCCCAGTCCGTCGAACGTGATTACCTTCTTGTGACTAGCGATCAACGACTTGCAGATCGATTTCTCCCCGCAATCCCAGAGCTCAGATTGTCAGTCGTTTGAGTTTGCTGGAACACGGAGTAGTAACGTAAGCCGTTATCGCCCCAAACGCTTCGACCTCTCAGCCATCCGTACCACCTGCGCGCTTGCCGTCGCTGCCGCACTCCGCACAGCGGCGGGTGCCTGCACCGCTCCCCGCCCGATCGCCTCACCCGTGGTCAGTGCACCGATCCGCGCCCTGCCCTGCACCCCAGAGGTGTTCACGAGCCCCCGCATCACCCCCGCAGACCCGCTGACGATCGCCGGTGCTGCTGCCACCATCAGGTTCCCCGAGATCCCCCGCACGATGAGGGGTGTTGCTGCGACGAAGCCCTTGGCCAGAAAGACCATGACGAAGAACGGCACCAGCGAGCCGATGTTGGTCGCGGAGTTAGGGTCGCCGAGCTGGGCCAAAAGCGAATTCGCCATGCCGACGACGGTCGAGAACATGGCGGCGATGACGATGGGGTAGAAGGCGTAGCTGATCGTCGTCGAGACCCATCTGTGGAAGAAATCCTTGGTCGCATCGAAGAGCGACAACGCGATCATGATCGGTGCGAGGCCGAGCATCAGGGTCAGCATCATCTTGGCGAAGATGAGGACAATGCCGGTCATGAAGCCAAGGAGGCTGAGGAGTACCAAGCCGATGCCGCCGAGGATCGCGCCAGTCATCCAGTTCAGGTTGTTGCCGATCGCGTTCAGGTACTGACTGAACTCCGTGATGAGATCATCGAACTCAGCCGCAAAGTACGTGGCCCCTGCCCCGCCGCCGCCAACCGAGGAAATCAGGGCCCCGGCGACGTAGTCGAGCCCGCCGATGACGGCATTGGCGACCGCGTTGAAGTTGGCCCAGTTGAAGGCGAATAGCCCTATCAACAGCAACTTGATCAGGTACCAGAAGAAGCTGGCCCCATCCATGCTGCGGAACTGGAAGGCCATGTTGATGCAGACGCCGATCAGCGAGAGCGTGACCATCAGCAGGACGATCGTGCCGGTATTGCTCGCCACTGCCCCGAACTGGGACTCGGCCGCGTCGGCAAGGAAGCCGTCGGCAGTTCCGACCATCCAGCTGACAATGCTCATTACCAGTTGCCTTGCGCTTCGCAGAGGTCCTGGACGTCGCGGGCGATCTGGTTTTGCTCATTCCGAATGGCCAAGCGCGCTTGAGTATGCTCCGCCTGCGTGCTTGTCGCGAACCGTTCCTCGTACTCGGCGGCGGCAGCATCCCATGACGGGAAGCGGACATCACAGCCGCAGTCGCCAGTTGCCTTGATCGCCTCCCAGGACCGCAACTCGTAGAGCCGCATCAACGTCAAAGCCTTGTAGGCCTCACGTGGATGAACCTCGTCCATCCAGGTTGGGCGTGCGGGCCGGTTGTTGCAGATCCGGTACTGTTGGGGCGTGATGGTCACCGTCAGATCGTTCGTGACCTGAGGCGAGGTCTGAGCCGCTAGGGGCGCGGCCAGCAGGCTGGCAGCCACGGCGAGGGTGATCTTGAGCATGGGGGTTTCCTTTCGGGTCATTCGGCGGCGACCGCGGAGCGCTTAGTGCCCCCGGTTCCGGCAGTGTTCTGATCAGGATGTCTCGCCTGCCCCGGCAGGAAGAACTCGGTGATGCCGCGCGCGCCATCGTGGCGCCCAGCCTGGATGATCACGTCGATGGAACCCTCGATGTAATCGACCATGTCGGCATAAGTCATCGGCACATCAGTCTTGAGGGCCGCGATGGCGAGCCGACGAACGGCCAGTTGCGGGGTCTCGGCATGGAGCGTGGTGAGCGAGCCGCCATGGCCGGTGTTGATCGCTTCGAGGAAGGTCATCGCTTCGCGGCCGCGGACCTCGCCGAGCACGATCCGGTCGGGTCGCATCCGCAGGGTCGAGGCCAGAAGCACATCAGCGCTGCGGGCGTCCGCGTCCCGGTCGGCGATCAGCGTCACGGCATTCGGCTGCTCGGGACGCAGCTCAGCCGCCTCCTCGATGGTGATGATCCGCTCCTCAGGTGGGATCAGCGAGAGGATCTTGCGCGCCGCCACCGTCTTGCCGGTCGAGGTGCCCCCCGAGACGATCATGTTGAGCTTGTTCTCGACGCAGAACCGCAGCGCGGCATCGATGTCGCCGGAGGCCACCACATCGCGCAACGCGGCATTCCGTTCGCGGCGGAGACCTTCGAGACTGCGTTCCTTGCCATAGAGGAAGCCGAGCCGGATTGCCTCCAGTGGCAGGGAGGAGAAGAACCGCAACGAGATTGAGAACCCGCCTTCGACGGCCGGGGGCTGGATGACTTGCGCCCGGATAGGACGATCCCGGTAGAGGATCGAGACCGAGACGATGGGCTTCTTGGTGCTGAGCGTGGTCGAGGCGGCCGAGGCGATCTGGTTGCCGAGGTCCTTGATCTCGGTCTGGGTGAGCGGCGTGCCGAGGCCCCGCATGAAATGATCGCCCTGGAACTCGCCCCAGACCTGCCCGTCGGGGTTGATGCAGATCTCGATCGTGTCGTCCCGCTGCACGGGCGCGCCCAGCCGGTCGAGAGAGGCTTCGAGATAGCTCGCTGCCATGTCAGAAAATCTCCAGATCGCGGTCGACCATGACGGTGATCCGCGTGCCCTGATCGACATGAATTACGGGCCGGATTGCCAGATAGTCCTGCATGACGCTTTGGGTGCTGTCGCGCAGGTCCGTGCCCACGTCACTTGCGATGTCGGCTGCTGCCTCATCCTCGATCTGTCCAGCGGCCGCTGCGGGCAAGGCTCCGATCAGCGAGATCAGCGCGGCCGAGCCGAACCGCTGCGCGAAGCGGGTGTCGACAAAGCCGGTTGTGCCGGTGCGGCCGAGCTCATCCCCACCGAAGGCGCTGATTTTCACGGTCTGGTTGTCGGGCAGGATGATGCGGTCCCAGGCCACCATGACCCGTGACTGCGCGAGCGCCACATCGGAGCGGTAACGCCCCACGAGACGCGCCCCGCGCGGGATCAGGACGCGGGTTCCGTCGAAAGAGTGGACATCCTCGGAGACGATGGCCCGGATCGCGCCGGGCAGTGTGCTGTCGAGCGCCGTCTCGGTCACGGCCTGGATCATCGTACCCTGCACGACGGTGTTGCCGGGGTTCACGATCACTTCGGCCCGCGTCACGGGTGCGGGCCGCGCACCTGCGCGCACGAAGGCTTCGTCCTCATTCAGGCGTGCCGCCTCAAGGCTGTTCTCCCGGTCGGTCCCTGCCCCCATCCCGGAAAACGCGATCATGGGCGAGGCGATGCGTTCGGCGCGCGCTTCGGCTTCCGCGATGCGGCGGCGTTCGAGTTCGGCAAGCCGCAGCTCCTCCTCGTTCGGGCCGAGGTCCGTGGGCGCAGGTGGGGCCAAGCGTGCGACTTCGAGATCCATGCGCAGCTGGTCGAGCTCGCGGTCGCGCTCGGTCAATTGCCGCTCGAGCGCGCGCTGCGCCTCGGTCGACGCGGTCTGCAGTGCCGCGATTTGCGCTGTCAGGTCGGCGATGGCTTGTTCTGCCCCGCTGTCCGATGCCTCGACCGGCCGCGCGCGCAGGTCTTCGAGTTCCGCGCGCAGCGTCGCGAGGCTTTCCATCAACGCAAGTTCCGACGCGGAGGGGCCGGTCTCGGCCGGTGGCGGTGCAGACTCTACTGCGGGCATGGGTGCGAGGTCACCGAAGCCTGATCCTGCGGTCTGGAACTCTTCCGGGGCTGCGGTCGGCAATGGGGCTTCCGGCGACGGTTGCAGGGCGGCCCAGGCCAGGCCGCCCACGGCCACGATCCCGGCAACGCCAAGGATGGCGGTAAGCGGGGAGGGACGTGCTGCGCCGCGCTTCTTGTCGCCCGTTGCTTCAAGCGCCGCGAGGCGCGCGGCGAGGTCTTCGGTGTCCTGGCTCATGATGTGGGCCCACCCATATCCTGAACACAGACCTCGTCTTCGCCGAGGCGCAGGACCCATTGGCGATTGACGCCCGAGACGCGGATGACACCATCCTCGAGTGCCGTGCTGTTCACCGCCCGCTCGCCGCCGTTCGCATAGCGGAAGATCGCCGGGACCGGCGCGTTCTGCGCGAAGCGGAAATAGGTGAAGGTCCCGTCGTCCCAGATGGCCGTGGGTGTGAACTCCTCACTGGCGCTGACGGCATAGTTCGCGTTTGGCGCATCAGCGGCGACCGCGCGGGTCGGCTGTACGCGGCTCTCGGGATAGCGGAACTGCACGACATAATGCGGGGTCTCGCGTGCCTCGACGACGTGGAAGTAGTAGGAGCGGCGGTTCGTATAGACCGTGATGTTGGTGGCGACACCGGAGGCGGCTGGCTTGATCGCGAAGGCGCGCCCGCCTGGCACACCGTCGAATTGGAAGCCTACGGTGTCGCCCGCGATGATTGAGCGGATGGTCTCGCCCTCGCCGAATTCGACGGTGGTGACCCGGGTCAGGGTGGTGACGATCCGGTAGACCTGCCCCTCGGTCCAGTTCGCGATCCGGACGCGGTTGTCATGGGGGCCAGCGCGCGGCGTGGTCTCGGCCAGGGCTGCGAGTGAAGTGAGCGCCAGGGCACTTGCGACCAGCAGGGCGTGCATGGAGGTACGGACGAAAACAGAGGTCATTCGGAACGGTCCGATCGGATGGCATATTGGGTGACGGTGAAGCCGAAGGGGTTTTGCCAGACGTCGTCGATCGTGCGGGTCCGTTCGGGTTGGAAGGCAAACATCAGTGTGGCGGTGAAGGATCCGTCCTGCGCCCCTTGAGGACTGGTCAGGCGCTTTCTGAGGCGCACCTGCGCGCGGTTGTCGCCGATGAGCGTGATCGAGGCGATCTCGACGGCCATCTCTGCGGCTGCGCCGTAGCGGGTCGGCGGGTAGCTCTCCTGCCCCGAGGTCCACATGGCGCGCATGCTGGCCTCGGCAGCACCGCCGGATTGCGCCAACACACGGCGCACGCGCAGATCGTTGTCGAGCTGGTTGTACGCCTCGCGATCCAGAATGTAGCGATAGATCTGCGCCTCGATGATGGCCGGGCGCTCGGCAAGCGATACCGTCTCAACCGTTGCATTCGGCAGGGCCAGACCCGTGGCGGGATCATAGGGTACGACGACCGGTGGGGGCGTCTCGACCATCAGGGCGACAGCAGCGGCCGCAAGGCAGCCGAAAACGCCGAAGCCTGCCCCGCCAAGGCCGATCATCCGCCAGAGCTGCTCCCTGCGCAGCGCGCCGTGGATCAACTCCTCCTCGACCAGTTCGCGCGCGCTCATGCCTGCGGTCATGTCCGGTGCCTTGGTCATGGCGCGAGGCTCGGCAGGGTGAAGTCCATGTAGCGGCGCTCTTCGGCGACCGTGGCCGCATCCACCACGCCCGCGTTGCCCGCGCCGAGGGTCTGGATGGCTTCAAGTTCCCACATCCGCGTCATCGCGATGGCCAGTTCCGCCGTAACACGGGTGTTGTGGTCCATCGATGCCTTCAGGTCTTCCATCTCCGGGATCATCGCGACGAGCTGTTCGACACGTTCGAGCGATTGGGCCGCCTCGGCATGGCTGTTCTGGGCCGCCGCCGACATCACGGCACCGGTCGTGGCTCGCGTGGCGACACCTTCGGCACCTGGATTGCCGCTGGTGGCGATCTCTCGCAGCGAGTCCTCGTCGAAGCCCGCACTAGCCAGAGCCTGTTCCATCTGCGTGCGCAGGGGCCCCGCGTTGGGTCCGATCAGGCTCGACCAGTCGCCCGCCTGGATGCCCCGGATCAGACCGGGGAGATCTTCGAAATTGGCCTGCAGGAGGCCGTCGAGATCGCCGCCCATGGCGAGACCAAGGATGCTGCGCGGCCCGGTCAGCGAGGCATACATCTCCTCAAGCTGGTCGAACTGCTGCTGCAGAAGGTCGAGCTGTGCCAGCGCATTGTCCAGAAGATCCGTCTGGATCCCGAAATCCTGCAGCATCTGCTGAAGCTGGCGGATTTCCTGGGCGATGTTCTGGGTATCGACCGTGGGCACGCCCTGTGCTGCGACAGGACCCGCAAGGACGGTGGCCAGCGCGACGGTCGCGGCGGTGGTGGTGAGGGAAATGCGCAAGCGAAGGATCATCGCAAACTCTCCAAGGTGAAATCCATGAACTGCCGCTCGGCGGCTTGGGCGGCGGCCATGGCGAGTTGTTCCTCGCTCAGCGGCTGGGTGTGGGCGGCCTTGATCCGGGTCCGGATTGCGACCAGTCGGGCCAGCTCGGCGCGCGCATAGGTGTTGAGCGCGATGGCCTCGTGAAGGTCTTCGGTCTCACCAATGCGGGTGATGATATCCTGCACGCGCAGGGCGGCCGCGCGGACCGAGACCAGCGAGTAGTCGCCATAAACGCCTGCGCCATGGGCCGAGAGGCTGAAACTCGCATTCGCCAAAAGGACAGGGTCGATGGTGCCGAGCGCATCGATGCCACCCACGGCGGCGAGATAGCTGTTGTACTGCTGCGGTATCACCACCACGTAGTGCTGGGTTTCCGCGAAGGGCGGCACGCCACCGTAGTCCTGCACGTTGCCCGGGCCTGCGTTATAAGCGGCAAGCGCATAGATGATGTTGCCATCGAACATGTTCAGCATCATCGCGAGGTATCGCGCGCCGCCGGTGACCTGCAGGTACGGGTCGTCGTAATAGGCGGGGTTGATGCCGAGATCGCTTGCGGTGGCGGGCATGATCTGCGTGAGCCCGAAGGCCCCCACAGGGGAACGCGCCCCGATCTGGAACCGGCTCTCCTGCCAGATCAGCGCTTGCAGCAGGCAGCGCCACTGGACCAGCGACAGCCCCGCGCGGCTTACACCCTGTAGTCTATGCGTGTCGCGCGCGGCCCGGATGATCAGCTCCTCGATCCCTTCGCGAGCATCGCCGAACATCCGGGCCGCGGCCGGGTTGTTGTCCTCGGGCGGATAGAGGCTCGCGGCTGCGTTTTCGACGCCGCCAACCGCCCCCCGCCCCGCCTCGAGCCCGGTCACTGTGCCTGCGACATCGCCCGACCCGAGGGACATGGCATCCATCAGCCCTTCGAGGGAGGCGAGTTGCTGGCGTTCGACCTCGGCCAGCTCCTCCTCGCGCGTCAGCCGGTCCTGTTGCAGCGCAAGATCCTGATCGGTCTGATCGAGGATTGCCTGCCGCTCTGCGAAGAGGCGCAGGTCGAAAGTTGGCACGCCTTGAGCGCTGGCTGGCCCGGCAGCGGGACCAGCCAGTGCAAGGCTGACCATCGAGAGGGGAAGCCAGGTCCGCATGCGTTCAGCCGCCCGCCCCTAGCATCAGGAAATCGCAGGCCGTGTCGCGGTGCGTAACCTCCGCCCCCATGGTCGAGATCGTGGCTGTTGCGGTTGCCGCCTGCGCGGGCGCATCGCGGAAGTTGAAGCAGTTGGCCTCTGCGGGATTATGCTGCGCGCAGGCTGTCAGTGTCAGGCCGATGCCAAGCAGAACGGCGCTGCGGGTGAGGATACGGGTCATGTCACTCTCCAGAAGTCAGGGCGGTCGCGGTAGTCGAGGCCGACAAGGGCCTCGCCCTTCTCCATGCCGCCGAGGATGGTCACGAGGGGGCCAAGGGCGCTGAGATCGGCGTCGATCACCACCGCGCCCCGGTCATCGCGGACGAGGGCCAACCGCGAGGCGGAGCCGACGCCCAAAAGCACGTCGAGTTCTTTCTCGCTGAGGCCGAGCATCGCGTAATCCGCAGCCGAGGCGCGGATATTGGGCAGAAGCACCTGCGTCGGGACGGCTTCGACGATGGTCTTGCCGGTCCGGGTGCGCTCGAGCTGGCTGGCATACTGGGTCATCATGACGACGACGGCGTTCTGCTTGCGGGCAGTCACCAGCCAATTTGAGAGCCGCTCCGCGAAATACGCGTTGTCGAGCGCCTTCCAGGCCTCGTCGATGACGATGATCGTGGGCTTGCGGTCCTCAATCACGCGCTCGATCCGGCGGAAGAGGTATGAGAGGACCGCCATGCGTTCCCGCTCGCTCTCGGAATCGAGGATGCCGGTCAGGTCGAAGCCCGTGACGTCAGCATCAGTGCTGCCCCCGATCTGGAACGTGTCGTGTGCATTCGCCCCAAAGATCCAGCCGTAGCGGCCGTCGGCCGTCCATTCCTGCATCCGCTCGAAGAGATCGCCCTCGTCATCGGTTGAAACCAGAAGCGAGGCGAAGTCCGACCAGTTCCGCAGGCCCGCGTTCCCGGCACTCGCATTCTGGCGAACCACCTCTTGCAGGCGGTTGGTCTGCACCGGAGTCAGAGGCCGGTCCCGGCGCTCGAGGAGGCTTGCGAGCCAGTCGGCAAGCCAGGCCTGACCGCGCGCATCGATCTCGGTCTGCAGCGGATTGAGCCCCGTGGGTCGCCCTGCCCGCACCGTCGAATAGCTGCCGCCAAGCGCGCGGACGGCCATTTCCATGCCGGCGCGGTAGTCGAAGACGAATAGCCGGGCACCTGCCCGCCGTGCCATGGTCATCAGAAAAGCCGCCAGCACGGATTTGCCCGACCCGGGGCGGCCGAGGATCAGCGTGTGCCCGCCGGTGGGCTCGCGGTCCGGCGCGCCTTGTTCGTGGAAGTTGAAGCGAAAGCCACTGCGCTCAGGCGTCGGGAAGAGCGTGATCGGCACACCCCAGGGCACTTCCATGCCAGTCTTGCCAAGCGGTGTGCGGTGAAAGGTGGCGAGATCGGCGAAGTTGTGGTTCGTGATTGCGGCCTTGCGACTGCGCGCCCCGGTATTGCCGGGATGCTGCGCCATGAAATGCGCCCGCGCGCCGAAGGCTTCCGAGATCAGGTTGATCCCGGAAGTGGCAGAGATGTTGCGAATTTCGGCCGCGATATCGTCGAGGGAAGCCTGGGTGCGGGCATAGACCGCCACGGTCATGTGGTGCTCGCCGAAGATCAGGCGTTTGGATTCCAGATCGTCCTGGGCGAGTTCCAGTTCCTGCGCGAGGCTGACCGCCCCGTCATTGGCGGCCTGCATGAGGCGCAGCTGCCGCTTGATCCGTCCTGCCATGATGTTGGCGTTGATCGGCACGAAAGAGTGGGTGACCACCATATCGACGGGCAGGTTCAGCTCGTCGAGCATCAGGCTGTCCGTCTTGGCGGGGTAGTTCTTCACCGCGAAGATCGTGCCGAGCTTGTCGCCGACGGCACCGTCGGACAGTGCGATGGTCGTGCCGCGGAAAGTGACGCGGGTATTGGCGACATCCTCGGCAATCACGCCGAGGGGCGACCGCGGGAAGAGTGGATGCTCTTCGCCTGTGTTGAGCGAGCCGAGGAAGCCCAGAAGCTCGCCGGTGCTGGCCGCAAGGAGGCGAGGCTTCAACTCATCGAAGGACGACAGCAGAAATCCCACGACCTCGTCGAGCTTGCGCAGACGCCGCGTCGTATCCGCCGCATGTCGGGTGCGCGACGCCCCAAGACCGAAGGGCAAACGGCTCCCCGCCTCGGGGCGTTTCAGGACCGTCAGGGTCAATGTCTTGTCGCGCAGGCTCGACCGGCCCAGATGCGCGCGCCAGCGCTGATCGACAGCCGCAGCGAATCCCTCGCCCGGGATGGGCGGCAGGGTCACATCGACCGCTTTCGAGACCTTGTGCAGGTAGAAGGAGAACTCGGTCCCCAACTGCGCGACGATACCTGCCAGGAGCCCGCCGATCCGGTCGAGATGCGCATCCTCGCTCGTGGTGCTGTTCACCCCTTCGAGCCGGATGCATTGCATCAGCTCGTTGCCCCGCGTCCGGATCGTCCGGTCGGTGACAAGGCTGACGTAAGGCAGCATGGACGAGAGCCGCTTCTCGCCCTTGACCCATGCAGGCAGCGCGGTCACCGGATCGAGGGCGTTCTCAACCTCATCGGCAATTCCATCACGGGGCATAGCTGTCGCCCCCATGGAGCTTGCGGTTCGCCGTGGGTGGGGTTTCCTGCAAGGTGATCACCAGGACATCGAGAAAGTTCGGATCCCAGTCTGCGGCCTTCCAGAGCGCCGGCCAGGCCAGCCCCGCAAAGACGGCCACCACCCAGCTCTGCACCCAGAGGAACAGGAGCGTCGATCCGAAGAGCCAGACCATGGCGTACATGATCGGCAGGCCCATCAGCTTGGGTGGCCTGAGAAGGCCGATGAACACGCGGGACTGGTCAGACATCAGTTTTGCTCAAGTCGTCCAGATGGCGGCGACGATAGTGGGCGCTGCGGCGATGCCCGCGATTGCGACCACGACCCATAGCGCCTGACGGAAATCGAGGATGCCGAAGAGCCAGGAGAGGAACACGCCGATCAGCGCCAGCGTGCCGATCACGATGCCCAAGGGACCGGTGATCGCATCGACGATGCCTTGCAGCAGGGTCTGCACCGGCGACAGGTCAATGCTTTGGGCCAGTGCCGGTCCCGCCAGCACGATCAGGGCCACCGCGCCAAGCGCGACAAGGGAAGATTTGGACGTCACGAAAGGTCTCCTCTCAGCCGCTGGAACACGGCTGTCACACGGGCCACATGGCCCTGGGTTTCTCGAAAGGGCGGAATGCCGCCATGGCGGGTGACCGCATGGGGACCGGCATTGTAGGCCGCGAGCGCCAGCGCGGGATCGCCGAACTGCTCGAGCATCATCAGCAGGTAACGGGCCGAGCCGTCGAGGTTCTGGACGATGTCATGGGGATCAACACCCAGATCGCGCGCAGTGTCGGGCATCAGCTGGCCAAGCCCGATGGCACCGACCGGGCTCAAGGCGCCGGGATTATAGGCGCTCTCGACCTCGATATTGGCGCGGTAGAACAGCGCCCAATCGCTGACCGACAGACCCGCCTGACGCAGGGCGCCATGGCTGCCGTAGCGCAGCGCCGTGGTCTCGATAGCGTGGAGGATTTCAGGTGAGGCGCGGACGGCGCGCGGGGCGATCGCTGCGGCAGCTGTCACATCGCTCAGGGGAGCATCATCCCCACGCGACTGCGGTGCTGCAAAGAGAAAGAGACGATCTGGAAGGAGCCCAATCTGGGCATCTTCTTCGCCAGTGAACGAGCGCAAGGTGCTCGCAGTCTCGGCGGTGTCGATCAGTCGGCCATCAGGGCTGACCTGGAAGATGAAACCGTCGGCAAGGGCCGGGGGCGCGGAACAAACGCCTGTACCCAATGCAACGACGAGCGCAAACGCGCGGTCAGTTGTCCTTGACCAAAACCGGGCCGGTCCTCGGTTCGGACGTGCGCCCAGGTGCTGCGTGACGTTCGCGGGCGCCTTCCACGAGAGGGATGCTGGCGGTGGTGCAGCCCATGTCGGCAAGGAAGCTGACAAGGCCGACGATGGTCTTGAAATCGCGCAGCTTGAGGACGCTACGGCTGGTGACGAGCATCTTGTCGTCGCGCCCGTCCGGGGCAACGGCCCGGATGACCCAGGCGCCGTACCAACTGTTGTGGCGCTTCTCGGCCCCTTCCTTGCAGACCACCTCGATGAGGTAGCCTTCGGCAAGGAGGCCGCGCAGTCCATCTTCTGTAACCACATTCGGGGCTTCTTCTATCATGGCCTTCCCTTGGGTCCTTCTTCTGCCTGAGGTGCAGTCTCGGGCCCACGGGGTCGCAACACCGTGGGCGATACAATACAACATGAACGATAGCAAGACAATTAAAACGACTTGACAAAGATCACCTTGCACCGATAACGGTGATAGCTGACAAAATCGTGATCTTAAAGGCGGCAAAGGAGTTTTGCCCTGCACATGACCTGTGCGTGCAACATCCCTCTGGTGCTGCTGATCACGTTTAGTGTGGCGGTGGGGCCGGCCCATGCCTGCACTCCGCCCGAGCGGCCGTTCCTGCCTACGTCACGAGAGGACATGCGCGCCTACGCGGATCTGATCCGGGGGGATTTCGAAGCCTACATCACCGAGGTGCAGGATTACTTCCGCTGCCTCGATGATGAACGCGCGCGGGCTTTTGTTGAGGCCAGGGAGGTGAGCGAGGAATACGGGCGGTTCGTGGACGCCTTGGAATAGTGGACTTCCCTTCTACCGGACCACCACGAAGATGGGCCGCGCTACGCCTGTTGCGCTCCTGCGAACCTCAGCCCTTGCGGTCGGGAAACAGCCCCGGCATCCACCGCCCAGCATACTTTGCAGGGAAAGCCAGCTTCAGCGGCGCACGGGTCGATATCGACGACAGAGCACCCGCCTCCAGAAGCGCGGATGTTACCCGTCGCGCAGTGCGGTCGCTGGTGCCAAGGATGGTCTCGACCTCTCCGCGCTCGATTTGCCCCTGATAGAGCACAGCCTTCAGCACGGTATCGGCTTTTGGTGGCAGCGCTCCGGCACGCATCCCTTCTTCTGCCCAGATCAGGATGCGGTCGCGCAGCAGGTCCGGTCGCATCAGGCTTTCCATGAACTCTACCTGGTCAACGCAGGTGCGCAGGAAGAACTGCGCGAAGGAGGCAAGCGCGGCCTCGCTGAGCGTGCCCCGTCCGTCACGATCGCCACGGCGGGGGCCGTCACACGCGGCGAGGTGTTCCTTGTAGGCTGCCTCTTGTCGCGCAAGCCCGCGCGCCACGGACCACAGTCCCCGCGTGTCCAGGGTTTTTCGCAGCATTGCGTAGGACATCAGGCGGGCAACGCGACCATTCCCATCAAGGAAGGGGTGCACCCAGAGAAGCCTGTGATGGGCGCAAGCCGCAGCAAGGATCGGCTCGATCCTGCCGGGAAGGCTGTAGGCTTTGTGCATCCGCTCCAGAAAGCGGGGAACAGCACCAGGGCTGATGGCGACATGGCGCCCGACTTCAACGTATCGGGTGCGCAGTTCGCCAGGTACTATCGGGAATTTTTCACCTGTCTTTGGGCTTGCGACGAAGAGAAGCTCGGGCGGCAAGAGTTCACAAAACCGGCGATGCAGTTCGATGATTGACGCAGGCGCGGTCGGTGGTTCCACCATGCCATCTTCGTCGATCCATTTCTGAACGGCGACATGCGCCTTGGCTTCAAGCTGAAGGTTTCGTTTTTTCGGATCGGCGCTGTAATCGTTCCGCATCGCGCGTTCGATGTCGATGGGATGGGTGTCATGGCCCTCGATGAGGTTGCTGTAGTAGCAGTTCATCGCCCGCACGAGATCGGCAAGCGCCTCCGCTATCGAGGCGGGCAAGCTGCTGCGGAATGCTGCGGACTTCTCCGCCAGCTCAAGCACAAGATCATTTAACCCCGCGCGGGCAGGAGAGCCCTCCGAGACCATGAGGGGCTCGAACAAGCCTATCGTCTCGCCGTCATCACGGACCATCACATGACCTTCCCTCTGGCCGCTTTCTTGGCCGTACGCATTCTCCACAAAATGGATATTTATCATAGTAGTGAGTTACAGGCTACGGAGATCACGTCCGGTGATTTGGCCGGTTTGCTGTCCACTTTCGCTTGGCTTAGGGATCCCATGGCGCAATCGGTGCCCTGCAGCCACGTCACGCGTCAGACCGTCATCTGCGACCAGCACTTGGGGGGTCACACCGCAACTCCCGCGATGAAATATCCTTGCTATCGGTAGTGTTGTTTCGTATCGGGGAACCATTATAGTGGGAGTCGGCGTCATGAAGCACAGGGTCCGAACTGCGGCGACTGCCGTAGCCATCACAGTATCGAGCCTCGTCGGCTCGGTCGAGCCGGCGCACGCCTATCAGGTCGACTGCGCCATCTTGCTCTGTCTGGCGGGCGGCTGGCCGGCATCGGCGCCTTGTGCCCATGCAAGGGCGGTCTTCATTCGCAGGATCACGCCCTGGCCGATTGAACCGCCCTTGCAGATCTGGCGGTGCCCAATGGGGGCGTCGTTCAGCGCCCCTGCCGTGGAGTCGCCAATGGAACGGTTGTACGACATCGCCTTCCGGGATGCGCATCAGATCAGCGTGCCGCAAGATCCCTTGCCCTTGGTCCAGGTCCAGTCTGACGAGCGCGCTGATATCGACATTTCGGGCGATGCTTTCGACTTCGTTCGGAGCATCCGCGTGTTTCACATCCAGTTCAGCCAGCGCCAGAATCGAGATGGCGATTGCATCCGATCCGACGGCACACGTCTTGGTTCCTACGGCACACAAGGTGATTACCACTGGCGAGGTTCGAGCGTAGCCGCCGTGCCTACAGCATCTGACCTTCCCCGCCCAAGCGGATGCGGACAAGTCAACTACCGCTCGGTCTTCGTCGATTGGCGGGATCATGAGGGCAACTACGGCTTCGAAGAGGTCCGCTACTGAATCCGGCCGGGCCTCCATCGGACAGGCCCGCCTCCGACCCACCTTGCACCGGAGACTGTGCACCAAACCAGAAAAGGGAAACGACGCCAGACCGAAAAGCCTGACGCCGTGCTAGAAGAACCCGTGAACAAGGATCTTCTAGCGCACTGTCCGAACCTCTGCAACCAGCAAAGTTGTTTTGCTGGCAAGAATGTTTTTGCTCTCGGCATGGGGTCGTCTCTCGAGGAGACACCGACCATGGAACCCACAACCGGCCTGATCCTTCGACGGATCACACAGACAGAGCTGTCCGTATCCGCCCACAAGCTGGCAACAGTCATCCTCGACGCCATCGCGTGGAAGGAGGGCTTCAACGGGCTATCGCGTGGGACGGCCGCTTTCACGCTCGCGGGCCTCGCGTCCAAGATGAACATCTCGCGCCAGTACCTGACCGAACTGCTGGCGGAACTCGAGGCGTCCGAACTGGAGCTGAGGCGAGAGAAGCCAAACGGCAAGTTCGCGCCCTGGCTTTTCCGTTTTTCGGCCTTTGATGAACAGGGGGATGATCAGGATGTTGAGTCAGGCACAGGCGACACATCACTATCTAGAGAGAAAGGTAACAAAACTGTATTCTCAGGACAGATCACTATTAGCGCTGGCTCGAACGTCTTCCAAACCTGTTGGGCGGACCTGATCAAGGCGGCGAAGAAGGCCCTGCCGTGCTGGAACGTCGACACGCAGGTGATCTGGGACCGCTTCCTGGCCTTCAACCGGTCGCGCGGGAACGACAAGGTTCCGGCTGGCTATCTACTCGGGTTCATGCGCAGATGGCGAACATCACCAGGCACGGTAAGCCGACCGGAGACAGCGGCCACGCCGGAGAGAGCGCCCAATCCATGGGCGCGCGAGCTACACAATCAGATAAAGGCTGCACCAAGCGGCAACCGGCAGTTTCACGCTTCAGACCTGTGCCGGCTCATCGGGCAAGCTGCTTACGACCTTCGCGTTCTCGAAATCATTCGACAATTCGGCTGTCCAAGGTTGACGGCGACACTCGCTGTTCATGGGAGAGCCGTGATTGCTGGCGAAATCGCGCGATGATGGCAGAGCAGACAACGCCCAAGATAGCCGGCGAAGTGGCGACCTGACTGGGACCAAAGAGCTGCGAGCCTGAGGTGCCCCTGGATTCTTTATAGACGCTTTGCCCCCTAACTTTTGGGCAAGGGGGCCGAGATGGGGACAAGAAACTACAGCGATGAGTTCAAGCGTGATGCGGCACCCCTAGCACAGGTCGGGCCGTAGCAGCGCCGCGCCGAGATAGACGAACAGGCCTGCTTCCACGGCGAGCCCAAGAATCAGATCGAACATGGCGCCGCCCTCACAGCCGATCGAAGGCGCGGATGCCGGCGGCGCAGGCTGCAAAAACTTCGAGGCCGAGGAAAATGTAGAGAAAGTCAAGCATCGACAGCTCCTTCAAGTGTGTCAGGAAAAGGCCGGCGAAGACTGCGTAGGCTCCAGACCCATTGATTTCAGGCGTTTGGCATGATTCAGGCTCCGCAAGGAGACCTGATCGATGAGCAATCTTTACTGGCTGAGCGATGCCCAGATGGAACGCCTGAAGCCGTTCTTTCCCAAGAGTCATGGCAAGCCCCGCGTCGATGATCGCCGCGTTCTCAGCGGCATAATCTTCATCAACCGCAATGGGTTGCGGTGGTGTGATGCGCCGAAGGAATACGGGCCCGCCAAGACCCTCTACAACCGTTGGAAGCGCTGGAGTGACAACGGGGTCTTCGCCCGGATCATGGTCGGCCTGGCCGCTGAGAGCGCCGAGCACAAGACGATCATGATCGATGCGACCTATCTCAAGGCACACCGCACGGCGTCGAGCCTGTGCGTGAAAAGGGGGGGCGCGCACGCCAGATCGGGCGGACAAAAGGCGGCATGAACACCAAACTGCACGCCGTTGCCGATGCCACGGGGCGGCCGATCGGGTTCTTCATGTCGGCCGGCCAGGTCAGCGACTACACAGGCGCCGCGGCTCTTCTGGGCAGTCTGCCGAAGGCGGGTTGGCTGCTGGCTGACAGGGGCTACGACGCTGATTGGTTCAGAGAAGCATTGAAAGACAAGGGGATAAAGGTCTGCATTCCCGGTCGAAAGTCCCGCAGGAAGGCCGTCAAATACGACAAGCGGCGCTACAAACGGCGCAACCGCATCGAGATCATGTTCGGCCGTCTGAAGGATTGGCGGCGCGTCGCCACCCGATACGACCGCTGCCCGGAAACCTTCTTCTCCGCGATCATGCTCGCCGCAACCGTCTTGTTCTGGCTGTGAAATTCAATGAGTCTGGACCCTAGAGACCCAGAACGGGAATTTGTCCTTAGCATCGATACTGCTCACATCCCGCAGATCCGCGGCCGTGAAACGCGAAGTTTCGAAGCAGTCATCTGCCACGCAAGCCGTGGCGGGGTCGGATCCGACCGAGGTGTTCTGTTCGCCTTTTCTGGTACATCGCGACGGAGAATGAGGGCAGAAGGGCTGCTTGCTCTCAAACGTCTCGGATACGAGGGCAAGGGCGATATCACCGTGATTTCTGACGGTGAGGACTGTTTGAAGCGCTTGAAATTAGCACTTCCGCAGCCGGCCAAGCACAT
>Ga0209347_1000458_pt1 | contig 103658 bp, 99 predicted proteins | sample AutmiccommuBRH23_FD_187382 | JGI IMG/M metagenome (GOLD analysis project Ga0209347, IMG submission 187382) | Deep subsurface microbial communities from Mt. Terri, Switzerland - Autotrophic microbial communities BRH/23 (SPAdes) (version 2) | ecosystem: Environmental > Aquatic > Deep subsurface >...
CGGGCCGTGCAATCCATTCCGCCCACGCCTACTTCCTGCGCCGCGGCGATTTCAATTCCCCTATTCTTTACGATGTGGACAACAACCGCGATGGCCGCGGCTTCTCGTCCCGCCGGGTGGTCGCCATTCAGCACGGCAAACCCATTTTTACCCTGGCGGCCTCATTCCATGAAAGTGAAGATGGCATGGAATTCCAGCCCGCCTACAGGCTGCCGCCACCAGCCAGCGAGCTGCCACCCCTTGAACTGGATGTGACGCCCCAGCCCGCAGCACGCAACCCCACCGAGGATTTTGAGCTGTGCCTGGTACCAAAGGCTTTGCGCACTGAAGAAAATTCCGTGCAGTGGTGGCTGAAGGCGCGCCACCCGCTGCCGGATGACATGCCACTGCACCGCGCGGTACTGGCCTTTATCAGTGATTTTGGTTTGATTTCTGCGGCCCTCGAACCCCATGGCTATGAGCCTGGTAACAAGGGGTTTTTGCGCCAGCTGGTGGCGGCTTCACTCGACCATGCCCTGTGGTTTCACCGACCCTTCCGCGCCGATGAATGGCTGCTCTACAGCACGGTGCCGCGCTCTACCTCAGGCGCAAGAGGCCTGGCCTCCGGATCCATTTACGACGCCAGGGGTACTCTGGTGGCGACCAGCATGCAGGAGTTACTGATCCGGCCGATCGTAGCGTCGCTGGCCAGCACTTCTTAAGTGCTGGCCAGCCGCTTTTCACTGCGCTGATTCTGCACTGCCGCCGGGCCAGCGGTAGTCGGTCACGCCCTGGAATATGCCCTGTTCACGGGTAATCGACTGGGTGCGGCCAATGGCCCAGGGGGATGGCACGACGTTGTGGCCCATCTCCCTGAGCAGTTTGAGGGTATCCGGGCTGATGCCCTTTTCTACATCCACGCTGTCCGGGTACCACTGGTGATGAATGCGCGGCGCTGCCGTGGCCTCGGCGATATTCATGCCAAACTCGATATTGTTGAGAATGACTTGCAGCACGGAGGTGATGATACGGCTGCCACCGGGACCACCCGTCACCAACACAGGCTGGCCATCCTTGAATACCATGGTCGGCGTCATGGAGGACAGAGGCCGCTTGCGCGGTTCGATGGCATTGGCTTCATCGCCCAGCAAGCCAAAGGCATTGGGCACACCGGGCTTGGCAGAGAAATCGTCCATTTCGTTGTTGAGCAAGAATCCCGCTCCGCTCACGGACATGCCGTTGCCGTAGGAAAAATTGAGGGTATAGGTGTTGCTCACTACGTTGCCCTCCTTGTCCCACACCGAGTAATGGGTGGTCTGGGGGCTTTCGGGGGCAAGCTTGGCCGCAGGCAATACCTCTGCGGAGGCTGTGGCCCTGTCGAGATTGATTTCCTCTCGCAGCCGTGAGGCATAGGCTTTGTCGGTCAGGGCGGTGACTGGCACCTCGGTAAAATCCGGGTCGCCCAGGTATTTGCTGCGATCGGCATAGGCGCGGCGCATGGATTCCACCAGGCGATGCAGGTAACCGGCGCTGTTGTGGCCATGGGCCTGGAGATCCCAGCCCTCGAGGATGTTGAGCATCTGTACCAGGTGGATACCCCCGGAGGATGGCGGCGGCATGGAGACAATCTCGTAACCCCGGTAGGTGCCGGTCACTGGCTCCCTTTCCACCACCTGGTATCCGGCCAGATCCTCATGGCTGATCAGGCCGCCATTTCTTTGCATTTCAGCCACAATCAGGTTGGCCGTTTTACCCTTGTAAAAACCATCAGCACCCTTGCTGGCAATGCGCCTGAGGGTAGCGGCCAGATCCTTTTGCCGCCATCGCTCACCCGCCTGCCAGGGTTTGCCCCCGGGCTTGAAAAAATACCGCTTCGACGCCGGATGGGCGCTGAGTCTCTTCTGGGCCTGCATCAGTGACCAGGACAGGGGATGGCTGACAATCAGGCCCTTGTCGGCCAGCTCAATGGCTGGCGCCATCACCGTCTTGAGTGGCAATGTGCCGTATTTTTGCTGGGTATGTACCAATCCGGCCACGGTTCCTGGCACGCCTGAAGAGAGGGCGCTGTAGCGGGATTTCTCCGGATCGGCCTCGCCCTGGGCATTGAGAAACAGATCGCGATGGGCCTTCTGCGGCGCCATCTCACGATAATCGATGGCGATGGTTTTCTTCTGCTCCGCCAGATACACCAGCATAAAACCGCCACCGCCGATATTGCCCGCCTGCGGCAACGTTACCGCCAGGGCAAAACCGGTGGCCACGGCTGCATCCACCGCATTGCCACCCTGGGCGAGGATATCGGCACCGACACGGCTGGCAATGACCTCCTGGGAAACCACCATGCCACCCTGCCCCAGGCTGGGGTGAAAGCGGTCCTGGTACTGCAAAAACGGGACTTCATCCGCGCTGGCGGAAAAAACCTGCAGCCACACCAGGGCTACAAATACCGCTTTTGTTGCGAAAGATAATGCTGTGCCGGTTGGGTTAATCAACGTCGATCCTCTTGTGCCAATCTGTTTCAGTGTCAGGCTTCATGGTATAACGGCTGCATGATAATTCCGAGTCCATCCTGATCCCATTCTGAAACCAGGCATTGAGACATGACCGACACCATCGACTTCTTCTCCATCAACGTTGAGCAAACCGACTGGCTCAGCAATCGCCAGGTGCTGATGGATATTCGCCACACTGTCTTTGTGGAAGAGCAACAGGTGCCTGAAAGCGAAGAGCTCGACGAACACGACCCCGAGGCGATGCACTGGGTTGCCTGGGGCGAAGGCAACCAGGCCATGGCCACCGCCAGACTGGTGGGCAACAAGATCGGGCGCATGGCCGTGCTGCAGGAGTACCGCGACAAGGGCGTTGGCTCCAGCCTGATGAGGGCAATCATCACCTACGCCATCAACAGTGGCATTGATACCCTGGTGCTGGATGCCCAGAAGCACGCCCTGCCCTTTTACGAAGGCCTGGGTTTTAGCGTGACCGGCCCCGAGTTTATGGATGCCGGCATACCCCACCTGCCCATGGCCTGTGATGTTGGGCGCTATGCCAAACGGACTATGGAGCCTGCAATGCCCGATATCAGTGAAGAGCTGCGCAAACGTATAAAAGTCGACTCGGCAGACGATTTTGCCCGCTATGCCCTCGAAATTGCCCACTCAGCAAAGCGCGATATTCGCATTTTTAGTGAACGCCTCGACCCGCTGCTGTACGACAGCGAGGCCTTCTGCGACGGGATCATGAAGCTCGCCACCCGCCACCCCTATGCCGATGTGCAGCTGTTGGTGCGCGATACCGGCAAACTGGTCAACCAGTTCCATCATCTGGTGGAATTGTTTATGCGCCTCACCAGCCGCATCCAGCTGCGCAAACTCAACCCGGAGCGGGAAACCCTGCACACCGAGTTTATGGTGGGGGATGAAGACATGGTGCTCTACAACCAGGAACAGGACGGCTACAAGGGCTATTTTTACCGCTACGCCCCCATGGAGGCGCGCAGGCTGAACCTGGATTTTGACTCCCTGTGGAACAGCAGTGAGCCGGACCCCGCCATTCGACGCTTGCATATCTAAGCTGCACCCGTGCCGAAACAGAGCGAAGATTCCCGCACAGCCTGTTTTATCAATCTGCACAAAGGATGCAGTTACAGGACGATACCGACTCTATCTCCCTCAACTGCCACCCTGTAGAACACCAGAGGAGCCACATCGGCCACCACCTCTCCGCCCTGGGCTACACCGTTCACCAGGCTGAATTCAATGCCATGCTTTGGGCACCGTATGCAACCGCCGCTGATTTTTCCCTTGATCAATGAGGCGCCAGCGTGGGGGCATATACTGTCAATGGCATAGCTCTGATCATTGCTGTGGATCAGCAATAGCTGCCGACCGGCGACAGGAAACACCCGGCAATAGCCGTTGTGTAATTCGTGAACCTTTTCCAGCGCAATGAAAGGCATAATAGAAGTATCCGCGTGACTGAACCCGACCCCTATCATGGGGCAGGAAGTTGGCAGGATTATAGACCCTAAACTGACGAGCCCGACCCATGCAAGCCGGCCCCGAGATTATCGATTTTCCCTACAGCGCCGAGGTGGAAACCCTGTTCGCCCCGCTGCGGCACCTTGAAGGCGCCATCTGGCTGGATAGTGGCAAGCCGCGCTCGCTGCAGGGTCGCTTTGATATTCTCTCGGCATTGCCAGAATGGTGGATCGAATCCACTGCTGGTCAGACTACCCTCCGCTCTCCAGATGGCGACAAACGCTCCTGCCATCCTGACCCGATCACTGCTGGCGATGAATTACTGGTGGAAATGGGGCTGATCGATAGCCGTTTTGCTCACCTGCCCTTTGTTGGCGGATTAATAGGCTACTGGAATTATGACTTCGGATTGCCTCTCAATGGCCTGTCCCAAGCCACGACCGGGGCTGCTCCTGCCATGAAAGTGGGCTGGTACGGCTGGGGCCTGATCATCAATCATCAGGCCCGCAAAGGCTGGCTGGTGTTTCACCCCGGATGCAGCGCCGAAAAAAGAAATGGCATTAAATCAATTCTGCAACAGACTGATAATAATGAAACATTATTCAAAATAACGACTGCGTTTTCGCCCATCACCAGCCGTGAGCGCTACCTGCAGTCAGTAGCGGAAATACACAACTATATCGCCGCCGGGGATTGCTACCAGGTCAATTATGCCCAGCCATTCAGCGCCCGCTACCAGGGCGACCCCTGGGCAGCCTATCGCGCCCTGCGTCGCGCCATGCCCTCCCCCTACAGCGCCTACTTCAACTGGGACGGACGAGCCATTTTGAGTTGTTCACCCGAGCGCTTTTTGAAAGTGTCCCTGGGCCAGGTGGAAAGCAAACCCATCAAGGGCACTATCGGCCGCGGCAAGACCATACTCGAGGATGAGGAAAATGCTATCAGCCTTATGAACAGCAGCAAGGATCGCGCAGAAAACCTGATGATCGTGGACTTGCTGCGCAACGACCTTGGCAAAAACTGCCAACCAGGCTCCATCAAGGTGCCCAAACTGTTCGCCCTGGAAAGTTTCGCCAACGTTCACCATCTGGTCAGCACGGTGACCGGCACCCTGGCGACAGATACCACCCCGTTGCAACTGTTGCGGGATGCCTTTCCGGGCGGCTCCATCACCGGCGCTCCCAAAAAACGTGCCATGGAAATCATCGCCGCGCTGGAGACAGCGCCAAGGGGCATCTACTGCGGCAGCATTGGCTACATCAGCGCCACAGGCCGCCTGGACAGCAACATCGCCATTCGCACCCTGACAGCCGAAAATGGCGATATCAGCTGCTGGGGCGGCGGTGGCATCGTGGCGGATTCAGTGCCAGAGCAGGAGTATGAGGAATCGCTGCAGAAGGTGGGCGTTTTGATGAGGACACTGGAGGGCATGAAGGGAGATGACTGAATGGGAGGCGGGAGATGAAGCGCTATCTCGTTTCCCATCTCTCGCTTCACATCTCTCTTTCAGATACTCAATTCCCTGTTACTCGCCTTGATAAACGCCAGCTTGAGTTCGTCAAAGGTATGCACGGCGGGAAACTGGGGGAATTCGCGGATCACGTTGTCCGGCGCATGGAACAGGATTCCGGCATCGGCTTCGGCCAGCATGGTGGTGTCATTGTAGGAATCACCGCAGGCAATCACCCGGTAATACAGGCTTTTCAGAGCGACAACCGCCTGACGCTTGGGGTTGGCCTGGCGCAGGCGATAGTCCACCACACGGCCATTGCCATCCACTTCCAGTTTGTGACACAGCAAGGTGGGAAAACCCAGCTGGCGCATCAACGGCTGGGAGAATTCATAAAAGGTGTCGGAGAGAATCACCAGCTGAAAACGCTCCCGCAACCAGTTGGCAAACTCAATGGCGCCGGGTAGCGGCTCCAGGGTGGCGATCACTTCCTGAATCTCGTTGAGACCAAGGCCATGCTCATCGAGAATCCGCAGCCGCTGCTTCATCAATACATCGTAATCAGGAATATCCCGGGTGGTTGCCCGCAACGATTCAATGCCGGTTTTTTCGGCAAAGGCGATCCATATTTCAGGGATCAGTACACCTTCAAGATCAAGACAGGCAATTTCCACGGTTACTCCCGCTGCAGGCTGTGTGAGGTGGATGACATTTGGGCCGCAACTCTAACCTGTAACCGCCTGTCAGGTAAACCGCCAGGCAAGGCAGCCCCAGGCGAGGTTATAAGGCTGGATGTTATAAGTGTATGCCTTGTTTTTATTTTTCAGCCCGGATGGCCTCTGGTATAGTGCGCGGCCTGTACTTTCTGGATTCAAGAGAAGCACCAATGACAGCGAGAGAAGCTCCCATGACCGCGCAACTGCTCGACGTAATCGATCTGGAAACCCGACTTCAGAGCCAGTCGCCCCAGGAAATACTCGGCTTTGCCCTTGAGCAGTTCGACAATATCGGCATTTCCTTCAGCGGTGCCGAAGATGTCGTGCTGGTGGACATGGCCTGGAAAATCAACAAGGACATCAAGGTCTTCTCTCTCGACACCGGGCGCCTGCACGCCGAGACCTACCAGTATATCGACCGGGTTCGCGATCACTACGGCATCCAGATTGATGTCCTCTTTCCCGATACCGAACAGGTGCAAACACTGGTGCGCGAAAAAGGCCTGTTCAGCTTCTACAAGGACGATCACAAGGAATGCTGCGGTATCCGCAAGATCGGCCCCCTGCGCAAAAAACTGCTCACCCTGGACGCCTGGATCACCGGCCAGCGCCGCGACCAGAGTCCTGGCACCCGCGCCGCCATCCCGGTTATCCAGGATGACCGTGCCTTTGCCCGCAGCGGCGACAAGCTGACCAAGTTCAACCCCCTGGCAAACTGGACTTCTGCCCAGGTATGGCACTACATCCGCTCCAACAATGTGCCCTATAACCCCCTGCACGACCGCGGCTTTATCAGCATTGGTTGCGAACCCTGCACCCGCCCCGTTGGCCCTGGCCAGCACGAGCGCGAAGGCCGCTGGTGGTGGGAAGAAGCGACCATGAAAGAATGCGGCCTCCATGCCGTAAATCTCAATGACAAGCCATAAGCGCTGGCACGCGAGATAGAGACGATGAAAATCACCATGGTCAAGAAAATTCTGGCGGATGGCTCGCCCTGCAAAAAATGCGGGGAGGTAGAGCAAAAAATGCTGGAAGCCGGGCATTTTGACCGGATTGATGAAGTGCTGATCGCCGATGAGCGCGATCTCGCCTCCCCCGGCATGCTGCTGGCTGGCGAACTGGCGGTAGATCGTGCCCCTTTTTTCCTGGTGGAAGAAGCGGGCAAACCGCCGCTTGTTTACACGGTCTACCTGAAGTTCGTGAAGGAGATTCTCAACCAGGCAACGGAAGAGAAAGACGAGCTTAAGGAAATTCTCGACAACAATCCGGATCTGGATTTTCTCTAACAGACTTCTAACAGACTTTGCGTTTTACCTGAAAATCACCGCCGTCAGCAAAACTCAGACAGCCCTGATTTCCCGCTCCTTCAACTGATGAATCCTGTCCCGTAACGCCGCCGCTTCTTCAAATTCAAGATTGCGCGCGTGCTTGTACATCTGCTCTTCCAGCGCCGTAATCTGTGCGGCAAGACTTTTCAGTGAATCCACGCCACTGGCGGCGCTGGCATCATAACGCCCCCCGGCAGCAGCAATCTTGCTCTTCTTGGCACGCCCCGGCCCGTAGACCGAAGCGCCTTCGAGAATGTCAGCAACCGACTTGTATATGCCGGTGGGCACCATGCCGTGCTCCGCATTAAAGGCAAGCTGCAGGGCGCGACGCCGTTCAGTTTCGTCTATCGCCCGCTGCATAGAGCCGGTGATTCTGTCGGCGTACAGAATCGCCTTGCCCCGCAGGTTGCGCGCCGCCCGGCCAATGGTCTGAATCAGCGATTGCTCGGAGCGCAGGAAGCCTTCCTTGTCGGCATCGAGCACCGCCACCAGGGCCACTTCCGGCATATCCAGCCCCTCTCGCAACAGATTGATACCCACCAGCACATCGAATTCACCCAGCCGCAGGTCACGGATAATTTCCACCCTTTCCACCGTATCGATGTCCGAGTGCAAATAGCGCACCCGCACCCCGTGGTCGGCGAGATAGTCGGTCAGGTCCTCCGCCATGCGCTTGGTGAGGGTGGTGATCAGCACCCTGTCCCCCGCTGCCGCATAGTGGCGGATCTCTCCCAGCACGTTGTCCACCTGGGTGGTGGCTGGCCGCACCTCGATCTCCGGGTCAATCAGCCCGGTGGGGCGCGCCACCTGCTCCACGACCTGCCCGGCATGGGCCGCCTCGTATTTGCTGGGTGTAGCGGAAACATAAATGGCCTGAGGCGAGATACGCTCCCATTCATCAAAGCGCATGGGGCGGTTATCCAGCGCTGATGGCAGGCGAAATCCGTACTCCACCAGGGTTTCCTTGCGCGAGCGGTCGCCCTTGTACATCGCCCCCAGCTGGGGAATGGTGACGTGGGATTCATCGATTACCATCAGCGCGTCCCTGGCGAGGTAATCAAACAGGGTAGGCGGCGGCTCGCCTGGCTTGCGACCAGACAGATAGCGGGAATAGTTTTCAATCCCCGTGCAGTAACCCAGCTCGCGCATCATCTCCACATCGTAGCGGGTACGCTCCCGCAGGCGCTGTGCCTCCACCAGTTTATCCAGGGAATGCAACTGCTCTACCCGCTCAACCATTTCCGCCTGAATGCGCTCGGCGGCATCAAGAATGGTCTGGCGCGGGGTCACATAGTGGGTTTTGGGGTAGATAGTAAAACGCGGCACCTTGCCAAACACTTCGCCGGTAAGTGGATCAAACAGCGCTATGGATTCGATTTCCTCATCAAACAGCTCAATGCGGACCGCCTGGTCCTCGGAATCCGCCGGAAACACATCAATCACATCGCCGCGCACCCTATAGGTAGCGCGGCGGAAATCCACATCGTTGCGAGCGTACTGCAATTCCGCCAGGCGCCGCACAATCGCGCGCTGATCCACCTTGTCACCCCTGACCAGGTGCAACACCATCTTGAAGTAGGATTCGGGATCACCGAGGCCATAAATGGACGATACCGTGGCCACCACAATCACATCCCGGCGCTCCATCAAGGCCTTGGTGGCCGACAGGCGCATCTGCTCGATATGCTGGTTAATGGCCGAGTCCTTCTCGATAAAGGTATCGGAAGAAGGCACATAGGCCTCGGGCTGGTAGTAGTCGTAGTAGGAAACGAAGTACTCCACGGCATTGTCCGGGAAGAAATCCTTGAACTCGCCATACAGCTGGGCTGCCAGGGTTTTATTGTGAGCCAGCACAATCGTCGGGCGCTGGATGCGCTCAATCACATTGGCAATGGTGAAGGTCTTACCCGAGCCTGTCACACCCAGCAGGGTCTGCGACGCAAGACCTGCTTCAATCCCCTCCACCAGGGCTTCGATCGCCTGGGGCTGATCCCCGGCGGGCTTGTAAGGGCTGACAATACGGAATGGCTTCATGGCGCGCTACCTGAAAATACCTGCAGGATTATAGGGAAAACAGCCTGTTAAATCAGCGCCACGGATAATTGCCAATGTTTCTGCAATTACAGTGAATCAAGGGTTGACGACCCGGGGTGCCGTCATTAATATACGCGGCCTCAACAGAGACGATTCCGCCTTAGCTCAGTTGGTAGAGCAAATGACTGTTAATCATTGGGTCGCTGGTTCGAGTCCAGCAGGCGGAGCCAAATTAGATACGCATCAAAGGGTTACCGAGAGGTAGCCCTTTTTTGTTGCCCGGAAATCTTTGGGTCTCTATGCAAAGTCTTTGGGTCTATGTGGGGGACCCAGTGATTTTTGTCTTTGGGTCGGGCGGCATGGATGCGGCGTCTTGGCGGGCTCCGGGGATGCTCCCGCGTAGGAGTCGCCCTGCCCTCGCTGCTGCCCCAGACTGCGCGTCTGGGAGCACTTTGCCCGGCGGGCATGGCTACCCCCAAGGGCTGTCTGGCGGGAAGTGAAGTAGCCCGACCAATCTGCGAAAATCCGCAATATTTTCTAAGCTGCCTGTGCGGCAGTGAACGGATCAACCATCAGCTCCAGCTTTTCTTCATATTTCTAAGCTGCCTGTGCGGCAGTGAACGCAGGATGTTGCCGATTCGATTGGCGGTTATTTTTCTAAGCTGCCTGTGCGGCAGTGAACGAGCCATCAGGGCCGGTGAGGGTGTAGGTTACTTTCTAAGCTGCCTGTGCGGCAGTGAACGATAACCCGGTGACCGGCAGGCTCCCGAAGAATTTCTAAGCTGCCTGTGCGGCAGTGAACGAGGTTGTGCTGCATGGCCTGGTTGGTTTGCATTTCTAAGCTGCCTGTGCGGCAGTGAACATGGAAAGCAAAGTGACACACCTCACCGCCAATTTCTAAGCTGCCTGTGCGGCAGTGAACCGGGTTATGTGCGCTCTTGAATCTGAACAGCATTTCTAAGCTGCCTGTGCGGCAGTGAACTAACCTACACCGTGACCGGGCCGGATGGCACGTTTCTAAGCTGCCTGTGCGGCAGTGAACTCACCGTCGATATCAAACCGCCAGCTATCGCTTTTCTAAGCTGCCTGTGCGGCAGTGAACGATTTTTCCAGGTTGCACCCGCTGTACCTATATTTCTAAGCTGCCTGTGCGGCAGTGAACGTCGTTCTGTATGTGCATTTCAAGACCTTTTCTTTCTAAGCTGCCTGTGCGGCAGTGAACAAGCCCGCGAAAAACGCTACGCCAAAAGCAAATTTCTAAGCTGCCTGTGCGGCAGTGAACGGGATATCCCACTCCCGCTCAAACAGCCAGCTTTTCTAAGCTGCCTGTGCGGCAGTGAACTCCTGCTGTGACAGTCTACAACACGTCAGACTTTTCTAAGCTGCCTGTGCGGCAGTGAACCTTTCGAGTACCCGAAGAAAGGGTTTAAGGGTTTTCTAAGCTGCCTGTGCGGCAGTGAACATTTTTTGCGCCGACTCAGCCGCAGCCCATGCTTTCTAAGCTGCCTGTGCGGCAGTGAACAGACAGCCAGCCATCATCCTCGTTAAGCATACTTTCTAAGCTGCCTGTGCGGCAGTGAACCACAATCGGCAGCTATCTAATGCGCAATGCCGTTTCTAAGCTGCCTGTGCGGCAGTGAACTTTCGAGCCTTGCCAGCCTCAGTTCCAGTGTTTTTCTAAGCTGCCTGTGCGGCAGTGAACGTGGGGTTATCGTTGCACCACGGTAAAATGCATTTCTAAGCTGCCTGTGCGGCAGTGAACTGCTGGTGCTTAACCACCATCGCCGCCTTGCTTTTCTAAGCTGCCTGTGCGGCAGTGAACCAGTGATCTGGTAGTACAGGGTATCGTCGGCATTTCTAAGCTGCCTGTGCGGCAGTGAACGAATTGAACACTGCGCTCGTCAAGCTGCGCAATTTCTAAGCTGCCTGTGCGGCAGTGAACATGCCGGAGTGCTGCCATCTGCCGGGGCGTCATTTCTAAGCTGCCTGTGCGGCAGTGAACTGGAGGCGCAAAAAGAATTCCGCGACTTAAAATTTCTAAGCTGCCTGTGCGGCAGTGAACAAAATCGTCGGTCTCTGAGGCGTAACCCAGCATTTCTAAGCTGCCTGTGCGGCAGTGAACGCATCCCCCACAAAAAACGCCAGGAAGTGTTTTTTCTAAGCTGCCTGTGCGGCAGTGAACACCGACTCGTCAATCGAGTTCTGGAACTCCCTTTTCTAAGCTGCCTGTGCGGCAGTGAACATCGAATTCCAACGGATTGATCAATCACAACATTTCTAAGCTGCCTGTGCGGCAGTGAACCACTATTCCTACTGAGGCGGCATTACCGTGACTTTCTAAGCTGCCTGTGCGGCAGTGAACCCACCATCGACAAGCTGATGGCCGCGCTGCAATTTCTAAGCTGCCTGTGCGGCAGTGAACGACCTGCTGGGCCATGTGTCCATCACCACCAATTTCTAAGCTGCCTGTGCGGCAGTGAACCCGTACTGGCTGAGGTTGCGCTCTACGATCACTTTCTAAGCTGCCTGTGCGGCAGTGAACGCTGACACACTTTTCGATAAGCTAACCAAAATTTTCTAAGCTGCCTGTGCGGCAGTGAACCCAAGCAAGCGCAAGCTGACGGCAGACGAAAATTTCTAAGCTGCCTGTGCGGCAGTGAACCTCAGCATCAATGTCTGGAAACTCTGTCAGAATTTCTAAGCTGCCTGTGCGGCAGTGAACTGACGAACGTGCGCCCTGCAAAAATATAGACGTTTCTAAGCTGCCTGTGCGGCAGTGAACAAGACCATCACCCAAGGCGTTTGCCAACGCAGTTTCTAAGCTGCCTGTGCGGCAGTGAACAGGGCCATTACATCTACCTCACTGCTGGCACTTTTCTAAGCTGCCTGTGCGGCAGTGAACAGCCATAAAGAGCTGATGGGTAAATGTGGCCATTTCTAAGCTGCCTGTGCGGCAGTGAACGTGGCGCGCTGCAAAAGACCGCTGATGATATTTTTCTAAGCTGCCTGTGCGGCAGTGAACGGCTGTGGGAGAGGCAGACCGGCATATCATTATTTCTAAGCTGCCTGTGCGGCAGTGAACGACAAGGTTTTGAATAGTCTGCCCTGCCACGATTTCTAAGCTGCCTGTGCGGCAGTGAACCGGGCAGCAGCCTGCATCTGCTCCAGCTGTTCTTTCTAAGCTGCCTGTGCGGCAGTGAACCGACTACGCTAAGACGTACTCTTCAAGAAAAGTTTCTAAGCTGCCTGTGCGGCAGTGAACCTGGGACGAGATAGACGACAGCCTGATGCTTCATTTCTAAGCTGCCTGTGCGGCAGTGAACCTGCGCTGGCGCCCCACCACCCGGGCCCATGATTTCTAAGCTGCCTGTGCGGCAGTGAACGCTCTTTATCTGACATCCAAACCCCGGTTTGATTTCTAAGCTGCCTGTGCGGCAGTGAACACCCGAGAGTGCCGGTGCGGGTGTGGGATAGCTTTCTAAGCTGCCTGTGCGGCAGTGAACTGAAGTATAACGCACAAAAAAACAGGAAAAACATTGGGTTAAGGCGATACGGCCCTAAACACCCAAGTTTTTCCTGATTATTGTAACTTACTGATTTTTATCTACATTGTTAAAGAGCAAAATAATTTGGGTTAGAACCAGGGTATTGTGGCGATCTTCGATAGGCCAAATTGGTCGAACTCTCCCTCTACCGGCTGACCCCTCAACTGTCCAAACTCAATATAGCGACGATGTTTATGACTATTTGAACCGCTTTGCAGCTCTAGGTAGGGGATATCCAACCCCTTAGTAAACATTTTGGCGCGATACTGCTTAGCCTCTTCTTCGGTAATAGAGCCGCGTTTTAGCAAGCGATTGAGCTTGGATTGGCTCATGGTGCTTTGCTTGCGGCTAACCGTGCGGTACTGCACCGAATCAGGCACAGGCAGCGCCTGTGACAAATTACAATAGCCGCTCATACCTCCCAGCCAGTTCTCTTGCTGCAAAGTAACCAGGTCGTCTTTACTGCCATGCAGGCGTAACACATTGCCCAAAGTAACTTTGTACGCGGGGAAACTGATGCCGATTCTGGTAGAGCCAAGATCACAAAGAGTTTTGTGGAGTTTGGTGTAAATGGCGTTAGTCAGCCAGTTAAGCGGTATTTCTTGATCGGGCTTAAGTACTATATCTATATAAGTGTCCATAGCCTCTCCTTAAACCCGGATATCTTTTAGATAGGCAAGTCCTTTTTTGCCTATGTAAAAGCTCGAAACACCCGCATTCTCTATCATGGTGTGTAGCTCATTGGCCAAAGGCCGATCTATATCAATATCTATTTGAAGTTGCCCGCTGACTTTCTTGAGATGTTTTTTGAATTTTCCCTCACCAGAAACAAATTCCTCCCTCATATAGGGATTGCCCCATATTTTTTTCTTCTCTCCAGTCGTGTAACGACTCATAAAATCCTTCTTCGTAAATCCATTGTTAGAAATTCCGCTCAAGCCCCCCGCTTTCGTGAGGGCAGAGCTAAGATCGAACCCCCTTTCTTCTAAACGATCGAGCTGAAGATATAAAGCCGAACAATACAAGCTTATGGGGAAGAGCTCACCTTTTTTATTCAAACCGTTGAACTTGGGAAAACGGTTTGATAATTTTTGGTGAGCCTTTATACACATACCACCCAGCGGCACCGCTTTTAGTTTATTCAGTTCCTCAAGACGCTCAATAATAGTTAGCGGATGAAGTTCAATAGTCTTGTCAACGGGATTGCCTCCTTCAAGCCAATTACATAATTCATCCAATTCCATCGCTAAAATTGACCAAAGTTCTTTTGAATAGCCTGAATTAAACACAGGATCGGTAACTCTAATCATTCCGGTATACGAATTCTGGTCTGTACTTCCAGTAATGTTTCGAATATAAGTAACTTCGTTATTCTCGACGGTGGGGCTATCTTTGAAGCTAATTTTGTCTTCAATTGCCTTGAAAAAATAGCAATCATCTTGCCTAGATTGATAAAGCTTCCGCTGATCTCCTATCAATCGATTTAATAGACCCATTACCGTATCAAGGGTTATCATCCTTTCAATGTAATTTTCCGTAGCTTTCAGATTTGTCATTGACCCGAGAAACTTTCTGCCATCTTTAGGCAATGGCTCATTATTAGTTCCGTCGAGAAAAGAGTTTCGCCAAGAGGCTTCGTACTCAATTGCGATTCTCATATCATCCTCCTGACTACTTGGCATAGAAATAGACGGCAAATTCGCTATTACACTCTTCCTGAATTGTCCCCTCATCTGCTTTGATTCGCATCATTCGGTTACTATCGTTATAATCAACCAATACAGAATCAACATACATGTAGGATTTTGCCTGGCGTATCGACAGGTTCTGAATGCGTTCAAGCGTATGGTTAATCAGTGCCTTGATTGCATCACCATTCAATAGAATGCCTACTTCACCTTCTTCAAATATGGTGCCACGACGAACGTAGTTGGGGTGAAATATTGCACGGGGGTTTAGATTGCCATCCAAAGTTTGAATGAAATCTTGAACAGCTTGCGCAACTTCATCACCTTGCCCTTCTTTGATCTCCATGGCTTCTCGATCAAACTTTTTGTCCAGCGAAATAAACTGAAGCTGCTCAATGCTGATTGAACCGTAGGATTTATATTCAGTATCGCCAAAAGTGGTTTTTGAAAAAAAAGAGGAACTATCTCTCTCTCCAGCTTGGCCAAACTGCTCAAAATTACCATTACCTAGCTGATCAACGAAGTCTTCCATCAGCAGTGGACTGGTACGCTTATTTTGCGTGGATGCTACGACATACCCTCTCACCAACCCCGTTACTGATGCCAAGACCTTGTCAAGATTTGCCCTTTTAGCGTAATGCAGATCATAGGCCTGCTCTCTGAAAAGATGATGGCGGATACAGTTTTGGCTAATGTATAAAGGGGTTTCTTTGAAATTGATATCTGTTGGCTCTTTACGATATTTATAGCCAGTATCCTTAACCTTGCCGGACAAATTGCTATATCCCCTAAGCTTGGGTAGCGTGTGGTTGTCCACAGTATTACCATTTTCCTGTGCGAGATTGGTCGGCCCATTCCAATTAACAACGCCATGACCTTTAGCAATGATTTTGAAATCGACGCTTTTGATGCCTGTTACCTTTTCCATAAGTTAGCCCTTCTGTTGGGTTAAGTGCTTAAATGAAATTGAGCCTATTGGCTGTTTATTGGAAACTGCGTAATAGATTGCCTCTGTATGGGGCGTCCTTTCGCCAAGTTTTTCATCTAAGGCGTTAGGCGTATAGCTTAAAAAAATCGGATATTCAGGGTCACGGGCATATCCTTCCAAAACAGCTTTACGGGCAACCATCTTGTTTGCGGGAATACCGTTTACCGGACTTGACTCTTCTATCCTCCCATGCTTTTGTGCGAGATAGTCGAGCAATCCATAGTTCCTGATTCGATCCAGGGACTCAGTCAGATTATCAACGTCATCGCTTTCGTTTACCGGAATGTCATAGGCATAGATATTTTCAATCACAAACTTTTTAGGGTCAGAAACATCACAAACAGCCATTTGCACAAAGCGACTATCTCCACGCAGTGAGTTCTTACTAATTTTTGCCCTTTGCCCTTTTGCTTTTTTCGGTTTGACTATGGTTTGTGGTTCCGATACTCGATCCATTAAAACCTGTACGCTTTTGCTTAATGCAGCCACCAAATCAGACTCGATAAAGCTCAGCGCTGACTGCTGCTTGTAGAACCGTTTGTACAGCTCATAGATAGTAGGTAACTTCATTACCTTCTCGCCCGCATCTGTGGTTTCATGCAAAAAATCAAGCCATGCTTTGGTTGAGCCCAGCTGAAAAGTAGATGACAAAAAGCGCGAAAGACTGCCACCACTTTTAAAGGCTAAAGGTACGGCAATCACATACTGATTAACCCTACTTTTATTGCGGCCAAAACGGTCTAAACGGCCTAAGCGTTGTAGACAGTTTTCTGCGGGGGTTATTTCTGTAACCATATGGTCACAGGATATATTCAAGGATGCCTGCACAATTGGGCCGCTTCTTAGCAAGCTATAAATACCTGTTCCATCCTTTGAAAAAGCATTAAAGACCTCTTGAAAAAGCTTACGCTTATCACTTTTCTTGAACTTTGAATGCAGTAAAACACCATTTTCTAGCTGCTGATTTCGAATAAAGCTTTTTTGTGCTGTGGTTGCGGCATTGCTTATGACGAAGCTATTCTCTGGCTGCAAAGCATAGAGAGGGTTGGCAATTGAAGTGTCGTTCTCGTCATATTCGACAAATTTGATTTGATACTGGCTTTGGTTAAAGGATGGCATTTCTACAACGTCATAATCCACATCCATCCCAAGCATATTCTGTATATAGCTGTAGTGCGGCGTTGCTGAAACCAATAATACGTTCAAGCCTGAACTCAACCCCGCCCTACTCGCTAACAGTTCAGAAAAAAGCAGGTTGAATCCTGGCATACTAATGTATTCGTGATATTCATCAAATACTACATGAGCGCTCAAGTAGTTCAGCAACCGATCTGCTTTAGTGTGACTGATCACTGTACTCAAAAGTTGGTCAATGGTCGTAATTACAATATCACCCGTGAAGAAATCCTCTTCTTTTGTCTCATTGGAGTAGCTGTTGATGCACTTGAACTCACCAGTGTGAATTTCAACATTGGCTTCTGGCAGATATGGGGTATCGCTTGATCGCAATTCAGCAAAAAGCCCTTGGCATATTTGTACTCTGGGGCAAATCCAGAGTATTTTCTGAGCATTCTTCAACTTCGCCCATTCCAGGGCTATCTTGGTTTTACCGCAACCCGCAGAACCGGCTAACACGGATATATTACGAACATTCTCGGCTAACCGTATAGCTTTCTCGGACTGCTGACTAGATCGCTCATCATTGGGAAACGTGGCTAGGCAGGCTTCAATATGGCTACATATTGTTGACTCAGGAATCAGATCATTTTTGTCTAGCTGCTCAGCTATGAACTCATCTAGGGTACGATTTTCTAAACAACTTTTCAGCTCTTCTGGCTGCATTGCTGAAATCCACCTATCAGCAGTAATTAAGCAACCTCGCATCTGGTTATTAACAGCATTATTGTTAGCTTGCTTTCTGAACTCCGATATCTTATCAGCGGGATCATATTCTTTATATTTTGGCAACATCATTGCTTCGACATCCCAAATTTTTTCACTGTCGATTTGGGTCAAAAGGGATTCACTTAAGCGGCTTGATTGGTTATTTGTATAATCAATCTCTAGCTTGCATACCTTTTCAACCAATTCTTTAGCTTTCCCCAGAACTAGGGACTTGGAAGAACCTTTGAGGCTTGCATCAAGTTTTTTATATATATCCCCCAGTGTTTCAAAACCACCCTTAGGACGAAATGGTTTAGCATGGTGCCAGTAAATTGCGTGTTTAATTCTTCTTTTTATTTCTCTGTTAGGTGTTTTTATAGCCGTGTCGTCAAGCAATGCATAGAGTAATAAAGATATTTCATTATGCCTTGGATGCTTTTCAAAACTGAATGCCGCGTCATCTATATGCTGACCATCTTCGGCAATGTAATCCTTGTTTTTGGCTTTGGTAACCCATGTTTGAAATTGTGGGTCAATTTTTCCAATGTCATGCAGGCAGCCTGCTACAAAAGCTGCGAACGCAATCTGCTTTTCTTCAGGGTAAAAATGGCTGTAGAGCCTTTCAGACAAGTAACCTACTGCAAATAGATGTTGCTCCAACAATTGAAGATGCGTGTTGGCATATAGTTGCCCTTCAACAGGCTTGTTTCTGACAATATCCATTGGCACTTCCTTTAATGTTGTATTCACCGGCACCAAACCTGAAAAATTAAATTTGCTTTTACTACCCACAACCCAAACCAACTCACTCCTCGCTCTGCTCCGTATCCAGTGACAACTCACAGCGGTATTTTTAGTGGCGGTTTTACGCAGCAGTTTTTTTACCGCCAGCAAGCCCTCTTGAGTGATCACCGTCTGCCAGGTGTTGTCGCCAATGCGGTCGGCGAAGGCATCCAGTACCCGCCTTGTGCGATTGAGGGCTTTTTTCTCGCATTGGGAGACGAAGGTAACCATCATGGGGTTTCAATCCGGAAGCCGTTTTGATCCCATTCGGTTTTTAAGGCCGCCGCCTTCACCTGCTCAAACATAAAATCCAGCGCTTTGTGATTGGTAAACGCCTGCAAACACTGTTGGCGGAATTCCTGTTCGGTAGCGTTTTCCTTGGCAGAGATAAAAGCCCAGGGCAGGATGATGGCGTCTTTGATAAGGTCGGCGATGTCGAATACCAAGGCGCCGCGCCGGGTTTTGCCGTGCATCACAGCGAAGCCGTGGGGAATGCCCAGCACCCACAGTGTAGTGGCCGCCAACCCATAGGCCAGGTAATTACCGTGGTTTAGAAAGACATTTGCTAAGTCTGTGTTGTCGCGCTCGCGAGTAAAGTCGCCGAAATTGGTGCAGTTGGCGGCGTATTTGTAGAGTTTCTTGGTGAGTTCCGCTTCTCCCTGTAGCAGGTTGCTGACATTCTTTGCCGCCTGGATTTTGCTGGCGCCGTTGCTTAATGCACCCAGTATGGCTGGGCTGGCGCTGTCGAAACCCTCTGCCTTGAGATCCTGATCTTTACCCCATAGTTTTTTCAAGTAGTGGATTCGCGCCAACTGAAACAGTTTGGCAACCTGAAGGCGTTTTGTATCGTCAAACCAGAATTGCATCCAGCCCTGCAGGTATTCCGTGGGGCGGTATTCACTTTGGGGGCTGAACCATTCAATTTCGGTGGCCATCAATAAAGGGGTGCCACCACCGCCGGAAAACCCAACCATGACCCCGGCCTGTGCCAACATACGCATGGCCGCCTGCGTGATGGATGTGCCGGTGCCGAGTAGCAGGCAGGTGGTGTTGGCAATGGGGATGTTCCAGTATTGGTTCTCGTCCCGCGCCTCTGTCAGATAGAGTACCCGGCCATCTTTCTGCATCACCCTGCACTTTTCCAGGTAATAAATGTTGGCCCGTTTGGAATGGAGTATGGCTTTTAGATCGGTTAGCTGTTCCATAGCGAGGTATGCGTTATATTGCTATTTGCATTGTGTTCTATCTTCATTACATTCTCCTCACTCCAACCCGGAGGCACCGTCGCGAAGATACCCATTCCCCCAACTTCCGGTAAGTAGGTTAAACCCAGCCTCGCCAGACTTCTCTGCGCAGACTCCCCAGGAACAGACTCACAGACAATGATCTGAGGATTAGTCTCAATCCGGATATCCGGGTGCTTTAGCAGGATGATTTCGGCGGTCATGGAGTCCCTCCTTGGCTCATATATAGGTAGTAATAATGTGCGGAAAGTGAGGTATCTTATTTGAAGAAACACCTCTAAATATACCTTGATAGTACACCACTACTAAACAATCCCGCCAAGTAAATATTTCACTTTTTCCGAGTATACAACCGCTAATGTACCCGCTTTTTCAACCTCACTTTCCTAGGATTTTCCTATGCCAGACACCTATACTGACACCCCACAACCGCCCTCAGCACCGACCCCACTAACGAAGTCCCAGCAAGCCACCCTCCGCCGGGCAATTCGCCTGCTGGAATCCCAACTGACCGCCTCCGAGGTCTTCTCTAACCCGACTACCGTCAAGCAGTACTGCCAGTTACAGATCAGCCTGGAGCGGGATGAACACTTCTGCTGCCTGTTCCTCAATACCCGCCACTCCTTGATCTCCTTCGAGCGCCTCTTCCGGGGTACCGTCGATGGAGCCAGTGTCTATCCCCGCGTGGTAGTCAGGCGCTGCCTGGAGCTGAATGCCTCTGCCGTGATTTTTACCCACAACCACCCCAGCGGTATTGCCGAGCCCAGCAGGGACGATGCCACGATCACCCGCAGGCTGAAAGATGCACTGGCTCTCATAGATGTGCGCGTCCTGGATCACATCGTCGTGGGCACCGGAGGCACTACCTCGATGGCAGAACAGGGATTGCTCTGATCCAGCCATAGTCACCACCGCTGCACCCCTCCCCGCTTTACCTTCTAAACCACCAACCCATTAACCGCATCCATTACCCATGGAGGTATCCCTATGCGTATGCAACACAAAGTCCTGGCCAACTTGAAGGCCTTGATTGAATCCACCGGCCTGGAAGCCCTGGACCGCCCCCATTGGGCCAACACCGGGTCTCTCAGCATCCAACACCCCGAGGAGATCCAGGAATTGGCCAGTGTCGGCTATGACTTCCAGGATACCTGGGGAACCATGACCTTCAGCATCACCGTGAAGGGTCAACGGCTTCCCAGCCAACCCGGTAGGTCTGATTACTTCGACTTCCGCATCAACTACACCGACGGAGAGGGATTCCAGCAGTTCCGGAATCGACTCCAGCAAGTTCTATCAACCCTTAACCCTTAATATTCAAGCAGGAGGCCATCATGGCTACCAAACCAGCAATCACCAAAACTACCAACCCCTCTGGCATGAGGATCATCAAGAAAGGCACCTGTGGAATGATCGCCCCCAGTTCCAGCGGCCAGTTGACCTATGACGTCGGCTACCAGGAGAAAGACAGGACTTTCCACTTCCGGGTCACTGGCAATACCGGCGGCGGTTACTTCAGCAAGGAGTGGGTCAGCCTAGACTTGATTCTGGAGCACATAGAAGCCCAGCCTCCAGGACAGCCCTTCAAGAGTTTGGTTTTGAGGAAGGTGTATGTGTCCACCGGAGCCAATAACTATGGGTTTCTTTCTGCTGTCCTCCGCAAGGAAGGTCTGTTGCTGCCAGTTCCCAAGAAGCCCTTCAGCCACCTCGCAGGGGATGCCGCGCTGTTCATGAAGGCTATGCAGTCTGCATTGAAGGCCAAGACTGACCTGGAAGATGAAGTGGCCATTGAAGACGCAGAGAAAGCCAAAGTCCGGGAGCAACGGGCGGCGGCTATGCAAAAGGCATTAGCTGTGAAGGCAAGGGGCAAGCCTATGCAAACCGCATCAACGACGGCTCCGAAGAGGCCGGTCAAGAAAGCACCCCGGAAACCAGTGGCCAAATCCGCCTGATTGTCCATTGGCCTTTGGCTATGCTGGCAAGGGGATCTTTGCATCAGACAATTCGAGCGTTTAGCGTAATGCAAACCGTTCCTATGGCTTAGCTACCAGCACTACCTCCCTTGATATGCAATCTGCATAGCCCCGGTCAACCCTCGACCCCCTTCCTTTTAATGCCATTTGCATAGGCCCCGGCAGTTCCCTTGGAAACACCCTTTACCGTTGATGTCATTGGGCATTCAGGGCATTGGAATTCCAGGGGGCCGCAGGTGCATCGCGGGGCCGCCCCATCACCATCGCCATGCCCAGCCCCCGGTTTGCCCAGAGGTGGCCACTCTGGCGGCCTCCGGTACCCACCTGGGGCTGGGGCGGGGCCTCCCTCCGGCGCTCCCCGATTCCCCCGGAATCGCCCGGCAAAACCCACCGACAACCCGGCGCACTCGTCGCCTCGTCGCTTCCGGCGTCAAAAGCGTCAAGTCGTCGCTTGCGTCAGGTGCGCCAACACTTTTCTTTCACCCACTCATCGGAGTCTTTATGAATACACCCGCCCCCCAGCGGTATGTGGCCTACTATCGCGTGAGCACTATGAAACAGGGCCAATCCGGCTTAGGTTTGGAGGCTCAGGAAAAGGCTGTCCAGGAATTTCTATCTCATTACGGCGGTGACGTTATCGCCGAATTCAAGGAAGTAGAATCCGGCAAACGAGATGACCGCCCGGAGTTCACAAAAGCGGCTGAGTATGCCGAACTGGCCAACGCGACGTTGTTAGTGGCCAAGCTGGATCGGCTCTCTCGGGATTTGCACTTCATCACCAACCTGCAAAAGAAGCGGATTCCTTTCAAGCTGGCGGATATGCCGGAGATAGATAATCTGACCATTCACATACTGGCCGCCATGGCAGAGCACGAAGCTCGCATGATCTCACAACGGACTAAGGCTGCCCTCCAGGTAGCCAAGAAAAGAGGTGTTCAACTCGGCAACCCGATATTACACCTCCAACGGAACACGGATGTTGCTCCTGCTACTGCGGTTCGCACTGAGTCTCAGCGACTATGGCGCAGCAAGGTGACCAGGATCATCGATTTCATCGTGTCTGAGGAAGGTGTCACTACCTGTAACGCCATCGCTGCCCTGCTGAACGCTCGCGGCCTGACCACCTACCGAGGCATGGCTTTTTCGATAGCAACGGTTAGCAGGCTATTGCGACAAGGGAAAACCGCTGACCCTTTAAAAATTGACCTTTAATGGTGCAATTAAATTGAACCCGTTAGTTTAACCCCCTGGGGTGCCCTATTCTCTGTCTATTAAGAGGCCTATTAAATAGACCCTACAAGGGTTCCATTAAAGGGGTAACCCTCGGGAGGTACTTACTGATGGTATCCCATTGAGATTACCCTGGAATGGTAACTCTTTAGCGAGTGACTCCTCCCGGAACACTGACTGTGTATACCCGCTCCCGGCCCTCTGGGATGCACGTCCAAATCGCCCCTTCTCTACCAGTAGTAATTCCCGATAAACACCATCCCCGATTAACCATTTATCAATTCATGGAGACTCTATGCTGAAGTCCATGCTGTCCGCTGCTACCTATTTTTCCTTCATCTACAAGCCCTATCGACTGTTGTCGTTACCGCTGGCCCTGGCGTTGTGGCATGTCAGTCCGCTGGCATTGCTGCTCACCGTGGCCGCCATCCTTTCCACCATCGCTTTTATTCTCATCCACGTTGGAGACTTTTGACCACGCAAGACTACGAAGATTATCTCATCGATGCCTACCACACAGTGCTGCCCTGGGACCTGCCAGAATCGGAGTTCGCCGACGCAGTGAACGAGCAAGCCCGCCTGATGGCCGGAGAACCCTGGGAATTATATCCAGAGCTGCCCTGCCCTGAGGCTCCACTGCAATTCTGATACATTCCCTGCAACACCCCTCCCTTCTGTTACACAAACAATCAACCCCTCGTCAAAAAGGAATACCCATGATTATCCGCACCCAATTGGCGGAGGTCGGGTTGCGCCTGGAATCCGCAGTTGCAGGGTTGCCAGGTGAGCCAACCGATGCCCAGGACCTGTTTGACCGCTACGAAATGACAGCCATCCAGATACTCGATAGCGAGCACCAGGACTTTATCCCCGGAATCCTTGAAGAGTATCTGATGACCCTGCTGTACCTGAAGCAACTCGAACTGGGGTTACTGCCAGATTTCCAGGAGTAATCCTTCAACACTACCCCCTATGGCCACCCTAACCGGTGGCCTTTTTTATGCCTTTACCCACACCTCGGAGATATCCCTATGATTGATCGACCACAACCCATCGAATTCACTCTCGTAGCCGAAGATAAGCGCCTGGCTGTTGCAGCCAAGTTGTTTGCTAATTATTTTGTGACCTTTGAAAGTACTGTGTACGCTTTTGCCGACCGGCTGAGCAAGGACTACAACGGCGCGTACTGGCAGTTCTACACCCTCAGCAATGGCGGTTTTTCCATGGCCCCGTCCTGTGATCACACGTTCTATGTCAGAGCTGAGAACGGCTTTCAGGGCGAACTGATGCCCAACGCTTTTGGCATCTGCTGCTGTATGTATGCGTTCAGCCATCTGTCCTTCTCAGAGAACCGAGAGTTGAGTGAGCGGTGTACCGAGCACTTTCACCGTCTGCGGAAGGCCTGCCTGGACCACCCCGACGGCGGAAAGATCCTGGCCGCCTGCGACTAGCGCACGATTGAAGCACTGCCAAAACCGCCGAAACTGCTCGATCTGGGTTTTGGCGGATTTGGCGATATGCGCCTTTCAGAAATTTCCCGCCGCACTCTGCAAAAATATCCCATCAACCAACCGCCGAAACTGCCGAAACCTCCTACCCCAGGGGTTTTGGCGGTTTTGGCGGTTTTGGCGATACCCCGCCCTTCGAAAATCCCGCAGATTTCACCTCCCACCGGCCCGACTCATGGCCCATTTCAAGCTATCCGACCCTCCAAATACCCCTCTCACACATCTATTTTTGACTTTATTCATGAAACATATTTATAGATTTCTAACTCTTTAATAACTTTTGTGAATATGTTGCTTCCTAGCGAAAGGCACATAAAACAGACAAAATTTTTTCAACCTTGTGAAAGCCACTTTGACTGAGAAAATATTTTTTCCTACCAAAGCAATATAAAACACAGACTTTAGAATCTACCAACTTAAAAACCGGTTTTATACTTTTATACAAGCGTTTCTCAACTTTTTGCCGCATTTACTTTTGGAAGTTTCCTGATATTCTCTACCGAGCTGACGACTAAAAATCGCGGCTAAATTCTTTTAAATCGAATAGGAGAATCACCATGATTCCAAAAATTGATACCGGCTTCGATGATGATGAAGCCACCCCTAATAGCTCATGTGCCCATAGGGACCTGAGCGATTTCACTGACAAGGTCAACTTTGACCTTATGACGGATGAAGATGGGGTAACCATTCGTCGAAGTCAGTCCGGTGAAGCCTTTTGCCGGACCGGCAATGAGACCACTCTCAACTGCTTGTTACGACGTCATCACGATGAGTACAGAAACTTCCAAGGTGAAGACTTCTGTCCCGTCATTGGCGAACTGCAGGAACGGGTTAAGAAACATTTGCGACCCGTTCGGTTCGTTGGTGGTCTTAATGAGGCTGGTGAGTATTTCATCTATCCTCAGAAGTTAAACACCAAGCGAAACTCGAACTCTTGGAACTCTTCGCTGGCAGTTGCATTGTCGCAGGACCCTGGTGTGTTCATAAGACTGACATCGAATACCGAGCAGCAGCGCTACGATTTTTCCGTCGTCGATAGAACCTGTGAAATACCTCTCGACATTGAAGACTTCCAGTCTCAGCTGCTGAAAGCTCTCGAAAATGACTTGATCGAATCGGCTGATCACTCTGTTTATAAAAAGTTTGTTGCCGCAGCCTGATTCTACTGTTCTCGTAGGGCCTCCGCCCGACACCTGCCCCAGGGATGCAAACCTGCATCCGACGCTGATTTAAGGGCAGCGCTCCTCATCTGGAGCGTTCGCCGACACCTCTATAGCGCACTGAGCGCATCACGAACCCCTACATTCACTGTGTTCGTTGGAGGTATTCCTATGACGACAACCTTTACTGACGATGGAACGGGCGCTTCCAGCCTGGAACATCTGGCTTACGAAATCTACAAGCTCCTGGATATCCAGGTGGACCCGATTCCCGATGGCCGGTTCCACCGCTATCCGGCACCGGGCAAACCGGACACCAATGATGCCTGCTGGGTCTGGATATCGGAGGACGGCAACTACGCCAAATTCGGGAATTTCATTACCGGCGAGACCCATACCTGGAAAGGGGGGCTATTCCAGCCGCTGTCCCCGGAAGAAGCCGCTGCCCTGCAAGCGCAGGCTAAAAAGGCGGCCATTCAGGCTTACCGGGAGAAACGACAGCGGCAGGAGCAGGCGGCAATGAAAGCCCAGGCCATGATCAAGGGCGCCAAACGCGCCACCCACGCCAACCCTTACCTATCCCAAAAATCCATCGAGCCCCACGGCACCTTTGCGGACGGCGCTGTTCTATTGGTGCCCATGGTCAACCTGGACAGTGAGATCCGAAATATCCAGCGTATTTACCCCAACCGGGACAAGCGGTTCCTGAAAGGCGGCCAGGTCAACGGTTTGTTCACCACGGTAGATGCCCTCTTCAGTGCCGAGACGCAGTACATCTGCGAAGGCCTTGCCACGGCAGCCACTGTGAACGAGCTCACCTACAAGCCGGTGGCCGCTGCGATGACCGCAGCCAATCTCAAAGCGGTGTGCCTTGCCTTGGCCAGGGTCGCGCCCAAGGGTGTGGAGATTGTTGTGGTCGCCGACAACGACCATCGGACGGAAGGCAATCCCGGTGTAACCCGCGCCAAAGAGGCCGCCAGGGCTATCGGTGCCAGAGTCGTCATACCGCCTTTGCCTTGTGATCGGCGAGATTGTTACTGTACGGATTTCAATGACTATTGGAACTGCAGCAACCGGCTATTGGTGGCGGACAATGGTTAATCCGATAGATATTTTGTTAAACCCCAAGCCAACAACGCCTGAGACTATACCGCTCGAAGCCTCCGCACCCAGCGTAGAAACCTTGTCGCGGCAGATGTTACCTGCCGCCATTGCCGACTTTGTGTATGACGTATCAGATCGCAGCCAGTGCCCACCGGAGTATGTTGCCGTTGCCGCCATCATCGCACTGGGCAGTGTCGTTGGTGGAAAGTATGCCCTGCGCCCGAAACAGTCAGACCACTGGGAAATTTTGCCAAACCTGTGGGGCGCATTGATTGGTCCACCCTCTGCCATGAAATCTCCAGCCTTGAAAGAGGCATTAAAGCCCCTGGTCAAGCTGGAGAAATCGCTGACTAGTGCCGTGGCCACTGAACAACAGGATCGCAAGCTGTTATCCCACTTAAAGGCTATCGAGTACAAGAAAAAGCAAAAGGAGGCAGAGGCCCTGTACGAACAAGGCCAGCATGAGGATGCCCTGGATCTTCTCAAAAATCATCAACTAGAAGAGCATGATATTTCACCACCTCGCCTTATCGTCAACGACACCACCGTCGAAAAGCTGGGTGAATTGCTTAACGAAAATCCCAATGGCCTGCTGCTCGCCCGCGATGAACTGCACGGCTTTCTGGCAAGACTGGCTCGGGAGGAAAACCAGTCTGAGCGGGCATTTTACCTGGAATGCTTTGATGGTAATGGCCGCTTTAGCTATGACCGTATAGGTCGTGGAACGATTGTCATTGAGCACTGCATCCTGAGTGTGGTGGGCGGCATCCAACCCAGTAAGATTGCTAACTTGTGCCACTTGGCCCTGTCCGGCAAAGCCGATGATGGCCTGATTCAGCGGATGCAACTGTCTGTCTGGCCCGACAAACAACCGCAAAAATCGTGGCTGGATCGTTCTCCTGACTTAGGGGCGCTGGAGCGATATGAACAGGTGATCCACAGGCTACACGGGCGAGAACGTCGACCTGAAGGGCCGATAATTCTGCGCTTTGCCCCGGATGCCCAGGTCTTGTTTATGGAGTGGTGGGAGTCGCTGCAAGGGGATATCGACAACGATGAGTTTCACCCCGTCGTCCAGTCTCACTTTGGCAAATACCCGAAAACCATCGGGGCACTGGCACTGATTTTCCAGCTCTGTACCGGCATGGAAACCCAGGTGGAAATGGCTGCGATGGAGATGGCGTTGGCGTGGGCCAGCTTTCTGCGCTCCCATGCCTTGCGGCTTTACAGTGCCTTTGACAGTGCCAACCTAGAGAACGCCAAGCGCTTGCTAAAGCGGCACGACAAACTGCCGGTGCTGTTCACCGTGCGGGATGTTCGCCGTAAGGGTTGGGCCGGACTGAAAGACAACGCGGATATCAATGCAGCGCTGGACTGCCTTGTAGATCATCATTATCTGCTCGAAATACCCCAACCTCCCGGCACCTATGGCGGGCGACCCACGATTCAATATCGATGGTCCCCGGCTCTGAGTGCCAACGGGAAAACCTCGCCGTGACATCACCGTCGAAACCGCCGATACCGGGTTTTGGCGGTTTTGGCGCTACTCACTGTGCCACTTTCCAATCCATTTCGGGCGAACCGGCAAGTGCTGGGCGACCCCAACCTGCATTTATTCACTTCAATCCTTCAAGGAGGCTATATGCCTGTACAACTACTGCAACAACCTGAAATAGATGCTGGAATGTCTCCAGAATCTGGCAAGAAACGCTCGGAGTACTGTGACAAGGAAACCCCCGGCCTGTACCTGGAAGCCAGGGCTGGCAGTGCCTCCAACACTTACTATCTCCGCTACAAAAACGCTGATAAGAAAACCTGCCATCACTACCTGGGGCGCACCAGCGATATCACCCTTACCCAGGCAAGAGAGATGGCGACGGATCTGAAGGCTAAGATTGCCGGTGGATATAATCCCAAAGCGGATACCCCAGTGGCAGAGGGTGCTATCACTTACAGCAGGTACATGAAAGAGTATTACCTGGCCCATGCGAAAAATCACAAGCGCAGCTGGGAGGCCGACAAGCGCATGTTCGAGCAACGCCTGGACAAGGAGTTCGGGTGCCTACCTCTGGATCAGCTCACACGGACAATGATCAGCCGGTTTCATACTGGTCTGAAGGAATCCGGGCTGGCGGCGGCTACAGCCAATCGCTTCCTGGCCTTGATCCGCCATTCACTGAATCTGGCCATGGACTGGGAGATGCTGGAAAAGAACCCTGCATCCAAGGTAAAGATGTTCCGCGAGCCCGTGGAGGACAAGGTGTTGACCCCGGAGGAGCTCAAACGGCTGCTGGCTTTCCTGGTCAAAAAGAAAACCAATGTGGCGTATCTGGCTCGACTGTTACTCTCGACCGGTGCCAGGGTGCAGGAGGCTTTGAAAGCGCAGTGGTCAGACATTAACTTGGATCGACACTTATGGGTCATTCCGCAGACAAACAGCAAGTCGAAGAAGACCCGATCCGTGCCCCTCAACGATGCTGCCATCACTATCTTGAAAGAGTTGCCGACCTTTGGCAAAGGCGGCTATCTCTTTGTAGGCGCTGATGGGAAGACCAGGCTAGCGTGGCCAGGGCAAGTGTGGTGCCGCTATCGCCGGTCAGAGGAAGTGAATTTGCCGAATTTGCGACTTCACGACCTTCGCCATGCCTACGCCAGCACCTTGGCCGCCAGCGGGGTCAGTCTCTATCAGATCCAACATCTTTTGGGCCACGCCTCTCCGGTGATGACCCAGCGCTATGCCCATCTGGTGACTGACAACCTGCTCGAAGCCAGCAACCATGCTGCGAATGCTATTAATCAGGCCATGGCTGCCAATGGTGGTTAACCCACTACCCTTCCCCGGTCATGCTTCCTATCCAGGAGGTGTGATCGGGGTTGGATCCTTTTATTTTTTTGCTTGACCCCGCATAGGTTTCGGCGGTTTTGGCGGTACGATAGTGGCCCCTCGGGCAAAAACCCAAGCAAAATGCACCTTACCCTATCGCCGAAACTGCCAAAACCCAGCCCCCTCGATCCGGAGACTGCCTCCCAGGCACCGGCTGGACTCCAGCGCCTCCAGACTGCCCCACTCCGGCCCGGTCCCACGCTGGGCCTGGCCATCCCCATGGGCACCCGCCCCGAGGCGTAGCGGCACGCAGGAAAGTGCGATAAACAGGACTCAGCAGGATGACCGAAGAAAGTCGCTATAACAGGGGATGACAGCTTACTGCCTGGATATTGAGATAACAGGGCCTACAGGGTTTTTCATACTGGCCTTATCAATTGGGGTTGCGGTCAAATCCGCACGCAATGCAGGCATCAGTAAATCATTGAATATCGCGGTATCGGTAACCGACTCCGAGAGCCAGGGGTCATAGGCATCTTCCGGCAACCATAGCGGTGTGGATTTGCGGTGAATACCCGCCAAGGCAGGATGACCGGGCAAGGTGATAATGGAGGCTGACCACAGCATGTCTCCGGTGGCTTTATCCGTCCACTCCTTCCACAATCCCCCAAACGCAATAGCACTACCATCGGCAGGCTCCAGCAGGTGGGGATGTTTGCCATCCTGGCTCTCCACAAAGCTGGTGGCCGGGATAATGCAGCGGGAGGTCTTGTACTCCGGTTTCTTGTCCAACTTGGCATGGTTGGTGTTGACGCTGAAATAATCCGGGTGGGGTTTCAGGCCCGAATCCGTCTGTTGCAGGTACAGCCACCAGATGGCAGGCCTGACCTGCCGATCGCCATCCCGCTCCACCACCATGCTAATTGTCGCTCCAGGGCGAAAGTCAGCACTATAGATGAACTCCTGCTCATTCACTTTGAGCCGATGAGCCAGGGTGGTGATGCCAGGCCGCTTGATTACCGCGAAGTTTGTGCACATACTAATACTGTATATCCATACAGGTATAACCCATGAATGCCATCCCACTCTCCCGCCATCAGGCAGGGGACTTGTTGCTTGCACCCTACTACATTGCCAAGGTAGCAGCGGGGTTTCCCAGCCCTGCCGATGACTACATGGACAGGACACTCGACCTCAATGAGCATCTTATCAAACATCCCGCTGCAACCTTCTATTGCCGGGTCTCCGGTGATTCCATGACCGGCGTGGGTATTTTTGATGGTGACCTGCTAGTTGTAGATCGCTCCCTGAAACCGGTCCAGGGCGATGTGGTCCTGGCCAGTCTCGATGGAGAGATGACCTGCAAGATCCTCGATATACACAGGAAGCGACTGCTGGCGGCCAATGAAAAGTACCTTCCCATTGCCATCCGGGAAGGATCTGATTTCAGTATCGAGGGGGTTGTTATCCACTGCATCAGGTTCTTCCGTGTTCGCCCTGGTTGACTGCAATAGCTTCTACGCCAGCTGTGAGCAGGTGTTCCGACCGGACCTGCGGGGTAAGCCTGTGGTGGTCCTGTCCAACAATGACGGCTTTGTGGTGGCGAGATCCAAGGAAGCCAAGGCCCTGGGTATCCCCGACCTGGAACCGTTTTTCAAGGTGGAAGCCCTGCTGCGCAAGCATGGCGTGACGATTTTCTCTTCCAACTACCCCCTGTATGGCGACCTATCCCGGCGGGTCATGACGGTGTTAAAGGATTTCAGCCCCCACATTGAAATCTACAGCATTGATGAAATGTTCCTGTCGATGCAGGGGATACAAAACGTCGGAACCGGCTTGGGGCAAGAGATGAAGACTCGCCTGTGGGACCATGTACGGATGCCTGTCGGGGTTGGCATAGCGCCCACCAAAACCCTGGCCAAGCTGGCCAACCGGGCGGCCAAGAAAATTCCCAAGTGCCAGGGGGTTTGCGTCATGAATCAGCCCCACCAGTGGGAGTGGATGCTCAGGCGTATCCCGGTCACGGATATATGGGGTATTGCCAAACGCATGGCTCGCAGGCTGGAAGACCTCAATATCCGATCTGGATGGGATCTGGCGACCTCCAACCCCAAGATGGTGAGGCGACGGAGTAATGTCTGTGTAGAACGCACCATTGAGGAATTGAACGGCCATGCCTGCCTGGCGCTGGAAGAACTGCCCCCTGCCAAGAAGCAAATCTACTGCACCCGCAGCTTTGGCAACAAAGCCACGACCTTACAACCGGTTCTGGAAGCGGTCACGCTCTATGCCACACGGGCAGCGGAAAAGCTGCGAGCCCAGCGCCACCTGGTCCAGACCCTGCATATATTCATCCACACATCGCCCTTTGAGCCCCGCTATCATGCGGTGACAACAGTGGCCCAGCTACCCTACCCCACCGATGACACCCGACTCATTGTCGAAATTGCCCGGAAAGCTGCCACCCAGCTCTATACCTCAGGTCATGCTTTTCTGAAAGCCGGTGTTGGGCTTATCGACATCATCGACAAACGACACCACCAATTTGACCTGCTGCATCCAGGACAGCCCACACGATCAGACAAGCTCATGGCAGTCATGGATAACGTTAACAAAGTACACGGCAAAGGCTCACTCTTTGTGGCGGCACAAGGAGTATCAAAGCCCTGGTATATGCGCCAGCAATACACATCCCCGCAGTACACCACCCGATGGGCAGAGCTGCCTGTTGTTATAGTGTGATGCCCCTATATCAGAGGAAGGAATTCTGCTGCTGGCTTGCCAGTCAACCTGATCAGGTCCACCAGTAGGTTATTTGATCTTAGACAGACACATTGAGCGCCTGGGTCAATCGCAGCGACATTGACGCATTACTCCGTACTATATTTGGCCTTGCATCATTGGGAGAACAGTGCCTCTAGGCTAACCAGGCTCAAAAAAATGTTATCATTTACTTTAGTTGCTGATACTTTGTCAAAAACGACACGACCTGTCGGCTAACGGCGCAACAATCATCTCAACATAGCGCCGCATCAAGGAGTATCCGTGGCAAAAGGACATCACGACACACTGGTTTACCGGCTCTCTCAGATGCTGGTGAAGCTCAATCAAGGTGAATACCTAGACCCCAAAACACTAGCTGACGAATTTGGCGTAAACCTCAGAACCGTCCAGCGAGATTTGAATGAACGGTTTGCCTACTTACCCCTTCTGAAGACCCAAGGTCGATATCACATCGACCCAAGCTTCCTTGGCAAGTTAAACCTGAAAGACATTCAACATTTTGCCAGTCTCGCTGGAATCAAGGGCTTGTTCCCTTCCTTGTCGGATTCATTTCTACGAGATATTTTCGACCAGCACATCGAATCAGCCCTATTAGTGAAAGGTCACCACTACGAAGACCTACGCGGCAAAGAGAAGGCTTTCAAAGCATTAGAGCAAGCGATAGTTAATCGAAAGAGAATTAGCTTCAGCTACACCAAAATGGATGTAAGTGTAGCCAAGTCCTACCAGAATGTTGCGCCATACCGGCTGGTGAATCACAAAGGAATTTGGTATCTAGCAGCAACTGATGAGGGAAAACTCAAAACATTCTCGTTCACGAAGCTGGACAAACTGTCTACCTCCGAAAGCACCTTCATTCCAGATGAAAGAATACAGGCTACTGTGCAAACCAGTGATGGGATATGGATCAGTGAAGAACCCTGGAATGTAATACTGAAGATTGCGCCGGAAGTTGCTGCGTATTTCAAACGACGAAAGCTGATAGCTAACCAGGTGATTGAAAAGGATCTCAAGGATGGTGGATTAATCCTCTCGGCAAAGATAGGTCACGAAAACCAAATCCTGCCAATTGTGAGGTATTGGTTGCCGCACATAAGGATCATCAATCCGGTCAGATTACAAAATGAGTTGGAGAGTCAACTTCATCTTTACCTTAATAATCCAGGAACATGACTGTCGTAGAGTCAATCTGTTATTGACTTACAACGACTTTGGATTCAACTAAATTCGGGCATTAAGTATTTCAGCATGAAAATGAAAAATGGAATCATAAAGAGAGCAACGCAAAGACCCCTAAATAGTTTTTTGCCAAATGGCCCTTTGGATTTTCTTGACAGGAAAAATACCAAAATGACTAATAGCAGAATCAAAAAAAGCATTGCTACTCCTAAACCATTGAGTGTGGAGTAAGGAGTGTTCCATATCCAGACGACAGGGTATGTCGTTTAATTTCACCAAAATGGGTAACGTTATGAAAGTAGAATTTGTCGATGCGAAAGGAAATACCATTAATATGGAAGCTGAACATCTAACTGCGGCGGATGTGGACATCCTTAACTCAGAAATATATACACGAAAACACATCCGCCAGATGATCGATAACATGGATATATCTGCCGATGCGAAAAGCATACTTAACAGTATTGCACAGACTACTATCGCTGTCGGCAAAAATATTATTCAAATAGGCAAGAAGATTCTGGAGATAGTGCTTGAAATTCTCCGGAAATTCCCAAATGCCAGCTACGGGCTGATTCTTGGATTACTGCTGGGAATGTTAGTCTCAGGCATCCCTATACTGGGTCTTGCTTTTGGACCATTTATCACGCCATTAGCCGCTGCTTTTGGCCTGGCTAGCGGATGGTCAAATGACCTGAGAGATAATGCACTCACCACCAAGATTTTCGAAGCAAACGAAAGGTTTTCGGCTTTACGCTAAAAGAGAAAATTGAATGGAACATGATATTGGGAAAAATATTCAAGTAGTTCTACATCCGACTCTATTCAAAGCAAAGCTGGGTATTGGAGAGGAAGCTTATGCCTTTCTGCGAACCACCAAAAATCTCTCTAAACTCTCCGATGTTATTGGTTTGGGAGCTGCAGGTTCCGCAGCCGCTTCCTCCTCTGTAGTCGCCAATACGTTTTTCGCCACCCATAGCATCTGGTCTGCACTAGGGTTAGGTGCGACCGCATCGACGCCAATTGGATGGGTAATCGCTGCTGGAGTCGCAAGCGGTGTTGGCTACTATGGGATATCAAAAGTATTTCAAAAACAGAAAGACGGCATGGTAACTGTCGTTCCGGAGTTCATAAACACCCCTTTGGACTTGCTTGCAATCGGCATTTCCAACATGGTTGTCCCACTGGCACTGAAAATCGCCTTGGCTGACGGAACAATTAAGGAAGTAGAGAAATCGCATATTGTTGAGTATTTCACCGATGAATGGGGGTATGCACCAGACTTCATTTACACCCAGATCGATGACTTACTCCCCAAGCTCAATACGCTGAACATAGACACCCTCACGCAGGAATTCGCCACCTACATCAAGGAAAATCCTGACTGCCACACGAAAAAAATGGCACAGGAGCTACACAGATTTCTCAAAGACATTGCGATTTGTGATGGCGAATTGCATGAGAATGAGAGAATAGCAATTGTCCACATTGAGAATCTTATTGCCAATACCATCAAGTTCTCGTTCGGAGAAAAATTCTCACAGACTTCTGCTGAAGTGAAACAGGCAGCCAAGATTGCTGCCACGAATACTCATACAGCTGCCAGCAAAACAGGCACCATCATCATATTTTCTGCCGCCTCTTTTGGTAGAAAGGCAAAATCGAGTCTACAAACTCTCCTCAAGAAAAATAAGGTAGATGGCGACAGATGAAAAAACGAGTAATCTTGCTCATAGGATTCTTGGTGGTTGGTTGTGCAAGCAACCCAAATCGCATCGATGCTAAGCAGGTCCCAGCATCAAAATATCGAGAGTTTAGCTGTACAGACATCGGAATGGAAATCACCTATATACGAGAGAATTCTTTGGCTCTTTCTGAAAGTCTTCAAAAAACTCAGTCCAATGACACATTACAGATGGCTGCAGGGGCTTTACTGTTAAGTCCGGTATTGTTCGGATTATCCGACTATGGAGACACTCCTGAAACAGCCGAATTTTCACGATTGAAGGGTGAGCACCAAGCCCTACAAATGAGAGCCAAAGAAATCAACTGCCAACTAAGTGACAATCTTACTATTGATCAATATCTGGAGAAAAATAAATGATTTCCTATATAAGAACCGGGATGCTTGTGTTGCCATTACTGCTATCAGCATGCGCAACCACTAGTGAAACGTCTACATCCAAGCTGGTGGATGAATACATAACAGAGAGCGAGATGCTCGATCGGAATACCTGTGCAAAGATCGGTGATGTCTATGCGAACTATAGCATCCTATTACACATGCCCTCTGCCAGGAGGAATGCAGGTCACGTTGCATTGAAGGAAGCAGCCTACGCTAAAGGTGCCAATGCAGTAATTTTGACAACTCAGGTCGCTGTTTATGGCCAGATCGAGGATCAAGTTAAGGGTATTGCCTACAATTGCAAACCAAAGCGCCCAACCCACTGATTCTTATTCATTGGGTCTGACGTTACCAATAAATTGTCGCTTCTTACAGTTCTGCAAGCAGTGGGTCATTAGGTGCTTTGGGCCTTGTTAAAAGTGCGTACAAATATTCAGCAATTGGATCTCTCGAATCTGCAAGATCCGCAATAATATCGCTCAACTTGTTTTGATACCGAGCATCAGAAATCACATAAAGTTCACCCTTAAATAGTTTCAAAATTAATGTTTTTGCAACTGATATACTCTTATTGAAATCAACACCAGAAAAGGTAGCTTTGCTCCAATCTCTACTATTGAGCCATTCCTCGACCTGCTTCTGTTTGACAGGGGTTAACCTGGTAATCACTGACTCTACCGAATCCAAATGAGCGATATTTGTACCGTTTCGGCTTTCATCAATTTCCCTGATTAGTCGCTTCAATTCAGAGAAATAGGTATGCCGCACAAAGGCTTCAGCACCAGGTATTCGTATGAATTGGTTCCAATTAAATTTAGGCACCATTGCGCCCTTCAGTCCTCGGCCCATTCTGCCTTTATACTCAAACCATTCTTTATCCTTATACTCAGTCTTGGATTTGAAATCTTGCCACCTCTCCTTCGCGACTTGTTCGGTGATGTCATCCCAACGCTCGGCCAGATACGCCGGGATAACACAACCACACTGTGAGCAAGTAATCGTCCTCTGTACACCGGCCCAAGGATCAGAGAAATCTGGAGCATCAGAAATTGATATGCATGACTCAAGCAGGCAGCTGTCATCGGCACTGCCACATTCAGGACACAAAAATCTGTTCTTTTGTATTTCGTTCATTTTTTTTCTCCAAAGTTATGGTTGCCAATCAACGCCATCATTTCTTTGTTTAACTTTTGCTTTTTCTTAAACTGTGCTGTGCGAGGATTGTCCTCGTCACTGAGATAACAGGCCGCAAAATTTAACTGAGCAGGAAGTTCAACCCGATACAGACCTTCGCCCCAGTTGGCCTGAACATAGTGTCTGAGGTAGAAGAAGGGGTCTTGATAGACAGCCCGCATTGCGGACATCGGCGCAGTGGGCATTCCCTCTAGTTGAAGATGTAAATACCTAACCTCAACCTCTTCGGGTATTTCCAGAATATTGCACAGAACGTCGGGGCATCGCAGAAAAAGCAGTATCCTCGATATCAGCGCATTCCTTGCAATGTTATGCTCTTCAATGACCGCGTTCAGTCGTTCGATTGTTGAAGGCTCAATCGCGATGTTGACCGACTTAGATCCGACTCTCTTGAGTTCTCCGCCGATAACCCGTTTTGCGGTATTATTATTCCTGAGTCCCTTCAAATCAGCGGATACGTGTTCAAGCTCGTGAGAAATGACATGATCCAAAAATGGTGCGATGGATAGGCACAGCGACTTCGCCTGCTCGCTGAAACGCTCCCAAAGCACTGCCGGAATCATGAAACTTTGTCGTTGAGGACTCATGTTTGCCGCTCCTTTGTGTCTGTTGATCTGAATAATAGATACAGAGGATTTCCTCTACAACAACCAAAGATAGAGGATGACGGCAGGATTTTGTTTGAAATTCAATAACCGTCTGTTTTTATGGAAGTATTTACAGAGTTGACAGCGAAAAATATTTTGACATATGTGAATATGATTAACAGACCCACTTATTGCATATCAGTGGGTTCGGTTAAAGTTCGACACATCAGGCAGAAAAACACGTTGCCTTTCTGCTACTTAGACACATAGAGGAAACACCGGTTGAGCCATAGGGTCGGTAAATGGGTCGGTTTTTACAAGCAGCACTTGCTCGGGCCATCAATCATTATCGCTCGGCATGCGGAATCACGTAGGGTTAATCTCGTCCGTAGTAACGTCCTCCTCCAGATACAACTTCAAGCAATGATTCAATTTTTGAAACATCTCGTCGACAGCAAGTCCTTGACAGGAAAGTGCCACCACCATATTCTGCTCGTCATTGGCGATCACATAGTAGCTTCCATTGTATTGCGGTGAAAACGAGACATGTCCCGCCCCCTCGATCCACCCTGCAATATACGGGTACTCTGTTTTAATGCCCATTTCCCGAATACTCAATAATGTTCATATTCTGATCAGCAGTTCCATACTGAATGTCGTAGCCCATAGCCTTGTAGCCCTTCTCACGCTTGTTGAACATACGATTCAGCATCGGAACAGAACTATCCACATAATCATAAATGGTGACCATGTCCTTACCCTCAGCCTCCCGATGAATCCGGCCTGCGTACTGAGCCAGGGTCCCTTTCCATGCAATGGGCAGTGCCAGAAACAAGGTATCAAGCCGGGGTAAATCAAAGCCTTCGCCAATATATTTTCCGGTTGCAACGATCACCTGGGCGTCATCAAGCAGCTCCTCAGCCGCCGCCTGTTCTTTCGCCCGCATCGCACCCCGAAGAACAACGGTGACAATCTCTTGGTCCCGAAGAGATTGCGAGAGTATCTCCGCATGTTCTCTTCGTTCGGTCAACACAAGGCAATGCGCACCGCCGTGTACTTTCTCTAAAACATCGTCGATGATCTGCCGGTTTCGCGATGCGTTCTCCACCAGGGACCGGTATACCGCAGAAATATGTAGCTTTTCCTCGACTTGATTTAATTTTTCGAGAACGGGATCATAACGACGCCTAACAATGACCTGCTGCTCAAAGTTGCTCCCAACATCGCTTTTGACCTTTTGTCGTACGGGACCCGCAACCATAAACATGATTTTTTGATGACCGTCTTGTCGGTTGGGCGTCGCAGTAAGGCCCATGACATAACGGGCTTTGACTTCATTGAGGACCATTTCGTATCGGGGCGCAGAAATATGATGGCATTCGTCGATGATCACCTGCCCGTATTGATCAATCAGATCCGAAACCAGATTGTTCTTTTTATCAATCAAGCTCTGATAGGTGGCGATATCAATCTCCCCGCTCGGTCTTTTCTTCCCACCGCCAACAACTCCCACTTCTACGCCACTGACAAACGAGCCTAGCCTCTCCTTCCATTGGTCAAGAAGCTGCCGACTATGAGTCAAAATCAGGGTGCTGACCTTGCGGTGACTAATGACGCCAATAGCGGCAACGGTTTTACCAAAGGCTGTAGGGGCGTGAAGTATCCCTGTGTCGTACTGCCCCATCCTCTCAACGGCTTCCTGTTGATCAGACCGCAATTCGCCGATAAAACTAAGTTTATCGAGTAGCGTGCCCCGGATGCGTTTATCGTCGAACTCAACGTCAATACCTTGTTCATCCAGCAGCGAAACCACGTCATCCAGGCAGCCCCGAGGTAACGATAGGTACCCTCCCCCAATTCGGGCACAGGTAATATAGCGAGGTGTCCCATGGGTAGAAAAGCGCATTGCCTGCTTTTTGAAGAATACAGGGTTCGAGAAGCTGGCGACCCGCCTTAATCGAGCCGTGAGTTTAGCCGGAATATCCGACAACTTGATATATATGTGGTTGGAGAGTGCTATAGCAATTTTGCGGGGGCAATCTGGAATTTTGTCGTGATCGATACGGAGACTTTGTTCCCACGGTGCTGTTGTTTCAGCGGAGAGTGCTTCAGTGAAAGGTGACTCAGCCAACGGGACGACGAGATTCTGAGGTGCCAGGTCATCAGCAAGTCTGTCCACAGAATCTGTCGTAATTACATTTAATCCGGCCAGGAATTCCCACTGATCATCGATCGGACGCAGATGGTCGTCAACGAAGATGGTCTTACCCTGTTGTCGTTTCTCTTGCTGCAAAGGCAAAGCTATCAGATTACCGAATCCACCCTCGGGCATCAGGTCCTGATTAGGGAACAACCTATCATATGATTCAAACGATAATCCGGCATGAATTTCCATCGCTTTATCGAGAAGGCCAAAACCCAATCTTCGTGCAAGTCCCGCCTGGATGGCCTCTGAGAAAAATATCCACAAATGCGCCCCGTTACCCGAACGGGAAACTTCGATTGCATAGGGAACATCGAACTGCCGACAAACATGTGCAAGGGCAAGCACTGTATCCTTCCATTCGTCCTTGTCGAAATCCACAGCCAGAAAATGACAAGTGCTATCAGGCAGCAAAGGATACAGGCCGACAACATGTTTGCCAGCCAAGTGGTCGTATATGACCTGTTCGTCCAGGGTTTTATAGTGCCGGTTAGGACAGTCGCCACATTTGACCTTTGGCTTATTACAGACTCCGGTCACCCATTCGTTATGGCAGGCAACGGCATAACCAGATCGACCCTGGGCGTTTTCCCAGCGAGTGGCAAAGACATCTGTCCGCCCCCGGAAGAGACGTCGAAAAATTTCTACCTTTTGCGCTAAAGAAAATCGAGAAGATGGGATTAGCTGATTGGTTGCGAGTAATTGTTTTTTCCGGTCCAACAGCCGAGTTTTTTCGCTTTCGATCTCGGCTAACCTGACATCGATTTCCCGCAGCTTTTCACTGGGACTCTTGGCAGACAATTGTTAAGACCTGTACTGCCCGCATTCATGGGAAATTGCAGATGAAGCCTGGATAGGAATCTTGAAAGAGGGCGCGAGATATTTGCATTTCGACACACTAAGCCCCCTGACTCTCCCAGGACTGTTCTTTATCAAAACTCTTCCCTCCCGCGTTTCCGCCACAAATCATGCGGATGCTTCCTTTGGTTTGATCAACGATTCAGCAGGAATCCCCAATTCCTGATTCAACTTCCAGATCATCTTCACTGTCAAGTTACGCTTGTGATTCAGGATCTCATAGACGCGATTGCTCTTGCCTATCATAGGCTCAAGGTCCTTAACGGTGAGTCCTTTCTGCTCCATTTCAAATTTGATCGCCTCCACTGGGTCTGGCAGGTCCATTGGATAGTGTTTTTCCTCATAGGCTTCCACCAATGTTACCAATACATCCAGCCGTTCACCTTCTGGCGTGTCGAGTTCAGCCATCATCAGGCCCTCAATCTCGGCCAAAGTCTGTTTGTAATCGGCATCAGTTTTAATCGGTTTAATGTCCATTGTCTTTACCTCGGACGTTAAATGGTTTGCACATCTATCTGGTCATACTGTGTGTGAGTACCAATGAACCGGACATACACTACCCGGTGTATATAATTTATCCACACTACTAGCCGGTACTTATTCCCGGCAATGTTGAATACCACCCGACCATCTTTGAGAATGCTCGCATTCCGCAAGTCGGCCTTAACGTCTGCTGGCGTTGCCCAGTCGGCCTTCAACACATGGCGGTGCCATGCCAACAGTGGCTGCTTCGCTTCTGCGTATGCGGGGTTGCTTTCCCAAAAGGCCTTCAGCGTTGATCGGGCGATAACTCTCATGGGTCTGAATAATAGTCCCATTTTGGGACACTTGCAATCAATTTTTGCTCCGTTCGGAGAATGGTCGGTAGTCCGACCTCTCCACCGAACCTGGGCCAATTTCGGTTTTTGGTTCGGAATCCTCCCGCCATCTTCCGAACCGACCCGAAAAGCTGTTACTTTTCATCGGCTTTCTCAAGAAAATCAGCGGCTTATCCGGAACCTGTTAATCATTGGGTCGCTGGTTCGAGTCCAGCAGGCGGAGCCAAATTAGATACGCATCAAAGGGTTGCCGATAGGTAGCCCTTTTTTGTTGTCTGGTAGTCTGTGGGTCGCTAAAAAAGGTTTTAGCTCGGTGCTGGTGAATGCGGGTGCAGACTATCCCGTTGGGTCCAACCAGACGAAGCATGTAAGCTGATTAAGCTTTAAGTACCATTTCGCAAAAGGAAAAATTAAGCGGACCTGGATTGTAATTAAATCAAGCTACTCTTAATTTTTCTGCAGAAGTCTGAATTAAATGAGCAAAACAATTTATTTCATAGAAAAAGCTCTGAGCCAACCAACACGCACGTTGATTCCTTACCATTCTCACCCATCACTATCTTCCGTCGGTATGACCAAATTCTAATATTTCCAAGCAGATGGAGTTCAATTGCCTCGTTCGCTTCATCAGAACCCGGAAAAAATTCCCTGGCAAATATTCAGTGGAGATCAACACTCTCAGGAACACATTGTATTAACCACCGGTAAATTTCATCTCATAGGGCCGTGACATTCGGCAGGTCATGCCTTGCTGGGTGACTTCTGAGTGCAAATCCCCGGTGATAAAAGAGTCCGACTGCACACTCCAGGTAAAGTCTATCTCCATGGGGATGCCATCTTGCATACCGCCGATTGTACCTTTGTACTGGCTGCCGCTGCTGTCAGTGGCGCGCATGGTTAAATCCGCGGTATCGTCAGAAAAACCACTGCCTACCACTGTCCAGCCGCAATCCTTGATGGTGAGGGTGCCCGGCTCCCGGGACGGTTTTAATGGCATATTCATCGGCCCGCAAACCATGGTGCCCGGCAAATTCGACACCATCCAAACGCCCGCCCTGGGCACCCTATCAGGTGGTGGGCACGCGCCAGTGACAGGCGAATCTGGCTCCGGTGCAGACTCTTGTGGTTCATCAGGTTGAGAGGTTGCCGGTGTAGTGGGTGCTGCCGGGCCAGATGGCGCGTTGTCGATAGCTGTTTGCCGGTAAAGGTAAACACAATTGACTGATTCATCACCATCGATAATGAATCTGCTGGTACGGGTATTGATATGGCCCTGACTGTTATCGTCGTCACAGCTGATGCTGACCAGCTCGTAGCCTGGCGTCCCGCCGGACTCTGTCGCGGCATAGTCACCCGGGGTCAGGTTGCCGGTGCTGATACTGGCGCCAGCCATAACGCTACCGTTGATGATGCCTTCAAACATAAAGCTGGCCGGAGGGGCGGCGCCTTCTACCACCACGCTGATGGCTGCACTACCCTTATCGGCGGCGTATGCCAGCTGGGCGCAGAGGGGATATAGCAGCGCGGCAATCATCCCTGTTAGTACTGACTTTGTTGGCGTTATCGTCACAGCCTTCATCCGGGTGCTCCTTCCTCTGACAGAATGGGTCAAAACAGTATTGACCAGAGTCCGGGCAGGTTCAACTTTGATGCCGGAAAGCTTATCCGCGCAAAGCGCTGAGGGTGGTTGTCACGAATCACAAAAACACCAACGCTTTTGTACACACAGCAATAGTTAGGAGCCACTTTCCCTGATGGCCACGAATATATCATTCCGCTAGCAGGACAAGGGTTTCTCCTCCCCCAGCACCTCTACCCTGTCGGTGAGTAAAAACAGCCCCGCTTTCCGGTCGATAAATTGCGCTTCATCAGTTTCCAGCACTTTCAGTTTGTCGCCTGCCGGGGCGATGGAAAAGAACTGCTCAACGGATTGAAACCAGGCCTCTGGGCCCGCATCAAAATCGTATTGAGGATGCTCGCAGTGGTGATCCAGCAGCACATGGTTTTGAATGCTGCGCGGTGTTTTGTGCTCCATCAAATCATTGGCAAGTGGTTGATGGGTATCCTGATAATACTGCTGTGCCTGCAATCTGCTGAGGGCTGGCAAACGCTTAAAAAAGGCAAACATTTTTACCGGCAGCGCGGAGTTGTCGCGGTTCTGGATAAAAATCTCTTCCACCAGCAGGTGTGATATCTGGCTGATGCCCGCTGCAGCGCTTTTACACAGCGCCTGATAGGCCGGATCGGCCAGCACTTTTTCAGCCGCAGCGCGGCTGGTGAAGTAGTAGCTGCCAATGCCGGCCCAGCGCTCAACATCATTGGGCCATTGAAAATCCGGCAAGACATGGTGATATATTGCACAGCGCAAATGCCTGGCGACAGAGTCAATCGCCATGAAGTTGGCAAAAAAATCCTCCTGCCATATACGGCGAAAATCACCATCCGCAACGGTGATGGGCGATTTGCACAGGGTAATCAGCTTTGCCATGGGATGAGCCTCCTTATGATTGTTGTTACTGCCCGAGCGGCCATTAGGATAAAGGCTTTGCGATACCACCTTGAACCCGTCCGGCAACAAACCGGACCCCGCGAGCGAGTATTCGGTACAGATCGGCAGCCATGAGTATAGCGCTCAACTAATTCTGGAAGGTGAATGATGTTTTCTTCAACCTCTGCCAGGGCTTCTGCACCGGTTTATTGTTGTGGTTAAAACTGCTAACTGTGATCGTTTATCCAGCGCTTGGCAGGCTTCGGGGATCGAATAGCCTTTACCCATTACCAGGCAGACTGCTGCAAACCAGGTTCAGGCGTATGCGAACATCGTTGATTGTTCATTGAACACCTCAAAAGACGGAAAGATTGTCTCCCAGGTTTGCGGCCAGAGCTAAAAGATCACTACACAATTTATTGGTAATTTTTTCTTATTGGTAATCTTATTCGTCACACCAATTTCTCGACCTAGGGCGAATTGTTTGTATAAACTTCGGCAGCAGGCAGCCTTGCAGATTATGTAAAATTATTGGGTTACGACCCCGAACCCGGCCCACCCCTATAAGCCGCAGAGAACCCCAAGATCATGAGATTCCGCCTCCACACAGCCATTGTTTTTCTGTTTGCGACGACCCTGCATGCACAGGAAATCGCCTTTTCCAAAGCCGATGGCAATACCCTGCTGGCTGAATGCAGCGAGATTACCAGCCAGTTTGAGAGCGGCAACAGCCAGGATGGCAGTATCGGCGACTCCTATTGCCTTGGCATGGTCAATGGCATGATGAATCTCAATTACATATACCAGTCAAAGCTGGGCAACAGGGCGCTTTTCTGCCTGCCATCCGACCGGGTAATAACCAATGCCGAAGCAGCACAGACTGTGGTCAGCTACCTGGAAAAACATCCTGACCAGCTACATGAAGACCAGGCATCCCTGATGTTTTTTGCTTTTGAAAAAGCCTGGCCTTGCCAATAAAAGAAATTGCATCTGGCCCTGACATCCTTCTCACAAATTTCAGACAATAAAAAAGGCAAGACCTGAGTCTTGCCTTTTACTCCTCAGCCCCTGTTCGGAGCGTTGGAAAACTTGCATACAGCTTTACTGCAAGTTACATAACTATCTGAAGTTAGATAGCTACGATGTTTTCAGCCTGGGGGCCTTTCTGACCCTGAGTAACAGTGAACTGTACTCGCTGGCCTTCAGTCAGGGTTTTGAAGCCTGAACCGGAGATGGCGCTGAAGTGTGCAAACACGTCAGGACCGGATTCTTGTTGGATGAAGCCAAAGCCTTTGGATTCGTTGAACCACTTAACGGTGCCAGTAGTAGTAGACATATTCATTTCCTATTCATTCGATATAACGTGATAAGCCTGTTTGACGAGGCGATTGTGCTGGAAGTACTGCTATTACTTATGAAGAACGAACAGGAGGAGGTACTACAGAAGGGACTTCCAAATGACGTGCATAAATATAAGGCGAACTTTCAAGCTGAGGGCAGTTTACTCCCTTTCAAACTGTTGTCAACGGGTATCCCTGTCATCCTCCGCCATTCCCTGCCCCGTCCTTGCAACTGTGAAGACAACTCTGTCCGGATTGCTGCGCCAGGCAATTTGTAGTTTACTACGCCAGGTTAAAACGGGTGCCTTAGATGAACATATACCGCTGATTGCTACCCGGCATAGCATGCGTTCAGCACCTGTAAACATCTGCGGACCAGGCCAACCTGCTTTGTATGGAATATTCCCCTGCGGACCCTATTACTCTAACCCGGCCACCCAGGCTGACTCTTTTAGCCCGATAATATAATGGAGAATGCAATGCCCGAGAATTCAACCAGTCAGTCTTCATGGCTCCCTTCTGCCGACGAACTGCTTGCCCAATACCCCCTGAACGACTATCTCCGCGAGAATGTTCGCAAGGGTCTGGTGCCCCTGCTCAAGGCCTACAATGAAGATAAGGGCCTCAATGACAATGGCAGGGCGCGCAATCTGGGCAACATTCACGACGACCTGCGCCGCCTCAAGGCTATCGCCGATGACCGCGAGCGCTACCCGGAAATCAAGGATGTGGTCATCAAACAGCCGATGTTTATCCTCGGTCTGCCCCGCTGCGGCACCAGCCTGCTGCACGCCCTGATCGATGGCGATCCGGCGGTGCGCACGCCACTGATGTGGGAAGTGGCCAACCCTTCCCCGCCACCGGATGCGGCTACAATTGACACCGACCCCCGCATCCACGAGTTCGACGCTTATATAGAACGGGAATTCGGCGGCAAGATCGACGAACTGCTCAAGGCCCACCCCATTGGCGCCAAAATCCCCCAGGAATGCGGTTCATTCATGACCACCTCGTTCCACAGCTCCAACCCGGTGATGATGAGCAATATCCCCGGCTTTTATCAGTGGTTCCTCGGCGCCGACCTCAGTTTCCGCTACGAAGTCCACAAAATGTGGCTGCAACACCTGAGCTGGAAAACCCCCGGCAAGCAGTGGGTACTCAAAATTCAGGAGCACATGTACGCCCTGCCCGAATTGCTGAAGGTTTACCCCGATGCCATCTTCGTCCAGCCCCACCGCGACCCGGTGACAGTCATCGCCTCGATTTCGCAGCTGATCTGGGTGATTCGCAACCAGGCCTACGACCAGCAGGACAAACATGCCTTGGGGCGCGAATTCCTCCATCTGTGGCACGACGGCATTGTGCGTTCCATGGAATACCGCGCCAAGCACCCCGAGCTGCCCTTCTTTGACATGCGCTACAAGGACCTTGTGGCCGATCCAGTCAAGGCCGTGGGCAGCATCTATGAACACTTTGGCATGGACTACACCCAGGCCGCACAGGATGGCGTGCGCAACTGGCTGGCGGAAAACCCGGCTGGCAAGCACGGCAAGCACAACTACAGCCTGGCGGATTTCGGCCTGACAGAAGACGATATCCGCAAAGTCTACGCAGACTACATCGAGACCTATCGCGCCTATATCTGAAGCTGCTCCATCGCCGGATTCCCCGCGGGAATCCGGCATTTACCCTTACCACCCTGCACTGAGCGACAGATATCAACCATCCATGAAAACCCCGGTCCTGTCCCTCCCTGATTTTCTTTCCAGCAACTGGTATATCTACCCCTATTTAACCCCACAGCAGCAATCGGTGATCGTGACATTCACGCAAACCTTCTGTGCCAATACGCAGTTCATCATGGCAGAGAATAGTGAGGCTGCTCTCCAGTTACAGTGGCTGGTAGGCGCCAATGCTGCACTGGTGGGCGGGGCGCAAAGGACACACTGTTTTGCCAGTGTCAGGTGGGTTTACCTGCTTGCAGACGCGGCCATAGCCCCCGACATCAGCGGCGATGCCCTCGGCATCAGCACCGTGCGTATCAATGTGTCCGACCTGGTGCGCGAATCCACCCGCCGCTGCAGCGGCCAGCAAATAGCCATCCACGAATTTGCCCACATCCTCGATATGATGTTTGGCATCAGCGACAGCACACCGGGCTTGCGCGCGGGACTGGAAATGCACCTGCAAAACCGGCGCGAGCACAAAGCCGATATCGTCGATGACGATGTGTTCGAGACCATGATCCAGGACGATTCGTCTGCCGAGTTCTTCTCCTACATGTCAGAGTACTTCTTCACCGACCCCCACGCCCTGATGGATTTTTATCCGCCCCTGTATCACGACTTGGCGAGCCTTTACGGGCTGGATCTGATCCGCCAGCTGCCGCCGTTGATCCCGCTCAATGGCGTGTAGTCCTGTGAGGAAAACCACGAGTATTGAAATAGCGGGCTTAAAACCATGGCCCGCAGGACAGCACAGGCATTACAATCCCCGGCCTTCAATAAAGTTGCTGGCATAAGGTTACCCAATCCATGTGGTTCAAAAATCTGCTGATTTACCGTTTTACCAAACCCTTTACCCAAACCCCGGAAGAGCTCGATCAAATCCTCACCGAAAAAGCCTTCAAACCCTGCGGCAGCCAGGAGATGTCGAGCCGTGGCTGGGTATCGCCCATTGGCACTGAGGGCAGCCAGCTGGTACACGCTGCCAATGGCTACATCATGGTGTGCCTGCAAAGGCAGGATAAGGTACTGCCTGCCGCCGTGGTCAATGAAGCCATGGACGAAAAAATCGCCGACATCAAGGCGCGGGAAGATCGCAAACCCGGCAAGAAGGAGCGCACCGATCTGAAGGAAGAGATCATTTTCCAGCTGCTGCCCCGCGCCTTTACCCGCACTGGTCGTTTATATGCCTATATCGACCCCAAAGCCGGACTTCTTGTGGTCAACAGCGGTTCCCACAACCGGGCGGAAGAACTGCTCAATACCCTGCGCGACAGCCTCGGCACCCTGCCGGTGATCCCCCTCAAGGCCAAAAACGTCGCCCAGCACACCATGACCCGCTGGCTCAACGACGGCGAGGCGCCCGCCAACTTTGCCATCGGTGGCGAATGTGAGCTGCGCGATGGCGCCGATGAAACCGCCGTAATCCGCTGCAAGAATCAGGACCTGGGCTCCGACGACATCCGCAATCACCTGCAGGCCGGGATGTTTGTCAACAAACTGGCTCTGAGCTGGGCAGGCGGCATCGACTTTATGGTTGACCCTGAGCTGACGGTAAAACGCCTGAGCTTTGGCGACCTGATCAACGACAAGCTGGGTGAAGTGGACGCCGGCAGCGCTGCCGAGCAGTTCGATGTGGACTTCACCATCATGACCGGTGAATTTGCCAGCTTTATACCCGCACTGCTGGAAGCCTTTGGCGGCGAAGAACGCCCGGACACAGACTGACAGGGCTGTTCGCAGGGCTGGCCCTTATCCGGGCCGGGCGCAGGCAGGCAGGAAGAGACAAAAATTTCCCAATACAACCACTTATGGCTAAAATTCGCGCCTTGATTACCGGGAGGACATAACACAATGGGCAGAGCCTATCAAAACCGCAAGGAGTCGATGGCCAAGACTTCAGACATGAAGGCCAGGGTCTACAGTCGCTATGGCCGCGAAATTTATGTGTGCGCCAAGGCGGGCGGCAGTGATCCGGCTGGCAATCTGTCCCTGCGCGGCCTGATCGACCGGGCCAAAAAAGAGCAGGTACCCAGTCATGTCATCGAAAAGGCCCTGACCAAGGCCAAGGGCGGCGGCGGTGAAGATTTTGCCCCTACCCGTTACGAAGGTTTTGGCCCTGGCGGCAGCAAGGTGATTGTCGACTGCCTCACCGACAACCCTACCCGCACTTTCAACGATGTCCGCCTGGCATTCACCAAGGCGAAATCGAAGATCGGCACCCAGGGTAATGTCATCCACATGTTCGACCACTGCGGCATTCTGGCTTTCACCAACAGTGATGAGGAAGCCGTACTGGAAGCCCTGATGATGAACGATGTGGACGTCACCGACATTGAAAACGAAGGCGGCAAGATCACCGTTTTCTTCCCCCCCACTGAATACTTCAAGGCCAAGCAGGCCCTGACGGATGCTTTCGGCGAGATCGATTTTGAGGTGGACGAAACCCAGTTCCTGCCCAGGGAAACCACCGTCCTGGGAGAAGAAGATCTGGCCATGTTCAACAAGCTGCTCGATCTGCTCAACGACAATGATGACGTGCAAAACGTCTATCACGATGTGGAACTCTGACAGGCCAATCTGCATTGAACTGATTCAAACGCTGCCAATGCTGAACTGGTACCGAACTGCTCACGTTCAGGCTGCCAGTTCAGCAACGACTTAATCCTTGCTGGTTTAACCCTTGCTGGTCGCCTCGCGGCTCACGCGGGTGACAAAGGTGTCTCTGGGGCGCGGCTCGCCCCTCACTGCCTGCGAATCAATCACCCGGTACACATGCAAGGTATCGACAAACTCCTTCAGCTCAACAATCTCGCCACCAGCAAAGAGAAACTGAAACAGGTAGTGGTTGCGATATTGCGCACCATTCACCAGCACCGCCTCGCTTTCGGCCTCCAGCCACACCCGGTTATCCTCTGCGACCATATCGCCGAAGCGCATGGTAATAGGGCCGGCCAGTTGCAGCACACCAGTCTGGTTGGTGTAGGCCGCCTTGTCCATCCAGCCGCCATAGGGCATATCGCCGGACACAAAAAAACGGCAATCGTCGCGGTGCAGCGCCATGGACTTGTCCAGCTCGCCATTGAGCGCATGCTCAAACCACTCCCAGACGCGGTTTTTATTCTCAGTATTGCTCTGATTCACAATCATCTCCTGCTGAATTTGTGCTGATTTGCTGTGATGGCTAATTTGCTGTTAAACAATAGTGGCGGTTATTCTTCTGGTAGATCGCCGCTTTCCAGCGGCAAACAATACCCCAGCCAAGGGTCTCGACGCCATGCTCTTTGACATCCCGAAAGTTGCCAGCCGATTATGTCTGCCACTGCTGGCACTGATTCTTATCTTGCAGGGCTGCGACGAGGCTCCGACTTACAGCCCACTGCCAACAGGCACCACGGTGCTTGCCTTTGGCGACAGCGTTACTTTCGGTACTGGTGCAGGCAGTAGCGAGGACTACCCTGCCCTGCTGGCAACGGCCACGGGCTGGAATATTATCAATGCCGGTATTCCGGGAGATACCGCGCAAAAAGGCCAATCCCGCATCGAATCATTGCTGAAACAGCACAACCCGCAACTGGTGATTATCGGGCTGGGGGGCAACGACTTTCTGCGCCGCCGCCCGGAGCAGGCCGTCAAGGAGGATTTGCGCAACATCGTGGTACAGGTCCAGAACAGCGGCGCAATAGCAGCATTAATCGCCGCTCCAGAATTTTCTCTGTTCAGGGCAGGTTTAGGCGTACTGTCAGACTCCCCCATTTATGGCGAGCTTGCCGAGGAAGAGGATGCAGTACTGATCGCCGCTGTCTTTTCCAAAGTACTGTCCGATGACAGACTTAAAACGGATGCCATTCACCCGAATGCAAAGGGCTATAGGGAAATGAGTTACGGGATTTTGCAGGCGATCAGCCAAGCCGGTTTGTATGCCACCGACAACGATTGATTCCCCTGCGTGGGAACCATTCACTTCACCTCGTAATAGGAGGTAAACACAGCGTGGATTGGTCGGATGTCAGGTAGCACGTAAACAACACCTGCAGTGTCTTTAAAGGTTTCACCGACCACTCTTGTGAAGAACTCCTGGGGGACATTGATGCAGCCGTAGGAAATGCGCTTGTCGTGGGTGTGGGGTGAGGCCAGACGCTCCGCACGGCGCTCCTTGCTATTGCTGGTGACGACAGGGTGCAGTGAGATGGCGCTTTCATAATCCACCCATAGAATTTCCTTGCCCTTGATATTGCGCCCCAGGGAAGCCACAAAGCGCCCCGCCGGTGTGGTGCGCTCCTCCGGGCGGATACTCCACAGCGGTCGCTCGCCAATGCCCGGCACCGAGTCATCCCCCACCGCCAGGCCCAGCAGTGCCGGAGAGACTCCGCTGAGCTGGCCATTGGCGTCGAACATCAGCACCTGTGCCCGTTGCTTGTCGACAAGCATAAAGGGCATACCAAGATTATCCCCTGAATCGACAATCCAGTTTGCAGTGGCGCGCGCCTGACTGGATACCTCCTCACTGTTGAAATTGGCCCGCTTGGTGGGTGGCGAGAGTCTCGACGCGGCAACAACAGGGGTCGCGCCCTGCTGCACAGCAGCAGACTGCGGCTGTTGGGACGCATCCGCCATCCCAAGCGCTGGGTATGCCGCCAGCAGCAGCCATAACAGCAGGGAAGTTGCGACCCTCACGCTGACAGCACCCAGGTCACATGGGCCAGTACGGCAAGCGAATTATGTTGTGCAAAAAAAGTTTGCATGGATTTCACGCCCCCGAATAAATAAAAACACGGCAATACCCTTGCCGTGTTCACCACTTGACCTTTTTGCGACTCAAGCCCAGATAAGAGCCCCTGAAGCCAACAATGGCCAGGGCTGGGGAGCCCTGGCGTTGGGGTTAGTTACGGTCCTGCCTGGGGGCATACACCGGCGGCACATAGGGCTTTGGCTGCGCCACAGGCTCAGCGGGTGGCAGGCTGAGCTGAGTCAGCTGTCCCGGGGGAATATTGCTCCCCGTGCCCACCACAGTCAAATCCACATCGTTGGGTTTGAGCAAGGGTGGCCATTCAAGATCCACACCGTCCTGATCAAGTGCCGTGGTATCTGGCCGAATGGCTTCGCCGGGGAGATTCGGCACCAGGGATAATGGCGGTTCAGGCTCTGGATCGACTGGATCAACTGGATCAACTGGATCAACCGGATCGACTGGATCGACTGGATCAACCGGATCAACCGGATCAACCGGATCGACTGGATCGACTGGATCAACCGGATCGACTGGATCAACCGGATCAACTGGATCAACTGGATCAACCGGATCAACCGGATCAACCGGATCGACGACATTCGGAGTGATTATCAGGGCGCCATCAATATAGTCGATATCATAGTTTCCCGGTGTAAAGGTTCCCTCAGTGGCATCACTGGGAGTGATGGGGTATGGGCTGCCATCCACGCTGGCGGCAGCGGGCGTACCCGCGCTGGTCAGGGTCACGCTGCCCACGGTTTCGCCATTGACCAAACCCTCGGAGGTAAAGGCCGCCGGAGACAGCACCAGGGTTTCACCGAACGGTTTGGTGTCGTCATTGGCCGTAATGGTCAGCGGCGCCGGGGTGATTACCAGCACACCGTCGACATAGGTAATCTGGTAGTTGCCCGGGCTGAAGGTGCCCCCGGTAGCATTGCTGGGGGTAATGGCGTAAGGGCTGCCAGCCACAGCGGCGGTGGGCACTGTGCCCGAGCTGACCAGGTTCACACTGGCAACAGTCTCACCGTTGACCAGGCCGGTTGACGTGAAGGCCTGGGGCACCAGGAGGAATGTCTCGCCATAGACCTTGGCGCCGTTATCCGCGGTAATTGTCAGCGGTGCCGGGGTGATATCCGCCCTGGTGATATAGGTGCCGGGGGTTGTCCCGTAGGGGGCAAAAAGCGCGAAAACCGGGTCGTTAAAAACCGTTTCAAAGGTAATCGGCTTTTCGATACCGACATTCTTGGTATCGAACAGGGCGTTGGTGACAGTGCTCAGGGTGACTGGAGGGGGCGTGCTGGTGGTGTCGGGTTCAAAGCCGATGACCGTGGCATTGCGCAGGCCGTCGTACACCTTGTCCTGCCCCAGGCCAAACACCCAGGCTTTCGCATCCAGCTCACCGCCCCCCGTCAGATTCAGGTCATAGGCGAGAATCTCGCTGTCGGTGGTGGCGTAGCTTGCGGGGTTGAAGCGAATCAACAGGTCGCCGGTATTGATGGTGATGCAGTTGCTGCCACAGGTAATCAGGACAGTGCCTCCGAGAATGGCGCCAGGGCCAGTGCCATCGTTGTCGGCAACCAGTATCACGTCACCGGTAGTCACCGTCACATCGGCACCCACATTGACATTCTGCCCGGCGATGGCCGTCAGGCTGCCGGTGGTAATGGTTGTCGCCGCCGCCAGGGTGACATTGTTTCCGGCATTGAAGGTAAGGCCGCCGGTGGTGGTGGTAATGGCCGCATTGACGTTGATATCCCGCTCGGCATTGGCCGCCAGGCTGCCATCGGTGCCGGTCACTGCTGCGTTGATATTGACATCGCGGTCGGCATTGAGGGTGAGGGTGGTGGGGGCGGTCCAGGTCACCGCGCTGTTGACGTTGATATCGCCGTTACCGGTACCGCTGGCGCCGTTGTTGTCAGTGGTGACCGTGATATTGGCGCCACCCAGGGCTGTCACCAGGTCGCTGACATTGACGTTGGCGGTGTTCACCCCGGAGTTTGGTGCAAAGACATTGCCGCTGGAGGAAGCGCCGGAGGTGACCGCGCTGGAGATGGTGACATCCGCCGGATCAAGCAACCACATGCCGACAGCGCCGTTGGGGGCGCTGGCATCGATGCCGATGCCCGCCACATCCAGCCAGTGGCCTGAGGTTTCGATCAGGCCCCCATTGCCGGATTGATCGCCACCGCGCACAGAGATGTCACCATAGGCGCGGGTTGAGCCATCGGCCCAGAGCACCACTGTGCCGCCATCGCCTGTGGCGATGGCATCGGCAGTGATGGTGCTATCGGCGCTCATATAGGTGGCGGTAGCATTTTCTACGGAAGAATCGTTGCCCTGGTAGCCACCGCCAATCAGCACCGTGCCGCCACCGGTGGCGCCGGAGGCGTCGATATGCGCAGCAAACAGGCCCACATGGTTGGCGGTTGCCGTGATGTTGCCGCCGGCCTGCCCGGCAGCGCTGCCGGAAACATCGAGGCTGCCCCCGATGTTTACCGTACCGCTCTGCATGTCGCCCAGGAGGGTGATGGTGCCATTGTGGTTTTCAATACTGCGGGCGCGAATCACACCGGTATTGTTGACAGCAGAGGTCAACAGCGCACCCGCCGAGCGGGCCGTCATCAGCACTGTGCCGCCATCGGCCTGGATCAGGCCGCCGTTCTGCACCAGGGCGTCAATCGCGCCTTCGCTGACCGCCACATTGAGCAGGCCGTCACCGGCCACATCCAGGGTCATGGCATGGCCTGCCGCCAGCGCCACGGTACCCAGGGTTGCCTGGATAATGCCCTGGTTGCTGACATTGGCGCCGAGCAGGGCGACAGCGCCGCCATCGGCACGAATCGAACCCTGGTTAATTACACTCCCCTCCCCTGCACCGGCAAAGTGATGCAGGCCTGAGGCAAAATCACTGTCGCTGATGGCCAGGGTTGAGGCCACCAGACCGCCGACATTGACCGTTGCGCTGGGACCAAACAGAACGCCATTGGGGTTGACCAAAAATACCCGGCCGTTGGCGGTCAAGCTGCCAAGTATGCTGGAGGGGTCGGAGCCCAAAACCCGGTTGAGGGCAATGGCACTGCTGCCCGGCTGGAGGAATTGAACGGATTCACCGTTGCCAATACTGAATGCCTGCCAGTTGATGGCGACATTCTGGCTGGTTTGGGTAATATTCAGGGCGTTGGCGCTAGCGTCGATGGTTGCGCTGCCCACAGACACCGCGCCCCCTGTTGGCAGGGCCCAGGCATTGAATCCGGTGGCCAGCAGCATCGACGCCGCCAGGGATTTGAGCGCGAAAACAACTCCTCCCGCGGCGCTCTTGCTGGTACAGCCAGAGGCCTTTTTGCCGCCGCTTTTGGCGAATTCCGAGACGGCCACGAAGGTGCCCAGTTTCTGGTTCCAGATTGACTGATAGATTTTGTTCATAATGTTATCCCTGGTGTAAAGCGGGCTTTGACAAGTCCGTTTTACCGATGTATCGGAGGATCGCGATCAAAAATACTTGACCAGCTGAACCCAGAAGTGACCACTTGAATCCGGCGCCGAGGTTGCCTTTTCATTGCCCAGCCTGTGGGCGTAGGAGACTTTCACTGAAAAATTGTTGTACTCGGTCCAGTTGACGCCAACACCGGCGCCGCTGAGGGTCCTGTGGTTGTCTCCGTCATCCCAGGGATTTTCATTGAGGGTCACTGAGCCGCTATCGACAAAGCCGATCAAATGTACTTCGCCAGGCAATTGCTCGGAGACAGCGGGCAGCCACACCCTGGCTTCCAGGGTGGCCAGATAGCCCTTGTCCGCAAAGGCTTCGCCCTGGGGATAGGCGCGCACGCCGTACATGCCGCCAAGGTACATTTTCTCGGAGCTATCGAGATTTTCTCCGGCCCACTGGCCGCTGATCGAGCCGTACAGCGACACAATGTCGTTGAGTTGCTGCACCCGCATAAGATTGACACTCAGCTTGTCGAAGTGGCCATTGCTGCGCGCCGTCAGCGCATCCACAGCGCGCAATTCCGGGGTTTCTATATCGATTTCACCGCTGTACCAGGTTAACGATGCAACTGTCAGCCCGCCGGCACCGAGATCGTCGCGGTGGTTGCCGTGCAGGCTCGCCATCACTACTTTGGCGTTTCTGTCGCTCTCGGCCGGGATGGACTCATAGCGATCTTCGAAGGTTTTGTAGTCGTAGCCCAGCTGGGCGTAGAGATTGGTCTGGCGCGAGCGGATCAGCGGGTAGCTGCCAAATACACTGGCAATATCCGCAGTGCCCTCGGCGCCAAGGGCTTCGAATTCCTTGCGCAGATCGTATTCGAGGCGGCTGTAGGCAACCCCGGCGGTGGCCTTGCCGAGCTGCAGCTGGTAGGCGGCGCGGGCGTAATCCAGGCCGTCAAAGCTGCTCAGCACCCGCAGGGTGGCCACATCCCCGAGACCTGCCAGGTTGTTGACATGAACGGTGCCACCCAGGCGATATTCACCGGTGTAGTAGCTGCCCCCATTGTCGGCGTCGATACTGCCGGTGATGCGTCGGCCCGGGGTGACATCCACAATCAGGTCCGCCGCCCCCACTGAAGCACCAGGCACCAGGGTCGATTTAACATTGACACCGGGCAGGTCAGATAGCAGTAAAAGCCGGTTTTCCAGGGGTTTTTGCTCGATCACTTCGCCGCTGTCGAGGCCGTCGAGCAGGCCTTGGGCCAGCCCATTGGACAGGTTGGTCTGGTTGCGCAGGGTGATATCGCCGTAGCGCCCTTCAACCACCGCAATGGTCACCGCGCCATCTTCAATGGTCTGCGCGGGCAGGTAGGCCTGGGCGACAAAGTATCCTCTGGCATGGTAAAAATCGGCAATGCGCGCCGCCATCCCCTGCAACTCACCCAGGTTGAGCTGTGCGCCGGGAGTAAAGCCGGTCACGGTCAGCAGTTCAGCTTCGGAGTACAGACTCTGGCCTGTCAGTTTCAGGGAATTGACCTCAATCCGCGCCGCGCCAGATGCGGCAGGTGCGGGCACCTGCCCCTGCTGCACCTCAATGACAGGGGCGATTTTCTCGAGGGTTGGCGAGGGTGGAATCTGTTGTATCTGGCCGCCGGCGCTGGGCGGTTGTGCCGCAAACACCCCCGCGCTCAATGTCAGTAGCGCTACGGGAACGAGAGTTTTCTGCACAATATCCGCCTTGGCATCGCTGCCTGATCGATGAGTCTGCCTGAATTGGCAGTTGCTCATTTTCCTTTTGGTTACATCAGAATTTTCTATCCGGCAGGCGCTCACCACCATTGATGCTGCCAATGATCCGCCACTGCTGGTAGAGAATTGTTCGTAGTATTAGATGCAGGACTCGCCTGGCGGTTAGGATCAAGAGTAGACCCCACCTGATAACTCAGAGATTAGCCACCAGCGGCGCCAATGACCGTTCGCTAGCCCACACAGAGCATGTTATTTATTGATAGCCGGTAATGGTGCAACACAAACGTTGAAAGGGGCGCTGAACAACTTTGGCTTGACAGGTATTTGCACGGTGCAGGCTCCAATGCGGGCAAGCGGATCATCCCGCCAAACAGCAGTTTTTATGCTTGCGGCCGCTACCGCAGAGGCAAGGATCGTTGCGCCCCGGCTTGAGCTGGCCTTCGCTGGTATTGCCCGAGAGGTAGTACCAGTGTCCTTCCTCTCGTAAAAAATCCGACTGTTCCTCCAGATAGCCCCACTCCTTGCCAGCACGATAAATGGCACGGAAATGCACCTGTCCGCTGGCGCCATTGTCACTGGAGGAGAGCACCTGAAGCGTCGTCCACTGGGGTGAATTGTTGAGATCGAGGCTGACTGGACGTGTGGAGGAGTGCCAGGTTTTCAGTAGGTAATCTGCCAACCCTTGATAAAAGGCAGTGTAGCGCGAGCGCATCAGCGCTTCGGGACTTGCTGCAGCCAAACCCTGGTGGAGCGGCTGACAGCAACCGGTATAGGAAATACCGCTACCGCATGGACAGTCAGCAGCGCTTGTCACTGGCGTCCAAAGCCTTTGCGCAGTGCGTGACAGCGGCTGCTGAAAGCCTGGCGAGTAACGGAGGCTGTAGCAACCATATCAAAGGCGTGGGGAGCAGCGGCAAACAGGTGGAAGTCGACAGAAACGCCTGCGCGCAGCAGACGAGCTGCATAATCAAGCACTTCATCCCGCAGTGGATCCAGCTCGGCGGTTTCAATATAGGCAGAGGGCAAACCCTGTATCGCTTCAATTCGAGCGGGTGCAGCCCAGGCTGAAATGGGCTTGCCAGTGCCAGCAGTGTTTTCACCAAGGTAGTGACGCCACATCCAGCTCACTACATCATGGTTTACGCCGTAATCCCTGTCAGTGCTGTTGATCGACCCACTGAGCATGCGGTCATCGAGGGCGGGATGCACCAGCATCTGGTACAGCGGCGCAGGGAACGGCAGAGCGGGCTGTTTATCGCGCATCATAATGGCCAGTCCCGCCGCCAGGGTGGCACCACTGCTGCTGCCCCCCAGCGCAATGCGACCCGAGTCCAGCCCCCACTGTTGACCATTATCGATCAGCCACTGCCATGCGCTGTAACCATCCTCCAGAGCCGCAGGAAAGGGGTGCTCCGGCGCCAGCCGGTAGTCCACAGAAAGCACAGCGCAGTGCGCGCCGCTGGCGTACTCCAGACAGGCGCGGTGATCCGTATCCAGCCCACCCATCACAAAGGAGCCGCCGTGGAAGTAGAGCAGTACCGGCAATGCTGTCGCTACAGCAGGACGGTAGAGGCGCACCGGCAGCGCGGTTCCTGCCGGGCCGGGAAGGGTGAAGTCATCCAGGCGGATATTGCCGCTGAGGGCGGAATCAATGGCCGGGGCGCTGGCTGCCAGCGCCCTTTCCCACTCCCGCACGGCGGGTATATCGGCAAAATCCGGCAGGGTGAAGTGCTCGAATACCTGTAATTCCGGGTCAAGTGCCACTATTCGTGCCCCAGGTCGTTAGCGCTGCTCTGCCAGCATCATCTTGCCCACATTGCGCCCCGCAGCCATGGCCGGGGCGTTGGTGTTACCGGCAATCAGTTCCGGGAAAATGGAGGTATCCACCACCCGCAGGCCATCGACACCCCGCACCCGAGCCTGGGTATCCACCACAGAATCAGGGTCGGAACCCATGCGGCAGGTGCCGGACACATGGTAGGCAGTGCTGCCATGGGCGTGGTAGGCGGCCAGAATCTGCTCGTCGGTCTCCATGGGCATATCGGCGTCCAGCTCCTTGACGATCCAGTCGGCAAGAAGGGGTTGTTTCAGCACCCGCTGGATGGCGCGCACCAGGCCGATGGAGGCCGCCTGATCTTCCGGATCCTGTAGATAGTTGGCTTTGATATAGGGCTGGACGGCAGGATCGGCGGAGGTGATATACAACTCCCCCTGGGAGCGGGGATGCATATGGTAACCCCCCACAGTGAGGCCCTGCTCGGTATCGAGCACCGGCCCCTTGGGACCGTTTTGCAAGGAGTACAGGCCAGCGCCGAGCTGGCAGTCAGGGTGCGCCAAACCATCGCGGGTCTTGATATAGCCGATGATTTCCTGGGCGGCATTGCCCATGGGACCCTTGCTGCTCAGCAGGTAGCGCAGCACATTCCACAGCAGCTTGGGGCCTTGGAATTCACCGTTGAGGCTACCCTTTTTGACCCGATAGCGCAGCGACAGGTAATAGTGCTCGCGCAGGTTCTGCCCCACCTGGGGCTGATCATGCACCACCGGAATACCCAGATTTTGCAGACGCTCCGCAGGACCAACTCCTGACAGTTGCAACAGCTTGGGTGACTGTACAGCGCCAGCAGAGAGGATCACTTCACGATTGCAGCGGATAATCCGTTTGCCGCTGCCAGCGCGGATTTCGACGCCCACGGCTTTTTTGCCCTCGAACACAACCCGCAACACATCAGTGCTGTGCATCACGATGAGATTGGGACGCGACATGGCGGGATGCAGAAAAGCTTTGGCGGCGCTTTGGCGTTTGCCGCCGTGAATATTGCGGGGCTGGTAACCAATTCCGCCGTCCACAGCGCTGTTGGTGTCGTCGACCCGGGCAAAACCGCACTGCTGCGCCGCATTGAGAAAAGTTTCGCACAATTCGCGGGCATCATCCCCGGCATCGTCGATGGGATGGCCGGTAATTTTCAGCGGGCCACCTACGCCCCGCACAGGACTTGCGCCGAACTCGTGGTCCTCATGGGCCATAAAATGGGGCAGCATATCGGCCCAGCTCCAGCCGTCGCAGCCCAGCTCTGCCCAGTGGTCGTAGTTGTAGGCAAAGCCACGGGAATAGACCATGCCATTGATGCTGCTGGAACCGCCGACAGCGCGGCCCTTGAGCCAGGTTTCCACACCGAGGTTGCCGCCCTTGTCTATCTGATAGGTCCACACATGGGGATTGCCGGGCGCCAGCAATTTGCCGATGCCGCGCGGCATGGCGATCAGGAAGCTGCTGTCCATGGGGCCGCTTTCAATCACCAGTACATTGTTGGCAGGGTTGGAGGACAGCTCGGCTGCCAGTACACAACCGGAGGAGCCGGCCCCCACGATAATAAAATCAGCGCTGTCGGTCACATTGAATCCTTTTGTTGATTATGTAGTTGGCAGGATCAGGCTTTTTTCCAAGTGGTATCTCTTTTCCAGATAGTCCCGTCGCGACTATCCTCCAGCACGATACCCTTTTCTTTCAGCTCATCGCGGATGCCATCGGCGCGGGCAAAATCGCGGTTGGCTTTGGCGGCGATGCGTTCGGCAATCAGCGCTTCAATGGCTTCGGCACTGATACCCTGCCCCGCTTCCGCCTGTGCCAAATCCCCTTGCACCAATTCACCTTGCAGATAGCGATCGGGATCGGACTGGAAAACACCAAAAATAGCGCCAAACCCTTTCAGCTCCGCTGCCAGACGCTCTCCGGTCGTGTTTTCCCCGGCGCGATTTGCGGCATTGATATCGCGCACCAGATCGTACAGAACCGCAATCGCTTCGCGGGTATTAAAGTCGTCATCCATGGCGTCGACAAAACGTGCATGGAAAGTGCTGGTTTTAAGCTCATCCGCTGGCAGTGCTGCTACTGAAGCGTAATCCCGCAGAGCGGCATAAAACTTTTCAAGGCCACTCCTGGCTTCGATCAGGTTGTCTTCGGAATAATTGATATAGCTGCGGTAGTGACTGGAAATCAGGAAAAACCGCACCACCTCGGGGTGATACTTTTCCAGCACCTCACGGATGGTGAAAAAATTGCCGAGGGATTTCGACATTTTCTCGTTGTCCACCCGCACGGCTCCGGCGTGCATCCAGTAGTTCACATAGTGCTTGCAGGTCGCTGCCTCGCTCTGGGCGATTTCGTTTTCGTGGTGCGGGAACACCAGGTCTGGGCCGCCACCGTGGATATCAAAACTGTCACCCAGGTGACAGGTGGACATGGCGGAACACTCGATATGCCAGCCGGGGCGACCCCAGCCCCAGGGCGATTCCCAGCCCGGCTCGTCGCGGCCTGCGGCCTTCCAGAGGGCAAAATCGCGGGGATCTTCCTTCAGGTCTTCCACCTCCACCCGCGCGCCGGACAGCAGTTCGTCCGGTTTTTTGCCACTGAGCTTGCCGTAATCGGGAAAGCGCTTGACCCGGTAGTACACATCGCCATTGCTGGCGTGGTAGGCATAGTGGTTGTCCACCAGGATCTGCACCATGGCGATAATGTCGTCGATATGCTCGGTGGCGCGTGGCTCAAAATCCGGCGGGGCTATGCCCAGGGCGCGTTCGTCCTCGTGCTGGGCGTCGATCATGCGGGCGGTCAGGCTGGCGAAGTGCTCACCGTTTTCATTGGCGCGGTTGATGATCTTGTCGTCGATGTCGGTGATATTGCGGGCGTAGGTGACATCCCAGCCGCTGTAGCGCAGGTAGCGCACGATCACATCGAAGGCCACCATGACCCGGGCGTGGCCGATATGGGCGTAGTCGTAGACCGTGTTGCCGCATACATACATGCGGATCTTGCCCGGCTCCAGCGGTTTGAAAACCTGCTTCTGGCGTTCAAGGGTGTTATAGATCTGCAGGGACATTGGATTCTCCTGGACTCACCATCGACCCATGCTGGCAGTCGATTCATTTGAGAGCCTTTGAAAGCTATTCCCGGCCACTGGCCGGGGTTGGCTATGTATAAATTATAGGCTTGTCGGGTTTAGCCCTTGGCCCAGTTGTCCTTGAGGCCGATGGTCTCGTTGAATACTGGCTTGTCGGCGCTACTGTAGCGGGAATCCAGGTAAAAATACCCTTCGCGCTCAAACTGGTAGTGGCGACTGTGATCAGCATTGCCAAGCCCGATCTCGCCCTTGCAGCCTGTGAGTATCGTCAGTGAGGCGGGATTGATGTCGTCGAGAAAATCCCGGCCCGCCGCACCCGGCGACGGCTCGCTGAACAGGCGGTCATAGAGCCGCACCTCGCAATCGACGCACTGACTGGCGGACACCCAGTGGATTACGCCGCGGGGGTTGATACCCTCAGGGGGATTTTCGCCAACGGTATCAGGAACAATAGAGGCGTTGAGATAGAGGATTTCACCATTGGCATCCTTCACCACTTCATCGGCGCGAATCACATAGGCGGATCGCAGGCGCACCCATTCCCCCAGCACCAGACGCTTGAACTTCTTGCGAGACAGGCTGGTATCTTCGCTGAAATCATTGCTATCGATATAGATCTCGCGGGTAAAGGGCAGCGCCCTGTCACCCAGGTCATCCCTGTTGGGGTGCGCTGGCGCGCCCAGCATTTCCACCTGTCCTTCAGCCACATTGGTCAACACCACCTTGAGGGGATGCAGCACACACATGGCGCGGTGGGCGTTATTGTTGAGATCGTCGCGGATAAAGTGCTCGAACTGGGCCATGTCCACGGTGCCATCGGTTTTGGCCACCGCCAGGCTGTCACAGAAATGGCGGATCGCTTCAGGCGGAACGCCGCGCCGACGCAGACCCGACAAGGTGGGCATACGCGGATCGTCCCAGCCATCCACATGCTCTTCATCCACCAGCTGGCGCAGCTTGCGCTTGCTGGTAACGGTGTAGTTGAGGTTGAGGCGGCCAAACTCGTACTGGCGCGGCTTGGCGGGCACTGGCAGATTGTCGAGAAACCATTCGTAGAGGGGGCGATGATCCTCAAACTCCAGGGTGCAGATGGAGTGGGTCACCCCTTCAAGGGCATCCCCCTGGCCGTGGGCAAAATCGTAGGACGGGTAGATGTTCCACGCATCGCCGGTGCGGTGATGGGCCTTGCGCTTGATGCGGTACAGCACCGGATCGCGGAGGTTGATATTGGCAGCGGCCATATCGATCTTGGCGCGCAGGGTCATCTTGCCCTCTTCGATCTCGCCGTTGCGCATCTTTTCCAGCAGTTGCAGGTTTTCTGCCAGTGGGCGCTCGCGGTAGGGGCTGTTTTTGCCCGGCTCGGTGAGGGTGCCGCGATACAGGCGGGTATCTTCTGCGCTCAGTTCACAGACATAGGCCTTGCCGGTGTTGACCAGATGCACGGCCCAGTCGTAGAGCTGTGGGAAGTAATCAGAGGCATAGTGCACATCCCCTGACCATTGAAAACCCAGCCAGTTAACATCCGCCTCAATGGCGCGGACGTACTCATCCTCTTCCTTCTCGGGATTGGTGTCGTCAAAACGCAGATTGCAGCGCCCGCCAAACTGGCTGGCCAGGCCGAAATTGAGACAGATGGACTTGGCATGACCGATATGCAGGTAACCGTTGGGCTCGGGGGGAAAGCGGGTTACCACGGACTTGACCACACCCTGATCGAGGTCTTTGGCAATGATTTGCTGGATAAAATTCTGTGGCTTGGCGTCTTCCATTAATATCCCGTGGGCTGCAAGAGAATGTCTGCTGGCGTGAAAACCGGCAATTATAGCGATCAGTGCATCTTTATAAAGGGCCAGTACCAGTGCGCACACCTGACGCGGGCGCCGATATGGCACGAATACCATTTTTTCGTTCTCATTCCACACTAAACTCCTTATCATTGCCCTCTGAATTAAAGGGAGTAATCAATGATCACATTGCACACAAACTACGGCGATATCAGCATTGAGCTGGATTTCGACAAGGCACCCGTCACTGCGGCCAACTTTCTGCAATACTGCCGGGATGGCTTTTACGACGGTGTTATCTTCCATCGGGTGATCAAGAATTTCATGATCCAGGGCGGCGGCATGAACCCCGACATGAGCCAGAAGAAGACTCGCGCACCGATCCAGAACGAAGCGGATAACGGCCTTTCCAACGACACCGGCACCCTGGCCATGGCCCGTACCGGCGACCCGCACTCCGCCTCTGCACAGTTTTTTATCAACGTCGCGGACAACCACTTCCTCAACCACAGCGGCAAAAACGCCCAGGGCTGGGGTTACGCGGTGTTTGGAAAAGTCACCCAGGGCCTTGATACGGTTGACAAAATCAAGTCTGTCCCGACCGGCAGTCACGGTGGCCACCAGGACGTTCCCAAGGAATCCGTGGTGATCGAGAGCGTGACCGTTTCCGACGCCTACGCGGACAAGTAACCGCGCCGACAATGGTTTCGCTTTTCATATCCGACCTGCACCTGTCGAAGGAACGCCCGGCTATCACCCGGGCGTTTTTTCGCTTCCTTGACGAGCACGCTGCCGAGGCGGATAACCTCTATATCCTCGGCGACCTGTTTGAAGCCTGGATCGGCGACGACGATCCCGAAGAGCTGGCAGCAGAAGTAAAGGCCGCGCTCAGCAAGCTGACAGCCAGCGGTGTGGCCGTGTATTTCCTGCACGGCAACCGCGATTTTCTGGTCGGCAAGCGCTTTGCCCGGCAAACCGGCTGCACGCTGCTGGGCGATTACCATGTGATCAGCGCTGGCGGGCAGAATATTCTCCTCTGCCACGGTGACACCCTCTGCACCGGCGATGCCTCCTATCAGAAATTCCGCCGCAAGGTGCGCAACCCGATTTACCTGTGGCTGCTCGGCCACCTGCCCCTGAAGAAACGCCTGCGCCTGGCCGCCGAATGGCGCGCCAAAAGCATGGCCGCCAACAGCAACAAACCCGACAACATCATGGATGTGACCCCGGCAGAGGTAGAGAAACAGCTGGCGGCACACAATGCCTCGGTACTTATCCATGGCCACACCCATCGCCCTGGCGTGCATCAGCACGACAATGGCGAGCGGGTTGTATTGGGGGATTGGGGAAAGCTCGGGTGGTATGTACGGATAGACGGGGAACATCTTGATCTGGTTGATTTTTTGATTGATAACCCAGGGCCTGAATCCACCCACTCTGGCTCCACCGATGACGAGACTGATCAAACTGCAAAGTCAGAAGCCCAGCCCGTTACGCACAACCCAACGCTACAAAATCAAGCAGAAAGCCCGGCTTCAACCACAACCAAGCCCGCCACCGAAGAAACACCGCCTGCCGAAAAGTCATTGCCAGACCCTGCGTCTGCTCCGGCAGAGCGACAGGCCCTGCGACTGGTTTCAGTCAACCCTGAAGCCGCCCCTCAAAAGCCTGTCAAAGCGCCCACTGAAAAGCCCGGCGGCACTGCCAGGGAAAAGCGCAACCCGCCTGCAAACGGACAACTTTCATTCGACCTGTAAAGCAATAAAAACAAAAGCTTGCGATGCTTTCATTACAGAAAACAGCAGATGCTCCCCCGCCAGACCAGAAGCATCGCAACAAAATAGATAGCCTTTATTTTTCAGAAAATTACGCCAACAACCTAACCAGAATCCGGCGACAGAACTGGCACCCCTGAATGAAAGCGAAACTCGCTATCCGGTGCCTGGATCAACGCCCTCTCGCATTCCCCCATTTCGGCAATACGGTCACTGATATCCGTACCGGCTGCGGCTTTGGCGAGATTGAGATAATCCCGGTAGTGACGCCCTTCCGACTTCAGCAGTGAGGTATAGAACTTGCCCAGCTCCTCATCGAGCAGCGGTGCCAGCCGGGCAAAACGCTCACAGGAACGCGCTTCGATAAAGGCACCGGCAATCAGGGTATCGACCAGCTTGGCCGGCTCCTGCGGGCGCACCTGGTCGCGCAACCCGGCGGCATAGCGCGATGCCGTGATACGGGCATAGGTGATGCCCCGCGCCGTCATGATATCCAGCACCTGCTCGAAATGGCGCAGCTCCTCTCGCGCCAAACGCGACATCAGGTGCAATAACTCCACATCATCGGTATAGCGGTACATCAATGACAGCGCCGTGCTCGCCGCTTTCTTTTCACAGTTGGCGTGGTCAATCAGCAGCAACTCCTGCTGACTGAGCGCCGCCTCAATCCAGCTGTCGGGCGTTTCGCAATGCAGGAATGCCTTGATTTCGTCGAGGGAAGTTTGGGAGGGCATCTAGTGTCCGCGGGCCGGGATTGTTGGGGCGACTATTGTAGTGTCTAAGAGTTTCACGTTCCACGAGACAGGTTGCACGCAGAGAAAATGGGTGGCCCTCTTTTATTGATGCGGTACGTTTGATCCGAGAGCACGTTCGTGCTGAGCTTGTCGAAGCACTGTCGCGAAGGCCTTCGACAGGATCAGGCCGAACGGCATTCACGTTTAATTCTGCCGGATCAATAGTCCTTTACGTCAAACGTGTAACGTGAAACTCAAAGTCGCCTTAGCCAGAAAGCTGATAATCAAGTAAAATGCGCCACGGGCTTGCCGGCCCGCCCATCGATGTGTGTCATCGATAGCCCCGACTTCGGCTACCACCGCAGCGGGTAAATTCATTTATACGAGGAAACATCCGTGCTTGAAGCCTACCGCCAACACGTAGAAGAACGCGCCGCCGAAGGTGTACCCCCCAAACCCCTGAGTCCAGAGTGGACTGCTGAGCTGGTGGAACTGCTCAAGGCACCGCCTGCGGGCGAGGGAGAGTTTCTCCTTGACCTGATCACCAATCGCGTTCCCCCCGGTGTCGATGACGCAGCCTATGTGAAAGCGGCCTTCCTGTCCGCCATTGTCAAAGGTGAGGCGACCTCCCCCGTTATCGATCGCGTCAAGGCGGTCGAACTGCTGGGCATGATGCTGGGCGGCTACAACATCGCCACCCTGGTCGATCTGCTGGATGATGCCGAACTGGCGCCCCTGGCTGCCGAGCAGCTCAAGCACACTTTGCTGATGTTTGACGCCTTCCACGATGTGGATGAGAAAGCCAAAGCTGGCAACGCCAGCGCCAAGGCCGTGATGGAATCCTGGGCCAATGCCGAATGGTATCTGTCACGCCCGGCCGTACCCGAAAAAATCACCACCGCCGTGTTCAAGGTAACCGGCGAGACCAACACCGACGACCTCTCCCCCGCCCCCGACGCCTGGTCGCGCCCCGATATTCCCGTTCACGCCCGCGCCATGTACAAGATGGCCCGCGACGGTATCATCCCGGACGAACCCGGCGTGGTCGGCCCCATGAAGCAGATCGCCGAACTCAACGCCCGCGGCTACAAGGTTGCCTTTGTCGGCGATGTAGTGGGCACCGGCTCTTCGCGCAAATCCGCCACCAACTCGGTGCTGTGGTTCTTCGGCGAAGACGTACCCGGCGTACCCAACAAGCGCGCTGGCGGCATCTGCATCGGCGGCAAGGTGGCGCCGATTTTCTACAACACCATGGAAGATTCCGGCGCACTCGTCTTTGAAGCGCCCGTCGACGACATTGGCCAAGGCCAAATCATCGATATCTATCCCTATGAAGGCAAAATCACCGATCACGAAACCGGCAAGGTGATCTCCGAGTTCGCCCTCAAGTCCGACGTACTACTCGACGAAGTGCGCGCCGGTGGCCGTATCAACCTGATTATCGGTCGCGGCCTCACCCAGAAAGCCCGCGCCGCACTGGGCCTGGATCGCATTGACACCTTCCGCACGCCCGACAGCCCCGCCGAATCCAGCAAGGGTTACACCCTCGCCCAGAAAATGGTCGGCAAGGCTTGCGGCCTGCCCACGGCAAATGGAAACCAAGTCGGCGTGCGCCCCGGCACCTACTGCGAACCCCATATGACCACGGTGGGTTCCCAGGACACCACCGGCCCCATGACCCGCGACGAGCTGAAAGACCTGGCCTGCCTGGGTTTTTCTGCCGACCTGGTGATGCAGTCGTTCTGCCACACCGCCGCTTACCCCAAGCCGGTTGATGTGGACACCCAGCACACCCTGCCGGACTTTATCCGCAACCGTGGCGGCGTATCCCTGCGCCCCGGCGACGGCATTATCCACAGCTGGCTGAACCGCATGCTGCTGCCCGACACCGTCGGCACCGGCGGGGATTCCCACACCCGCTTCCCGATGGGAATTTCCTTCCCTGCCGGTTCTGGTCTGGTGGCCTTTGCGGCGGCAACCGGTGTAATGCCACTGGATATGCCGGAATCAGTACTGGTGCGTTTCAAGGGCACCATGCAGCCCGGCATCACCCTGCGCGATCTGGTGCACGCCATTCCCTACTACGCCATTCAGGAAGGTCTGCTGACGGTTGACAAAAAGGGCAAAAAGAACATCTTCTCCGGTCGCATCCTGGAGATCGAAGGCCTCGACAACCTCACCGTTGAGCAGGCGTTCGAGCTCTCCGATGCCTCCGCCGAGCGTTCTGCCGCCGGTTGCACCATCAAACTGTCGGAAGAGTCCGTCGCCGAATACCTGCGCTCCAATATCACCCTGCTGCGCTGGATGATTGCCGAAGGCTACGGCGACCCGCGCACCATCGAGCGCCGGGTGCGCAAGATGGAAGAGTGGCTGGCCAATCCGTCCCTGATGGCCGCCGATGCCGATGCCGAGTACACAGCCGTGATCGAGATCGACCTGGCCGACGTGAAAGAACCCATCGTCTGTGCACCGAACGATCCCGATGATGCCCGCCTGCTGTCCTCCGTGGCTGGCGACAAGGTAGACGAAGTGTTTATCGGTTCGTGCATGACCAACATCGGTCACTTCCGCGCAGCGGGCAAACTGCTGGCAAAATCAACCAGCCTCAACACCCGCTTCTGGATCTGCCCGCCCACCCGTATGGATGCCCACACCCTGATGGAAGAAGGCTATTACGCCATCTACGGCAAAGCCGGTGCCCGCACCGAAATGCCCGGCTGCTCCCTGTGCATGGGCAACCAGGCGCGGGTTGAATCCAAATCAACCGTGCTATCCACCTCCACCCGCAACTTCCCCAACCGTTTGGGCGATGGTGCCAACGTGTACCTGACCTCGGCAGAACTGGCCTCTGTCGGCGGCATCCTCGGTCGCCTGCCAACACCGGCGGAATACATGGAATACGCCAGCCAGCTCGACTCCATGGCAGCGGAAATCTACCGTTACATGAATTTCGACCAGATCGAGTCGTTCCAGAAATCTGCCCAGGATGGCAAGCGTATCGCTGCGGATATGATTGTTGATGTTGCCTGATACTGGCTACTGAAACACAAAACCCCGCTTCGGCGGGGTTTTTTATGGCCTAAAATAACGCTTCTCGGCGGCTTTAAAAAGCTTATTAAAGACTTATACTCAAATCCGCGAACACCATCAACTGGAAGCCAAATGCATTGAAACAGATGCGGAAGATTCCCTCCACGGAGGGCGCGATCATCCGCCAGCGAGTCAATGTCGAGTTGATTGATCTGTCGGAAGCCCGAAACGTCAAGGCGCAGACCAATACGCTTATCGCTTGCGCGTTGGTCGCTACCGGGTATTTTTTGATGTCCATGACGGCGATATCACCATCGTCATTTTCGAAGAGGTGAAAAAACGCGATGACCGCACATACTGACTATCAGGTAATCCGCGACGAATCCGGCAAACCCGCTTTTGTGGTGATTCCCTATGCTCGTTTCCAGGCACTGACTGGCGGGTTCACTCCGGGGACAGTTCCCAACGCCGTAGTGGGCATGGTGTTCGATGACGGCCTGTCACCCATCAAGGCATGGCGTGAATATCTTCGCCTGACCCAGGCGGAAGTGGCCGAACGGCTGGGCATATCCCAGGCAGCCTATGCCCAGATGGAGAGCGCCAAGAAACCCCGCAAGGTTACACGTAACAAGATAGCCAAAGCGCTGGGCATTGAGTTGGAACAACTGGATTTTTGATCAGCAGTAAGTAGCCCCCGGCAAAGCCGGGGGCTTTAATTTTGGCCTGGTCAGAAAAATTATTCGGCAATCAGACTCCAAGACTGATTTCATACGGGGTTGAGGCACGAAACGCATCATATGTCAGAGCTGGTGCGTTTCGTGCCTCAACGCACCCTATATCATGTCATTGGAATCAAGGTTATTGATTTGCTACATTCAAGTTGGTAGTTCTTTCGACTGTTCGAACTGAATAATCCCAGTGTGGCGCTTTTCAAAGTCAGGAAAAATTACAATAACATTGAACAAGACTGTGATAAAAGCGATCCAGCAGACTTTAGAGGAGCCTTGAACATGATCAGGCAATGGCTTTCGGTTTCAGTTCTTGGCGTGGGCTTGCTGACAGCCGCGCCAATATGGGCGCAACCAAGCGGCAACGCCGAATTGCCGGATGGCCCTGGCAAGCATCTGGTTGAGATCGCCTGCGCCTCATGCCACAGCTTGAATCTGATCAGCCAGTCGGCGGGCTATGCATCGGCCGCTGACTGGCAGCGGGTATTTTCCACCATGGTCGACCTGCCCACTGCACAGGCCGACACCATTGCCACCTATCTGGCAAGCCATTTTCCTGAAGACCCCAGCCGCCGTCCTGAACTGGTCGCCGGCGAGGTAGATATTGACATCATCGAATGGCAGGTGCCGACGCTGGGGCAGCGCTCGCGCGATCCTGCCGAAGCCCCGGATGGGTCAATCTGGTGGGCTGGCATGTGGGCCAGTCTTGCCGGCCGCCTCGACCCTGAGACCGGCACAATGGAAGAATTCCATTTGCCGCCATCGGCGCGGCCACATACTGTTGTGCCCGATAACGACGGCAACATCTGGTACACGGGTAACAGCAATGGCACCATCGGCAAGCTGGATCCGCGCACGGGCATGATCACCGAGTTTGCCACCCAAGGGCGTGATCCCCATTCCGCTACGTTCCACCCTAACGGCAATCTGTATTTCACCTCCCAGGGCGCTGCGATGCTTGGCCGACTGAATCCCAAAACCGGGGAGCTGCGGGAAATATCCACTGAGCCACGCCCTTACGGCATTACAGTGGCGGACGACGGCGCTGTGTGGATCGCCTATAACGGCACCAACAAGCTTGGCCGTATGGATCCGGATTCCCTCGACGTGCAATATTATGAAGTGCCCGATAAGCGCACCCGAATCCGCCGCCTCGATCTGGACAGGGAGGGCATGGTCTGGTTTGTAAACTCAAGCCTCGGCAAAATCGGCAGGCTTGACCCTGACAGCGGCGAAGTCCGTCAATGGGATTCACCCAGCGGAGCGGATTCCCATCCCTATGCCCTGGCCGTTATTGATGATGTTATCTGGTACAACGAATCGGGCATGCGGCCGGATGCCCTGGTGCGCTTTGATCCGGCAGCAGAGAGCTTCCAAAGCTGGGCCATTCCATCAGGGGTGGGCATTATCAGGCATGTCTGGGTGACCAAGGACAACAATCTGCTGATCCACCAAAGCAGCAGCAACCAGATTGGTGTGGTGAAGATCAAATAGAAGATAAAGTAAAACCCCCAGCCCAGAAGAAATCTCTCAACAACCGACATTTTTCAGCACCCGCCTGAAAGCTCGTAGGTTGGGTTGAGGAACGAAGCCCAACGTTTAACTGTGAGGTTAATGTTGGGCTTCACGAAAATCGTTCTGCCCAACCTACATATAATGCCCTCCTGGCTGCTTTGTTAGCCACTAAATCATTCAGCTGGTATCGGATTCATTTTCTCCACAGCTGAGATAATGCAACCACCAGCACTTACTAACAGGGAGCCCATGACACTCAACAAGCTTATCCAGATCGCTGGCATCATTGACCAGAAGGAAGCTGAGCTACTGCTTGCATCCGGGGTGCAGTGGCTGGGCTTTCCTCTGCGGCTTCCGGTTAACCTGCCGGATCTGACTGAAGAGGCGGCAGCCGCCATTATTCGTGGTTTGAAACCACCGGCATGCGGGGTGGTGATTACCTACCTAAATCAGGCTGAGGAAATCATCGCCTTTTGCCGAGAGCTCGGCGCTTCAGTTGTTCAGCTCCACGGCGATATCGATCTCGCCGAATTGGGGTACATCAAGAAGCATTACCCGGATCTGATGATTTTCAAAAGCCTGGTGGTGGGACTGCATACGCAGCAGGAATTGCTGGAGCTGGTTCGCTGCACGGCCCCTTATGTAGATGCCTATATCACCGACACCTACGACCCTCTCTCAGGTGCTACTGGCGCTACTGGCAAAACCCATGACTGGGCTGTGAGCCGTGAACTGGTTTTGTGCTCGCCCAGGCCTGTCATTCTGGCCGGTGGTTTGACAGCGGATAATGTGTACCCTGCTATCCTCGCCGTGCGTCCGGCCGGGGTGGACAGCCATACCGGGGTGGAGGACGAGTCCGGGCGCAAGAGCAGGGAAAAAGTGGAACGGTTTGTAAGTGAAGCGCAGAGAGCTTTTCGCTTTATCGACAATAACCCCTGAAAGACAATTTTCTCAACCCCTGGGTCAAACCCGGCCTTTTCCCTGAAATACAATCTGCAAACATTCACAACCAGATTGAACCGATACGGCTCCATCACCGGTTGTCGCTAATAAAAACCCCGCTTCTGCGGGGCTTTTTTTATCAAACAGGTTTTGACATCAGGCAGGGCTCTCCACATCCCTGGGCGGATCGTCTGCCTTGCGCCCTTCCTCCAGCAATTGCTGTTGATCCTTGGCTTTGGACAAAAACAGCAGGGTCCAACCGACTTTGGGCTGCGGTTGGCTTTCGTTGCTATAAACCCAAAGCTTGCCGCGCGGATCAATGGCAAAAAGCCTCAGGACCTTGCCGTGATGATTTTCGAACTGCTCCGGGCCGAACTCTGCGGTCAGTTTGGTGGCCTTGATTTCGTGATTCTGGCTCAACAGGCTGGCGAGTTTTCCGATGTTCACGTCATCGTCAAACATGCGGGGCACCCGCAGGCTGTGTACCAGCTGGCCCTTTTCTGTGGAGTCCTTTTCCTCGGCGTTGCGCAGGGTCATTACCATGCGTTTGCCGAATTCGGACTGGTAGCGCATGGCCGCCAGTGAGTTGAGCGCCGGGCGGTAGGACATGGCGAATAAACGCCCCAATCCGACAAGATCGAGATGCCGGTCAGCGTGGGCAGATACCGGATTACCGAAATAGGTGTCGATGCCGGCCATGCGGGCAGTCTGGGCTTCGCTCCAGCTGCTGGTGGCCATGCGAATGCGGAGATTCTGCTTTTGCAGGGCTTTTGCCACCGCCAGCGCCACCGGATTGCCTCCCACGATCAATATGCCATTGTCATCCTGTGACAAGCCCAGCAAGCGGGCCAGGGGTGCTGCGGTAAAGCTTTGCAGCAGCACGGTGGCAATAATCACCAGGAATGTCAGCGCTGGCAGCAGGCTCGCATTCTCATAGCCCAGGCTTTCCAGTTTAAAGGCGAATAACGCAGAAACCGCTGCAGCGACGATGCCCCGCGGCGCAATCCAGCCGAGCAGGGCTTTTTCCTGCCATTTCAGCTTCGATCTCAGGGTGCAGGCAAAAATGACCACAAATCGCGCCGCAATAATAACTGCCATTACTCCGACTGCGGCCCAGCCGAGATTGCCAATCAGGTCCAGATCCACCCTGGCGGCCAGTACGATAAACAGCACGGAAATGATCAGGATCGTCAGGCTCTCCTTGAACGAGAGAATATCCTCCATATTCAGATCGCGGGTATTGGCCAACCATATCCCCATCACGGTGACCGCCAGCAATCCCGATTCCTCTGCAAAATAGTTGGCTGTGGTGAAAACGGTCAGCACCAGCGCCAGGGTAAAGACATTGTGGAGATACTCCGGCAGCCAGTGGCGTTTCAGCAGCTGGGCCAACAGCAGGGCACCAAGAGCGCCGGTAACGACCCCGCTCACCAGTTCATGAATAAGGAACACCCAGAAATTGCCACTGCCGCCGGCAATGATCACTTCATAGACCAGCACCGCCAGTAACGCTCCGATGGGATCGATCAGAATACCTTCCCAGCGCAGGATATTGCTGATATTGGCGTTGGGCTTGACGGTGCGCAGCAGCGGCATAATCACCGTTGGACCAGTCACTACCACCAGCGCACCAAACAGCAATGCCATCGGCCAGCTGAGATCAATAAACAGCCAGGTACCGGCAGCAATCAGCAGCCAGTTGAGCCCCGCTCCCCAGCTCACCAGGGAGGTTACGCTCGAACCGTGCCCCGCCAAATCGCGAAAACGCAGGGTCAAGGCCCCTTCAAACAGCACCAGGGCAACCCCCAGCGAGACAGCCGGAAACAACAAATCACCAAAGATAATGTCCGGCTCGACAAACCCGGTAACCGGCCCCGCCACCAACCCGATCAAGAGCAGAAAGAGAATCGACGGCAGTTTGAGGCGCCAGGCGAGCCATTGGGCGAGCATGCCAGCCATAAGAATCAGAGCAATAAGCAGGGGGAGATCGTGATGCACAAGAGGTCCTTACAGATGGGTTGCGATACGTTGCGGTATCACCAGGGAATTGTCAAACCCCTGTTTTTACAGGATGTTTTATTCACTCAGAGCAAAAATGACATGTGCAATTCGCCATCAAAACGGGTAGAATCCGGCCCTTCCAAAACCCGACTGCCCTGCTTGGGTATTCCCCTTCACGGCAACAAACTCTGCGGACTGCACCATGGCTACCTTAACGCACGCAACACCCGAGCTGCTATCCCCCGCTGGCACTGCCAAAAACATGCGCTACGCCTTCGCCTATGGCGCCGATGCGGTGTATGCAGGTCAGCCGCGCTACAGCCTGCGGGTCCGCAACAATGAGTTCAATCACCTCGACATCATGGCCGATGCCGTGGCAGAGGCCCATGCCGGCGGCAAAAAATTCTATATCGCCAGCAATATTTCGCCCCACAACAACAAGGTAAAAACCTACCTGCGGGATATGGAAGCGGTGATCGACATGAAGCCCGACGCACTGATCATGGCCGACCCGGGCCTGATTATGCTGGTGCGGGAAAAGTGGCCCGAGATGCCGATTCACCTGTCAGTGCAGGCCAATGCAGTGAACTTTGCCTCGGTCAAATTCTGGGGCAAGCAGGGCGTCAGCCGGGTTATCTTGTCCCGTGAGCTGTCTTTGGATGAAGTGCAAGAAATTGGCGAAGAATGCCCGGATATGGAGTTGGAGGTGTTTGTCCACGGTGCGCTTTGCATCGCCTACTCAGGGCGCTGCCTGCTGTCGGGCTATATGAACCACCGCGACCCGAACCAGGGCGCCTGCACCAACGCCTGTCGCTGGAAGTACAACGCCCACGAGGGCCGTGAAACTGAAACGGGCGATATAGTCGCCCTTGATCCGGCAGTGCAGGCGGCGCAGATCTGGACACCGGACAGCACACCCCGCATCGAAGGGGATATGGACGACAAGCGCAAGGACGATACGCCCATATTCCTGCTCGAAGAACAGAATCGCCCTGGCGAACTGATGCCCGCCTTTCAGGATGAGCACGGCACCTACATCATGAATTCCAAGGATCTGCGCGCCGTACAGCATGTGGGTCGGCTGGTGGAAATGGGCATTCACTCCCTGAAAATCGAGGGTCGTACCAAGTCTCACTACTACGTGGCCCGCACCGCCCAGGTGTATCGCCGCGCTATAGACGAAGCAGTGGCTGGCAAGGCTTTTGATATGGATATGATGGCGCAGCTGGATCACCTCGCCAACCGCGGCTACACCGAGGGTTTTTACCGTCGCCATGTGCCCGAGCATCACCAGAATTACGAGCATGGCGCATCGTCAAACCCCAACCAGCAGTTTGTGGGTGAAGTGCGTGAAGTGGACAACGACCGCGGCTGGGCCACCATCGAAGTCAAAAACCGCTTTGAGGCCGGCGACACACTGGAACTGATCACCCCGGCAGGCAATATGACTTTTGCCGTGGAAACCATCGAGAACAGGGATGGTATATCCGTGAATGCTGCTCCCGGTTCAGGCCACGTGGTGAAAATTCCCCTGCCCCGCTCGCTGAGCACTGGCGATGATGCCCGCTACGCCATGCTGATGCGCTATATTGCCTGAGACTAGTACATATCAAGCACTGACTAGGGGTATAGCCAGCTGAATATGGCACCACCCCTTGCACTGTATTTAAACGGGACACACACTCTGCCCAATCCATAACTATACAGAGGTCTTCCCATGCCCCGACTCCTGCTGCTGCTGTTTGCTGCTTTTGCCGCCTGGTATATCTGGCACACCCTCAAGAGCATGAATGCCGCAGAACGCAAAAAGGCCATCCGTTCCTGGGGCCTGGCCCTGGTTCTGGTGGCTACCGTTTTGCTGGTCGCCATGGGCAAGATGCACTGGGTGGGTGCCGCTATTGCCGCCGCTGTCACCCTCTTTAAGGTATTAGCCAGCTTTGGTATTCGCGCTTTCCCGTTCCTGAAGATGTGGCAGCGCAATACCGGCAAACCCTCACGAATCCGTACAGCCGGGTTGGAAGTGACCTTCAATTTTGCCAGCGGCGAGATGGATGGCACCCTTTTCAAGGGGCCCTATGCGGGCAGCTCCCTCAACAGCCTGGACGAAGACAGCCTCAATCAACAGTTCGCTTTTTTTCAGGGCAGTGATCGCCAGTCAGCACTGTTGTTGAAGTCCTATCTGATCAAACGGGGTTTTTCCGGTTATGGGCCAAATCAGGGTGACTACGGTCAGCCCGGCAGCCTCACGGCAGGGAATATCACAAAAGACGAAGCGTTGCAGATACTGGGGCTGGAACCTGGAGCCTCTCAGGAAGAGATAATCCGGGCTCACCGCCGATTGATTCAGAAGCTACACCCCGACCGCGGCGGCAACGACTACCTCGCCGCCAAAATCAACTCTGCCAAAGACACATTGCTGGGCTAGCTGGTCAGCCTAGTTCATGGCTATCCGCAGGGTATCACCGGGCATGATCTTGTGCTTGTTGCTGAGGTTGTTCCACGCCAGCAGTTCCTTTTCGGTGCGGTTAAAGCGGCGGGCAATGCCCCAGATGGAATCCCCTGGTTTGATCACGTAAACCTTGCTGCCGGATGACTTGCTGCCCGAGGTTGTTGTGGAAGCAACCCTCGACTGGGCATCAGCGGTCACCCTTCCCGGCAAACGCAACTCGCGCCCGGCGCGGATATTGTGATTCTTCAACCCATTCAGGCTCATCAACTCCTTGACACTGGTGTTATAGCGCCGCGCCACATGGGACAGGGTTTCACCCCTGGCGATGCGGTGCAACACATCGGGCTGCTGGTAGGCATAACGCTGCCCGGAGGGCATGCTGGCTATTGCCTGGGCAAGGGGTTGCTTCAGGCCGGAACGGGGAAATTTCAGGGCAAAGCCTTTGGGAATCCGTTTTTCACCTGTCCACACCGGGTCCAGCAATGCCGGGTTGTACAGGCGCAGGGTAGCAACATCGGTATTCATGGCCTGGGCCAGTGGCGCTGCATGGATATAGTCCTGCAGTGTTACCCGGTCGTAGTCGATTGGCGAGGCAAGTGCCACCTGGCCAAAATACTTGCTTGCGTTGCGGTCAACCTCAAGGGCCGCCAGAAAAGACACGTAAAAATTGCGCGAGGCAAAACCGAATGACGGGCCTCGATACTTGCGCACGATGGTGGCGATATCCTTGGTGCCCATGGCCGCAGCACCGCGACTGATGCCACCGGCGCCGTGATTGTAGGCGGTTAGTGCCAGCGGCCAGGTGCCAGTGATCCGATAGTTGTTTTTCAGCAGTTTGGCCGCAGCATGGGTCGATATATAGGGGTCGAGCCGTTCATCCATCAGGTGATCAACCTGCATGTACTGCCTTGCAGTAGCGGGCATAAACTGCCACATCCCGGCAGCTGCCACCCGGGAATAAACCGAGGGGTTAAAGGAGGACTCCACATGGGGCAATACCATCAGTTGCTCGGGAAGCCCGTGCTCTGCCAGCGCCTTGCGAATATGGTCGCGCCACTGGCCGGAACGTACCAGTCCCGCCTTGAAACGGTCGGATTGTCCGAGCTGAAAGCGAATTTCATCGGCAGCCTGACGGAAGCGCTGTGAAGAAGTGCCCTTGGGCCAGGCATTCAGCGCTGCCTTTTCCTCCGCATTGAGAGCAGTGCGCTTACCTGCCGCCAGTTGGCGGAGCGCTGACTGGTATCGAGCCTTGGCCTGATTGACCAGGCGCTCGCGCTCAGCGTGGTTGCCATGGGCAGGCAGGGAGACAGTGCCATAGACCACCGACAGATCCCAGGGATCGTGCAACAAACCACTGTTGGTATCCACCTGCGAATAGATCCTGATCCAGAAGTTCACATCCCTTTGCAACTCGGCAGGCTTGGGGAAATCGTTGCTCGACTGCGCCGACGCAGAAAAGAGAATGGCAACGAGTAAATAGAAGAATCTGGCCATGGGTTTTTATAGGTCTCTTTTGCAGTGGCTGGTGGGTTGCGGACGGGACATGTTATAACAAATTCACTGCCCCCATGAAAGACCAGTGGTCACACCGGAACGGGGCTTTTGTCGTTTTCGCTCTTTGTTCAAGCCCGCAAGCAAATGGTAACAGCTCAGCTGGAACTTAGCGGTTGCACAGGTAACACCTCTATTCCTGACACTCTCAATCTGGCAGGTATTTTTCCCGGTGCTGCCCAATGGGGGAAATATTTGCCCACAAAGCTGTCTATAGTGGGTGTAAAAATCCGTGTCACCATATCAGGGGGTAATCTATGAGCATCATCCGACTTCTTGTATCAACAATCATCCTTGCTGCCATACCGTTCATCTCTGTCCAGGCAGAGGACAAGGTAGAAGGGGAAAACTGTATCCCCATCCAGCACATCAGCAATATCGACGTGCTGGACAAACAACATATCGTGTTTGAAATGCAGCCCGGCAAAAACTACCTCAATACCCTTCCCCGCTCCTGCATCGGGTTGCGCAAGGACAAGCCCATCATGTACAAGACATCCATCAGCCAACTATGCAGTCTGGACATCATCCATGTGCTGGAAAACTATGGCGGGGGCTACCAGCAAGGTGCAGGCTGTGGCCTGGGCAAATTCACCGCCCGCAGCGATGAAGAAGTGAAGGCGCTGAAAGAAGAACTCAAACAGGCCAAACAGTAGGTCTGTCCTCAGGCAACATCCAAAGGCAAGCCACTGGCTTGCCTTTTTTATTCAATATACGCCTGTAAAACCCAGTGATCCCAAAGCGTGAAGCTCCCGGTGCAGCATTGGCGATTAACCGCCTGGCAATTCCTGCCATCAGCTAACTGTGCTAGATTGCCCGCCCGCCAGATAATCGTTGAGCCTGTAGTGAACCTTCTCCTTTTCCCGCCAGCAGCGAATGACAACGGCATTGTTGTGGTCAGCGGGCGTCAGTGTGCCCACCTCAAAGACCAGCTTAAAGTGGCGCTTGGTGATAGCGTCAGGGTCGGTGAAATCGGCGGCTCCATGGGTAATGGCGAGGTGGTTGCCATGGCCGGTGACACCATCTCACTGAAGGTGGAGCTCACCGCAATCCCACCTCCGCCACTTCCTCTCCGGCTTATTCTGTCCCTGCCGCGCCCAAAGATGCTGCGTCGTATCCTCCAGACTGTCGCCAGCCTCGGCATTGTGGAACTGCATCTGATCAACAGCTTCAGGGTAGAAAAAAGTTACTGGCAAACCCCCTGGCTGGAGGCTACTGCGCTTGAAGAGCAACTTCTTTTGGGGCTTGAGCAATGTTGCGACACCACTCTGCCCAGGGTGTACCAGCACAAACGCTTTAAACCCTTTGTTGAGGATTTACTGCCCGGCATCGTGGCCGGGACAAGGCCATTGCTGGCCCACCCCTATTGCCAAACCTCCTGCCCGGTTGCCGTCAATGAACCCCTGACACTGGCAATCGGTCCGGAAGGCGGCTTTATCCCCTACGAGGTGGAAAAACTGATCCAGTGCGGATTTGAGCCGGTAACACTGGGTACCCGTATCCTGCGGGTTGAAACAGCCATTCCGGTGCTGGTTTCACGTCTGTTTTGTTGAGAAGTGTAGCCACGCTCATGTTGCATTGAAAGTTGCCCATAACCGGACTGCATTGCCGCTATCCAGCACCGCATAAAGTCGTGCACGAAATTCCACCAAACCCGGTAGCTCAGCCGCAAACAAAAAAGCCCCGCAATTTTGCGGGGCTTTTTACTACTGCCTGTTAAGTCAGAGAATAATCAGGGAAGCAGATGGCTCACGCCATCACGCTCTTCCAGCAATTCATCTTCACTGGCTTTCATGCGAGCCTGCGAGAAGTCGTTGATGGCCAGACCCTGGACAATTTCCCAATCGCCGTTTTTGCATACACAGGGGAAGGAGTAGATGAGTCCTTTGGCAATACCGTAGCTGCCATCGGAGTAAATACCCATGCTGACCCAGTCGCCTTCCGCAGTGCCGAGAGCCCAGCTGCGCATGTGACCGATGGCGGCATTGGCGGCAGAAGCAGCACTGGAGGCGCCACGGGCCTTGATAATGGCGGCGCCGCGCTGCTGGACATCAGGGATAAAGGTGGTTTCGTACCAGTCCTGGTCCACCAGATCAATGCCGGCCTGACCTTTGACGCTGCTGTGGTGGATATCGGGATACTGGGTGGAGGAGTGGTTGCCCCAGATGATCATGCGGGTCACGTCATTGACGGTGGTGCCGGTCTTTTGCGCGAGCTGGGAGAGAGCACGGTTGTGGTCAAGACGGGTCATCGCAGTGAATTGACGGGGATCGAGATCCGGTGCATTGCGCTGGGCAATAAGGGCATTGGTATTGGCCGGGTTGCCCACTACCAGCACATTGATGTTACGGCTGGCATTGTCGTTGATGGCTTTACCCTGCACGGAGAAGATAGCGGCGTTGGCTTCGAGCAGATCCTTGCGCTCCATGCCGGGGCCGCGGGGACGGGCACCCACCAGCAGGGCATAGTCGGCGTCCTTGAAGGCCACGTTGGGATCATCGGTTTGCACCATGCCGGCCAGCAGCGGGAACGCGCAGTCATCCAGCTCCATGGCAACGCCGTTGAGGGCTTCCAGGGCAGGAGTGATTTCAAGCATCTGCAGGATCACAGGCTGGTCGGGGCCGAGCATTTCACCGGCTGCAATTCTGAAAAGTAGGGAATAACTGATTTGTCCGGCCGCGCCAGTCACGGCTACACGTACAGGTGCTTTCACAGGCTCTCTCCGCATATCTGTCTGTTTGAGGGTGGGTTAGGAGGCCGCATTATACGGAACTGGCCACATTTTTCATCTCTGCCCTGCTCAGCTGTCTGTCAGCGCCCGGTAACGCACTTCCAGGGAGCGATAGACGTCATCGCTGAAGCTGTGGCTGGCGCGGTCGAGCTCGTTGAGTATCTCCACCAGATGCTCGTTGTCTTCCCTGCCCTGCCAGGTCTTGTGGTAGGTACCCTGCTGGTAGCCCTGATCCTGGCGAAACATGTTGAGCACGTTCTTGCCCACATAGCGACTGTAGAGCTCGTCGAATGACAGGTCGATGCCAGCCATCAGGCGGGCAAAGAGAGCCACATCAAAATCACGGCTTTGAAGTGTCGCCAGGGTAAATACTTCGAGATCCTCGGCAAAATGACTGACTGGCGGCGCCAGCTGGATCTGTGACTCCACCTGACTGGCGATCTGCTCGAGCGAATCGCCCTTGAGCAGCAGGATACTGAGGCCAAAATGCCAGATGTCCACCAGTTCCAGCTTGACCTGATCGCGGTCGGGGTTCTGCTTTTTCCACCACTTCCAGCCGTGGTGCTCCATCAGTTCAGCGCATTCCACCCAGATCGCCCGGTACCAGGGAAAATTCTGCTCCCGCCAGTTGGCGTTGACCTTGGTGTTCATGGCGTCCTGCAGGTCGAGCATGGTGAGTATCTGTTGCTTCATGGTTGCCCCTGATGAGCGTGCTCAGGCACGAACGAACATATTGGATTCTTTTTCCAGCCAGATGCGGGTATTGGGGCCATGGCCAGTGATCACCTCGGCATCGTCATCCAGGGTATAGAGACGCTCCCGGATCGATCTGACAATTTCCTCAAAATCCCCACCCCACAGATCGGTGCGGCCGATGCTGCCCTTGAACAGGGTATCTCCTGCCACCAGCGTCTTGCACTCCTCAAACCAGAAACTGGTGGAGCCGGGCGTATGACCAGGGGTATGCAGTGCTACACCACCACAGCAACCCAGATCCTGATCATCGGTAAAAAAGTGGTCAGGCTGCGGCAGCTTGATGGAGGGGAAGCCGAAACGTCGGCACTGCTCCTCAACCCCCTCCCACAGAAATATGTCGCCCTCGTGTAGATAGATCGGTGCACCAGTGACTTTTTTGATTTCGCCTGCGGCAAGAATATGGTCGAGATGGGCGTGGGTGTGGATGATCGCCACCACCTTCAGACCCAACTCGGCAAGTTGCTGGAGAATGCGCTCGGCATCTCCGCCCGGGTCCACCAGCAGCGCTTTTCCGGTGAGGGTATCGCCGATAATCGAGCAATTGCACTGCAATGGCCCCACCGGAAAGGTCTTGACGACGATCCGATGGGTTGCGGCGTTTTCTACAGGATGGCTCGTTGCTTGCTCCATGATTCCCCCGGGTGAAGCGCTGAATCGTGGATTAAGCGCAGAAACGACCAAGGATTCTAGCACAGCTGCAGAGGAGATCACCCTGCAGGTTCAGCTTGCGACAGCCTCAGGTAATTGAAAGAGACGCCGGAAATTGGCGGAGGTAACAGCGGCCAACTCTGCCACAGACAGGCCTTTCAGTTCAGCCACCTGACGCGCCACTTCCACCACATACTGCGGTTCATTCTGCTTGCCGCGATGGGGCATCGGCGCCAGCCAGGGCGAGTCAGTTTCCACCAGCAGGCGCTCAAGGGGAACCTGCCTCACCACTTCGCGCAGTGCCGCAGCGTTGCGGAAGGTGATAATGCCGGAGAATGAAATATAGAAATTCAGGTCGATGGCGGCCTGGGCCATTTCCCAGCTTTCGGTAAAACAGTGCAGCACACCACCGCGCTGCGGACAGGCGTACTGGCGCAACAAGCGCAGGGTTTCATCCTGCGCTTGCCGGGTATGGACAATCACTGGCTTGGCCAGCTCCCGGGCCGCAATCAGGTGGTTGATAAAACTTTCGATTTGCCAGTCAGCAGTCTCGGCGGAATAGTGGTTATCCAGCCCGGTTTCGCCGATGGCAACAACCAGATCGGACTGCCCAAGGGCGACAAGCTGCGCAACATCGGGAACGGGAATAGTCGATTCCTGCAAGGGATGAGCACCGGCAGATACATAGACATCCCGGTAGCCCTGGGCCAGTTCGATCAGCTGCCGGGAGGATTCGAGGTCGATACCCACCGTCAGAAAGCCACCCACACCGCGGGCGCGCGCCGCATCCAGCACTTCATCGAGGGTTTTGCCTGCGCGCAACAAATCAATACGGTCGAGATGACAGTGGGAATCAATCAACATGAAAAGCGAATCGCTAGAGGCTGTGGGTAAGTCGGTCAGTGGTGAGCAAATCCACCAAAAGGGTCTCAATTTTGGCCACCAGTGGGCCCGCATCGGCATTGAGCTGGATACCAATACCCTGCTTGCGGCTGGTCACCACCCCGGCAGGGGTAATCCATACCACCGTGCCAGCAAGGGGGATCTTTTCAGCTTCGCCAAAGAGGTCGAGGACCACAAACACTTCATCGCCGAGGACAAACTGCTTGCGGGTGGGAATAAACAAACCGCCGCGGTTGATAAAGGGCATGTAGCAGGCATGCAGCTCATTGGCGTCGGGAATCGTCAACGTTATTATGCCGTGGCGCATACCACCACCAGAAATCTCCATATCGACATCAACCCCTGTGAGCAAGACCGGTTTTTTGATGGGGCCAGTCTACCACCGACTTCCAATCCATTAAAACCTCCTCCCACAGCAGCTGAAGGTTGGGGTTGGTGGTACTGAGCAAGCGCTGCTTCACCTGGATCAGGCGGTCATTGAAGCGAAACAGGCGCCGCGACCAGGCGCTGTCCAGCGATTGAGGGGAGCGCAACAAGCCGTAGACATGATTCATGAACCAGTCGATAAGATCCCGCGGGGGTAATTCCTGGAATATTTTGGCCACCTCAAGCGCCGACAGCGCGCCCTCCTCCAGATCCCTCAGCCCCGTTTCAAAGCGCCGCAACTGATCCAGCAAGCCGGTTTCCAGCAGGCGCAGGGCCAGCAGCGGGCGGCCCCCTGCCTGACTGAGCGCCATGGGGATGTCCGCACCATGGCTGGTATTGTCTGACAGCCACTGCCGGGTCAGCTCCTCGCCGGGTTGCGCCATGGGCAGGATGCGGCAGCGACTGCGGATGGTGGGCAGCACCGCGCCTGGCTGGTGGCTGACCAGGATAAGCAGCACCTGGCGGCCGGGCTCCTCCAGGGTTTTCAGGAAGGCATTGGATGCGTTGACATTCATCGCCTCCGCCGGGCACAACACCATGACCCGCCAGCCGCCTTGGGACGCTGTTTTAATGGCAAATTCCGACAGGGCGCGAATATCATCAATCTTGATGACCTTGCCCTCCTGTTCCGGCTCCAGCAGCATGAAATCGGGGTGAGAGCCCGCCGCAAACAACAGGCACTGGCGACACTCACCACAGGCAGCACCCTCGCGGGGTGAATGGCACAGCAAACGCCGCGCCAGCGCCAGGGCAAAATCACGTTTACCAATACCCGATGGGCCAGTCAGCATCAACGCGTGGGGCATTCGCGTCAGTTCAATCTGGTTGTTGAGGGTATTCCAGCTATCCAGCTGCCAGGGATAGGGGTTGGTGTTCATGGCAGCAAAGGCTCCAGTGCAGCGGCGATGTGTTGCTGAACCTGCCCCAGTGACTGGCTCGCATCAATGACCTGGTAGCGCGCGGGAGTGAGACGGGCAAGTTCGAGATAGGTATTCCTGACCCGTTCAAAAAAGGACATTTGCTCGACTTCAAAACGGTCGAGTTCGCCGCGCTGGTTGGCACGCGCCATCCCCAGGGTCGGTTCAATATCGAGGATCAGGGTCAGATCCGGACGCAGGCTGCCTTGCACCAGGGTTTCCAGGTGCGCTATTTGCCCCATATCCAGACCACGCCCACCTCCCTGGTAGGCATAGGTGGCATCGGTGAAGCGATCACACAGCACCCATACGCCCTGCTCCAGGGCAGGGCGGATGACTCTGGCGAGGTGCTGGGCTCGAGCGGCAAAAATCAGCAGCAATTCAGCCATACCATCAACAGCTTCGGTTTGATGATCCAGCAACAGGGTGCGGATTTTTTCCGCATAGGGCGTGCCGCCCGGTTCCCGGGTGGCAAGATAGGGAATGTCGTGACCTGCAAGCCACTGTTCAATAAAGGCTTTGTTGGTGGTCTTGCCTACGCCTTCACCGCCCTCCAGGGTGATAAACCTGCCTGCCATGGAATGCCTCATTGGTTGCCTGCCGGTGCTGAGCGGTAATTCTTGCTGCGCTTGAGCTGGTATTCGCGCACAGCCTTAATGTGTTGGTCCAGGGTATTGGAAAAAAAGTGGCTGCCGTCGCCCCTGGCAACAAAATACAGCGCCGTGCCCGGTTCCGGATTTAGGGCGGCGTGGATCGCCTCGCGGCCGGGGTTGGCTATGGGTGTGGGCGGCAAAGCCGAAATCAGGTAGGTGTTGTAGGGATTCTCTTCACCCAGGTGTTTGCGGGTGAGGTTGCCGTCAAAATTTTCCCCAAGACCGTAGATCACCGTAGGGTCTGTTTGCAGTCGCATCCCCTTGTTCAGACGCCGCACAAAAACCCCTGCAATGGTTGTGCGCTCACTGGCGAGGCCGGTTTCCTTTTCAATGATTGAGGCCAGAATCAATGCTTCATAGGACGACTCAAGGGGCAGATCAGGGGCTCGATTGCGCCATTCCTCAGCAAGAATAGCCTGCATCTGGCGATGGGCCTGGCGGAAGATATCGAGTGGCGAACGGTTGCGGGGAAAGGTATAGGTATCGGGAAAGAACCAGCCTTCAGCATTTTCCACGGCGGTTTCGCCATCCTCATCCGTCACCAGTGCGCTGACTTCAGCTATATCAGGGAGCGGCTGTTGCGAGAGAATCGGGTGGGCAGCCACAAGTTCCAGCCACTGGGCCACCGTCCTGCCTTCGGGAAAGGTGATGCGATGCAATACCACATCACCCTTGAGCAGTTTTGCCACCAGATCCAGGATGGTTTCACCCTGTTTGATCAGATACTCACCGGTATGGATTTTGCCACTCACTGCCAGCCGCGCATGTAATTGCATCGGCAGGGGGCTGGTGGTCAGCCCTTCACTGTGAAGGCGTCGCGCCAGGCCTGTGAGAGTGCTGCCCGGCTCCACCATCAGGGTATAAGTATCTCCCTCGAAGCTGAGGGGTTGCACCAGGCTATTGGTGACCCACCAGTAAAAGGTACCGGCCGCCAGCAGAGCGACGACAAACAGGCTGGCAGCAAGCAGGATCAGGCGACGAAACAAGGCAAATTCTCTTCTAGTCGATGCTGTAGCACGACGGTTTGTGGATGTTCTGACCAGGTCTGCAACCCGGCAATAGCGGCGACAGGGGTTACACCACTGACCGCATTGCAGATAAAAATCTCATCGGCTTCGGCGAGCCGGGCTGCGGGAATCAACGCCTCGGTTACAGAGAAGCCAGTAGCGGGATACAGGCTGTCGAGCAGGTAGCGGCGCATCACACCCGCAACGCCGCAGTGTTCGAGACGGGGAGTCAACCAGTCATTTTTAAAGCGAAGGAAGATATTGTGACTGAGCGCCTCGACCACATTGCCATTCTGATCCAGCAACAGCCCTTGCAACTCGCCTTCAAGCTCCATGGCGGCCACCACCTGGTCGAGGCGGTTGAGATGCTTGATACCAGCCAGCACGGGATTGGCAGGCAAGCGATAGCGGCATTGCTGGAGGGTGCAAATGGCAGGAACGTCGGGCACGGGATTCCAGTGAACAATCACTGTAGGACTGGCAACCGGAGGCGAGCGGTAACCGCGCGGACCAACACCTGCTGTCACTGTGAGTTTTACCACGCCGTTTGCAGGCATCTGCATCAGCCCAGAGTCAAGCCGGTCGACAATCGTATCAGTGGAGGCATGGATGCCCAGCCGTTCAAGCCCCATTGTCAGACGCTCGAAATGTAATGCCAGCAGAGGGATCTGTCCGTCATACCGCCGCATGGTTTCAAAAACCCCGTGGCCATAGCTCAAGCCCCGATCAAGGCTGGTCAGGCAATCACTGGCTGCGCCATTGATAAAAATGAGGGGTTGCGCCATAGCTGGAGTTGGTTACTCGGTTGAGGGCATTTTCTGTAGGGATAGTAAAAGAAAGGCCGTGCTGTTAACAGCACGGCCTTTGCGATCAAGTCAGATACGAATGCTGGATTCGCTAACGACTGGATGTGAAACCAAACAGTTACTTCAGGTTGTTATTGATATAGTCGATAGCCTGCTGAACGGTGGTGATTTTTTCAGCATCTTCATCAGGGATTTCGGTGTCGAATTCTTCTTCGAGAGCCATGATCAGCTCCACAGTGTCAAGGGAGTCCGCGCCCAGATCGTCAACAAAGGAAGAGTCAGGCTTTACATCTTCTTCTTTTACGCCCAGTTGCTCGGCGACCATTTTAACAACGCGTTCTTCGATGCTGCTCATGATATTGGATACTCCTGTTTCTATAGATTTTCTTTATGTTACCGCAACTGTGAAAAATCACGGCTGCACAAAGGACCTGAATAAGGCGTTTATTACGTCGCGCATTCTAACGTAAATTATCTTGTTCGTAACCGATTTTATAGATTTCCAAAATAATGATTAAAAATCAATGTGTTAAACCATATACATGCCACCATTCACATGGATGGTCTCACCGGTGATATAGCCGCCGGTATCCGCCGCCAGAAACGCCACCACCGCTGCGATCTCCTCCGGCATGCCCAGCCGCGCCAGTGGTATCTGGGTCAGCAGGGCCTCTTTGCTGGCCTCGGGCAGATCGCGGGTCATATCGGTGTCGATAAAGCCCGGAGCCACGGCATTGACCGTGATATTGCGTGAACCCAGTTCACGGGCCAGGGCGCGGGAAAAGCCACCCACACCAGCCTTGGTGGCGGCGTAGTTGGACTGCCCGGCATTGCCCATGGTTCCCACCACCGAAGTGATATTGATGATACGCCCCCAGCGCGCCTTGGTCATGCCCCGCACCGCGTGGCGACAGAGGCGATAAACGGCATTGAGGTTGGTGTCGATCACATCGAGCCACTCCTCATCTTTCATGCGCATAAGAATATTATCCTTGGTGATCCCGGCGTTATTGACCAGGATCAGGGCCGGGCCAAATTCTTCATCAATGGCCTTGAGCACAGTCACCACTGACTCATTGCTGGTGACATCCAGGGTCATCCCCTTGCCCTGAATGCCCTTGGCGGCGAGACGTTCGCTGATTTTTTGCGCTCCGCTGTCAGTAGTGGCTGTACCCACCACGATGGCGCCCTGCTCTCCCAGCATATCCGCAATGGCTGCGCCAATGCCCCTGCTTGCCCCGGTGACCAGGGCGACTTTACCGTTAAAACTCATGGTGACTCCTTGTTGAAATCGAGAGGGGTTCAGACTGCGGCCAGAGCTTCTTCGAGGCTGGCACTGTCTTCCGTCGCGTAGGCATTCAGATTGCGCTCAATACGCTTGGCGAGGCCGCTGACCACTTTGCCTGGCCCACATTCAACCACGCTGGCAATACCTTTAGCCAACATGGCCTCGATGCAATCCACCCACAGTACTGGATTATAGATCTGCTCGATCATCAACTCCTTGATTACAGCAGGATCCTGCTCAGTCCGGGCGTGGACATTGTGTACTACGGGTATGGCCGGGGCCTTGAATTCAGTGGCGCGAATATGTTCCGCCAGGCGATCCGCTGCCGGACGCATCAGGGAGGTATGGAAAGGTGCGCTCACCGGTAATGGTACAGCGCGTTTGGCACCAGCCGCTTTCAGTCCTTCAACCGCTCTGGCTACTGCCGCGGCATCCCCGGCTATCACCACCTGGCCGGGGGAATTGTAGTTCACGGCTGATACGACTCCGCCCTGGGCTGACTGGGCACAGACATCCCTGATCAGCGCATCATCAAGACCCAGAATGGCTGCCATGGCACCCTCACCCGGCGCTACCGCATCCTGCATAAAGGCGCCGCGCATGCGCACCAGAGCAACCGCATCCTGAAAGGCCACCGCTTCAGCACATACCAGTGCTGACCACTCACCCAGGCTGTGGCCGGCCAGCAGGGACGGCTGTGCGCCACCGCGCTGCTGCCACACCCTCCAGAGGGCAACACTGGCTGTCAGTAGCAGCGGCTGGGTGCACTCGGTCAGGTTGATCTCATCCTGCTGGCCGTTCTGCACCCTGTCCCACAGATCATAGCCCAGGGTTTGCGATGCCTCGGCAAAGGTGGAACCGATAACCGGATACTGCCCGGCCAGTTCTGCCAGCATGCCGATTTTTTGTGATCCCTGGCCTGGGAATATAAAAGCCAGATTCTCTTTTTGCATAATTCACCTTTATATGTGATGGCAATAATTGTCGGTGGAGCGTCTCTATACAGGGTAGTGGCAAATCGTCATGGCTGCGGCTGGAGTGACTCAAGTCGAGTGACTATGCGTTGCGGCACATCCTGTCTGGCCGCACTGATTGCCACAGTCAGCGCATTTTCAAATCCCGCCTGGGTCGCTCCGCCATGGCTTTTAATCACCACCCCGTTGAGACCCAGCAAACTGGCGCCATTGTAGAGGGACGGATCAATACGGCTTTTCAGACTGGCCAGGGCTGCACGGGCAAAAAAGGCGCCGATCTTTCCCGCCAGGGATGCATTGAGGCTGTCCTTCAACATGGCGCCGATCATGCGCGCTACCCCTTCGCTGGATTTCAGTGCCACATTGCCTACAAAGCCATCGCAGACAATGATATCCACCGCACCGGAAAATATGCCGTCACCCTCAACAAAACCGTGGTAGTTGATGCGCGCATCGCCAGCCAGTCGCACAGCGGCCTCGCGGACCACGGCCTCGCCCTTGTCCTCTTCATGGCCAACATTCAGCAAGGCGACGCGCGGTTCGGGAATCGACTCAACCACCTGCACCATGGCGCTGGCCATATGGGCAAACTGCACCAGATGATCGGCATCACAGCCAATATTTGCCCCCATATCGAGCAGATAGGCACGGCCCTGGGGGGTAGGCATGGCGGTGCAGATGGCTGGGCGGTCAATGCCGGGCAGTTTACCCAGCAGGCTCATACCCATGGCCATCAACGCACCGGTGTTGCCCGCACTGACACAGGCATCTGCCCTGCTTTCGGCAACAGCACGGAGGGCGTGCCAGAGGGAGGAATCGCGCTTGCGGCGCAGGGCCTGGGCTGGCTTTTCGTCCATGGCGACAACCTGGGGACAGTGGATCACCTCAAGGCGATCACGCCAGGCATGGGAAGACCCGGCTAACAGCGGCGCCAAAACCGGAGCGACAAGAGATTCGTCACCATACAACTGGAGACGGAGGTGGGGATAGCGAAGAAGGGAGGAAACCGCAGAGGGAACCGTAAGGCGGGGACCAAAGTCCCCGCCCATGGCATCAACCGCCAGACAGCAATTGTCTGAGAGCAAGTGTCTTATTCGTCGTTGGACTCAATCACCTTGCGACCGCGGTAAAAGCCGTCGGCGCTGACATGATGACGACGATGCTTCTCACCGCTCACCTGGTCTACAGACAGGGTGGGGCCAGTGAGGCTGTCGTGTGAACGACGCATGCCACGCTTGGAACGGGTAGTACGATCTTGTTGAACGGCCATTTTGTTACTCCTGGTGCTTTAAGCACGTGTTTCTGGCAGCTATTGCCTGGTTTTCAACTGCGCAAGAATTCCAAAGGGGTTCTCCGCAGTGTCTTCAAATTGTCCGGTGGAATAGGACGTTGTACCTGGACACTGGTCCTCATCGTGATAAGCCACAATGGGCAGGGCCAGAAGCAACTCGTCTTCCACCATGGTAAAAAGATCGGCGACGTCTGTATCAACGATCCAGGGTTCCAGCCGCTCTGGCAGCTTTTCGGCCCGTTCTTCATCCCACGCGATGCCAAGGTGCAATTCGCCGGCCAGGGTTTTATGCACTGGCTGCAAGCAGCGCTGACACTGGAGAGCAATCTCCAGACCAACCTTGCCCTCAACAGTGGCATGACCTTCCTGATCGCGAAAAAACTGCAACTCGACCTGCGCACCCTCGTCCATGCTGATCACAGCATCGGCCAACCGCGTCATTTCCGCAGTTGGGGCGTTTCCGCTCAAGCTGGCACCCTGGGTAACAAGTTTCCGGGGTTCCACATGGCGGGGGAGCTGTTTCCGCACGGGGGGGGTCGACATAGGCGCGCAATTCTAGGGATATGCACTAGCCGTGTCAAAAAATATTGAGTGAAAACAGGGATTATGTCGGCTACTGGTAGTCGCATTCGCAAAAACAGCTCAGAGCCGCTCGCTAACCCTGTTTTTATTGGGATAATGCCGCCTATTCCCGGTCATTTTCCAGTCAAGGAACAGCCAACCATGTCACTTCCCCTGGTTCTCGCCTCCTCCTCTATCTACCGACAAACGCTGCTCCAGCGCCTTGGCCTGCCTTTTGTAGCGCAAAACCCTCACACCCGCGAGGATCCACTGCCGGGTGAACCTTCACGCTCCCTGGCCGAGCGACTGGCGCTGTGCAAGGCCGGAGCGCTGTCGGAGGATTTCCCCGAGCACCTGATTATCGGTTCCGACCAGGTGGCCACCCTCAACAAGCAGGTACTGGGCAAGCCCGGCGATTTCGACACAGCCTTTGCGCAACTCAAAGCACAGTCGGGAGAAACAGTGCTGTTCTACACCAGCGTGGCGATTCTCGACAGCGACAAGGGAGCCTATCGCTGCGCCACAGATACTACCAAGGTCACGTTTCGCAAGCTCGATGACGGGGAAATCACCCGCTACCTGGAACGGGAACAGCCCTACGATTGCGCCGGGAGCTTCAAGGTAGAAGGTCTGGGCATAGCCCTGTTTAAAAGTGTCGAAACCCAGGACCCAACAGGGCTGATGGGGTTACCGCTGATATTGGTCGCTAAAATGCTGCGGGAGTTTGGGGTTCAGGTGATTTAGAGATAAGAGACGTGCACCCTGCACACCTGGAGCACTTTTCAAGAAGCCCTAGTTGCTCTCGCCAAGCATCCCAAGAAAGCTATAGGAAAAGTTACCATGGCGTGCTTGGCGGCCTTTGCGAGAAACGAGCTTTTAAACGCTACAAATACCCAACAATCTGTGCGAACTGATCCAGGCACGCTTGCAGGCCATAGGGATGCAGTCTTGAAGCGTGATGGGCGCCGTAGCTGACCCCCATGCGCGAAACACCGGCCCGCACCGCCATTTCCATATCAAATTCGGTATCCCCGACCATCAGCGCATCGCCGGGAGCACAACCAAACTCCGCCAAAAGTTCGTGCAGCATGCGCGGATGCGGCTTGGAAACCGTTTCATCGGCGCAGCGGCTGCCGTGAAAAAATGCCGCCATCCCGTGACCAGTCACAACCCGATCAAAACCGCGCCGACTTTTGCCCGTTGCCACCGCCAGCAGGTAGCCCTCGCCCTTCAATTGCTCCAGGGTTTCAGCAACACCCGAATAAAAGGCAGGAGGAACCTGATCCAGGCGGGCATAGTTGCCGGAATAACTCGAACGCAACCCCTCAAGAGCTGTGTCATCAAGAGCAGGGTAGAGACTGTGCAGCGCTTCCCTGAGGCCGAGGCCTATCACCTCCCTCCCCTGCTCGGGCGTGGGCGGCGCCAAGCCCTGATCCAGAGCGGAAACCTGCAAGCACTCGACGATGCGCCCCAGGGAGTCAGACAGGGTGCCATCCCAGTCAAAAATCAGCAGCCTTTTGCGGCCATTGACCACCACGCTCATTTCAATCCTGCCAAAAAGCCACTGAGATCATCGGGCAGCGGCGATTCAACGCTGATGCGCTGCTCCACACCCGGCTCGATAAAGGACAATTTATGGGCGTGCAGGAACATCCGCTTCAAACCCATCTCCCGCACCCGCCGGTTTTCATCATCGTTGCCGTACTTGTCATCCCCCAGCAGCGGGTGACCGGCCATCTGGCAGTGCACGCGGATCTGGTGGGTGCGCCCGGTTTCCAGATCGACTTCCAGCAGGGTCATACCCTTGAAGCGCTTGACCACCTTGAAACGGGTCACCGCCTGTTTGCCTTCCACATCGGGGCGCACAATGCGGTCGCCGCTGGCCTGGGTGATTTTCTTCAGGGGGGCATCAATACGCTCCAGCCCCTTGGGCCACACACCGAGCACCAGGGTCAGGTAGGTCTTCTTGACCTGTCCGTCGCGCAATTGTTGCTGGAGAAATTTCAGGGCTGAGCGCTTGCGGGCCACCAGCAGGCAGCCAGAGGTACCGCGGTCGAGACGGTGCACCAGTTCAAGGAAAGGGTCAGGGCGCGACCCCCGCAGAGCCTCGATCAACCCCAGGCTGACCCCGCTGCCACCGTGTACAGCCAGCCCGGCGGGTTTGTCGACCACCAGCAAAGTGTCGGTTTCGAACAAAATACTGCGCTCCAGATGGGAGCGCAGTCCCGCCCCCGGCGCCGCCACAGGCGCGGCTTCGGACTGGCGCACAGGGGGCACTCGCACACTGTCGCCACTTTGCAGACGGTATTCCGGCTTGATCCTGCCTTTATTGACTCGCACCTCACCCCGACGCAGCAGTCGATAGATCCTTGATTTGGGCACGCCCTTGAGACGCGCCATCAGGAAATTGTCGATGCGCTGCCCCGCCAGATCAGCGTCAACCTGGTAGATCATCACCCCGCCAGGCGCACCCGACACCTCAACCATTACCTCTCACCCCTGCTGTAAATAATCGGCAATTCTAGCAGTTGGCGATGTTTTAAAGACACTTTCTATGTCATTGATGAAAAAGACAATCTTTGTTATGATCACCCGGTCGTGCAGCCCGCCGTCTATAAAAGGCCGGATTTTACAGGCGCGACAGGCAAAGCGTTTGCCATTTAGTCACTACCAATCAGCTCCATTAAAAGTTATCCGGGCTTTGTCACCTGTGACGAAGCCCACCCATGCAACCCCGCCAAGATCGCAGTGGTTGCCACAGGAAATACTGAATTAAGGTTTGCAAAGAATCCCGAGTGTCGTACATGCCGGAAGCACAGATTGCTCCAGAGGTTCCCCAGGAACACCCGGCATGTCCCACTGTTAGCGACACATAACCAGCTCGTAAGTTTAGCTTCCAATTGGATTATTTCGATGCACAAAGGCAGTAAAATCAGGATGTTGGATTAGTCGACTACCCCTCAGGTCTCGGCCCCGTCCGCTCTGCCCCCAAAACCTTCCACATCAGTGCTTGTGGTATCCGTGCGGTCCTGACGTTAACAGGACAACACGATGAAAAGAATGCTTATCAATGCCACGCAACCTGAAGAATTGCGTGTCGCATTAGTCGATGGCCAGCGCCTCTATGACCTGGACATTGAAAACCGCTCCCACGAACAGAAAAAAGCCAATATCTACAAAGGCAAGATCGCCCGGGTTGAACCCAGCCTTGAAGCCGCCTTTGTGGATTACGGTGCCGAGCGTCACGGCTTTCTGCCCCTCAAGGAAATTTCCCGCGAGTACTTTACCAAATCCTCTGGTGATCAGGGCCGGGTACGCATCCAGGACGTCCTCAAGGAAGGCACCGAGGTCATAGTCCAGGTCGACAAGGAAGAGCGCGGCAACAAAGGCGCAGCTCTTACTACCTTCGTCAGCATGGCCGGTCGCTACCTGGTACTGATGCCCAACAATCCCCGCGCTGGCGGCATTTCGCGCCGTATCGAGGGCGACGAGCGCAACGAACTGCGCGAAGCCCTGCGCGAACTCGATATCCCCAACGGCATGGGCGCCATCGTCCGCACCGCCGGTATTGGCCGCACCACGGAAGAACTGCAGTGGGATCTCGACTACCTGCTGCAACTGTGGACCACCATCAAGACCGAAGCAGACAACTCCTCTGCTCCCCACTTCCTGTTCCAGGAAAGCAACGTCATTATCCGCGCCATCCGCGACTATCTGCGCCCCGATATTGGCGAAGTAATCATCGACAGCCGCGAGGCCTACAACCTGGCGTCCGCCTTTGTGCAACAGGTCATGCCGTCGTTCCACAGCAAGGTCAAGTTCTACCAGGACAGCATCCCCCTCTTCAATCGCTACCAGATTGAAAACCAGATCGAAACGGCCTTTATGCGGGAAGTCAAACTCCCCTCCGGCGGCTCCATTGTCATCGACGTGACCGAGGCGCTGGTGTCCATCGACATCAACTCCTCCCGTGCCACCAAGGGCGGCGATATCGAAGAAACCGCCACCCAGACCAACCTCGAAGCGGCGGAAGAAATCGCCCGCCAGCTGCGCCTGCGGGACATGGGCGGCCTGATCGTCATCGACTTTATCGACATGTCCGCCGCCAAAAACCAGCGCGACGTGGAAAACCTGATGCGCAAGGCCCTCGAAGTGGACCGCGCCAGGGTTCAGGTGGGGCGTATTTCCCGCTTCGGTCTGCTGGAGATGTCGCGCCAGCGTCTGCGCCCCTCCCTGGAGGAAACCATTTTCAAGCTCTGCCCGCGTTGCAGCGGCCAGGGTACCATCCGCGGCACCCGCTCCCTGGCCCTGTCGATCCTGCGTCTGGTGGAGGAAGAGGCCCAGAAAGAATTCAGCGCCGAAATCCGCGCCATTACCCCCGTCGAAGTGGCCACCTTCCTTCTCAATGAAAAGCGTGAAGAAATTTCCGACATTGAGAAGCGCAACAAGCTGCGGGTCCTGATCCTGCCCAACCCGAACATGGAAACCCCCCACTACGAAGTGCAGCGTTTCCGCCAGCAGGATGAAATGGTCAGTGTCACCAGCTACAAGCTCACCGAAGAATTTGCTGCTGAGCAAACCATTGAAGCTATCGCTCCGGAAGTTATCCCCCAGGCACCGCAACCTGCGGTCCAGCACCTGCATCACTCCTCCCCTGCCCCCCAGGGTCGGCCTGAGGTAGCGCCTGAAGCAGCGCCTGCAAAAGCAGCCGCCACCAGTACTGCGGTAGCACCAGCGGCAAAACAGACCGGATTGCTGCAAAAACTGATTTCCTGGTTCAAAGGTCCTGAGCCCGTCAAGGTCGAAGAAGCCAAGCCTGAAACCAAGCCAGCGGCCAACCGCAACAGCCGCGATGGTCAACGCAATAGCAACCGTGGTCGCAGCCAGTCCGGCAACAACCGCCGCAGTGGCTCCTCTTCGCAGCGCAACAATCGTGGCGACAGGGATACCAGCGAGCGCAGTGAACGCGCCGACACGAGTCGCGCCAATGTCACCAAAGGCGACAGCAACCGTGTTGACACCAGCCGTGGCGACAGCACACGCCCGGACAGCAATCGCTCAGAAAGCCCCCGTGATGACAAACGCCAGGACCAGCGTTCAGGTCGACGTCGCGACCAGAACAGATCACCCCGCCCCGCGCAGGAGCAGATTGAAGATCAGGCAGATACCGCAGTCACTACAGCACCTGGCGCCAACTCCGATGTGGAACAGGCTGCTGTCCAGGCTGACCGCCCCCCGCAACGCACCAGCGACAAGCGCCGCGAACCGCGCCGCCGTCGTGAACGCCAGGACCTGCCCGAAGCCCTGCTGCCGGCCATTGCCAGCCTTAAAGTTGACAGCCCTGTATCGAGCCCGGTTGAGAGCGTTGCCAGCACCCAGAGCCCGGCTGTCGAACCTGTAGTCGAAGATACAGTCAGCGCCAGCAGCAGTCCCGTAACAACGGAGTCCGCCGCTGAAGCCAAGGCAGAAACAGCACCCCAGGAAGCGGTTGAGTTTGCTGCACAGCTGGCCCAGGACATCGAACAGTTCACCACCCAGGAAAGCCCTGAGTTTTCATTCACCGCTGAAGCTGAGCAGGCATCGGACAGGATCAACCCAGCTCCAGAAGCACAGACAACTGCTGCTAGCGAACTTGCCGACCAAGCACCTGCCAGCCAGGAAGTGCCTGCAGCAGCATTTAATTCTGCAAATGCACCCCAGCCACCACAGATCGCTGAACAAACGGTCGCTGAGGAACCCTCGCAGCCCACTGAAAGCTCGCCTTCCAGCCCTGAACCCGAAGCGCAGAAAGCGGAGCGACCGGCACTGCAGCAACCGGAACCAACTACCCCGGTTGAACACACCGAATCCGTCACATCGGCTGATGAAATGGTGACCAACGTCCCCTATCAGGCCGCAGAGCAGGAAGAAATTGCCGTCGCCGAAGACGCACAACAGGTTGAGGCTGCAACTGCTGACGAAGAGATGACTGTGGCACCTGTTGCAGCTACTGCGCCGGTTGAAACGTCTGTCGATGCTGTCCCGGCTGAAACCGCGCCCGCTAAAGTCGAGCCTGTTGAGGCTATGGTTGCAGAGACAGCGGCTGAGGAAACACAGCCTGAAGCGGCAGAGCCATTTCGCGCCCCCAACGACCCGCGCCGCAAGCCTGAACCCAAGCGCAGTGTAGAGATTCAGTCTGTGGTAGTTGAAACCATTGTGAGCCCACCCCTGGATACCAGCCTGCCACCACCCGTTGCTCTGGCGAACGTCAACTTTCAACGCCCCGGCAATGATCCGCGCAGCAAGTCGGCAGCCGCTGCTCCGCTTGATGGTGAAGAATCAGCGCTATCCGCCGAGGAAACCGCCAGCCCCCAGGAGAGCAACTGAATTTCAACCCGAGGAACAGAGCATAAGCACTTGCCAGTGAATAGCTGGCCTGTATAATCTGCGCCTCTTTGGAGGGATGGCTGAGCGGTTGAAAGCACCGGTCTTGAAAACCGGCGTGTCGAAAGGCATCCAGGGTTCGAATCCCTGTCCCTCCGCCAATAGGCGTTATAAATCAAGGACTTAAGGCTGAGTTTTGTGTATTACCACCATAAAACCCGCCAAAATGAAAATCCCTGATTTTTAACACAACAAACCCGGCCTTGTGCCGGGTTTGTTGTTTCTGGGTATATTTCAAAAGTCGAGCTCAGGGATACAGGGGCTGTCGAACCATCAATGACACCCTTATGCTAAGCAAAATGACGATATGCAACCAGTATCCCTGTAGTCACCCTGACATTCAGTAGCCCTTACCTATAACTTGCTGTGGACCGCTGAACCCTAACGTCAGGAAAGCCGTTTCGATGCAAAAAGTCTTCAATGTAATTGGTCTCTGTCAGATTTTTTGGACCAATTATCACATCTGTTATCGGAATCGAAGATAAGCCCTTCAAGGAAATTACTCGATAAGGCACAATCCGGTCTCGGAGAACACGGTATTTCTGCCAGTGCTCTTTCCCATGCATTTTTAAATTTATAAATATGGGCGTTATTAATCTCCACTCATGCTCCTCAGAAAATGCTGCTTTTTTTAATAAAAATAGCACTGAAGACAAAGAAAAGATTATGTCTACTAGGGAGCCTACGTTGTTTGCATATTCTTTCTGAATTGACTGAAGATCATTCTGAGTAGGCCCTAGCAGCCCTGGCGAAGCAGGTGGCATTTTTAGTTTCCCCTGCTTGTACATGGCAATTATTTCTTGATAAACAGGTTCCAAAGCATTTTCCTGCTGCTCTGGGGCATAGATGACCTTTTCAATTCTGAAAGTATCTTTCCCCGAGTCTCTGATAGCCTCAGCTGCTTCTTTAAGCGACTTCGTAGATAAGCCAATAGAAAATCCATACCCATCGTCTGCATAGCCCCGCCACTGGCTGAGTAAGTCTGATTCTTCCGATAGGCAAAATCCAAGCCCATCAGATGCTTCTTCCAGCGCACTTAAAGCTTTCAAGATCACATAAGATGCATCCTTGTGAATTTTATCCCTCTCGAGTAACCCCCTAATATTTTCAGCTACAATTTTTCCTTCAAGGGCGTCATTGGATAATCCCAATGAAGACATCCATATTGATGCGTTCTCCACTATGGATAAGAAGCTGTGGCTGGAACAATAATGGTACAAGGTGTCAGGGGGTCCGTTCATAATATCAAGTCCTTATAGATTCAATTGTGTTATCAGGCCTACTCTGTCAAAAGCCAACTTCAAACCCAATCGTATTCTAAGATAAATTCATTCTTTCCAGTTCCATTTCGCAATAGATATTGGCGACGATTCAATAAATTTATTTATAAACAATGGCTTAAAGAAATATAAGGATCTAAAAGCGAAGCGAAGTCGAATTTTTCAAGCCGATAGCTAGGCGAAAACCGGGGTGCGAATTACCCGCCCGGCAAAGCCCTGGGAAGTACCTTTTTTGCTCGGCAGCCCGCGCCGCCAGCCATGCCCCTTGTCGAAGCCCCTGGATTGCGCTCAGAGCAACGACAGGCGCCACCCACAAAGGGCACAGCCCTTGCGGTGATTATTCGCTGGAGTAGCGTCGCCTGTAGTTGGAAAGGGTTTCATAGCGGCCAAGATGGCCTCTGTGGATAAATGCGATATAGGTTGCACCGTGAGCACCCTGGATCCCGCCACCCAAGGCACCGGAGAGGTACACCGCAGCTAGCGCGTGAGGTCGCTGACCGCCTCCGTGGTGACCCTCTGCATAAAGGGTCACCTTGGTTCATCAGGCTTCGGCTTCCGTCAGCAAGCTGAATGCTTCGGGGTGCCGGACGCCCACATCGATATCCGCCAACACTCGAACCTGAATGGATCCTTTCAGGAAGTGTGTGTAAGGGTCAAGGTCAAGCTCCAGACCGCCCCACATGCCTATCACCAGTTGAGACCAGTCGCCCAGAATGATTGCACCATCCGGCACATTGCTGGACTTGCTGGCTGGCAGATCATTCATCTTGCCTTCCTGGATGATGAAGTTACCTTCCACGCCACTGGACTGCCGGGGAGTTATCTTCAAGCTGCCGTACATCGATGGGGTTGTCAGGTAGGCCAGCTTGTCACCATCCGCGTTTGCAGCTGCAATTGCCGACTCCATGCCTACAATCTTGGCGAAGTCCGGAAGCCCGCCGTTGGTGTAAGTGTCGGTATCAATCCCGGTGGTGCCGGTTATACCCAGTGGCTGATTGCTGGCGCCGGTCCCCGCGATTGCAGCCTGGTCGATAACTTGGGCCAGCAAACCCAGGAGGTCACTTCTCACCATCTCTTCAACATCCCTTGAACCCTGCACCAGCATCCTGTGGGAAATGATTGTCGCGGCCCCTGCCGTCTTCGGTGACAGTGATACTTGGTCAAGGGTCGGATCACCCGGAGGAATGCTGTCAGTGTGATCAGAGTTGATCCAGTAGCCAGTACCGCTCGCTATTTTCCTGGGGATCACCACCGTACCCTCCAGTGATTGAAGCACAAGTGCTCCAAGTGACAGCACGGAAGTCTTGGGCCGCAGAACGTCGATGAAGGCGCTTCCCATGTAGGTTTCAGGGGTCATTGCACCACCTGATGCACTGCCTGCGGTCAATGTACGCTGTGCCAGGATCTCAGAAGGGATCACGATACCCTTCGCCTGTCGCCCCATTTGGCGCTGTAGCTCCTGGGAAATTTCCAGTTCAAGCCCAGCGCCCGCCAAAGCCTTGGGATCTGCCAAGCCCCTCAATAGCTTGATAAGGCTGTACTTCTGAAGCGCTTCGGAAAAATGCCTGTCAATTCGCCCCGTACCACCCACAGGGTCGAAATGGTGGGTAACGCCGTGAGCATTCCGGCGTTCTACCTCGACCACCGCTTTGGCTTGGAAGTCTGCAACACTCCACCCTTCCTCAATGGCGCGGAATCCTAAGTCTTGAAGGCCAAACCTCCTGGCGGCCTGGGAAATCGCGACAGCGCGGTTTTTTTCATCTCCCGAATCTTCGTGAACGCGACGGCGCTCTGAACGGGTCTGGTGCTCGGTATTTTCCATGATTGGATTCCTCGATCTATTGATGCCTGAATTGGTGTCGGCTGGCGCCGATACCAGGCTGATTTCATGAATGCGGGCGGCGAACCGGTAGACGGGGATCCCGTCGATTTCGCCATCCTCAATTGGATCAAATGCCTCATAGCCCACTGAGACATTGCGAACAATGCCCTCGCGGATATCTTCGGCAAGCTCTTGGGCGCGGGCTGATTTCCCCAGGCGGATCATTCCCTTCAGCCTTTGCCCGTTGACGTGGACATCTTCGAACAAGCCAACATTCAACTTGCTGGTGTCGTGGGACTCGATGAGGGGGAAAGGGGCGCGGGTCAAATCCAGGCGTTTCATATCCAGCACTTCATACCCGAAGCGTCGGCGCACAGGGGTTTCAGTCGCTACGGTAGCCGGGAATCTGTCACCACTTTTTGATTCGCGTTGAAGGGTAAGTTCACGCGTCACCCAGGTATTGCTTGAGTCGGTCATAAATCGACCTCCTGACAAAATCCGGGCGCAAAAAAAGGCTCCCGGAAACATTGAAGAAAGCCCGCAACGTGGCGGACAGTTTCAACCTTCCAGAAGCCTTTGATGGCCTCCTCGACATTCTGGCGTCCACCTGTGAAGAAGCACCGCAAGCGCGTAGCAATTGAACGGTTCCTCAAAGGTGCCAGAATTCGTGGCTGTGAAAATTGTAGCTGATATTTTGCGAGCATGTGAAGGTGCTTTTTACTGGTCTGTCACTCGCACCGCTGAAACACTGGAGACGGCCCAACCTTGTGCTTCCATATGGGTCGCCTCCTCATCTGCAACGGCTTGCGCTTCGGCAAAAGGCAGTGGATTCTCGAGTCGGAGCACTCCGCCGCGCTTGAAACGGATTACCGGTTCCCACAATACAGTTTCATCGTTTGCATTCATTTTGCATTTTCTCATGGTGTGAAATTGGTTTTTGGTGTTGTCTGCCAGTCACTGGATTCCCTGTTTCGCCCTGGGGGTAAAAGCAGCCAGCACTGAACGCTTGAAGTCGGCCTCTGATGGGTATGGTCCCCGGACTGTCCACATGCTTTGCTCCACAATGTAGATCCCTCCACTCATGTGGTGCGGGCACCAGACTATGCCCACCGCTTCGTTTTGGTGTCGGCTTTGGTCAACACATTCCTGGCAGATTGCGGGCGTTGGTTTCACAATGATGGTCAGTTCTGCTGTCATGATTTATCCTCTCAGTTGGTCAATGATTTTCTGGTCGTTTCAGGCGCCACCTCGGAAAACCCTTTTCGATGAAGGGCCATTTGAACAGCAAAACTTTCAACAGCCAGTCCTGCCTGATCCAGCCTCGCCGCTTCCTGTTCTGCCAGCTCCATAGCTGGACCATGGGCCAGTGTTCGCTGAATTCTGATAACCTGTCCGCATACCAGGTAAATCAGCGGGGTCCAAAGCTGAACCTTTTGAATTTTTGGCACAGCTTTCATTGAATTATCCTCATGGCACAATTGCGTTGCTGTCATTGAAAAAGCCCACTGAGTCACTCACTCCATGATCTATCGTTCAGATCGTCCGCTAATGTCCTGTCACGGGTTTTTCCTGCTGGTGAATTTGCAGATAAATCCCCCTTGGTATGCGCATCCTGTATCACCTTGAAAAGTTTGTGCTGCCACTGCGCTTCGGTAAGCGCCACTGTCTCCCCTGACCAGTAGCTTCGGAACTCTCCTATCAAACCTTGGAGCCTCTGCCCTGAAATCTTGTCCAGCTCAATCCCAGCCATCGTGCAGCGGTTGACCATCTGATCTTTATCGGGACGCCAGGTTAGATACATGCTGAATTTTTCTTGATCGGGTTTTGATTGTCCGTTGTTCTGATTTTCGTTGAAGTTGCCGCCGCTGACTGCGGCGTCAGCAGCAGTAATCCCTTCTCCTTCATCCATTACTTGATCCATTACTTGATCCATTACTTGATACCTTCCTAGGGTTTTTCCCGTGGAAGTCGTGGGGATTCGTGGGGATTTTCCGTAGCGCGGGTTTTCAGGTATCTTCGACGGGGTTCTTTTATCAACTCGCTGGTGCTTCTGAAAATTGACGACTTGTAAAAATTCGCTGTTTTCAAAGAGGTATACATCAATCAGACCGCTGGTGATAAGCTCTTTGGTAATCTCGCAAATATCCACGGAATCCCCCGGAAATATCTGCATCTTGATTTTCTTGGTGCGGTACTCCATACGCCCATAGTCATCGCAAAAGTTCCACAGTCCAATGAATAGCAGCCTGGCCCACGGGGAAAGTTCCACAATTTTTTCATCAACCCAAAATTCCGGCTTGATCGTTCTGATTCTTGCCATTGGCCTGATCCTCTACAGCATCGGGTCTGAACAAAACAGCTTGAAAGTTGGTTCAGGTGGTTTCATGTATGAAGGTCGACTCATGCTTTGCATGGTTCATCCCTCCATTGCCGCGATTACTTTGGAGAGTTGCCAACGGGTGCAGTTTTTTCCGATCTTTTGAGGCTTCGGCAAAGGGTGTTCGTCACCATTGGTCCATCGCCAAATCGTGGCACGGGAGACGGAATATCTCTGGGCAAGCTGAATATCGCTTACCCACTCGACTACGGCCCTGGTAGTGTCGATGGCAGCGCCATGAGTTTGAGAGAAGTCATTTTTTGCTTTCATATGCTGTACCCTGAGAAACTAATCTATTCTCTGCGTTTCGCCTCTTACCGCGTCGCAGTGGGTACAGTTTGAGCAGCGGGTGGGGTTGCGTCACCGCGCAATATTGAGAAAGTTTTCCCTTTTTTGCGAGGTGATTCGGCTACTTGGAACGCAACAAGAGGGCTGTTTTAATATGTCTCCTGGGGTCTATCTCCACAGCGCTCCCCTTGTCCATTGAAATAAACCAGGCTACAAAGTTGACGAAAACAGACCCCTTGGTGTGGGTAAGCTTGTATCCAGGAAAGCTGGCTTCAAAAAAGTCGGCAAGGGTATTGATTGCCAAGCTGTAACTAGCAGGCTGTTGAAAAACCCCAAATTCTCTCTCGATAAGAAAAAGAATTTGCATTTCATTAACTCTTCGCTACACTCTTTTCGTGTTCTGGATGAACACGTTGCAGGGAAGCTTTTCAAGCATGATGGTCGCACAGGATGTGCTTCGGGTAAGGGA